>Ga0335076_10005297_pt1 | contig 13041 bp, 10 predicted proteins | sample Lox_Sample_25_FD_206717 | JGI IMG/M metagenome (GOLD analysis project Ga0335076, IMG submission 206717) | Soil microbial communities from Loxahatchee National Wildlife Refuge, Florida, United States - Lox_Sample_2.5 | ecosystem: Environmental > Terrestrial > Soil > Wetlands | place: USA...
CACAGGGATAGCTGACTGTCCGCTCCGACATCATTGGCACTTTCGGCGAATGCACAGGTCCTTCGCCCGCGAATGGCGCGGGCTCAGGAGACACTGCTTAGAAAAATTATCCCCGGCTGTAGTGTCTTGCCAGGTCTGGGACTGCGTGGGCCGGATCCAGTCTTGGGTCGTTGACTGGCTCGCCGGCCTTCATCTCTAACGGGATTACGCCTGCCCAGGTGGGGAAGGAGTAGTCTTCTTCATCGTCCACCGGCGGGCCGGTTCGTACTTTCGCGGAAAATTCTTCGATGGGAACCTTCAGCACGGATGTGGCCTTCAATTCCTGTTCGTTGGGCTGGCGGACCTGGTCCCAGCGGCCGGGCAGGATATGTTCGGACAACGTGCGCAGCGCGGATAGTTTTTCCTCGGGATCATCAATCAGCGTGGCTGTCCCCAGGATCACGACGGAGCGGTAGTTCATCGAGTGATTGAAGACGGAGCGTGCCAGCACAAGGCCATCGAGCAGGGTGACGGTGACGCAGACAGGAACGCCTTCTTTCATCTGGCGCAGCATGCGACTGGCGGCGGAGCCGTGGATGTAGAGGTTCGCGTCGTTGCGTCCAAATGACGTTGGGATGACGAAGGGCTGGCCGTCAACAGTAAAACCGACATGGCAGAGGAAGGCCTCGTCGAGAATGCGGTAGACGGCATCGCGATCGTAAACACCACGCTGCGGCTCGCGGACGACACGGGTCCGCGCAGTGGGCGTGTGAGCATCTGACATTTGGGATGAACTCCGGGCTAGCGCCAAGGATGAGTGAAAAGAAGAGTCTAGCATTTTAGGGGCGGTCGTCAGTACCCAGTTGCCAGTTGAGCGGCACTCCACCTATGCTGCTTGAGTTCTCTCTTCGCCTGAAAGCTTGTCAAAGACGATGTTTGCGCGCCGTCTCTTCCTGATTTTCGTGGTGCTGGTGGCGGTGGCGACGCAGGCTGCCGAGGTGCGGGGCAAGGTTACGAGCGCGGTGGGAGGCGAGCCGCTGGGCAGAGTTTCGGTTCTGATACTTGAAACGAAGGCGTCGGCGGTCACGTCGATCAGCGGCGATTTTGACTTCGCCGGGCTGGTGCCGGGCAATTACACTTTGCGCCTGAATGCGGTCGGTTATCGGCTGCTGACCGTGCCGTTCTCGATTACGACTCCCGCCGACATCAAGGAATTCTCCATCACCATGGTTCCGGATAACTTCCACCACACCGACAAGGTGGAAGTGCATGGCGACGTGTTTCAGAGCGCGGACTCGCCTGCGACGGCGGAGATGACGGTGACGGCGTCGGAGATTCGCGAGACCTCAACGGTGTTTGCCGACGATCCGTTTCGCGCGGTTCAATCGCTTCCGGGTGTGACGCCGGAGGGAAACAATGAGTTCTACGCGCAGTTTTCAGTGATGGGCGCGCCGTTTTCGGCGGTGTCGATCTATTTGGACGATGTTTTGGTGCAGACCCCGTTTCACCAAATTGGAAACTTCGCCGAAGGGGCGTCGCTGGGCGTGCTGACCAGTGAAGTGGTGGAGGAGATGAAGCTGATGCCGGCGGCGTATCCCGAAAAGTTTGGGGACTCGACGGGGGCGGCGCTCGACATCCACACGCGCGAAGGCAGTCGCAACGCACCTTTGTTCCGTTTGTCGGCGGGAATCGCGGCGAGCGAAATCCTGGGGGAAGGCGGTCTGGGGGCGCGCAAGGGATCGTGGCTGGTATCGGCGCGCAAGAGTTACATCAACTATCTGCTCAAGAATCGCGTGGAGAATGCAGCGGAGATTGGATTCGAAGACGGCGACTTGAAACTGAATTACGACGTGGCGCCGCGGCAGAATGTGAATTTGCTGGCGACGGGCGGACATACCACAATGCGCGATCCGACAGCGGCGAACCTCAACGACATCTCGACGGGCCGCAGCGATTTCGTGCTGGTACGCACAGGCTGGCGCTGGGCGGTGAGCCCGCAGTTGCTGGTGGATGCGCGGGGCGCGTTCTATCGAGAACCCGATGAGTTGCGCAATCTGAACAATCAGATTCTGCAGACGTCGGATCACGGCGAGTGGGTGGGCGGTGGCGGAGTGACGTGGAATTGGGCGCGCGACGCCGTACTGGAGGCGGGATGGAGTTCGCGGCGCGTGCGCGAGACCGGTTCGTTGGCTTATTACGGCACGAATGGCGATGTGGGTTCGAGCCATTACTGGGGAGCAGAGTGGCGGAACAGCGGCTTCGTGCAGCAGTCGGCTTCAGCGTTGAAGGGCAGGCTGCACCTGTTGGGTGGTGTGCGATGGGACATGTTGCAGGGGCTGGACTATCATCCGTTTTCCGCGCAGGGATCGATGGCGTTTCGCGTGAGACCCGGAACCGAACTGCAGGTCGCTGCGGGACGGTACCAGCAGTTCCCCTCGCTGGAAGAGTGGACGACGGAGTGTTTCACGCCGGCTGGGATGCCGGAGCAAGCGGATCATTACACGGCTGCAGTCGAGCAGCGTTTCGGGGAAGCGACACGTTTGCGTGTGCAGGTGTTTGACCGGCAAGATGCAGCCAGCCTGGCGGTGATCCCGGGGCAGACGGTGGCGGGATTGGCGGGAGCGTGTCCTCGGGCCGCCGAACCACTGCCTAACTCGACGCTGCAGCGCAGCTACTCGCGAGGAGTGCAGGTCGTTTTGCAGCGGCGTAGCGCGAATCGTTTGTCAGGGTGGCTGGGATATACCTGGGCGCGCGCTGAGCAAAAGGAATATGCCATCAATAATCCCATCTTCACTTGTCCGCCATATTGTCTGACGACAACGCCGTACCAGCCGAGCCTGGAGGATCAGCGGAATTCGCTCAATCTTTTTGCCATGTATCGCGTGCGACCGAGCGTGAACGTGAGTGGGAAATTCTTGTATGGTTCGGGCTTCCCCGTGTCCACGGGGATATTCGTGCAGGTTGGCACCGGTTATCAGCAGGTAGGGACGGAGACGTTGCGATTCCCGTATCAGCGGCTTGATCTGCGCGTCGACAAGGACTGGGCATTCCAGCGATGGAAGCTGACCCTGTATGGCGAACTGCTGAATGTGACCAACCACTACAACGCGCGCTTCGTGTATTCGTCGGTGATCGATCCGAATACCGGGATGGCGCAGGTGAAGAAGCTGCAAGGGCTGCCCATCACGCCGACGGTAGGACTGGCATTTCAGTTCTGAGGACGGGCAAGACGCTAGTCAGGAAGCGCTTGGGTCAGGAGTGACGTTCTGCCTTTCCCCGGTTCGGTCTGGGTGAAAGAGCTTGGGGCCGCGGCTTGGGGGCTCGCTTCGCTCGCTGGGCGGACCAGAGGGTCCGCCCCCACGAAGAAGCTGCAAGGGCTGCCCATCACGCCGACGGTAGGACTGGCGTTTCAGTTCTGAGGACGGGCGAGACGCTAGTCAGGAAGCGCTTGGGTCGGGAGTGACGTTCAGCCTTTCCCCGGTTCGGTCTGACTGGAAAAGCTTGGGGCCGCGGCTTGGGGGCTCGCTTTGCTCGCTGGGCGGACCAGAGGGTCCGCCCCCACGTGGTCTTCGTTGTTACCAGTTCAGTTTCATGGCGAATTGGAACTGGCGCGGGTCCCAGGCTGCGGTGGCTTGCCCGGCGTTGGTGAACAGCGGGCTCACCGCGGCCACGTTGTACTTGTTGGCAATGTTGAACACGTCGCCGATCAGGTCGAGGTTGAAACGCTCGTTGAAGTTGATGCGCTTGGAGACGCGGATGTCGTCGAAGACGGTCCAGGGCGTGACTCCGGCGTTGCGGCCGAGGTCGCCATCGAGTTGCAGCAGAGTGGGACTGGTTTGGGTGACGATGAAGGTCTGGATGCAAGGTTCCTGGAAGACTCCAGAGGGCGAGTGCTTCGAAGAGACGGGAGCGAAGCCCGATGCGGTGCAAATCGGATTCTCGAAGGTATTGGGGCGTCCAGTCAGCGAGGACAACTGCAGGTTGTCGCCGTTGCCTGTAATGATGTTAAAGGGGCGTCCGGAGTTGACTTCGATGACCGGCGCGAACGTCCAATCGCTGAGGAATTTGCTGGCGAAGCCATGTCCGCTCAGCTTCCCGGTCTGGTAGACGGCGCTGAACACCAGGCGATGACGCTGATCGAACAGCGAGGACGAGCGGTCGAGATAGGGGAAGAAGCTGTCCTGAGGCGTCAGCGTGGACTGCAAGTCGGTGGAATCGTCAATGGAGTGGGCCCAGGTGTAGGAAGCGAGCATCTCGTAATGTCCGCTGAAGCGCTTGCGCAGGTTGGCGGTGAGACCGTGATAGATCGAGCTGCCGTTGGAGAAGTTGGCGTCCATGTCGCCGAAGGGCACGCAGCCGGTGAAGGTGGCGGGGTCGCAGTTGGCGTTGAATCCCTGGCTGGAAAGGGACTGTTCCAAGGCTACAGCCTGTGAGATGCAGCCGAGCGGATCGCCAACGCCCGCGTAGGCGCCAATGATCGAAGGATTCAATCCACCCTGGCGGAAGAAATTCGTTAGAGAAGCGTCAACGAAGGGATAGGGGCCGAACAGGTTTCCATTTTGCGGGCCATTGCAGCCGCTGACCGTGAAGGGGCTGGCGGGAGGAGTTCCGCCGCTGGCAACGGCATCGTAATACGCGGCCTGGAAATTTGAAACCATCAAGTCGCCGCGGATGGTGTTGGCGTTGATGGGGCGATTGAGGTGGCGTCCGCCATTGAAGTTGTAGGCGAGGCTAAGAGCGAAGCCGCCGCCAAGATCACGCTCGATGCTGAGATTGGCTTGCTGCGCGTAGGCGTAAACAAAGTTCTTTCCCTGCGGATATCCGAAGGGTTGGAAACCAAGGGGCAAGAACGTGCCGCCGGCCGCGTTAAGGTAGTTCTGATTCAAGAACTCAGACTGCGGAAAGTTGAGCGACTGGAACTGCTGCTGGTTGGGCAGGTATCCGAGATTGGTGTTGGCCTGAGGGAACGTGGAAGGCAGGCAACCAGGCAGAGTCTGCAAGCCTTGGAAAATTGGAATGCCGTTGAGGTTTCCCGGCTGGCCATCGCCTTCACATGGACCGGTTCCGGCGAAAGCAAGCTGTCCGCTAGAGGAGCCGTCGGAGGCATCGCCGAGGAAGTAGAGGCCGAGCAGCGGGTGATCGTAGAAAATTCCAAAGGAGCCGCGAATAACGGTTTTTCCGTCACCCTTGGGATCGATCGCGATACCGATGCGAGGTTGAAAATTGTTGGTGTCGGTCTGAATGCCTTTCTGCAGTCCGAGCAGGTTGTAAGCCGGTAAAGCCAGGCCTTGCGGCGGTTTGAACTTCGGTGGAATTTCTACGTCATAGCGCACGCCGAAATTGAGCGTGACCTTGGGATTCATGCGCCACGAGTCCTGCCAGAACACTCCAATGGGAATGTTCTTGAACTTGTCGCTGGGGCTGCCCAGGCCCTGCACGAAGTCCCCGGGTAGTCCCGCGCCGTAGGACTGCACGGGAGAGAGGATGGGGAAGTCGGGAAGAGAGCCCGGTGCGGGGTTGACGAAGCCGAGCGTAGACGCAGAGAAGGTGCCGAAGTCGTACACGCCACCATAGTTGACGGTGAAGGTGGCGTTCAGCGGGAGATAGTTGAAGTCGGCGCCGAACTTGGTGTTGTGGCGTCCGATGCTCCAGGAAAAGTTATCGATGAACTGGTACCGCTTTTCCGTGCGCTGGATGTAGGAGTAAGGCTCGCGCCCGAAGTAGGCGAAGCCGGGAATGTTGACGGCAGGATCGGATCCGCCGGGAATGGCGGTGTTGTAAAAGTAGGAGAGTCCGCGGCGGGCGAACTGGAAGCGGAATTCATTGACCTTGGTACTGCCGATGGCCCAAGTGTCTTCGACGGCCCCGTCCACATCGCGGAACGTCTGTTGCGATGTGCGGGAGTAAGCATTCTGGCCAAAGGGTTGATCCTGGCCGCTGACTTCAATGCCCGTGATGGTGCTGGGGCTGACTTTCGCGCGGAACATGAGGCGGTTACGGCTACTCACGTTGTGATCGATACGGAGCGAGTAGTTGCTGGTGCCCTCAAAGACTGGGAAGTTGCCCATTTGCGAAGAGAGTGTCTGATAGGAATTTGGAACATTGGATGGCCCGAACAATCCCGAAGCCATGGCGGGGCAGGAAGCTGGGGTGCAACTCGTGGGGAAGCCCGACCAAGCAGTTAGACCGATCGGGTATGTGATGGCGTAGACCAGGCCTGAGGGCCACGTGCCGTCAATCGCCTGTCCTGAAGAGGCGCCGGTCAGGGTCAGATACTGCTGCACTTCACCGAGGTAAGCCGGACTCAACGCTGCGGTCTGTTGTACCGCTGGATTGTTCAGGAAATCAACTTGATCCGGAGTGAGTTGCAAGCTCACAGGAAGGCCGCCGAAGTAGCCGGAGGCGTCGTAGTTGACGAGCCCGAAGTTGCCTTGACCGATGGAAGAGAATCCGGTTTCGTGACGCCGGGTAATTTCGTAAGCGAAGTAGTAGAAGGTCTTGTCTTTCTTGAGCGCGCCGCCGAAGGCAACGCCCGCCTGCACGCGCGTGTAAGCGGGATCAGAAACGTTGCTGAACGGGTTTACTGCCTGGAAATTGCGATTGCGCAGATAGCCGTAGACGTCGCCATGAAAGTCGTTGGAGCCGGAGCGGGTGATGATGTTGACCACGCCGCCGGAGGCGCGGCCATATTCCGCGGCGTAGTTGTTGGTGATGATCTGGAATTCCTGCACGGCTTCCTGCGAAACGGTGGAGCGCACGCCGTTGACTGAGTTGTCGGTGGCGTCGGTGCCGTCGACGTTGACCAGATTGGAGCGGGCACGCTGTCCGCTCATGTTCAGGCCGGAGGTGGGAGCGGCGCCAAGATTTGGGGCAGCATCGTGTACGACCTGGGAATCAGTGAGGGTGAAGTTGATGTAGTTGCGTCCGTTGATGGGAAGGTTATCGATGCGGCGCTGCCCGATGGTGTCGGTGGTGGAACTACGCGAGGTTTCGACGAGTTCGCCTTGTGCGCTAACTTCCACGACTTCCTTTCCGGTGGCGACGGCGAGGCTTACAGGGAGTTCGACGAGGCCGCCGACAGTGATGGCGACATCGGTTTCTTCGACCTTGTTAAAACCGGAGGCATCGATGGTGACGGTGTAAGTGCCGGGCGGGAGCAGTTGCGCGTTATAGCCGCCTTGTCCGTCGCTGGTGGCGGTGCGTTGCAGGCCCTTGGCTGCATTGCGAACCGTAACGGTGGCGCTGTTGACCATATTGCCGCTGGGATCTTTCACCAGGACGTGCAGATCGCCGGTGGCAGCGCCGCCCTGACCAAAAGCGAGGGCGGAAAGCAAGAGAATGGACAACGAGGCAACTCTCGATATGCGTGTCATAGGGCTCCCTTGAACTCGCGGACGCGAGCAGACGGCGTGTTTGGTTGCGCGGCGGATTCGCCGAGTAACTCCCCCAAGTCTCTGGAAAAGATTGATTCCCGCTGGTTTTTACAACAGAACAGCCTAGGAAAACAAGTCAGGAATCGCCGAGGGTCGTCGGTCAGTAACCCCGGCGCAAATTTCCCCGAGCCCTGCGCTCGGAGAGCATGACTGTCAGGAAAGCGATTTGTCAGTGACTGAAATCACCAAGTGGCCGAAATTCTTACCGGGGCCGCCGGGTTCTGCAGGCGACCGAGTAGCATGGCGGACCCGCTCATGCGCTCATAGCCGTGCAGAATGGGAGTAGCGAACAATCCGGAATTCGGCCAGGCCAGGACAATGTAAATGCGCAACAACGCGAAGGTGGCATTGCGGCGCAGCAACAAAGCATTGTCGACCAACTGGCGTGCCGCTTCGACGGTACGCGCGTCGCTTGCGGCCATAGCAGCTTGTCCGATTCGGACCAGGAATGCGGCGTTGCGAGCCGCCTCGCGAATATAGGCGGCCATGGCGAGCAGGCGCTCGCGGCGGACGGCGCGGAACTCGGCGGGCGGAAGGCGACGACGAAGGTACTCGTCTTCAGCGGGATTCACCAGGTTGCGGAAGGCCTCGACGTCGATGGGGCGGAGTTCTCCCTGCAATGTGCCGGCGCGGGATACTTGCAGTGCGCGGGAGACGGTAATCCCGAAAATGAAGACCAGGGCAAGGGCAGCAGAAATGACTAGAACGAACGCCAGTGTCATGGGTGTAAGAAACGCTCCAGTTCCCGGTTCCAGAGCTCGAGGTTATGCTCGGGCAAGCGGACCGCAGACTTCGTCGTTACCTTTGGGGGGAGGAGCAAGTAGTAAAACCAGATCAGAACGCAGGCGTGATAGATCGCCATGTTGAGAAAGTCGAGGATGTCTCGTTTTTCGTTTTGCAACACGCCATTCGCGGCTACGGCCCACGTCATCAAGTGGATGCAGGCGGAAAATGCGAGTCCGACTGAAATTCCAAAAATCTTGTGCGGAGGCTTCAACTTAAAGTAAGCGGAAAAAATGAAGACGAAGGTGAGCAGCCCGGTTTCGGTCAGGTAAATGGTCTGTTCCAGCAGATGTGCTCCCGAAACAATACCGAATCGTCCATCCTGGGGAGCGTACGCGGCTGCGGCTACGGCTACGAGAACTAGAGTGGCGCCGATGCCGCGGGTCAGAAGCTTGGCTAATTTGGCCAGGGAAGCGTAAGCGAAGAGAATCTTGCCAATGATTTCGCCCAGCAAAAGGAACTTCAAGAGGCCTTCGATAAAGAGGGCACCCCAAAAAATACGCCACCATGCCTTTGGAGTGATGGGCGGATACACGTCAGCGAAATAGACAGTAAGCTCAGCTAGGGCGCTGCCGATGCAGAAGGCAAAAAAGGCAGGGAATTCCCGATGAATTTGCCGGCGCCACAGCAGGAAGGCGAGGCCCAGCAAAAGCAGGTTGGGCGCCACCCATAGGTAGTGCCACAGGAGTGAGTGCGCCTCGAGCATATGGTCCAAGGCAATATACCGCCATCAAGTGCACAGAACAACGCACTCGTTGTTTTTGTTCTGAATTTGTAAGATTTGCCAATATCCCAAAAGGAAGAGGCAATCTTGATACAAAATCATGAACTACGGCTTACAGAGGGTCTTGCCGCAGTTCGTAGTGCCAGCGCCCCCGTCAGCACGAACCGCGGTTGGAACGACCAAGGTGTTCAAAAAGATCAAGGCTGCTCCTACAACGAGTAGCATACGTTTCACGGTGATTCTCCTAGGGGTCCAGAATGGACCGTGATAGTTTCATGGCCGGAAAGCGCAGTTGCAATGGGGTTTCAGAACCTTTGAGCGTTCGGAATTCGTAACAAAAATGACGCTAAAATCTGCCCTGCAAGACGTGAAGGAAACGACGCTGGCGGCGGTTTCAGGGCTGCTGGGAAAACTGGCGTATTTGGCATCGCTGCGGCGGGGACACGGGCACTACAAACACTGGGGCATGGAAATAGTCCACGGGAGCGAATCTTCGGAGCGGGCGCTGCGCACGGCGCACGCGGAAGTGGTGTCGGGCGTGTTGCGGATGCCGCTGGAGTCGCTCGAGGAAGATCTGCAGAAATCCAGCGAAAACAGCGGGTTTTCGCCGCGCAAATACGTGGATGAGTTGCGCGAACAGTTCGAGGACTTATTGCCCGGGGAGCGCAAAGACACACCCGCGGCCAGTCACCTTAATTCAGTGCTGGTGGCGCTTTCGAGCCTGGAGAAGAATCGAGGGCGTGCCACTCGGTCAACTTCATAGCCACTCCCACTACTTGACCTAACACTTCTGCTTCTTGCGGGTGGCGCAGGATGCGGACCGGAGCCGGCGAAAGCGGATGCGGCTGCAGGATGATTTCCTCCCGCCGCATGCTGCACCAGCAGCAGGTGTGTCCGTCGCGAGTTTCGACGAAGTAGATGGGCCGTTCGTACTCCGAGCGCCAGGATCCTTCCATGACTTTATTTTTGGCCTCGTCTACCTGAATGAAACTGCCAGGAGGAAGGATGGGGTACATGGTGAAATCCTGCGTGCCGACGTAGCCGTAGGTGAAGTCGCTGTTGGCGAACTGGGCCAAGTAGGCAAAAGGAACAAGTCCCCACTGCTCGACCATGCGTCCGAGATTGGTGGTGCGGCGCTCATCAAAGCCGGGATCCATGCGGACGGGGACTTGCACGGAAGCGAGTCCGGCGAGAGCGTCGGAAACGTGCGATTTTGGCGGGGCAACCAGTCCGAGGTCAGCCGCCATGTTATTGAGATCGACACCGTACCATGCCATCAACTCGCGAACATCGCGACGATAAATCACTGAAAGCGTGTAAAGCCTGTAGATACTGGGCAGAATGCCCTTGGTCTCGATGTCGGACAAGCGGCTGGGCGGGATGGAGAACTCTTCGTTGCGATAACGGTCGGCGATACGGGCGCTGGAGTTTTCCACATCGCGCATCGTGAGCCCGAGCTTCTCGCGAAGAGTGCGAAGGCTTTTCCCGGCGGGAACCATGAGTGACGCCTCCAAGAAGTGGGTGCATCATACCAAAGGCGGGAATGCTTGTGTCAGCGGAATTGTGCAAATAGGGCAACTGGGGAACTTTGTTACGAATTCCGAACATGCGATTTGTCCTTATTCTGCCGTACTGGCGAGGGACATGGTTATGGAGCGAGTGTGGTCAGACCAGCGTTGACCTTGCCTGTGGATTTCCACCTTCTGTTCGGATTTCGTAACAATACCTCCCGGCCCAACAGAGATCTAGCAACTACCACGACTACTACTGGAGCTGAACGGAAAAGGGAGGTATGCCTTTTTCTGTAGAGTTCTTGCCCTCGATTCGAGCGCTTCCAGCCACAGATGGAAAGACAGCATGACAATTGTCACGCGCGTTGCGTGATGGATGGCACTGGCACGTCGAAGCGGCATTCGCGATGATGAGGTTGCGATACGGGACCTGCAGGTTTCAAGCGGCGACGCGCAAAGCGATTGCCATCAGCAGCGAGGCAAAGATGATTGCAACCTTGGAACAACCGCGACGGGCAGATGCGTCGGTGCCGGAGCGGATCGTAGCCAGCCTGGAAGGCGTGAACAAGAACTACGGAACGGTGAGGGCCTTGCGTCAGGTCGACTTCCGCGTTCGTGCGGGAGAAATTGTGGCCCTGCTGGGACCGAATGGTGCCGGCAAGACGACCGCCGTTAAGTTGTTGCTGGGATTGATGCAGCCCAATGCAGGGAAGGTGAGAGTGTTTGCCGGGGACCCGACAAATCCGGCGAACCGGACCCGCACCGGGGCCATGTTGCAGGTGGGACGTGTTCCGGAAACGTTACGAGTCCGCGAGCACATTGACCTGTTCTCAACTTATTACGACAAGCCGATGCCTGCGGCGGAAGTTCTGGTAATCGCCGGTTTGGAGAAATTGGGCGAGCGCAAGTTCGGGGAGCTGTCAGGTGGTCAGAAACAACGGGTGCTGTTCGCGCTGGCGATTTGTGGCGATCCCGACTTGCTGTTCCTGGACGAGCCGACGGTGGGCCTGGACGTGGAAGCGCGACGCTTGCTGTGGGATGAGATCAGGAAGATGGTGAGCCGCGGCAAGACTGTGCTGCTGACAACGCACTATCTGCAGGAAGCTGATGCGCTGGCCGATCGGATTGCCGTGATCAATCATGGCGAAATCACTGCGGAAGGAACGCCGGCGGAGATCAAGGCGAAGACGAGCGGCAAGCGGATTCGCTGCATTACGAGTTTGAGCACTGCGGTGCTGCGACAGATCGCGGGAGTGCGTGAAGTGAGAGAAGATCGCGAGGCCGTGGAGATTCATGCCGGAGAAGCTGAGGATGTGGTTCGCGAGTTGTTGGCGCGGGACCCTCAGCTGGCTGGGCTGGAAGTGAGCAGCGCGGGACTGGAAGAGGCGTTCCTGGCGCTGACGCAAGATAGTTCGAAGAACGGGAGCATTTGAAAGTAAAAATCACCACCCAGTCTCCGCAAAAGGGGCGGAGACGAGGGTGGGGCACCTGACGCGGTGCAGTCCTGAAATTGAGTTCTGAAGGAGACGCGAATGAGCACAGCCAGCATCGCCATGAGTCCAGCGGGTATCGAGCGAACTTTCCAACACACCGCGATGATTTATCTGAAGGAAATCAAATACGAATTCCTGAAGAATTTGCGGCTACGGATGTACACGGCGTCGGTGCTGAGCTTCCCGATCATGTTTTACATTCTGTTCGGGCTGGTGCTGAATTCGAATCAGGCGATCGGGGCGACGCGGGTGCCGACGTATCTGATAGCCACGTATGGCACGTTCGGTGTGATGGGCGCTTCGCTGTTCGGAACGGCTGCCGGACTGGCATCAGACCGCGGGTTGGGATGGTTGCAGGTGAAGCGCGCCAGCCCCATGCCTCCGTTCGCCTACTTTTGCGCAAAAGTGGTCACGAGCATGGCATTCAGCGCGATCATCACGCTGGCCCTATTTGGGTTGGGAATCGGTTTAGGCGGCGTGCGCATGCCGCTGGGGGATTTCGCCCGATTGTTCGCAACGTTGGTGGCGGGCTCGCTGCCGTTTTCGGCGATGGGCCTCGCGGTGGGATATTTCACCGGACCGAACTCGGCCCCTCCGACGATCAATTTGATCTACCTGCCGATGTCGTTCTGCAGCGGATTGTGGGTGCCATTCATGTTCCTGCCCAAGGTGGTCAAGCAGATTGCGCTGGCGCTGCCGCCGTATCACTTGTCGGAGCTTGCGCTGGGAGTAGTGGGTGCGGGAACGCACGAGTCGAACGCGACACACTGGGAAGTGCTGATTGCCTTCACTATGATCTGCCTGGGCGCGGCGCGGATAGGGTTCCAGAAGGATCAGGAAAAGATGTATGGGTAGAGCTGGTTTCGCGTTTCTAGCTTCTAGCTTCTAGCTTCAGACACTCTTCGCCCCGGCATTTTAGCGAGTTGAACGTTGGACCACTTATGAGCGCGGATGGGAAAAAATCGATGACCGGCACTTTGCTGCTGGTGGGCCTGGGCGTGATCGCAGTCTTCGCTGGAGTGAAGTGGCTGGTGTTGCTGGTGCCTGCGGCCACGCTGGTCTGGTACTCGGCGAAAACGAGACTGGACGGTGGCCGGAATTGACAGGCAGAGCGAGAA
>Ga0335076_10005298_pt1 | contig 13039 bp, 12 predicted proteins | sample Lox_Sample_25_FD_206717 | JGI IMG/M metagenome (GOLD analysis project Ga0335076, IMG submission 206717) | Soil microbial communities from Loxahatchee National Wildlife Refuge, Florida, United States - Lox_Sample_2.5 | ecosystem: Environmental > Terrestrial > Soil > Wetlands | place: USA...
CTCCTAGACCAGATAGGCTCCCAACGTCACTTGCGTCCAAGAACGATCTTGATTCCGCCCCGGCTGATCATCCGGCAGTCAACGCAACGGTGATCAGGACGATCGGAACAAACCAAGTCAGCTCGGTCCAGACGGTAAAGTGCAATCCATCGGCGGGCGCGCTATCCTAGCGTCCAGGGATCAGTGGGCCGTTGAAGAAATTTCTATTTCTGGCGGGAATTACGTGCGTGGTAGTGTGCGCCGGGTTTGCTGCAGCGCCGATGTTCGAGGTGAAGTTGCCGCGCGGCCTGGACTTCACCCTGCAGAACTCGCCCACGCCGCAGAAATACCTGATTGAGACCATGCCCGGTGGGGTAGCTCTTCTCGACTACAACAACGACGGCTTGCTGGATATTTTTCTTGTGAACGGAGGACGAATTACCAGTCCAATGTCCTCGCCGGACAACTTCGACCGCCACGACCCAAAATACTGGAACCGTCTTTACCGGCAAAATAAAGACGGAAGCTTCACTGACGTTACGGAGGCCGCAGGTTTGGCCAACGCCGGCGATGGAAATTACGGTCAGGGGGTCGCGGTCGGAGACTATGACAACGACGGCTATCCGGATTTGTATGTGACCAGCTACGGAAAAAATACTCTCTACCACAACAACGGCGATGGAACGTTCACAGACGTGACGGCCAAAGCAGGAGTGGCGGCCGGCGGATGGTCAGTTTCGGCAGGCTTCTTCGACTACGACAACGACGGCAAGCTGGATCTGTTCGTCACACGATACATGGAGTGGGACACGCAGCACAGCAAAGATTGCGGCGGCGCCTACCACACGTATTGTCCCCCCGGAGAATTTCCGCGCACCACAAGCATCCTTTACCACAATCGCGGGGACGGAACATTCGAAGATGTGAGTGAAAAATCGGGAATTGCCAGCAAGAAAGGTCATGGTCTGGGAGTGGCATTTGCTGACTACGATGGCGACGGATTCACCGACATCTATGTGGCGAATGACGGGATGCAGCAGTATCTTTGGCACAACAATGGCAATGGCACGTTCACAGAAGTCGGCCTGGAGGCTGGCGCGGGCTTGTCGCTCGATGGCGGCCCGCTTTCAGGCATGGGCGTGGTGTTTCAGGACTACGATAATGATGGCCGGCCGGACATAATTGTGACTACTTTGCCGCGCCAGACCTACGGCGTCTTTCATAACGAGGGTAAAGGCGCGTTTGCGGATCAGGGATTGCAAACAGGGGTCGCGATGATGTCCGGCGTCACTTCCGGATGGGGCGTGGGCCTGGAAGACTTTGATAATGATGGCTGGAAAGACCTGTTCATTGCGCAAGGTCATGTGCTCGACAATGTGGAAAAGATCGATCCCTCGTTGCATTATCTGGAGCCGACGCTGCTGGCACTGAATCGCAACGGCCGCTTTGAACGGGCTGATTCTGGAAGCGAAGCGCTCGTGGCCGCCCGTGGAGCCGCCTTTGGCGATCTGAACAACGATGGCTGGATGGATGTTGTGACCACGGTGCTGGGACAGCGTCCGCAGGTATTCATGAACCGCGGCGGCAGCAACCATTGGCTGACGATCACTCTGCGAGGCACACGAAGCAATCGGGATGGATTAGGGGCGCGTGTGCTCGTCAATGGGCAAACGCGTTTTGCCACGACGGCCGGCAGCTACGAATCCGCCAACGACAAACGGCTGCACTTTGGGCTCGGAATTGCGACTACGGCTAAGGTGGAAATTTTCTGGCCCTCGGGGATTCATCAAACCGTGAATAACGTTCGTGCCGATCAGTTTCTCGAAGTACGCGAACCGGAGCGTTCATCGCAATGATGATGATTCGAGCCGTCCTGACTCTTTGGCTGGCCTGGCAAGCGATTTCACCGGAAGCCGCGAAGCATTTCCAAACCGGCACGGAAGCAGACCGGCACAAGCAACTTGAGGTTGCGGTCGCTGAGTTCCGGAAAGTGACCGAGTTGGAGCCGGGGTTTGTCCAGGGTTTTGTCAGCCTGGGCCAGGCCTTGATTGAGCAACAGGATTATGGAGCGGCCGTCACCTCGCTTGAGCATGCGCTGCAACTGGACCCGAACCTGGGGGCAGCGCACCAGCTGATCGGCTACGCACTGCTGGCCGAGGGGTACAGCGCCGAAGCCATTCCGCACCTCAAACGGGTGGACGATCCGGGCGCTTTAGGCATCGCTGAACTGCAAGCCGGAGATCTCGCCGGAGCGGTCGCCAATCTGCAAAGAGCTCTGGAGCGTCAGCCGGGCGATCCTGACCTGCTCTACTACTTGGGACGGGCCAGCGGATTGTTGTCAAAGCAGGCGGTCGATACGCTGATGGCGCAATATCCCGATTCTCCTCGGGCGCACCAGGCGATGGCGGAAAACTATTACGTCCTGCGGCAAATGCCTCAGGCAGAGTCGGACTACAAGGAAGCTCTCAGGCTTCGGCCGGATTTGCCGGAAGTCCACATGGAGTTGGGTGAAGTGTACGCAAGCTCCGGGCAATGGGAAAAAGCGGAGCAGGAATTTCGCGCTCAGACCAAGCTGCAACCGGGAAACGCAGAAGCGGCTTACCGGCTGGGGAATGCTTTGCTGGAGCAGGGCAAAGCCAAAGAAGCGCGCCCCGAACTACAACGCGCTGACCACCTCCTGCCCAACATGCCGGAAACTTTGTATGCTCTCGGCAAAGCTGCTGCGCTCGAGGGCGATGCTGCTGCCGCAGAAAAGAGCTTCACGAAGCTGCTTGGGATCGAAAAAGGAACTCCACTGGCGGCACAGACCCACTTCGCGCTCGCCGGTCTGTACCGGAAACAAGGGAAGACTGCCGACGCTGAGCGCGAAATGCAGGAATTTCAGAAACTGCAACAACAGGGCGCCCAGCAATAAGTCGCTGAATTATTGCGTAGATATTGTCGAGAAGTTCTGGAGAAGCCTGTGCGGACCATTCATACAATCGAATACGCGGAAGCGAAGCGAGCCATTGATCTGATCGTGGAAAAGCTTTTGCAGATGCAAAAAGCTGCCGTGGTCGCAGTGGCCGATTGCCACGGTGAGCTGATTGCATTCGCGCGCATGGATGGCGCGCCTGTTTCTTCGATTCGCATCGCGGCGAACAAAGCCTGGACTGCGGCTCGCGAGCGGAAGGCGACCAAGGATATCGGCGACAAAGTCAGGCATCCCGAGAAAGGATTCGACATTGCCTATTACGGCGACCCCAGGTTTGTAGGCTGGGGTGGCGGCATTCCGGTTTGGCGGAACGATGAGGTTGTGGGAGCGGTGGCCGTCAGCGGTCTTTCATCGGTTGAGGATATAGAACTGGCCACGCTGGGTGTGGGATCGATCTCAGGAAAATAAAGCGGGACTCCGGCGGTTGGTTGATCAGCTCAAGGCGTCCGCGCACAGGGCTGCGCCTCCGGCAATGCCGGAATCAGCGCCATAGCGCGCCTGCAGCAGCGGCACTTCCTGGCAGCGCGAGTTCACACAATATTTAGGCAGCAGGTTCTTGATCTCGGAGAAAAATGGCACCAGCATGGCTGAAACGCCGCCGCCGATGATGATGACGTCAGGATCGAAAAGGTCGATCGTGTTGCCAAGCCAGAGAGAGAGCAGATCGACAGTCTCAAGCAAGACCTCTTTCGCCAGTGGATCGCCACCGGCGTAGGCGGCGCCAACCATTTCGCTCGTCACCGCGTTAATATTCCCCTCGGCGAGATCAAGCATTTTGGAATGGGTTTGCGTTGCCGCGCTGAGCTTTGCCTGCGCTCGCCTGGCGATGGCCGGGCCTGAGGCCAGAACCTCGACGCATCCCGGTTTGCCGCAGCCGCAACGCGGGCCACGGTAGTCGATGCTGACATGGCCGCCTTCGCCTGCTGCGCCGGTACGACCGTGGTAGATTTTGCCATCGAAAATAATGCCCATCCCGATGCCCGTGCCGATGGTCGCGTAAAAAACGTAGCGATAGCCCTTGCCCGCGCCCCATTTGACCTCGGCGAGCGCGGCCGCGTTGGCGTCGTTATCGACCTTAACGGGCACGTGGTAAACCTTTTCGACTTCCGCGGCGAGGGGAAAATTGCGCCAGCAGGGGACGTTCGGCGGATTTACGACAACGCCAGCTTTGGGATCAAGTGGGCCGGGCGAGCAAATACCGATTCCGCGAATCGAGCTTTTGCTGGACGGATGGGGGGCGAGAAGTGCATCGATCGCGCTGGTGACTGACTGCAAACCCTCCGCAGCGGTGCCGTTGGCGTTCATGGGAGTTCGCGTCTGGCTCTTGATTTCGCCGGAGCTGTCAACCAGGCCCGCGGCAACTTTTGTGCCGCCGACATCCACGCCAACGAACAACGCCTGTTTCCCCTCGCTCATGATCCTTCCCTTAGATGCTGGTATCGGCCTGGATGATCGGCAATGGCTCGGCGGTTAACCTGAGGCCAACTTCTTCTGCATTTCCTCCAATGTGAGACCTTTGGTTTCCGGAAAAAAGAAGAGAACGACAAAGAACTGAAGCACCATCATGGCCGAAAAGAAAACAAATGGATATCCGCCCGAGCGGGCCGCCACCAATGGGAACGCGCCCGAAATGAGCGCGTTCATGATCCAGTGAGTGAAGCTGCCAAGGCTTTGCCCTTTGGCGCGAACGTTGTTGGGGAAGACCTCAGCCAGATAAACCCAGATCACCGCACCTTGCGAGAAAGCAAAGAAGGCAATGTAGGTAATCAGGAGCCAGACGAGCGCGCTCTGATGCTGGGAGGTGAGAAAGATCGCTGCCACGCCAGCCAAGCAAATTGCGGTCCCAACTGCGCCAACGAGAAGCAGAGTTTTGCGTCCGATTTTGTCGATCACCGACATCGCAACTATGGTGAAGATCAGATTCGTCGCTCCGACTGCGACCGCCTGTATATCGCCGGAGATTTTGCTGTAACCGGCGCGGGCGAAGATGTCATTGAGGTAATAAATGATCACATTGATGCCGGAGAGCTGGTTGAACATGGCGACGGTCACGGCGAGAAAGAGCGGATAACGATGCCGGCGCGTAAACAGCCGCTCGCCAGCCTGCTGCTGTTCGATTTCGATTGAGTCAACGATGTCCTGCAATTCCTGCTGGTAGTTTTCTTCGCCGGTCATCTGCAACACGGCACGGGCTTCTTCGATGTGGCCTTTTTTCACCAGCCAGCGCGGGCTGCGGGGAATGGTAAACAGCATCACGAAAAAGAACGCGGCGGGGATGGCGGTTACACCCAATTCCCAACGCCACTCCGTCGCGCCAAAACCTTGCAGGCCGATCACATAGTTAGAGAAGTAAGCGAGCAAGATCCCAAATACGACGTTGAATTGAAAGACGGCGACGAGGCGCCCGCGAAGTCGCGCGGGGGCGATTTCTGCGATGTACATCGGGCCCAGAACTGAAGAACCACCGATGCCCAATCCACCGAGAAAACGAAAAACCAGCAACGAGGTCCAGCTCCAGGCGAAGGCGCAGCCAATTCCGGAAATCAGGTAGAGCACAGCCAGAATGCGCAGGCTGTTACGGCGTCCAAAGCGTTCTCCGGGGATGCCCGCGAGCAAGGAGCCAACGACAGTTCCCCACAAAGCCATCGCAACTGTGATTCCGAGCAGTTTGGGGGAAAGGTCGAAAACCTGCGTGAGGGCCGAGGTGGTTCCGGAAATGACAGCGGTATCGAATCCGAAAAGCAGACCACCCAGGGCGGCGACGACTGTGCTCTTGATCAGGGTTGCGTTTAGCTGCATTGCCGTTCCTGAAGTCGAGATTTACCAGTCTCCGGTCGCGGAGACGCACAGCCTTGGCACTCTACTCCAGATCGCGAGTGCATTCCAGCGTGGGCGCCGCAAGACGATATTCGCAGCTCAAGTCGCTTCTGCGCCTCTCAGGTTCGCCATTGCCGACCATGTGATATAGAGAAGCGCCGCCAGAGGAACCAAAAACGCCATCTGCATGGAATCCGTGCGATCAGCGAGCAATCCCGCCAGCGGCGGCAGAAATGCCGCGCCAACGATGGCCGTGACCATCAGCCCCGAAAGCGCATTGCTTTGTTCCGGCATGTGGTCGACCGTGATCGAAAACACCAGCGGAAAGATATTGGCGAAGCCCAGTCCAACCACAAAAAAGCTGGCTACGGCCACGGCTTGAGAAGGAAGAAATAGGCCAAGCAGGCCAACAATGGAAAGCAGACAAGTCAGAATGAAAAATTTCTTCGCTTTCATCCAGTTCAGAATCACTCCGCCGGAAAAGCGGCCGATTGTGAGCGCCGCGTAGAAAAGTCCGGTGCCGAGCAATCCGGTTTTGGCAACATCAATTTCGAAACGCTCTTTGAGATAAAGCGGGACATTCGCGCTGACTGATACTTCTGCCCCCACATATAGAAAAATTGCTAAAACCATCATGGCCACATAGCCGTTCTTCAGGAGGGCAAGGCATGAGCGAAGGCTCGCGGTCTGATGGCCGGCCGAAGGGACGGTTTTGAGTCGCAAAGTGGTGGCCGCCAAGAGCGTCAGCACCACCGCGACGCCGTAAACGGGAAAGATGACGCGCCAGCTGAGGCCGAAGGCCCGCGCTGCGATCACCGGAATCAGAGGACCAGACATGGAACCAATTGCCTTGACGAACTGGGCCAGCGAAAGATTGCGCGAATATTTTCCTTCTTCAGAAACATCGCGCATCAGGGGATTGCCCGCAACTTGCAGTGTAGTCGCGCCCGCACCCAGGAGGAGAACGGTGAGGAGGAACATCGCGAATGTCGAGAATCCCATCAGCGTCGGAATCAGCAGGCCCGCCAGCATGATGCACAAACCCAAAATCAGGATGAATTTTTTGCCTTTCTTGTCCTGATAGATGCCCATCGGCACCGACAAAAATCCAAACATTACATAGCCAGCGAAGGCGACGAGTTGAGCTTGAAATGTCGAAAGATTGAACTGCTGCTTGGCCAGGCTCACGAACGGTCCGGCTGCGTCGCCGAAACCCATGGCGAGAAAGGCAAGAAAAACCGGCGTGGCTTGAAAAATATTGGATTTAGAGACAGTGGAGGTTTGCAGCGACGTTTCCTGAGGCATGCAACGTCCTCTCTAAGGTGTTGATTGAAAGCTCATCATACATGCCATGCCTAATTTTGCCGGACTTCCGGTCGAGGCTGCCTAAGATTTCATTTTGCCCTGCAACAGGTTCAAAAGCGGGCGATCGAGTTTGTGGCCTTGCCAGTCTTCATATTTTGTTCCGGGACGTTCGGTGTCGAGCACGCCGAAAGGACCGCGAAAGTTCCACAGCGCCCAGCCGCTATTCAGGCAGCGCAACACATCGAGCGTGTCGTTGAACCAGGCAAGCACAACATCAGGTGGAGTGTGCTTGTAGCAGCCCATTTCGCCGAAGTGAATGCGAATTCCTTTTTGCGCCAGTTCGCCCCAAGGCTGGAAAGTCTTGACCAGCGTATCGCGATCGCAGATCACTTTGCCGCTGCTGTCTTTCAGTGGCCAGGTTGGAAGCGGAGCCGAGCCGCTGACGAACCCGCGCGCCCATTCGCAATGATAGTGGGTGAGCTGGACCGGATTGTAAGTGTGGCAGCTTTGCAAAATTCCCGTCTCAAACAAATCGGGAATCGGTGAGCCGGCGACGGGATAGCCGTCGGTGACGATTAAGCGTTCCGGATCCTGCTTGCGAATAGCTTCGACCGCGGCCCTGGCCACTCGCGAATAGTCTCGCGCTCCCCGGCGCCCGATTTCACTGTTTGGACGGTCTTCGGGTTTCATCTGGTCGAGTTGCTTTTGCTCGGCCGGCGTGGGAATTTCGAACGGCTCATTGACCAGGTTGAAGCTCACGCGATCGTTGGAAATACCCTTGTAGCGTTTTGCGAAAAATGACCATTGATGTACAAAGGCATCGAGTGTCTTTGAGTCGTCGTAGACACTGGTTTTTTCCTTGCTGATGTGGATTCCAGTAAGAGATTCGTTCATCGTATCCAGAATGCATTCGCCGGGTGCGCGGTGAAGGCAGACGTTGACGTGGACTCCATATTTCTCGCCAAGCCGCACCGCACGGTCGATGGGCTCAACTTTTTTCTCGTTGATGGTGAAAAGATCAGGCGCAGTCCAGAAGCGGTAATCCATCGGCAAGCGGACCCAGTTGAATCCCCAGTCGCGAATCCAGCGAAAATCATCCTCGGGGAACATGCCGTCGTCTTTGTAGGGGAAGTACTTCATCCAGTCAGGATCAGTCGAGAAATATTCGAGCAGATTGAATCCGTACCAAGCAGGATTTTTCGCGGGGGTGGTGGAAGAGGTCCGGGATGCAGGCGCGGTCTGAGCAAAAGCCATCCAGCGCCCGGCTCTCGATTGGATCATCGCGACGGCCGAGGCGGCCGACAAAGATTTCAGCAGTTTTCGCCGATCGGGATTCGCAAGTTTGTCCTGAGGCTTATTCATGAGCTGCTCCCGCAGTCTCAAAATCACGCAGACTGCAATAGCAAGTCTTTTCCCGCCGGCGATTCGAGCACTGCTTTTGCCGCCAGCATGAACCCCAGCGTGTGCGCCATGCCCGCATGCCACGGCGCGGCGCAGGTCATTTGCGGCGTGTGATCAGGAATGATCATGCCCTCGAAATGATTGCGCTGAAGAATCGCCAGAATGCGCAGCATGTCCACTTCGCCGTCGTCAATGAATGTTTCGCGATAATGCGGCACTTTTCCGGCCACGTTGCGCAAGTGCAAATACGCGATTTTGCCCTGCTTGCTGTAACGGTCGACCGCATCGTAAACGCTGCCTTCGGTCATTTCGGCGATCGTTCCCACGCAGAGTTCAAGCGCGTTGTTCTTGCTGGGAACCGCATCGAGCAGCTTCTGATACATGTACGGCTGATAAACCAGCCGCGGCTGCCGCCGCATCGTTGGCATGGGCGGATCGTCAGGATGCGCTGCCAACCGTACGCCCGCCTGCTCCGCCACTGGGAGCACTTCTTCCAAGAATCTTTGCAGCCGGCGCCAGAGTTCGTCGTGAGAAATTGGAGCCAAAGTTCCGGCGGGCGCATTGCGGTCGTAAACCATGTTCCATACCATGCCATTCGGAACTGGAACGTCTTCTGCCGGGCCATCCATGCCCAGCGTGATCGCGTGGCCGCGACCAAGCGGGGCCGTAACGCGCCCGCAAACTCCTGCGAGGCTGAAGTTGTATCCGAGAATCGGCACCCCGGCCTCGCCCATGCGGCGAATGATGGTCTTCACGTTTTCAATATGTCTCGGCCGCAGCGGGCCATCGAGCAGAATGTCGTGCCAGTGCGCCGGATCAAGGTTTTCGATGGCTTCGAGTTTCAGCCCAGCACCTTCAAGTTCTTTGCGGACCTTGACCATCTCTTCGACGGTCCAGAGTTTTTCCGGATCGCCGGCCACGCCCCACGGATCGTATTTGGCGCCAGTCGGCTGATTGTTGCGCGGGTTGGTGGCGGCGTCCTTGAAATAATCGACCAGATGAATGACGACATGAGTGCAGCCCGCTTGCCGGGCGAAATCGTAGTAATCGCGAGTCAGCATGTGACGGTACAGCCCAATTCCAACCTTCATAATCGGCTCCCTATTCCAACTCCAAAATCTACATCCAAGATTTGACCATTGATCTCGGCCGCGAGCGGCGAGCACAGAAATGCAAATGCATTGGCGATCGCCTCTGGGCTGTTGCGCTTGCCCATCGGCGAGATGCGGCCCACGAATTCCCGGTAGGCTTGATCCTCTTCGAAGACTTTAAGCGAGCTGCCGGCCGCAACGTTCCCCGGCGAAATTGCGTTCACGCGAATGCCGGCTGGCGCATACTCCAAGGCGAGGCAGCGAGTGAAATTCTCAAGCGCCGCCTTGGCGGAAGCGTAAGCGGGAATTTGCGTGTGCGGGAAACGGGCGACGTAAGAAGAAGTGAAAATCAAATGGCCTGCGATTTTTCGTTGCGTCCAGCGCGCCAACGCCGCCCTCGCCAGATAAGTCTGGGCAAAATAATTGAAGCGGAAAATTCGTTCGAAATCGGCCTCGGGCGTTGCGCCAAACGGATGCAGCCCGCAACCTCCCGCGTGGCCGAGCACAATGTCCAATTCCGGGAATTGCTTGAAAGATTCATCGATCACTTGATTCACCGCGCTCGAGTCGGTGACGTCGGCTGAGAAATAGAGATAGGAAGGTGAAATTCCCCAGGAACTTAGAGTTTGCCGGACTTCCGCCTCGGGCTTGATGTCAACAAGAACTAAGCTCGCGCCGGCCTCATCGAGCCGCTGCGCGATGCGCTCTGCGATGGCGCCAAGCGCTCCCGTAATCAGAATCGCTTTGCCCGAGAGGTCGATGCGGATCATGCGAGCGGCGTCCTCGAGTCGCGCGAGAGAATTTCGTATCCGGAGTCTGTCACGAGGACGTTGTCTTCGATGCGCACGCCGCCTCCGTACTGCGGAACATAAGCGCCCGGCTCGATGGTGATGATCATGCCGGCTGCGAGTTTTTCCTTTTGCCCGGGCACAAGCCCGAAGCCCGGGTCGTGATATCGGAAGCCGACGTGGTGGCCGGTGCCGTGGGTGAAGTACTGCGAAAGGCCGGCGATGATGTCGCGAGCGGCAGCATCAACTTCTCCGGCAGCGACGCCGGGACGCACTTTAGCGAGCGCGGCTTGCTGCGCTTCGGAAACGATGCTGAAAAGTTCCGTCAGCTGCGGCTTAAGTTCGCCAAGGGGCGCCGTGCGCGTCAGGTCACTCCAATAACCGTTTACGCAGGTCGCGAGTTCGAGCAGAACCAGATCGCCGCTCTGCAGTTTGCGGCCGGTGGAGCGGTTGAACTTGCCGGAGTCGGCGCTGTTTGGGCCGGATTGCACCATCGCCCAACCGCGAGCGTGGAAAATTTCATCCTGTCCGATCTGCTTTTGAATCGCAGTCTCGATGGCGGCGGCGATTTCTACCTCGGAGATCTCCGGTGTGAGCGACTCATGAAAAGCTTTAATGCCAATGCCGGCGACGCGATTTGCCAGCCGGATCGCTTTCACTTCTTCCGTAGTCTTCTTGAGATAAAGATCCAGGAAGGCCGTTTCTGCATTCGGGTTGGGCTTCGCAATGACCGCCGAAAGCTGCTCCCAAAACAATTCGGGGATGGGAATCTGTTCGGCGGCTTGAATTGGAAGTGCCGAGCGCGAGGCCGACCGGAGCATTCCGGTTTGCGCCCGCGCGACCCCAGCTTTGTTCAGCTCAACACGAATTGCATCGATGAGCACCGCAAACGGGTCGGAGCATTTCAGGTCGCCCCACGGATATTCGTGCACAATCAAACCGCCGGGAATATTGTCGCGAGGTTCGAGCACCGGAACGAAGAGAACTGGGTCGGCTTCCGCGAAATAAAGCAAAAACGAGGCTCCCCAAAACGTCGCGTAGCCGCTTAGCATTACGAGTTCATCCGGCCGCCAGGCGAGCCATGCTTTCAGGCGGTGCGCCTGCAAAAAGTCTCTGACGTATTTCGCGCGGGCCGGTGAGTGGGGCGAACTCGTCACGATTTCCCTACATGATTCCGTACTTCGCGAATGCTTCTACCGCGCTGCTGCCTTCTTTCAGCGCTTTCCGCACGAGTTTTTCGCCGCGCGCTTTTTCCAGAGCTTTGGTGAAAGTTTCTTCTGACGCCTCGGCTGGAACGACGCAAACTCCATCGATATCGCCGAAGAGAATGTCGCCGGGAACTAGACGAACGCTGCCGATTTCAAGCGACACGCGAAAATCCATCACTTTGTAGCGGGGGGCGGAGTCCTGGCCATAACATCCCCAGGAGAACGTAGGAAAGTTCAGCCTGAGAACTGCCTTTGTGTCGCGCGAGTATCCGTTCAGTACGGCGCCGCGAGCGCCAAGTCTGGCGGCGCGAACGCTCATCAGCTCCCCCCAGAGCGCGTTGCGTGGCGAGGAGCCCGTGCTCACGTACACCTCATTGTGTCGCAGATCGTCCAAGGCCTCGAGCATCAAGCCGAATGGCTTCTCCATCAGCTTATTGGACGTGCCGGAAACTTTTTCCTCGAACACATCGACCGCGAGCACCGGCATGGCACGGCCAATCACGATCATGTCCGGCCGCAGCGGGCGAATCTGCGGCGGCAAAAATTGATGTCGAAGATGCATTTTGTCCATGACATCTCCGACTACGCAGGTGAATAATTCGCGCTCGGCCAGAGCGAAGAGTTCATCGTCAGTATTCCAGAGTTTCATGGCGCATTCCTGAGAGAAGTAGCGTTCCTGAGATCGAAGTGGTCAGTTGCCTGCACGGGCCTGGCAGATCCGCTCAACAAACTGTTTGGCAAGATCTGTAACCGACTGGAAGTCGCCTTTTTTGGCTCCGGCGGTCAGGTTGCCGCCTACGCCCACGGCAACGCATCCAGCGCGAATCCATTCCGCGACATTTTCCAGACTCACGCCGCCGGTCGGCATCAACGCCGCCTGCGGCAAAGGTCCTTTCACCGCTTTTACGAACGCCGGCCCAAGAAGTTCGCCGGGGAAAATTTTGATGATGTCGGCGCCGCATTCCATCGCTTCGACAATGTCGCGCACCGTTCCCGCTCCCGGCATGTAAGGGATTTGATACCGATTGCAAAGGCGCGCAGTTTCCGGGTTCAACGAAGGGCTCACAATAAAGTGTGCGCCGGCGAGAATCGCCGCCCTTGCTGTTTCAGGGTCGAGTACCGTGCCCGCGCCCAGCAGAATTTCGCCTGATTTGTAGATCTTGGCCAGGTGGGCAATCACTTCAACCGCGCCGGGAACCGTGAAAGTGATTTCCAGAGCGGCAACTCCGCCGCGCGCGCACGCTTCCGCGATGCGGGTCGCATGCTCAGGACTCTCCGCGCGAATCACAGCGACGAGTCCAGACTCGACAATCTTCCCGAGAACTTTCAGTTTCATGAGCGCCATAGATTTTTCTCTGACAAATGATTACTCGAAAAACGGCTCGCCTTTGCGAGCATAGCGCCGCGCGACTTCTTCATTCAGTTTCACGCCCAGGCCGGGTTTTTCCGGCACGGCGATGAATCCATTCCGAATGA
>Ga0335076_10005299_pt1 | contig 13039 bp, 10 predicted proteins | sample Lox_Sample_25_FD_206717 | JGI IMG/M metagenome (GOLD analysis project Ga0335076, IMG submission 206717) | Soil microbial communities from Loxahatchee National Wildlife Refuge, Florida, United States - Lox_Sample_2.5 | ecosystem: Environmental > Terrestrial > Soil > Wetlands | place: USA...
CTGCACGTTCGCCGAGGCGGACCGATTCTTCTCGCATCGGCGCGAGGCTCCCTGCGGGCGATTCGCGACGCTCGTCTGGCTCGTGCCGGACAGGGCCCGCTCGAAGTCGCCGGTCCGCGGGCCGTCCCGCCGGCCGCAGGGCGCCGCGCGTGCGGTGCCGATGGCCGTTGAGATCGAGGCTCGCTAACCTCACATCCCGGTTCAGCCGAGTTTTGGGGGCGTACCTCTATGCGAATGGACAAGCTCACGACGCAGTTCCAGCAAGCGCTGCAAGACGCGCAGTCGCTCGCGGTGGGCCGCGACAACCAATACATCGAGCCCGTGCATCTGATGTCGGCGCTGCTCGAGCAGCAGGGCAGCACCGTGCTCGGCCTGCTCACGAAGGCCGGCGTCAACATGAACCTGCTGCGCTCGCAGCTCGGCGAGGCGCTCGATCGCCTGCCGACCGTCGAGGGCACGCCGGGCGAGGTCCACATCTCCAACGACCTCTCGAAGCTCTTGAACGTCGCGGACAAGCTCGCGCAGGAGCGCGGCAGCGCGTACATCGGCACGGAGCTGTTCCTGCTCGCCGCCGTGCAGTCGAAGACCGACCTCGGCCGGATACTCGAGAAGTCCGGCGCGGTGAAGGGCGCGATCGCGAAGGCGATGGACGAGATCGGCGGCGGCAGGGCCGACGATCAAAACGCCGAGGAGAAGCGTCAGGCGCTCGAGAAGTACACGATCGATCTCACGGCCCGGGCAGAGCAACAGAAGCTCGACCCGGTGATCGGCCGCGACGACGAGATCCGGCGCACGATCCAGGTCTTGCAGCGGCGCACGAAGAACAACCCCGTGCTGATCGGCGAGCCCGGAGTCGGCAAGACCGCGATCGTCGAGGGCCTCGCGCAGCGGATCGTGAACGAGCAAGTGCCTGAAGGGCTCAAGGGCAAGCGTGTGCTGTCGCTCGACATGGGCGCGCTGATCGCGGGCGCGAAGTTCCGCGGCGAGTTCGAGGAGCGGCTCAAGGCCGTGCTGAACGACCTCGCGAAGCAGGAAGGCCAGATCATTCTATTCATCGACGAGCTGCACACGATGGTCGGCGCCGGCAAGGCGGAAGGCGCGATGGACGCCGGCAACATGCTCAAGCCCGCGCTCGCGCGCGGCGAGCTGCACTGCGTCGGCGCGACCACGCTCGACGAGTACCGCAAGTACATCGAGAAGGACGCGGCGCTCGAGCGCCGGTTCCAGAAGGTGCTCGTCGACGAGCCGAGCGTCGAGGACACGATCGCGATCCTGCGCGGGCTCAAGGAACGCTACGAGGTTCACCACAAGGTCGAGATCACGGATCCCGCGATCGTAGCGGCCGCGACGCTCTCGCACCGCTACATCAGCGACCGCCAGCTGCCCGACAAGGCGATCGACCTGATCGACGAGGCCGCGTCGCGCATTCGGATGGAGATCGATTCGAAGCCCGAAGAGATGGACCGCCTGGAGCGGCGGCTGATTCAGTTGAAGACCGAGCGGCAAGCCTTGAAGAAGGAGTCCGACGAGGCCTCGAAGCGCCGGCTCGCCGACCTCGAGGAACAGATCGAGAAGCTCGAGCGCGAGTTCGCGGATCTCGAGGAGGTCTGGAAGTCCGAGAAGGCGGCGGTGCAGGGCGAGGCACACGTGAAGGAAGAGCTCGAGCACGCGAAGGCGGAGCTCGAGAAGGCGCGGCGCGCCTCCGATCTCGGCCGCATGGCCGAGCTGCAGTACGGCAAGATTCCCGAGCTCGAGCGCCGGCTCGAGCAGGCCGTCAAGGCCGAGCACGGCGGCAGCCACAAGCTGCTCCGCAACAAGGTCACGGACGAGGAGGTCGCAGAGGTCGTCTCGAAGTGGACCGGCATCCCCGTGTCGAAGATGCTCGAGAGCGAGAAGGAAAAGCTGATCCACATGGAGGATTTCCTGCGCAAGCGCGTCGTCGGGCAGGACGAGGCGCTCACGATCGTCGCGAACGCGATCCGGCGCGCGCGTGCGGGGCTCGCGGACCCGAACCGGCCGAACGGCTCGTTCCTGTTCTTGGGCCCGACGGGCGTCGGCAAGACCGAGCTCACCAAGGCGCTCGCCGCGTTCCTGTTCGACACCGAAGAGGCGATGGTCCGGATCGACATGTCCGAGTTCATGGAGAAGCACTCGGTCGCGCGGTTGATCGGCGCGCCGCCGGGCTATGTCGGCTACGAGGAGGGCGGTTATCTCACCGAGGCCGTGCGCCGCAAGCCGTACTCCGTCGTGCTGCTCGACGAGGTCGAGAAGGCTCACCCCGACGTGTTCAACGTGCTGCTCCAGGTGCTCGACGACGGACGGTTGACGGACGGGCAAGGGCGCACGGTCGACTTCCGCAACACCGTGATCGTGATGACGTCGAACCTTGGTAGCCAGCGGATCCAAGAGCTCGCGGGCGCGCAGAACTACGAGCGCATGAAGTCCGAGGTCATGGAGATCGTCGGCCAGCACTTCCGGCCGGAGTTCATCAACCGGATCGACGACGTGGTCGTTTTCCATCCGCTCGACACGGAGCACATCCGCAAGATCGTCGACATCCAGCTCGAATACTTGCATCGGCGACTCAAGGATCGCGACATCGCGCTCGTGCTCGAGCCTGCGGCGCGCGACCGGCTCGCGCAGGCCGGGTTCGACCCGGTTTACGGCGCCCGGCCGCTCAAGCGTGCGATCCAGCAGCAGCTCGAGAACCCGCTCGCGCAGCGGATCCTGCGCGGCGACTTCGGCCCGGGCGACACGATTCGCGTGAGCGCGAGCGCGAGCGGCCTCGACTTCGCGCGCGGGGTGAAGCACGCGGCGGCTTGAGCCGCCGAGCCGGCCGAGCCCGGGTCCATGCGCTTGAGGTCCATGCACTTGAAATGGTGCGGAATTTCCGCATGATGCCGACCTCGCGGCGAAGCGAAGTCAGGAAACTATGCCGATCTACGAATACCGTTGTGGGAGCTGCTCGCACGAGCTCGAGGCGCTGCAGAAGATCAGCGACTCGCCGCTGCGCAAGTGCCCGGAGTGCGGGAAGCTCACGCTGCGCCGCCTGATCTCCGCGCCGGTGTTCCGGCTGAAGGGCGGCGGCTGGTACGAGACCGACTTCAAGGGCGACGGCGACAAGAAGCGCAACCTCGTCGAGACGTCCCCAAGCGAGTCGTCCAGCCGCGACTCGAGCGAGAGCTCGAAACCCGATGCAACGAAGAGCGACGCGCCCGCGAAAACGGAGGGCGGCGCGAAGGAAGCGAAGAAGCCGGCCGACAAGCCCGCGGTGAGCGAGGTCAAGAAGCCGCGGAAGTCACGCGCCGCTCGACCTACGAGGACGTAGGTGCGTCTACGTCGCTTCCTCGTCGCGGGCTTGCTGATCTGGCTGCCCGTCGGCGTCACGATCCTCGTCTTCAAGGTCCTGCTCGATCTCATGGACGAGCTCTTGTTCCTTTTGCCGGCCGCGTATCGGCCGGAGATGCTGTTCGGCTTCAGGATCCCGGGCCTCGGCGCGATCCTCGCGCTGATCGTGCTGTTCCTGACCGGCGTGCTCACCGCGAATCTGCTCGGCCGCCAGCTCGTCGCTTGGTACGAGGCCGCGCTGAACCGCATTCCGCTCGTGCGAACGTTGTACGGAGCGGTGAAGAGCTTCGCGGCGATCGTGTTGAGCGGCAGCTCGTTCAAGAAGGTGCTGCTGATCGAGTATCCGCGTAAGGGCGTGTACCGGATCGGCTTGCAGACCTCCGAGGCGGTGCCCGAGATCCAAGCGCTCACGCACCAAGATCTCGTGACGGTATTCGTGCCGAACACCGCGAACATCGCGTCGGGCTTTACCGTGTTCATACCGCGCGCGGAGACGATCGAGCTCACGATGTCCGTCGAGGATGCGCTCAAGCTCATCGTGTCGCTCGGCGTCGTCGTTCCCGAATGGAGCCCGGCCGAGGCGCGGTCCTCGCTTGCGCCGACGGAACGTTCCCCGTAACATCCCGGCCTCTTTTTCCCTCCGTCTGCCTTTTCGTTCAACGAGTTACGCGTAGAGGGCTTGGCGATGCGCAGTCATTACTGCGGGCAAGTGAATCGCGCGCTGATCGGGCGCGAGATCCGCGTGGCCGGTTGGGTGCACCGCCGCCGCGATCACGGCGGCGTGATCTTCATCGATCTGCGCGACCGCGAAGGTCTGCTCCAAGTCGTCTTCGATCCCGACAACGCCGCGATGTTCGCCGAGGCCGAGCGGCTGCGCGGCGAGTTCGTGCTCGCGGTGGAGGGCCGCGTGCGCGAACGGCCCGCGGGCACGATCAATCCGAACATGCCGACTGGGGAGGTCGAGCTGCTCGCCATGAAGCTCGACGTGCTCGCGAGGGCGAAGACGCCGCCGTTCCACCACGACGAGCCCGTCACCGAAGAGTTGCGGCTACGCTACCGCTATCTCGATCTGCGTCGCGCCGAGGTGATGCGCAATCTGCGGCTGCGTCACGCGGTCACGCGCGCCCTCCGCAAGTTCATGGACGAGCACGGCTTCGTCGACGTCGAGACGCCGATGCTCGGCAAGACGACGCCCGAGGGCGCGCGCGACTATCTGATCCCGAGCAGAACGCAGCCCGGCAACTTCTTCGCGCTGCCGCAGTCGCCGCAGCTCATGAAGCAGCTGCTGATGATCGCCGGCCTCGACCGCTACTATCAGATCGTCAAGTGCTTCCGCGACGAGGATCTGCGCGCGGACCGCCAGCCCGAGTTCACCCAGCTCGATATCGAGACGTCGTTTATGTCCGAAGAGGACATCATGACGCTGATGGAGGAGCTGTTGCGCGACTTGTTCAAGTCCGTGCTCGGCGTCGAGCTCGCCACCCCGTTCCCGCGGATGACTTACGCGGACGCGATGCGCTGCTACGGCAGCGACAAGCCGGACTTGCGCAACCCGCTCGAGCTCGTCGAGGTCGCCGATCTCTTCAAGGGCGTCGCGTTCAAGGTGTTCGCGGGTCCCGCTGCGGATCCGAAGAGCCGGATCGCGGCGCTGCGCGTGCCGAAGGGCGGCGAGCTCACGCGCAAGGAGATCGACGACTACACGGCGCTCGTCGGCCGCCATGGCGCGAAGGGCCTCGCGTACATCAAGGTGAACGAGAAGGCGAAGGGCCGCGACGGCCTGCAGTCGCCGATACTCAAGTTCCTGCCGGACGCGGCGATCGCCGGCGTGCTCGAGCGCACGGGCGCCGTCGACGGCGACCTCGTGTTCTTCGGCGCGGACAAGGCGCACGTCGTGAACGAGTCGCTGAACGTGTTGCGGCTCGCAGTCGGCCGCGACCGCAAGCTCAACGCGGGCGAATGGAAGCCGCTCTGGGTCGTCGACTTCCCGATGTTCGAGGAAGTGCCGGGCGGCGGTTGGACGTCGGTGCATCATCCGTTCACCGCGCCGCGCGTGCCCGGCGGCGGCCCCGTGTCGGCCACGCCGGAGCAGCTGCGCGCATCGCCGGGCGAGCTGCGCGGTCGCGCCTACGACATCGTGTTGAACGGCTATGAGGTCGGCGGCGGCTCGATCCGTATCCACACGCCGGAGCTCCAGTCGGCGGTGTTCGACCTGCTCGGCATCTCGAAGGAGGACGCCGAGCTGAAGTTCGGGTTCCTGCTCACGGCGCTCGACTACGGCGCGCCGCCACACGGCGGTATCGCGTTCGGCCTCGACCGGCTCGTGATGCTGATCGCGGGCACCGAGAACATCCGCGATGTGATCGCGTTCCCGAAGACCGCGACCGCGAGCGACTTGATGACCGGAGCGCCGAGCGCCGCGGACCCTGCTCAGCTCAAGGAGCTCGGCGTGCGCGTGAAAGGTCCGACGCCGCCCTGAAGCCGATGACGACGGACCGCCGCTTCAAGCGTCCGGAATCCGTGCTCGTCGTGATCTACACGCGCTCGCGCGAGTGCCTGCTGCTCGAGCGCACGGAGCCCCGCGGCTATTGGCAATCCGTTACGGGCGCGCTGCGTTGGGACGAGACGCCGGCGGAGTGCGCGGCGCGCGAGGTGCACGAGGAGACGGGGCTCTCGGCGGACGGCCTGGTCGACGCCCGCCGCGAGCGCGTGTTCCCGATCCTGCCCGGCTTTCGCCACCGCTACGGGCCCGGCGTCGAGAACAACGTCGAGCATCTCTGGTATCTCGAGCGGCCGACGATCGAGCCGGTGCGGCTCGCGCCGAGCGAGCACGTCGCGTGCGAATGGCTGCCGATCGACGCCGCGATCGCGCGCGTCGCGTCGTGGACCAATCGCGAGGCGCTCGAGAACCTCGAGCACTGGGCGCGGCCGTCCTCCTTCGACTAACGACGCGGCGTCGTCGAGCTTCACTCGGGATGAATGATCAGCGCAATAGATTGCTTGGTTCGCCCGATACTTCGCCGAGTGCCGCCGTCGCTCGCTCGCCGGATCGCGTGCACACCACGGTCATTGCGGTGCACGGGCTCTGGATGATCGGCGGCGTGATGGGGATCCTGCGCCGGCGGCTCGAGCCGAGCGGCTTCGACGTCGCGACATTCGGCTATGCGTCGATCCGAGAGGGACTCGAGTCGAACGCGGCGAGGCTCGCGGAATTTCTGAAGCGCGTGCCCGGCGACACCGTGCACCTGCTCGGCCACAGCTTAGGCTGCGTCGTAATCCGCGCGCTGCTCGAGTGGCACCCGCCCGATCGACCTGGGCGCATCGTCTGCTTGGGCCCGCCGTTCGCGGGCAGCGTGACCGCCGAGCGAGTGGCGCGCTTGCCGGGTGGCCCGCACCTTCTCGGCCTCTCGATGCGCGACTTGATCGCCCGCGGCGGTTTCGCGACGGCGCCGGCCGGACGCGAGATCGGCATCATCGCGGGTTGCATCGGAATCGGCCTCGGCCGACTCTTCGGTCGGTTCGAGGGCCCGAACGACGGCATGGTCACGGTCGCGGAGACGCGCCTCGCCGGTGCCGCGGATCACATCGTGCTGCCGGTCGCCCACACCTCGCTGCTCTGGTCGCGCGAGGTCGCGCGCCAGGCGGAGCATTTCCTGCGGGCCGGTCGATTCGACCGGGCTACTTCGGGGTGACGCGAAACACGCCGCCCGGATTGTCGTCCTCGAGCATCCAGACCGCGCCGTCGGGCGCGACCTCGACGTCGCGAATGCGGTAGCCGACGTTCCAGCGCTGCACCGCCGTCGCGCCGCCGTTGCCGTCGAACGTGATCCGCGTGAGCGACTTGGTGCTCAGCCCGCCGACGAGCGCCGAGCCCTGCCATTGCGGAAACAGCGCGCCCTTGTAGAACGTGAGATTGCCGGGCGCGATCACCGGCACCCAGTAGATGACCGGCTTCGCAAGATCCGCCCGAGTGTTCGGGCTCGGCACCGGCACGCCGTTGTAGTTGGCGCCGTAGGACACGAGAGGCCAACCGTAGTTCTTGCCGGGCTCGATCAGGTTCAGCTCGTCGCCGCCGCGCGGGCCGTGCTCGAGCTCCCAGAGGCGGCCGTCGGGCGCGAACGCGAGACCGTAGGGCGTCCGATGTCCGCTGGTCCAGATCTCGGCCGGCGCGAGATTCGGGCCCGGGAACTGGTACGTGCTTACGACGTGCGCGCTCTTCGCCGCTTCCGTGTCGCCCGGCGGATCGATGAGCGTCACCGTCGACGGTCCGGTTTTGCCGGCGCCCGGGTTGCCGGGTGCAGGCTTACCGTCGAGCGTGAGATGAAGGATCTTGCCGAGCTCCTGATTCGGATCCTGGGCCGGCGTCATTCGCTGGCGCTCGCCGACCGCGAGGAACAGAGATTGGCCATCGGGCGCAAACGCGATCTGAGCGCCGAATTGCCCGCCCTTGCCCTTCGGCATCTGGCGCCAGAGCACTTCGAGCCCCTCGAGACTCGCGGCTCCGCCGGCGAGCGACAGTCTCGCGCGCGCGAGCGCGAGGCTCGAGCCGCCGTCGCCGGGCTCCGAATAGGTGAGATACACGCTCTGGTCGGTCGCGTAGTGCGGCGACGTGAACACGCCCAGCATGCCGCCTTGTCCTTGATGGAGCACGGCCGGCGCGTTCGCGACTTCGGTCTTCTCGCCGCTTTGTGTCACGAGCGAGAGCGCGCCGACCTTCTCCGTGATCAGCATGCGTCCGTCCGGCAAGAACGCGATGCGCCACGGCAACCGCAGCTTCGTCACCTGGATCATCGTGAACGGCAGGCTGCGCTCGGGCTGCTGATTGCCCGCGTTGACTTGCGCGTGCGCCAGATTCCACACAAGGGTCGAAAGTAGAGTCGCACTCGCAAGCGTCCTCATCGGTGTTCCTCGTGGCCGGTTTGCTATCGCAAAGGTATGTGATCGGGATCCAGCAGTCTAAACGCACCGCACGGGCCAATTGGCTACTTCGCGCTCCTGTGCAGCTCGTAAAGCAGCTCGAGCGCCGCGCGCGGCGTGAGCGAGTCGACGTCGAGCGACGCAAGCTTGTCGAGCGCCGCGCGTTGCTCGTCGCTCGCTGCGAGCGCGGGCGGCGAATCGAGCTTGAGCTCCGTCTGCGGGCTCGCGGGCAAAAGCGTCTGCTGGTGCTTCTCGAGCCGCCGCAGGTACTCGCGCGCGCGCTCGACGACGTCGCGCGGCACGCCGGCGAGCTCCGCGACGTGCAGGCCGTAGCTCTGGCTCGCGGGGCCGGGCTTCACGGCGTGCAGGAAGATCAGCTCGCGGCCGTGCTCGGTTGCGTCGAGGTGCACGTTCGCACACGAAGGGATTTCCTCGGGCAGCGCGGTGAGCTCGAAGTAGTGCGTCGCGAACAGCGTGAACGCGCCGATCTTCTGCGCGATGTGGCGCGCCGCGGCCCATGCGAGCGACAGGCCGTCGAACGTGCTCGTGCCGCGGCCGACCTCGTCCATGAGCACGAGGCTCGCGCGGGTCGCGCTGTTCAAGATGTTCGCGGTCTCCGTCATCTCGACCATGAACGTCGAGCGGCCACCGGTGAGGTCGTCGCCGGCGCCGATGCGCGTGAAGATCCTGTCGACGGGTCCGATCGTCGCAGACTCCGCCGGTACGAAGCTGCCGATGTGCGCGAGGATCGCGATCAGAGCCGTCTGGCGCATGTACGTCGACTTGCCGCCCATGTTCGGCCCCGTGACGATCAGCATCCGCGTGCGCTCGTCGAGCGCGAGATCGTTCGGCACGAACGGTGCCGAGCTCGAGCTTTCGACGCCCAGATGCCGGCCCGCGCGGTACTCGAGCACGAGCTCGTCGCTCAGCGCGGGTTTGCGGAGCCCTAGTGCGTCCGCCCGCTCGGATAAATTCGCGAGCGTGTCGAGCTCGGCGACGGCCTCGGCCGTCTGCTGCAGCGCGGCGAGCCCTGCGCCGAGCGTCTCGAGCAGCGTGTCGTAGAGCTGCTTCTCGCGGCTCAGCGCGCGCTCGCGCGCGGAGAGCACCTTGTCCTCGAACTCCTTGAGCTCCGGCGTGATGTAGCGTTCGGCGTCCTTCAAGGTCTGACGGCGGATGTAGTCGGCCGGCGCGCGCGCGGCCTGCGCCTTGCTCATCTCGATGTAGAAGCCGTGCACGCGGTTGTAGCCGACCTTGAGACCCGCGAGCCCGGTGCGCTCGCGCTCGCGCTGCTCGAGCCGCTCGAGGTACTGGTCGGCGTTCGTGCTGATGGTGCGCAGCTCGTCGAGCTCGGCGTCGTAGCCCGGCGCGATCACGCCGCCGTCGCGCAGCAGCACCGGCGGCGCCTCGACGAGCGCGCGCGCGAGCAGCTCGCGCTCCGCCGCGTGGTCGCCGCACTGCGCCGCGAGCGCCTGAATGCGCTCCGCCGGGCAGGCCGCGAAGTGCCGCTTGAGCTCGGGCAGCCGGCCCAACCCGTCGCGCAGCTGCGCGAGGTCGCGCGGCCGCGCGGAGCGCAGCGCGATCCGCGTGAGCACGCGCTCGAGATCGCCGATCTCCTTGAGCAAGAAACGGGTGTCGTCGAGCGGCCCGCGTTCCGCGAGCATCTCGACCGCCTGCTGCCGGCGACGCAGCTCGCCGCGGTCGCGGATCGGCCGCGCGAGCCAGCGGCGCAGGAGCCGGCTGCCCATCGCGGTCGCGCAGCGGTCCATGAGACCCGCGAGCGTGTACTCGTCGCGGCTGCCGAGGCTCGATTCGATCTCGAGGTTGCGGCGTGTTTGCGCGTCCATCAGCACGGCTTGCTCGCGACGCTCGCGATGCAGCGCGCGCAAGTGCGGCACCGCGCCGCGCTGCGTGTCCTTCGCGTATTGGAGCAGGCAGCCCGCCGCGCCGACCGCGGCCGGCGCATCGTCCGCGTCGAAGCCGCGCAAGTCGTGCGTGCCGAATTGCGCGCAGAGCTGGCGGTGCCCCGAGCCCGGATCGAAATGCCACGTCGGCCGGCGGCGCAGCGCCGGAAAGCCCGCGAGCCACGCGGGCGGATCCGCGTCTTCTGCGAGCAGGATCTCCGCCGGCTTCAGCCGATCGAGCTCCGCGTGCAGCGCCTCGACGTCGTCGAGCTCCATGACGCTGAACCGGGCGCCGGCGAGGTCGAGCCACGCGAGGCCGATCCGGTCGCCAAGCGTCAGCGCCGCGAGAAGCCGCGTCTCCTTCTCTTCGAGCAGCGCGGCGTCGGTCACCGTGCCGGGCGTGATCACGCGCACCACCTCGCGCGCGACCGGACCCTTGCTGGTTGCGGGATCGCCGATCTGCTCGCAGATCGCGACCGACTCGCCGAGCTTCACGAGCCGCGCGAGATACGTCTCCGCCGAATGCACGGGCACGCCGGCCATCGGGATCGGCTCGCCGGCGGACTGCCCGCGCTTCGTGAGCGCGATGTCGATGAGCTTCGCCGTGCGGCGCGCGTCGTCGTAGAAGAGCTCGTAGAAGTCGCCCATCCGGTAGAACAGCAGCGTGTCCGGAAACTGCGACTTGATCGCGTGGTACTGCTGCATGACCGGCGTGTGCGGGCTGGTGCTCATTTGCTGCTTCTATACCCCGGCGTACGGCGTGTCGTCAGCGCGCGCCGTTGCCGCCGGCGCGCACGGCGGGTCCCGCGCTCCGGGCGGCCTCGCGCAGCCTCGCTCGGAAGCGCGCCGCCTCCTCGACGATCCAGGCGCGGAACGCGTCGATCGTGGGCTCGCCGGCGCGCGCCTCGGGCAGCAGCAGGTAGTACTTGAGATCGGTCTCGAGCAGCGGGCCGAATGGAATCCTGAGCCGGCGCGAGCCGAGGTCGTCGAGCGCGTACGTCAACCGGCCGAGCGCGACGCCGTAACCGGCCGCGGCAGCCTGGAGCACGAGGTGACCGTCGTCGAAATGCATGCCGCTCGAGACGTCGAGATTGCGTGCTTTCGCCGCCCGAGTCCACATCGGCCAGCCCGTCGAGCGGCCCACGTTGCGCAGCGAGTTGTCGTGCAGCAGAGGAACCTTCGCGAGGTCCGCGGCGCGTCGCAGCCCGCGCTCGCGCAAGAGCGCCGGGCTCGCGACCGGCACGACCGATTCCTCGATCAGCGGGACGGCGACCGCGCCGGCGAACGCACCCCGGCCGATTCGAACCGCGATGTCGATCTCGTCGAGGTCGAAGTCCGTCGCCCCGCCGCCGGCCCGTAGCCGCACGTCGATGCCCGGATGACGAGCCGCGAACGCGCCGAGCCTCGGCACGAGCCAGCGCGTCGCGAAGGCGTTCGTCACGCTCACCGCCAGCGACGCCCGCGTCTGGCGCGCGCGAAGCTGGTCGACGCCGTGCGCGAGCAGCTCGAAGCCCTCGCGCAGCTGCTCGGCCGCGAGCCGGCCCTGGTCGGTGAGCTCGAGGCGGCGAGTCGTGCGCTTGAACAACGTCACGCCGAGGTACGTCTCGAGTCCGCGGATTTGATGACTCACCGCGGCAGGAGTCACGTGCAACTCTCTGGCGGCGCGCGTGAAGCTCGAGAGCCGCGCGGCAACTTCGAACGCGCGCAACGCGGTCAGCGGTGGCAGGGAACGAGGCACTTGTGAAATTCCCTCATCGAGAATCCGATGTTTTCTCGTTGCACGGTGGTGAGTTTTCGCGCCTAGACTAATCTAACAAACCGCAGCCAGTCGCCGGCGCGGATGTCGTCTGGCCCGAGATCGCGACGCGTCGCCGACACCTTTAGGGAGAGCCCGATGTCTGCGAGCACGGAAATCCGCCCCTTCGATCCGTTCCTGCTGGCCTCGCTCGCGAGCCGCGACCAGCTCTGCTTGTTCCTCGACGTCGACGGCACGTTGCTCGACATCGCGCCCTCACCGCAGAGCGTCTATGTCGACGACCGGTTGCGGGACCTGCTGCTGAGAGTGCGAGTCGCGCTCGGCGGCGCCGTGGCGCTTTTGAGCGGCCGTCCGCTCGCGACGGTCGATGAGCTGTTTGCGTTATATACCTGGCCCGCGGCCGGGCTGCACGGCGGCGAACGGCGAGACGCGGCCGGGCATCTGCACGCGCGCGCCGCCGACAACGCGCGCCTCGACCCCGTCCGCGCGGCCCTGCGGCGCCTCGTCGAGGAGACGCCGGGCGCATTGCTCGAGGACAAGGAGCAGGCGCTCGCGGTCCATTACCGCGCGGCGCCCGAGTTCGAATGGAAGCTGCGCCGGATCGTTCGGCAATGCGCGGTGCCGCTCGCCCCCGAATATCACGTGCTCGACGGCAAATGCGTAGTCGAGATCAAGCCGGTCGCGGCCAGCAAGGGCCGCGCGATCCGCGCTTTCCTGGGCGAGCCGCCGTTCCTCGGACGCGTCCCCGTGTTCTTCGGCGACGACGTGACGGACATCGACGGTTTCGCGTGTGTCGAGCAGGCGGGCGGGGTTTCGGTCGCGATCGGCGACAAGCTGCCGGCGATGTTGCATCTCGGCTCGCCACGCGAGGTCCACGCGCTGCTCGGACTGTTTGCGGTAGACACTCGCTATACACAATGAGGCCCGGCCGGAATCTCGACCTCGCCGTCATCGGCAACTGCGAGGTCGCGGCTCTGATCGACGCGGATGCGACGATCGTCTATGGCTGCCTGCCGCGGCTCGACGGCGACCCGGTCTTCTGCGCGCTGATCGACGGCGGGCCGAGCCCCGACGAGCGCGGCGTATTCGCTATCGACTTGCTCGACTGCGTCGAGAAACG
>Ga0335076_10005302_pt1 | contig 13038 bp, 11 predicted proteins | sample Lox_Sample_25_FD_206717 | JGI IMG/M metagenome (GOLD analysis project Ga0335076, IMG submission 206717) | Soil microbial communities from Loxahatchee National Wildlife Refuge, Florida, United States - Lox_Sample_2.5 | ecosystem: Environmental > Terrestrial > Soil > Wetlands | place: USA...
CGCCATTTGGCCGAGGCGGAGGGATGCGGTGCACGTATCCACGTCCTACGCAATGATCGGCTGGAGCTCGATATCGATGAGCTTGACGACCTGCAGAAGCTTCAGAACGAGCTGAGACCCGGCTCTGCTACTGCTCGATGGTTGGTCGAGAGGGACATCTATTTCGAGACGGTAAAGGTTCAAGCGGGCGGCAGTCAGACGACTTGATCACTCCGTAGCTTTTCGATCTCAGCGGTCGTGTAACCAAGCTCTCGAAGAATCGGCTCTGTATCCTGCCCCAGATTTGGAATAGGATCGAAGCGCACCGGGCTCTCGGAAAGACGTAGAGGACTTCCCATAACGGGTACCTTTCCAACCGGTGACTCCATCTCTCGAACCATCTTTCGCGCAATCACCTGCGGATGGGCCAAAACTTCGCCGATCCCGTTTAGCCTCCCGTGAGGCAGTTCGGCTTCCCGAAGACGCCGCATCCACTCGTCGTGCGGCTGTTCCAGGAAAAGCTTCTCCACCAACTCCTCGAGCACACCTCGATTCTTGCGACGATCCGGCGCGGTGCGGAAGCGTGCGTCTTCGAGCAATTCCGGGCGTCGCGCGACCTTTCGGCAAAATACATCCCAATCCTGCGGCGTAGCCACGGCGAGACTCACGTAGACACCATCTCCCGCCATATAGGGGCCATAGGGAACGATGTAATGGTGGCGCATGCCGACGCGTTCCGGCTCCTCTCCGCGATGCCAATAGTAATGCGGAAAGTATCCGAGCCAGGCCAGCGCGGATTCGAACATCGAGATATCGATCACTTGTCCGCGGCCGGTTCTTTCCCTTTGATACAAAGCCAAGAGAATTCCCACCGCTGCATACATCGACGAGGCGAGATCGGTGATGGGCACTCCGACTTTGGCGGGCTTATCCGGATAGCCAGTGGTGGCGATAATTCCAGCTTCGCCCTGAATGAGCAGGTCGTAGGCTTTCACGTCACGGTAAGGGCCGTCCTGGCCGTAGCCGGAAAGAGAACAGTAGATGAGCCGGGGATTGCGCGCGCAGAGCTCCGCTGCTCCCAAACCCAGACGGTCCGCGACTCCCGGCGCGAAATTTTCGAGCAGAACATCGACGCGATCTGCGAGGCGCCGCATTACCTCGAGACCCGCGGGCTTCTTCATGTCGATCGCGAAGCTGCGCTTGTTGCCGTTCAGCCAAACGTAGCCGGATGAGAGGCCCTTTACGACCGAATCCCAAGAACGGATGAGGTCTCCCGAGCCCGGCTTTTCAACCTTGATGACTTCCGCTCCCATATCCGCGAGGATGCGCGTACAGTGAGGGCCGGAGACTGACGCCTCGAGCGCGAGGACGCGAATGCCTGTGAGCGCGTGGGACGGTTCACTCGGCTGGACTTCCGCCGTCAAGCTTTGACCTCGGGGAACAGATTCTGCTTCGGCGCGAACGCTTTCTTCCACACCATAACGCTCCGGCTGTAGTCGATGACCACCTTGCCATCCTGCTGGACGCCGCGAGTGCGCACCTTGATGATTCCCCATTGAGGCTTGGATTTGGACTCACGCTTCTCCAGAACCTCGGACTCGGAGTAGAGCGTGTCTCCGGCGAACAGCGGGTTGGGCAACTTGATTTCGTCCCAACCGAGCGCAAAGCCGTTCTCGCTCACATCCGCCACGCCCATTCCTGCGACAATGGCCAGCGTGAGGGCGCTGTTGATCAGACACTTCCCGAACTCGGTGCGCTTGCCGTACTCGTTGTTGAAGTGAATCTGATTCGTGTTGTTTGTGAGAAGCGTGAACCAGATGTTGTCGTTCTCCGTCACCGTCCGTCCGAGGCGGCAGCGGTAAACGTCCCCTACTTCAAAATCCTCAAAGAATCGCCCTTCCCATCCAGGCTTGACTGCCATTTCGACTCCTCCCACGTACATGTCTTGAACCAATTCGCAGAGAAATGAAATGTCCACGCGCCACTTCTTAAACTGCGGCGTTTCTGCTCTCCTACCCTAGGTCCCGTTGCTAGGAGGAGTGGGCGGCCAGCGATTCCGCGAGATCGATAGTTTGCCGAGCCCGATCGATAATCGGGAGATCGAGGAGCTGACCGCCGAAAGCGACAGCTCCCTCACCGCGGGCATTGGCCTCATCAAACGCCTTCAGCACTCTTCGCGCGTAGTCAATATCGTCCGCAGTCGGACTGAACGCGGTGTTCACGGCTTCAACCTGTGCGGGATGAATGACCGACATTCCAGAGAACCCCAGTCGGCGCGACTGCAAGGCAAATACCTTCAACCCCTCGGTATCCTGAAGATCGGGCCATACACCGTCCACGGCCTGTACGTGGGCGCATGCGGCGGCTGTGACCAACGCTGACCGGGCGTAGATCAGATCGCGAGCTTCACCTTCGCGTCGCAGTGGCAAGCTCAGTTCTCTCGAAAAATCCTCCGCACCGAAGAGCAATCCGATCACTCGCGGCGAAGCCGAGGCGATTGCATAGGCGTTGAACAATCCCCGTGGGCTCTCCAAGGCCGGCAGCAATCGCACGCTGCCCCGAGCAAGTCCTACTTCAGGTTCGCGGCGATCCAAGAGCTGCTCGACCGTTTTGACCTGTTCTGGTGTTTCGACCTTCGGCAGGACCAGACCTTCGAGCCCCTGGCGCACGATCGCCGCGAGATCGTCCTTGCAACGCTCGTGCCCGACGGCGTTGATGCGCACATACCGCGCCGGCGTGCGGAACTGCTTCTCGCTCTTGAGTCGCGCGGCTACTTGATCGAGGCTGGCCGCAATCTGCTGGCGGGCCAGATCCTTCTCGGCGGGAGCTACGCCGTCTTCGATATCCATCATCACGGCGCCTACCGGAACGCCCAGCGACTTCTCGATCATGCGCTGGCGATTGCCAGGTACGAACATCCAGGAGCGTAGCAAGACGTTTTTCTCGCCCATTCGGTCCTCCTTCGACGACCCATGAATTCCTTCGCAAACTTCTGAACTACCGGTGCCCGCTCGACCTCGCTTCTAATAAGACTTTGGCATTTTCAGCACGTTTTGGCCGAGAAAAGCCAGAATCAAGTTGTTGTTTACCGGCGCCACGGTAAGAAGGCGCGTTTCGCGAAACTTCCGCTCGACATCGTAGTCGCGAGCGAATCCGTATCCCCCGTAGGTGGTGAGGCAGATCTCGGCTGCTTCCCAGGCAGCCTCGGAAGCGAGCAACTTGGCCATGTTCGCTTCCGCACCGCATTTTTCCTTGCGATCGAACTTCGCGGCCGCGTCAAAACGCATCAGGTCGGCCGCCTCCACATGCGCATAGGCCTTGGCGATGGGAAACTGCACGCCTTGATTCGCGCCGATGGGCCGGCCGAAAACGACGCGTTCGCGCGCATACGATGACGCCCGCTCGGTGTACCAGTGGCCGTCTCCAATTGCTTCCGAGGCGACCAGGATGCGCTCGGCGTTCCATCCGTCGATGATGTAACGGAAACCTTTCCCTTCCTCGCCGATGAGACTAGAAGCGGGAATCTCCACGTCCTCCATGAAAATCGTATTGGTGTGGTGATTCACCATCACATCGAGGGGCCGGATCTCGAGGCCTGACTTTACCTCCCGCATGTCTATGACAAACACCGATATCCCTTGGGTCTTGTCCTGTACTTCGCCGTAGGGTGTGGTCCGGGCTAGCAGAAGCATCAAGTCGGACTGTTTCGCGCGGGAAATAAAGATCTTCTGCCCGTTCACGATGTAACTGTTTCCTTTGCGAACAGCTCGAGTCTCAATGCGCGTTGTCTCTGACCCTGCGTTCGGTTCGGTAACGGCAAACGCTTGCAGGCGCAATTCTCCCCTGGCAATGCCGGGAAGATAGCGCTGCTTCTGCTCCGCGCTGCCATGACGCAGCAGTGTTCCCATCGTGTACATTTGTGCGTGGCAGGCGCCGGAATTGCCGCCGGAGTGGTTGATCTCTTCGAGAATGATCCCAGCTTCGGTGATCCCCAATCCTGAGCCGCCGTACTCTTCCGGGATCAGCACCGCGAGATAGCCGCTTTCGGTGAGAGCCTTCACAAAGTCTTGCGGGTATTCACCCTTCTTGTCGCCTTCCCGCCAGTAGGTATCAGGAAAGTCGCGGCACAGCGCGCGCACATTTTCTCGGATTGCCTGAAGATCCTCTGCCGTTGATGCCATGAGCTCCTCCGTGCTCGCGAAACGGTGGTCCGTCTGCTTCCCTGTATGATCTGACTTACGAATTTCCCCACGCTTCCACGAACCGGCGCGCGTCCTCGATCACCGGCTCAGTCACGGGAACGTACGGAACGATTAGCCGATCGACCCCCGCTTCCACAAAGGGAATCAACCGGTCTTTGATTTCCTGAATGGAAGTCGCAGGAATCACCGGCAATTTGTCCATGTAAGCGTCCGTGATCTTGGCGCTCGCGGCTTTGAATCCACCTTCCTTGAAGGCTGCTTGGACTGCGTTCACTTCCTCCTCAAAACCCGACGCGCGAAGCATGTCTTTGTAGTGGTCCGCGATGTTGTAGAACGTCAGCACCTGGCGGATGCGCGATCTCGCCATGGCTCGGTCCGGATGTAGTGAGACGCGAACCTTGGCTATGATCTCGACTTTGCTGGGATCGCGGCCTGCCTCAACGGCACCGGCGCGGACACGGCCCGCGATCTCTCGAATCGTTGCCGGGGTGGCCATATTGATAAAAACGCCGTCCGAAATCTGCCCGACCAGCCGCGTCATCTGCGGCCCCAATCCTGCGAGATAGACGGGAAAGGACGGATGAGATGGCTTCCAAGAGAGCTGAAAGCGCTGTCCGGTGGAGTAGATCTCCCCTTGGTACTCAACACGCTCGCCCGCCGCAGTCTTGCGAACGATCTCGATGTACTCCTTGGCACGCCGCAAGGGACGATCAAAAGTTCCGCCGTGCCACGCGGCGATCGTCTTGTTAGCGACTCCGAGACCCAGAAGGAGTCTGCCGCCGGAAAGGTCCTGCAACGTGGCGGATTGAATTCCCAGCGTGACGGCGCTGCGACCGTAGATGTGATAGATCGCCGTTCCCACCTTTAGCGTGCGGGTACGGGCTGCGATGCCGGAAAGTATGACCAAAGGATCGGTGCTGTTCGATTCGCCCTTCCAGAAGGCACCAAATCCCGCCTGCTCGATCAACGGCGATAATTCCACGATCCCGCCCACGGGATAATGTGCGGCGGAATTTAGCTCGATGTCGTACTGCACGATCTCCCCCTCTTGAGGAAGCGATCATGTGGACCACCTCCCCATTTCAAATGCGTGCCTGTCGAATCGATTTCCTCTCGCAACAGCCGTAACTCCTCCTAGCGAGCTCCGCTAATCTGACAAATTTCCATCGCGGTCCGCAATCGTCACATCAATGAAGGACACGTAGCGCCATGTAGCTTCCCGAAGGAATCGACCGAACGACCTCAGTAACCGCCTTGCTCTTGCGGGCCATAGCTTGTGGACTGGATTCTCATGTTGTGAGAGCTATGTAGTCTGTGACCGCCGTCACGCGGAGTATATGATAAATCTGCTATAGATGGAGCCGAACTTGGGCGCAGCCCAACCGGGTCTGCGCCGACGGTTGGTGGCGAAATGACTGCGTCAAAGGTAACTACGGCAAATCGTCTCCTTCGAGTTCTCGGCCTCTTCACCATGCCAAAACCCGAATGGACCGTAGAGGAGGCCGCGAAGGAGATGAGCATTCCCGTAAGCACGGCCTATCGGTACTTCCGGGAATTGTCGAAAGCGGGTTTTCTCGAGCCGTTCTCTAGCGGCAGATATTCACTGGGGCCTGCCGTAATAGAAAACGACCGCAAGATTCGACTGACCGATCCGTTGATCAAGGTCGGTCGGCCCGCCATGCAACGTCTGATTAGCCGCTCCGCAGGTGTGGGCGTTGCGCTTTTGTGCCGGATCTACCGGAACTGCGTCATGTGCGTGCACCAGGAGCCCGAGGCTGTTCCGGAAAATACGACGAGTTACGAACGTGGTCGGCCAATGCCGATGTTTCGCGGTGCGTCTTCGAAAGTTATTTTCGCCAACCTTCCATCCAGAACAGCGAAGTGGTTCTTCCAGAAACACGGGGAGGAGATTGCCGCTGCGCAGCTCGGCTCCGATTGGGAGACGGTAAAAGCGAATCTTCGTCGGATCCGACGAGCTGGTTTACACATTACGAGGGGAGAAGTGGACGCAGGACGCGTGGGAATCGCGGCACCCGTATTCAGCCGCGATCGGACGGTAATCGGCAGCATCACAATGGCTATTCCCGAGAATGAAGCAACTCCGCAGTTCGTTGCCAATCTCTCGGCACTTGTACAGGCCGCAGCCCGTGAGATCGACGAGGGGCTGCAGTTCTTGTCGCTCGGTCAGGGCGCGGGCGATGCAGGCCACTCTTCGACTGCCGTTTACCACCAAGCGCCCAGGTCTCCGGAAGCTGGGACGTCCGATACGTCTAGGGGGTCTTAGGATCGGGCTGGAGTGGAGCAAAGCGTGAACGTGCGGAGGCAAGAGCTGCTACGGAAAAAGGTCTTTCTCCTTCGGTCGAATCAGTTCGGCTCCGCTTCCGATTCCTTCCGGAATCGCCATGCCTTGAACAATCGCCGCAGGTATGCGGTCGAGCTTGCCCATCACGAGTCCGCTCGCCGCGGCCAGTTCATCCGCCAATGCAATCACGGTGGCATGCAACTCTTTGCCGTGGTCATCGCGCTGCCCGCGATAGTCGACCAACGGTTTCACCCCAGCCACGCCCAGCGCGACGTTAACCAAGCCTTCCCGCCACGGGCGCCCGAACGTATCGCAAATGATGACCGCCAAATGAACTCCGAATGCCTCGGTCAGCTCTTGCTGAAGCTCGGCCGCGGAGCGATCCGGATTCTCGGGCAAGAGCGACGCAGTTCCGTTCGAGACATTGGAAACATCTACGCCGGAATTGGCGCAGACAAAGCCGTGGCGGGTCTTGGCGATGATCACGCCACGCTCCATCCGCACGATACTGCTTGCTTCCCTCAGCACGAGTTCGATCACGCGAGCGTCTTTCTGGTGTTCTGCGGCCCAGCGCTCTGCTCGCTCGGAAGGTTGGATCGAATCGAGCCGCACGATTCTGCCTTCGGCTTTCGACACGATCTTTTGCGCTACGACGAAGACGTTTCCGGACTTGGGAACGGTCCCTTGCCGCTGAACGGCTTCAACGAGCAGCTGAGCGAGGTTGTCGCCCTGAGCAATCTCGGGCAGACCCGCCAACGGAACGATCTGGATCGACGAGGGAGTCAACGTCGCAAAGACTAGCACCGGGAACAAGCCCGACCAAGTGAGTTCTCAGAAGTCTTGTAGGAGGGAATATGGGAGAAGAGAAGATTGCCATCATCGGAGGAACCGGTGACCTGGGATTTGGCCTGGCGCTACGATGGGCCCGCGCCGGTGTCCCCGTAGTCGTTGGTTCCCGCGATCCAAGCAAGGCGCGCGAAGCGGCGCAGCGCGTCGGCGAAACCATCAAGCAACATGCGCCGACTGAGTCAGGTCGTGTTTCGGTGAGTGGCCTTGAGAACGCCGAAGCGGCCGCGCAGGCTTCATTCGTGGTATTGGCCGTACCGATCACAGCCCAAGTCGAAATTCTGAAAAGCATTCGAGGCTCGCTGCGAGATTGCATCCTGGTGGATGCAACCGTGCCCCTCGCTGCGGCCTTGGGCGGCAAACCGACTCGATTGCTGAAGCTCTGGCAAGGCTCCGCCGCCGGACAGACTCGCGAACTTGTACCAGCGACGATCCCTGTTCTGGCGGCATTCCACAACGTGTCCGCCGTCGTCTTGCAGAATCTCGCCGCAACACCCGATTGCGACATCCTCACATGTGGCGACGACGAATCGGCCAAACAGACCCTATTCCGTTTCGTCAAGCTAATCCCCGGGCTGCGTCCGGTCGACGCAGGCCCTTTGGAAATGTCCGGCATTGTGGAGGGCCTAACAGCTCTTTTGATCTCGGTGAATCGGCGCTATCGTGTTCATCACAGCGGTATTCGGATAACAGGGCTAGAAGGCAAGGCGTAGGCCGTCCGGAGGTTCGCACAGGATGTGACAAAAGTCACCGACTGCTTCCCCCGTCTCTTCTAGTCTTTTGTGGCCAGGGAGTCGACCGAAGAAGGAACCGAAGAACCACAGCGAGGTGCGAGTGGAGATGACCAAACTCGACCAGCAGGTGCAGGCTGCACAGCAGTGGTTCGCAAGCCCTCGATTCGCTGGAATCGTTCGTCTCTACTCGGCGCGAGAAGTGGCCGAGCAACAAGGCACGATCCCCAACGACTACCCTGTCGCGCGACAGGCTGCCGAGGAGTTCTATCAGCGCCTCAGCGAGCTGTTTCAGCAGCGAAAACAGATCACTACCTTCGGTCCGTATTCACCGGGACAAGCAGTGACCCTCAAGCGCATGGGAATTGAAGCAATCTACCTTGGCGGCTGGGCGACATCCGCCAAGGGCTCCAGCTCCGAAGATCCCGGACCCGACTTGGCAAGCTACCCGCTCAGCCAGGTGCCCGACGAGGCGGCGGGGCTCGTGCGTGCGCTTCTTACCGCCGACAAGAATCAGCACTTCGCGCGCTCGCGCATGACGGAAGAACAGCGTAAAGCAATTCCAGCGGTTGATTATCGGCCGTTCATCATTGCTGACGCCGACACAGGCCATGGCGGAGACGCGCATGTGCGCAACTTGATTCGCCGCTTCGTCGAGGTCGGGGTCCCCGGCTACCACATTGAAGATCAGAAGCCCGGCGCGAAGAAGTGCGGGCATCAAAGCGGCAAGGTTCTCGTTGGCGAGGACGAACAGATCAGGCGTCTCAACGCGGCCCGTCTGCAGCTCGACATTATGGGCGTGCCGGGAATCATTGTGGCTCGCACCGATGCCGAAGCGGCGACGTTCCTCGACAATCGGAGCGATGAACGAGACCAGCCCTTCGTGCTCGGAGCAACCGACATCGATCTGCCAAGCTACCGGACCGGCTATTTGGCCATTCTGAAGAAGCTGCATGAACTGGGAGCCGAAGTCCGAGGCCACCTCCTTTTCGGCCTGTCCGAAGTCGAATATCAGGCGGCCTTTGCCTGGCTCGGCCAAGTCGGGCTCATCTCCATGATCAGCGCGGCCGCCCAGAATCTCAGGGGCGCGTCGGCGATAGAGCTCGAAGAAGGGCTCGACAAGATCGACACGCGGTATATGGAGATCTGGCAGGTGGAAGCCGCGCTGAAGACTTACGGGCAGGCTGTCGCCGACGCAATGAAGTCCCGCACGGACGAAGGCGAAAAGTTTGAAATGACCGTCGAGAAATGGCTGGAGTTCTCGAAACGCGCTTCCTGGTATGAGGCGCGCGAGCGGGCAAGATCAATGGGCATCCAGATTACCTGGGATTGTGAATTACCCAAGACGCCCGAGGGCTTCTACCAAGTCCAGGGCGGCATCGACTATGCGATTGCAAAATCGCTGGCGGCTGCGCCTTTCGCGGACATTCTGTGGATGGAAACGAAAACAGCGGACTTGAACGACGCGAGGACGTTCGCAGAGGCGATCCACGCGGCGTATCCCGACAAGATGCTGGCGTACAATCTATCGCCTTCCTTCAACTGGGACACCACGGGCATGAGCGAAGACGAGATGAGGCGATTCCCCGAGGATCTTGGAAAGCTCGGCTTCGTATTTAACTTCATTACCTACGGCGGTCACCAGATTGATGGCATGGCCGCGGAAGAGTTTGCGACGGCGCTCAAGGAAGATGGAATGCTGGCGTTGGCCCGACTACAGCGTAAGTTCCGGCTGCTGGAGTCTCCGTATCGGACCCCACAGGTGTTGGTGGGAGGATCGCGCCTCGACGGCGCGTTGATGGCTTCCTCGGGGCGCACTGCGGCCACCAAGGCGATGGGCAAGGGGTCGACCCACTACCAGCACCTTGTCCAAACCGAGGTTCCTCCGAAGCTCCTCGAAGAATGGCTTTCGACGTGGCGAAAACACTGGGAGCACCCGGCGAAGCTCCGAGTCGAGCTGCGCCCGCACACTGCCGGTTCCGAGCTGCTGGAACTCAATGTGCTCGATAGTGTCAGCCGGGAGAAGCTCGCGAATATCGTCTTCGCCAATGCTCAGGACCGTCGCGGCCGGAACTTCCTGCTGGTTCGCGACCAACACACGGTCGCACAGCTGCGCCAGAAACGGCTCATGACGCTTGTCCAGTTGTTCTTGATTCATCGCTACAAGGCAAGCGCCGTGCACTACCTGACTCCGACGGAAGACAACCAGTTCCAGACGCAGAAAATGAAAAGCATGGGAATCCTCTCTGACGTTCAGACCGAGGTCGGCCAAATTATCGTCGCGCAAGTCGACAAGCAGCGTGTCGCCGAACTGCTCAAGCCTGATGGAGTGGCCATTTCGGAGATGATCCAGCAGAAGTCAGCAACGGCTCGGCCACAGGGGAAAGCTCATCATCTTTCGTAAGAGCCTGGAGACCATCCACAGGCGAAGTGAGCCGTCGCGGCTGGATCTACGCCGGCGTAAATTCGCCCGCGAGAATCATCTTTTCGCTGATCGCGCGGGCGCGCTTGTACTGTTCGATCGTTTCCGGGGGAGTTGACGGCGGAAGCTCGTGGAGAATGCGGTCCAGCTCTTCATCGAAAAGCTGGGTAACGCGTTCGGGTGCGTGCGGCGCCGGCTGGCCGGTGTCTTCCACAATCCGGACGGCATCGCGGTGGCGCATGCGCTGCGCAATCATCAGCCGGTAGATTCGGTCTGTCGCTAGGTCCTCCATGTATCCGTCCAGGAGACTGGCGCCGCGGCCTGCCAGCACTCCTTGACGATACCGAATCACGGTCCGAACGGCCGCTCGAGTGCCTGCGAGACTCTTCTTGCCGACGCCTTCCGGAACAGGTCGAAGGTCGGGCTGCGAATCCAGATTTGCCGGCCGCGCGTTCAACTGGTTCGGAAACGGGAACTGCCTGACCGCAATTTCGTTCTGGTCAGGATGACCGGTCCAGGCGCCGTCCATCAGGCACGTTGCCTCGTTCTTCTTGTCCTTCTCGAGCACAGCCAGGGCGCGGGCGTTCAGCTCGGAATCTTCGCGGCTGGGATAAAGAGCCGTCATGCCGCCGATGGCAAGCAGGCCATGCTTGTGGCAAATCTCCGGCATCAGATTGCGCAGGTTCTGGAAGAACGCCACGTCGTGCGGGATCGTATTGCGATCGGGAAGAACCCACTGAGGATCATGCAAATTGAAGTGAATGAGGCTCGCCATGTAATCCCAGCGGCCCAGATTCAATCCCATGATGTACTCGCGAAGATTGTGCGCAAATTCCTCCATCTGATAAGCGAGCGGATGCGATTCCACCAGCGCCATGCACCGGATGGCGTTCTTGGGCCAGCCCCTTGCCTGAGTGATCTGCTGAAAAAGGTCCCGCCACCACAGCGCTTCTTCCGCCGATTCTGACTTCGGGATGTAGACCGTCAGCGGACGGTTGAGCGCGGCGAGGTTGACTCGAAAAGCGATCAGTGCCACATCGAAAAGTGACGCCGGCAGAATCTCGCCGCTCAAGACACCCGCCTGATGGATGTGCAAGCCGCGCGGACGAAACATCAACACGGTCTTGCTGGGCTGAATTGAAACGGTGCGGTTGCGCTTCCGGTCGAAATAGCTCAGTTCACCCCGCAACGCCGCGAGCACGTTTTCAATTCCCTGCATCAGGTGAGGCCAGGTATTGGCAATCGAGTCTTCGAGGTCGAGCATGACGCCCGGAGCTCCGGAATTCAGCATCTTGACGACCAGCTCGGCGTCGTCCGCCGGGCCAGTCATTTGGTTGCGCTGGTCTTGGCACCACTCCGGCAGCTCGATCCGCCACTCATCTCGCGTTGCAGCGGAGGGTGGCAGGTATCCCGGAAGTCTGCCCCGATGCGCCGCGGCCAGCGCGGCGGCCCGCTTCTGGACGAGATCGCGCTGTCGCAGCGTGAATTCTCGGCTGAGCGGAAGCAGAAACTCTACAAAGCCCTTTGGAAGATCGCGAGACGCATCGAACTCCGCCGGCGCACAGTTCAACTCCCAAACCTGACGCGATGTCACGGTTCCTCGCGCTTCTTTAAGCAAAAGCCACCTTCATTCAGCTGAACTCCTGCCAAGACTGCTCGGCCCGGCGTTGCAAACGAGACGGTTCGCAAGCTTCGCCATACCGCATGGCGTGAGGGTTCCTATATCTCAGGTCGCTGATACTTACAGTGACGCAGGTCACCGGCGGAGCAGGGGGCGCATTGAGGAATATGGCGCGCCAGGACAGATTCGAACTCCCGACCCTCTGGTTCGAAGCCAGGGCCCACGCATCCTTGAGGTTTATCGAAATTCCATGATCTTATCTGCTTTGGATTGAAGCTGCTGCAGTCGGCCCTCTGGTGCCCGTTGAACTTTGCGCTCCTGGAGGTTCACGCAGTTACGAAGTCGACTACAGCAGCCGATCTGGGCGGAGTTCTTGATTGGGACAGATTCGGGTCTCGTATGATCCTGTGCGCAGAGTTTGGGGGCATTAGGGAACCGGATGTCGCATCGGTGAGTTGAAAAGTACAAGAAGACGCGGATCGTGTTGCTGGCACAGCGGGCGCGTCCCACTCCAGGACTGGCGACAGCGAATCATCATGCCGCAAGGGAGCAGATAGCAGGCTGACGCACAACCATTTTTAGGCTCCTAATCACTTCCAACAGACTTACAATCTCAGACCGGAGAAGACGGCCATGTACTGGAACGTCAGGGACATCAGTCTGAACGGAAAGAAACGACTTGGCACGCAGAGGAAGGGAAGACCGCTCTTTCGTAATCGGCAGGTCCCCGGTTCAAGTCCGGGCCTCGGCTCCATTTTTTCCCATTCCACGCATGATTAAGAAACGCAAAGCCAAAAGGCCGGCAGACAACGGTCGGCAGATGCTTCGACACACGGTCGCGACCCTCGCCTATCGCGGCGGGAAGGCGCTGCGTGGCGCTCCTCCGGGATTTTCGGAATTTCGAGTCGGCGACTCGACGCGCACGCCCGGACAGA
>Ga0335076_10005303_pt1 | contig 13036 bp, 12 predicted proteins | sample Lox_Sample_25_FD_206717 | JGI IMG/M metagenome (GOLD analysis project Ga0335076, IMG submission 206717) | Soil microbial communities from Loxahatchee National Wildlife Refuge, Florida, United States - Lox_Sample_2.5 | ecosystem: Environmental > Terrestrial > Soil > Wetlands | place: USA...
CTACTTTCCGAGGTCGGCGATGGCCTGGGAAAAGCCTTTCATGTTGACCGTGAACTTCGCTGTCGCCCCGTTGACGGCGTAGATCGTCACTTCGGTCGTGGCGGCGGCGCTGAGCCCCTTGATCATCACGTCGTCAAGCGGCAAGACCGATTCGCAATGATCGGGCTGGCAGAGCGAATAGACGAGCTTGCGCGTCTCCTTGTCGCCGATCTTTACCTCGACCCCAGGCTGGATCAGCACCCCCGAAGGCACCGAGAGCACGGATTCGAGCTTGCCGTCCTGACGGCCGAGCACCCAGGAGAACACAACGCGCTGGGCGCCGTTCTTCTCGGTCTGGGCGATCCTCAAGATGGCCGAGCACTGCTTCTTGGCGCCGCTCTGATCGGTCAGCGCGCAACTCACCGTCCAGTTGTCGTCGACAATGGTCTCCGTCCGACGGATCTTGGCCGGCTCGGCTTTGGCCGGCTCGGCGGGCTGGGGGTTCTGCGCGACCGCGGGGGCGGGCGCGAGGCTGAGGACCGTCACGGCGACCGACGCCAAAAGTCCCTTCACCGCCGCGCTCCAGCGAAACCTTGAGGCTCGCCGCCCTGCTAGGCCCAACGGTCGCAAGCTGTCAATTCGAAGCGATGCGGCGGACGCCCTCCGCGGAGGAGGGAAAGCCTCCGCGGGCGGTAGACGCAGCGCTCATGGATCATTCACCGCGAATCGGCCAATCGAGGCAAAGCTTAGGAGCAAGGATTGGCCCCGCGAACGACGGTCTTGACTTGTCCGCCGACCCTTGGCTTTCTGCCTGCGGGCGGCGGGCCGATGTCCGGTTTTCTTGCGGATCAAGCCCTTGACTTCGCTGTTTTCGCCTCGCCCTTTCCCACATGACGAAGCGGGCCGAACCTGATGCGCGAATCGTTGATGATTTCCGGTGGATGATCGCGAACCTATGCCAGCCGCCCTCGCCGCGGAACAGACGCCTTTGAACGCGGCGGCGCGAGCCGCGACGACGAACGAGGACGCGCCGAGTTCGGCGCCTTCTTCGCCCGTCCTGGTCACCGGCGCGAGCGGCTTCCTCGGATCGGCGATCGCGGCGGCGCTGCGCGCTGGCGGGCGCGAGGTCCGGACGCTGGTGCGTCCGTCGAGCTCGGGGGTCAATCTCGATCCGCGCGATTCCGTCCGCGCAGGCGACCTCAGCGATCGCGCTTCGCTTGCCGCGGCGCTCAAGGGCGTCAGACGCCTCTTTCACGCCGCCGCCGACTATCGTCTGTGGGCCCGCGACCCGGAGGAGATCCGCCGGAACAATGTCGAAGGAACCCGCCTCATCATGGAGGAGGCGCTCAAGGCCGGGGTCGAGCGCATCGTCTACACCAGCAGCGTCGCGACCCTGGAGCTCGCCGGCGGCGGAGCGCCGGCGACCGAGGATCATCCTCTCGCCGAAGAGGATGCGATCGGCGCCTACAAGAGAAGCAAGGTCGCGGCGGAGCGCTTGGTCGAGGCGATGGTTCGCCGGGACGGGCTGCCGGCGGTCATCGTCAACCCGTCGACGCCGATCGGCCCGCGCGACGTCAAGCCGACGCCGACCGGCCGCATCATCATCGAGGCCGCGTCCGGACGCATGCCGGCCTTCGTCGACACCGGGCTGAACCTCGTCCACGTCGATGACGTCGCCGCCGGACATCTCGCCGCGCTCGAACGCGGCCGAATCGGCGAGCGATACATTCTCGGCGGCGAGAACGTGCTGCTGGCCGACATGCTCGCCGACATCGCCCGGCTGGTCGGACGGCGGCCTCCGACGCTCAGGCTGCCGCGCGCCGCGATCTACCCGATCGCCTATGGCGCGGAGCTGGTGGCCAAGTTTAGCGGCGTCGAGCCGTTCGTGACCCTCGACGGCCTCAGGATGGCGCGCCATCGCATGTTCTTCGACGATGCCAAGGCGCGGCGGGAGCTCGGCTATGTCTCGCGGCCCTACCGCGAAGGCCTCGCCGACGCGATCGCCTGGTTTCGCTCTCACGGCGCGCTCAAATGATCGGGACCGCCATCGCCTTCCTCGCGTTGGCCGCGTGGGCCTATCTCCTCATCGGCAGGGGACGGTTCTGGCTCGGGCGCGAGCGCGACGATTCCGTCCGGCTGGCGGGCGACTCGAAAGCGCCCAATCCGCCTGCGTCCTGGCCGGCGGTGGTCGCGATCATTCCGGCCCGCGACGAAGCCGACGTGATCGCCGACAGCGTCGGCTCCCTGCTTCGCCAGGACTATGGCGGGCCGTCCTCGGTGGTGGTGGTGGACGACCAGAGCACTGACGGCACCGCCGCCGCCGCACGCGCCGCCGCGAGCGCCGCCGGCGCGGCCGACCGGCTCAGGATCGTCGCGGGAACCGGCGTTGCGCCCAGCTGGACTGGAAAGCTCTGGGCGATGCGCCAGGGCCTCGCCGCGATCGAAGCCGACGCGGCGGCGCCCGAATTCGTCCTGTTCAGCGACGCGGATATCGCCTACGCGCCGCACGTGCTCGCCCGCCTGGTCGCGATCGCTCGCGCGCGAGGCAGCGTGCTGACCTCGCTGATGGTGAAGCTGCGCTGCGAAAGCGCGGCTGAGCATTGGCTCATTCCAAGCTTCGTGTTCTTCTTCCAGATGCTCTATCCATTCGCCTGGGTGAACGACGTCCGGCGCCGCACCGCCGCCGCCGCCGGCGGCTGCATGCTGGCGCGGCGCGAGTCGCTCGCCGCGGCTGGAGGCCTTGACGCGCTGCGCGGCGCGCTGATCGACGATTGCGCGTTGGCCGCGGTCATGAAGCGGCAAGGGCCGATCTGGCTTGGGCTGACGGAGAGCGTCCGGAGTCTGCGCGCCTATCCCGACTTCGCCGACATCAGGCGCATGGTCGCGCGCTCGGCCTTCGCCGAACTGCGCTATTCGGTCGTGCGTCTCGCCGGGACAGTCGCCGGAATGGCGCTCGTCTATCTGGCGCCGCCTTTCTTCGCCCTATTCGCTCGCGGCGCAGCCCAGGCGGCCGGGGCGCTGGCCTGGGCGATGATGGCGCTGGCGTTCGCGCCGACGATGCGCCTATACGGGCGCCAGCTGGCCGGCGGCCTGGCGCTTCCCGCCATCGCCGCCGCCTATCTCGCCTTCACCCTGGATTCGGCGATCCAATATTGGCGCGGCCGCGGCGGCTACTGGAAGGGCCGGATCCAGGCCCCGGCGCGGGAGGCGGGGCGCGCATGACGACGGTGACCGAGGCGCTTTCCGGCAAGACGCACGGCGAGGAGAATTTTCCGGTCGCCTCGTGGCTGCTCAGCGACCGCAATCGCGGCCCGATCCTCGCCTTCTATCGCTTCGCGCGCGCCGCTGACGACGTCGCGGACCACCCATCTTTGCCGCCGGATGAAAAACTTGCGCTGCTCGACGATCTCGACGCCGCGCTGCGCGGCCGCAGGGACCCCCTGCCCGAGGCCGAGCCGTTGCGTCTTGCGCTCGCCGCGCGCGATCTTAGCCCTGTCCACGCGCTCGAACTCCTCGAGGCGTTCCGGCTCGACGTGCGCAAGCGCCGCTACGCCGACTGGGGAGAGCTCATGGACTATTGCCGGCTCTCCGCGGCGCCGGTCGGCCGCTTTGTGCTGGATGTCCATGGCGAGGCGGAGACTGCCTGGCCCGCCTCCGACGCCTTGTGCGCGGCGCTGCAGGTCAACAACCACCTTCAGGATTGCGCGCTCGACTATCGCCGCCTCGATCGCGTCTATCTCCCGCTCGACATCCTCGCCGCCAATGGCGCCTCGGTCGCCATGCTCGACGCGCCCCGCGCCGCGCCCGAGCTGCGCGCCGCCCTCGCCGAGATCGCCCGCCGCACAAGCGGGTTGATCGAGCGCGGCGAGGGGCTGGTCGCCGAGATCAAGGACGTCCGGCTCGCGACCGAAATCGCGGCGATCCATGCCCTCGCCCGCCGCCTCGCGCGCGACCTCGAAAGCCGCGATCCGTTGAGCGAGCGGGTGGAGTTCGGCAAGGCCGGCTTCGCCCTGGTCGGCGGACTGGGCGCGGTCAGATTTCTTGCCTCCGCGCTCATCCGCTCCGTCCGGTCGCGGCCCAAGGCCCCGGCATGACCCAACAGGCGGCGGCGCCGGCGGCGCACAGCTCCTTCTACCTCGCGATGCGCATCCTGCCCGCGCGCCGGCGGGATGCGATGTACGCGCTCTACGCCTTCTGCCGCGCGGTCGACGATATCGCCGACGACCGCGGGCCGGAAACCGCCGCGGAGCGCCTGGCCGAGCTCGAGCGCTGGCGCACCGACGTCGCCGCGATGTTTCAAGGCCGCGCGCCGCCGCAGCTCGCCGCCCTCGACCAGGCGAGGCGGGAATTTAATTTGAAGCAGGCCGATCTCGACGCCGTCATCGACGGCATGGCCATGGACGCCGCCGAGGACATCCGTGCCCCCGACTGGGCGACGCTCGACCTTTATTGCGACCGGGTCGCCAGCGCGGTCGGCCGGCTGTCGGTGCGCATCTTCGGCCTCGCGCCCGACCCGGGCGATGCGCTGGCCCATCATCTCGGCCGCGCGCTTCAGCTCACCAACATTCTGCGCGACATCGACGAGGACGCCGCCGTCGGCCGGCTCTACCTGCCGCACGAGGCTCTCCTCGCCGCCGGCGTCGCGACCGCCGATCCGCTCAAGGCCGCGGCCGATCCGAAGCTCGTCCAAGCCTGCGTCGAGGTGGCGGCGCGCGCCCGCGCGCATTTCGACAAGGCCAATTCGATCATGGCGGCGGCGCCGCGCGCGGCGGTCAAGGCGCCCCGGCTGATGGCCGCCGCATACCGCTCGATTCTCGACCGGATGCTCGCCGAGGGCTTCGCTCCGCCGCGGCGCCGCGCCAAGGCCGACCGGCTGGCGATCCTGGGCGCGCTGCTGCGCTACGGCGTCCTGTGATTCGCCGCATGGTTCACGTGGTCGGCGCTGGCGTCGCGGGCCTGAGCGCCGCCGTCCGCCTCGCCGAGGCCGGCCTCGAAGTGATCGTGCACGAGGCGGCGCAAGCGGCGGGCGGGCGCTGCCGCTCCTACCCCGACCAGGCGCTCGGCCTCATCATCGACAACGGCAACCATCTCCTGCTCTCCGGCAATCACGCGGCGCTCGACTATCTCGGCCGGATCGGCTCGCTTGACAGTCTCGGCGGACCCAACGCCGCGAAGTTCGACTTCGCCGACCTCCAGAGCGGCGAGCGCTGGCGGCTGATCATCAACGAAGGGCGGCTCCCGTGGTGGCTGCTCGATCGGAAGCGCCGCGCGCCGGGAACCTCTTTGCGCGAATATTTCGCGCCTCTCCCGATGCTGCTTCGCGCCCCGGCGTCGAAGACCGTCGCCCAGGCGATGAAATGCGCCGGACCGCTCTATGAACGGCTGTGGCGTCCGCTGCTGCTCGCCGGCCTCAACACCGACCCGCCGGAAGGCTCCGCCGCTTTGGCGAGCGGCCTCATGCGCGAGACGCTCGGGGCCGGAGGACGGGCGTGCCATCCGCTGATCGCGGCCCGCGGCCTGTCGCGCACCTTTGTCGATCCCGCGCTCGCCTATCTCGCCGCGCGCAATGGCAGGATCCGCTTCGGCGACCGCCTGCGCGAAATTCGCTTCGCCGGATCGCGCGCCGTCGCGCTCGAATTCGAGAACCGGTCGGTGAAGCTCGCCGGCGACGCCGCAGTGGTCGTCGCCGTCCCTCCCCTGGCGGCCCGGGAGCTCGTTCCCGGCCTCGAGACGCCGGACGAATTCCGGGCGATCGTCAACGCCCACTATCGAATCGATCCGCCGCCGGGCCAGCCGGCTATTCTCGGGGTGGTCAACGGCTTCATCGAATGGTTGTTCGCCTATCCGGACCGTCTTTCGGTGACCATCAGCAACGCCGACCGGCTCATCGACCGCCCGCGCGATGAGCTCGCCGCCTGGATCTGGCGCGAGGCGGCGGCGCTCAGCGGCCTGCCCGCCGAGCTGCCGCCCTGGCGGATCGTCAAGGAGAAGCGGGCGACCTTCGCCTCGACTCCGGCCCAGAACGCCAAACGTCCGCCGGCGCAAACGCGATGGGAGAACCTCGCCCTTGCCGGCGACTGGATTCAGACCGGCCTGCCCGCCACCATCGAAGGCGCGGTCCGTTCGGGCTATAAGGCGGCGTCAATTTTCATCGAACCGGGCGCGGTCGCGCCCAAGCCCCGCCGCGCCCCGAGCCTTTCGCCATGAACATCGCGCTCAACCATTCCGACGCCCCGCCCTCGCCCGACGCGCTCGAGCGGTGCATCTCGCGCGCTTCGACGGCGCTGCTCGTCCGGCAGCGCGACGACGGCCATTGGTGCTTCGAACTCGAGGCCGACGCGACCATCCCCGCGGAATACGTTCTCCTGCGCCACTTTCGCGGCGAGACGCCCGACAACGAGCTCGAGCGCCTGATCGCCGTCTATCTGCGGCGGATCCAGGGCGCGCACGGCGGCTGGCCGCTGGTTCACGACGGGCCGTTCGACGTCAGCGCCAGCGTCAAGGCCTATTTCGCCCTCAAGATGATCGGCGACGATCCCGAGGCGCCGCACATGGCCCACGCCCGCGAAGCCATCCTCGCCCATGGCGGCGCGGCCAGAACGAATGTCTTCACCCGCTTTCTGCTCGCCCTTTATGGCGCCATTCCCTGGCGCGGCGTGCCGACCATGCCGGTCGAGATCATGCTGCTGCCGCGCTGGTTTCCCTTCCACCTCGACAAGGTTTCGTACTGGGCGCGCACGGTCATGGTCCCGCTCCTGGTTCTGCAGGCCTTGAAGCCGCGCGCCGTCAACCCGCGCGCCGTCGCCATTCCGGAGCTGTTCGTCGCCCCGCCGGAGAGCGTGCGCAAATGGCCGACCGGCGCGCATCAGACCTGGGCGGCGGTGAAGTTCTTCGGCGCGATCGATTGGCTGCTCAAACGCGCCGAGCCGTTGTTTCCCGCTTCCCTGCGCCGGCGCGCGATCGACGCCGCCGCCGCTTTCGTGACCGAGCGCCTCAACGGCGAGGACGGCCTCGGCGCGATCTATCCGGCGATGGCGAATACGGTGCTGATGTATGACGCGCTCGGCTACCCCGCCGATCATCCCGACCTCGTCGCGGCGCGCCAGTCGATCGAGCGGCTGCTGGTCGTCGGCAAGGACGAGGCCTATTGCCAGCCCTGCCTTTCGCCGGTCTGGGACACCGCGCTCGCAGCCCATGCGCTGCTCGAAACCGGCGGCGAGGCCGGAGAGGCCCCGGTGCGCGCCGCGCTCGACTGGCTCAAGCCGCTGCAGGCGCTCGACGTTAAGGGCGACTGGGCGGCGCAGCGTCCCAACGTCCGCCCGGGCGGCTGGGCGTTCCAGTACGCCAACCCGCACTATCCCGACACCGACGACACCGCGGTCGTGGCGATGGCGATGGACCGCGCCGACCGCGGCGGTGTCAGCGCCGCCCCGGACGCCCATTCGGGAGCGATCGCCCGCGCCCGCGAATGGATCGAGGGAATGCAGAGCCGCGACGGCGCCTGGGCCGCCTTCGACGCCGACAACACCTACTACTACCTCAACCATATTCCGTTCGCCGATCACGGCGCGTTGCTCGACCCGCCGACCGCCGACGTCACCGCACGCTGCGTCTCCCTGCTCGCCCAGCTCGGCGAGACCCCTACCACCAGCGACGTCCTCAAGCGCGGCGTGGACGCGCTCAAGGCCGATCAGGAGCAGGACGGCAGCTGGTTCGGCCGCTGGGGCATGAACTACATCTACGGCACCTGGTCGTCGCTGTGCGCGCTCGCCGCCGCCGGCGAGGATGCGCAATCGGAGCCGGTGCGCCGCGCCGCCGGGTGGCTGCTCAAGATCCAGAACCCCGACGGCGGCTGGGGCGAGAGCGCGCAGAGCTACCGGCTCGACTACAAGGGCTATCAGCCGTCGCCGAGCGCAGCCTCGCAGACCGCCTGGGCGCTGCTCGGCCTGATGGCGGCGGGTGAAGCGGATAATCCGGCCGTCGCCCGCGGCGTCGCCTATCTCGCCGCGACCCAGGCCGAGGACGGGTTCTGGAACGAGCCGTTCCACACCGCGACCGGGTTTCCGCGCGTGTTCTACCTGCGCTATCACGGCTATTCGAAATTCTTTCCGCTGTGGGCGCTCGCCCGCTACCGCAACCTCAAGCGGGGAAATAGCCGCGCCGCGATGTTCGGCATGTGAGGAGAGCGACGGGAGCGGCGTCTGTCATCGCGAGCGAGGCGTACGCCCTCGCTCAAAGCAGCGCTGCGGCAGAGGCGATGACTTGAGACGCCTCGCGGTTGATCTCATGCAGGATTTCCGCCGCTGGCTGCACCTTCCTGACCAGCGCCACGCCTTGCCCGGACCACAGCGGCAGGGCTTCGATATCGCCCTCGGTATTCGGCCCAGCGGAAAACGACTGGTAGCGCACAACATTGCCGCGCGAGCGAGAGGTCGCGATGATCTCTCCCTCTCCCGGCCTCTGGCCCGGCGGCATTCGACCCGCCGCCTCCCAGTTCTTCACTGTGCTGTTGCGCAGCACCCGATGGGGCGCGTTCGGCCAGCCGACGTTGAACAGGTCGCTTAAATAGATCGTATCGCTTTCGCTCGCGGCAAAGAGCCGCCTTCGATACTCGGGGTGAACAGCTGCTTCCCCGGCGGCGAGGAAACGAGTCCCGATCCAGACGCCGGCCGCGCCCAACATCAGGGCCGCCGCCATGCCGCGCCCGTCAGCGATGCCGCCCGCCGCAACCACCGGCGTATCTCCCACCGCGTCGACGACCGCGGGCGCCAACGCCAGCGTCGTCACGACGCCGCGCACATGGCCGCCCGCCTCCCAACCTTGCGCAACGACGACATCCACGCCGCAATCCACCGCTCGCCGAGCGTCATCAGCCGTTGCAACCGTGTGCAGCACGGTCGCGCCTCCGGCTTTCGCGGTTTTCATGAGCTTCGAGGGATCGCGCCAGAAAAAGGAGATGACGGGAACGCCCTCATCGAGGCAGACGGCAAGCCGCTCCTCCTGCGGGAATTCGAGATTCAGGTTCACCGCAAAAGGCCGCGAGGTCAGCGCTTTCGTATCGCGTATCACCTGTCGCAAGGCGGCGAGCTCGAAACGCCACGGCGCCAGCGTTCCGAGCCCGCCGGCATTGCTGACTGCCGCGGCGATCGCTGGCCCGACGGATCCCGCCATGGGCGCTTGGACGATGGGAATTTCAATGCCCAGACGATCGCACAACGATGTCCTCATCGACGTATCTCCCCTGAAATCCGTTCGACCGAATACGGAGCCCTACCACGGCCGTAACGAGGTTCGAAAACAGCCGCCGCCCGCCGCCCCCGTGCTTTACTTGCGCTATCACGGCTATTCGAAGTTCTTCCCGCTGTGGGCGCTCGCCCGCTGCCGCAACCTCAAGCGGGGCAACAGCCGCGCCGCAATGTTCGGCATGTGAGCCGCGCAAAGCGGCTTTCTCCTCGGCGCGGACCTGCCCGCAAGCCCCGGGAATATCTCGTTGATTCGCCGCTTTGCTGTCGCAGTCGGGTCATATATACTTTGCGCTTTCGTCACGCCTGTGGATAAGGCGCGGATCGCGCCGACCGAATCGACGGGTTACTGCGGGGATCTCTGAACGTATGGCAAAGAAGATCAAAGTCGCCATCGCCGGCGTCGGCAACTGCGCGAGCGCGCTCGTGCAGGGCGTGGAATATTATCGGACCCGTCGCAATGCGGCGCTCGACGGCGTGATGCGCCAGACCATCGGCGGCTATCGCGCGAGCGACGTCGAGTTCGTCGCCGCGTTCGACGTCGATAGGCGCAAGGTCGGACGTCCGCTCGAGGAGGCGATCTTCGCCAAGCCGAACAACACCCGGGTGTTCCAGAGCTCGCTGCCAGTATCGAATGTCATCGTGCAGATGGGCCCCGAGCTCGACGGCGTCGCGCCCCACATGGCCGACTATGACGACGACGTCGCCTTCCGCCCGGCCGATCTCGAGCCGACCGACGTTGCGGAAGCCCTCCGCAAGTCAGGCGCCGAGGTTCTTCTCTGCTATTTGCCGGTGGGCTCCGACAAGGCGGTCAAGCACTATGCGCAGGCGTGCCTGAAGGCGGGCGTCGCAATGGTCAATTGTGTGCCGGTTTTTCTCGCCTCCGACCCCGAATGGGCGCAGAAGTTCCGCGACGCCGGCCTGCCGATCGTCGGCGACGACATCAAGAGCCAGGTTGGCGCGACCATCGTCCACCGCTCGCTGGCGCGCCTGTTCGCCGACCGCGGCGTGACGGTCGATCGGACCTATCAGCTCAACACCGCCGGCAACACCGACTTCCTCAACATGCTGGAGCGCAAACGGCTCAAGTCGAAGAAGCTGTCGAAGACCGAGTCGGTCCAGTCGCAGCTCGACGACCGGCTCGAGGACGCCAATATCCACATCGGCCCGTCTGACTACATTCCTTGGCAGCACGACAACAAGGTCGCCTTCATCCGCATGGAGGGGCGCGGCTTCGGCGACGCGCCGCTCGAGGTTGAGCTCCGGCTCTCGGTCCAGGATTCCTCGAACAGCGCCGGCGTGGTCATCGACGCGCTGCGCTGCGCCAAGCTAGGGCTGGAGCGCGGCCTCTCCGGGCCGCTCGAGGCGCCGTCCGCCTATTACATGAAGAGCCCGCCGCGACAGTTTCGCGACAGCGTCGCGCACGACGCGTGCAACGCGTTCATTGACGGCGCCCCGTTCGAACTTCCCGCGGCAGCGCAGCGCAGCGGGAAAGTTGCGGTCAATTCGGGTCGCTCCTAACCGGCTTGCGGCGGAATCGGCTTTCGCGGCTCGTCGCGATTGGCGTTGACTGATGGCGGCGATCGAAACGCTGCTGTTCGACTTCGGCGGCACGCTGGACGCCGACGGCGTGGCGTGGAAGGAGCGCTTCCACGCCCTTTATCAGGCCGAGGGACTGAATATGACCGCCGAAGCGTTCGCGCCGGCCTTCTACGCCGCCGATGACTCGCTTGTCGGCGCGCTTCCGGCCGCCGCCGGCTTGGCGGGGACGGTCCATGCGCTGGCCCATGGCCTCGAGGCCGAGCTTGCGCGCCGGGCCGGAAGCGCCGGGGCGCGGACCGATGGCGATCGCGGCCGGCGGGTCGCGTCGCGCTTCCTTGCCGACGCTGCGGCCATTTTCGCCCGCAATCGGCCGGTCCTCGAAGTGCTGGCCAAGCGCTGCCGGCTGGGGGTGGTGTCGAACTTCTACGGCAATCTGGAAGCGGTCTGCCGCAGCTCAGGTCTCGCGCCGCTGTTCAAGGCGATGACCGACAGCCGCTGCGTCGGCGTCGAGAAGCCCGACCCCGCGATTTTTCGCGCCGCATTCGCGGAACTTCGCGCGGCGCCGGAGACGGCCCTGTTCGTCGGCGACTCGCTCAAGCGCGACTGTGAGGGCGCGCGCCGCGCCGGGTTGCGCTTCGTCTGGATCGCGCCCGAGGACGTCCAGGCCGCCTCGGGCGCGAGCGCGCCCGGGCCGGTTCTCGCCGCCGTGACCCGCCTGCCCGATCTGCTCGAGGTCCTCAAATGACCGACGGGCCGGAAATCCTGCGCGGCGGGATCATCGCCGCCGGACAGGGAACCCGGCTCAAGGCCGACGGCCATGCGGCCAGCAAGCCGATGACGCTGGTCGGCGGCCGGCCGTTGATCGCGCACGCGCTCGATCGTTTTCGCGCCGCCGGCGTTCGCCGGCTCACCATCATCATCAACGAGACGAGCGACGATTGCCGGCGCTGGCTCGACGGCCACAGCGCGGGTCTCGACCTCGACCTGATCGTGCGCACCACGTCCTCGTCCTACGCGAGCTTTGCATTGGTCGCCGCCCGGCTCGCGGGCGCGCCGGCGCTGATCACCACGGTCGATTCGATCCTGCCCGTGGCCGACTTCTGCCGGTTCGTGAACGCCGCCGCTGGCTTTCCGGACGACGCTGTCGTGCTCGGGCTGACCGGCCTGGTCGACGACGACAATCCGCTCTGGACGACGCTGGGCCCGGACGGCCGCATCGCAAGCCTCGGCGGCAAGAGCGGCAGCCATGTGACGGCCGGCCTCTACCGGCTTCCGGCGGGCGGACTGGCCAAGTCCGCGGCCGGCTTCGCGCGGCTGCGCGACTATCTCAAATGGCTGGTCGACGAGGGACAGCCGGTTTACGGCGTTTTGCTGCCGGTGGTGTTCGACATCGACCGCGCCCGCGACGTCGCGGCGGCCGAGGCGGCGGGATTCCGCCGCGAGCGCGAGAACGTCGGCGAATGAGCGCCGCCATGACCTGCTTTGGCGTCTATCGCGAGCCGGCCCACTCGCCCGGCCGCATCGACGACGACGCCGCGATCCTGGAGGGGGTCGGGGCGGCGCTGGCCGAGCGCGGCTTCGGCGTCGAGCTGATCGCCGCCGACGCGCTCGTTGAAACGCCGTCGGCCAACGTATTCGCGATGTGCGAGCGGGGGGCGATCCTCGACCGACTCGCGGCGATGGAGCAATCCGGCTCGGTGGTCGTCAACCCGCCGGCCGCCATTCGCAACACCTACCGCCACCGGATGATCGAGCTGTTCGCGCAACGCCGGGTGCCGTCGCCGCTCAGCCGGATCGTCGCCACCGATGCGGCGAAGCCGAGGCCGGCCGATTTCATGTGGGTCAAGCGCTACGATTTCCACGCGACCCAGCCCGACGACGTGATGTATGTCGGATCGGAGAGCGGATGGCGCGCGGCGCTGCGCGAGTTCGCCGCCCGCGGCATTCCCTTTGTCGTCGCCCAGGAGCACGTTCCGGGCGATCTCATCAAGTTTTACGGCGTCCGCAACGAGGCCAGCCCGAGGGCCGCCAACTGGTTCCAATGGTTCTATCACCGCGACAAGGGAATGATGGGCCATGCTTTCGCCACCGCGCGGCTGCATGAGGCGGCGCTTGCCGCCGCCGCGGCGGTCGGGCTCGAGATCTTCGGCGGCGACGCGATCATCAAGGCCAACGGCGAACCGATGATCATCGACCTCAACGCGTGGCCGAGCTACGCCCTGTACCGCGATCAGGCCGCGCACGCGATCGCCGATCTGCTCAGCGAGCGCTTC
>Ga0335076_10005304_pt1 | contig 13035 bp, 10 predicted proteins | sample Lox_Sample_25_FD_206717 | JGI IMG/M metagenome (GOLD analysis project Ga0335076, IMG submission 206717) | Soil microbial communities from Loxahatchee National Wildlife Refuge, Florida, United States - Lox_Sample_2.5 | ecosystem: Environmental > Terrestrial > Soil > Wetlands | place: USA...
CGACGAGATCGCGCCGGACCGGCTCGAGCCAGGGTGCGCGTAGGATCCTTCTCGCCTCGACGCTCACTCGTGCGCGTGCGGGGGGCTGCCCTTCAGGCGGTACACGACGCCCGTCTTCGTCGCGCCCAGCGCGATCCAGTCCTTCGCCGAGTCCTGGAGGTCGAGGAAGAAGGCCTCGGCCCGCTTCATCGCCGCGTCGCGCAGCTCCTCGCGTTTCTTGAACTTGAACTGGAACGCGAACTCGCCGATGAGCGGGCGGTGGTCGCCGCGCGCCCGCCAGAGCGCGACGTTGCACTTCGCGGCCATGCCCTCGCCGAAGTCGATCACGCCGATGTCCTGCAGGACCTCCTCGACGATCGTCTCGCCGACGAGGGCGACCCGCTCGCCTGGGTGCTTCTTCAGCTTCCCGAGCACCGGAAACACGCGCACGAGCGTGTCGAAGGACGTCGGATCGTTCTCGTGCACGTGGGTGAGCGGGAACTCCACGTTGTGCGAGAACAGGAGGCGGATGCCGCCGAGCTCGTTCTTCAGCGGAAGCGCCTCGCACTTGAACTTGATGCGGTAGTCCCCGAAGATCTGCGGCCGCACGTCCGTCTCGGCCGCAACCTGCATGTCCGGATGGCGGAACTTGAAGACGATCTCGGGATCCCCGATCGGGAAGCCGTCCTCGTAGGCGATGCGCCGGCGGAGAATGAACGCGTTGTTGTAGAGCCGGAAGTCCGCCGTGTCCATGAAGAGGACCTCGCGGATCTGGAGCGGCGCATCCTGGAACTCCTCGGTCGAGAAGGAGACGTCGTGTCTCGCGGCCGGCTTCTTCATGACCCTGGCGAAGTCCCACAGGCTCTGGCGGGACGTGAAGTGGTTCGGACGGAGGATCAGCTTGCACTCGAGGTACTGGACCTCGTGGAGCGGCATCCCGTCGGCGTACTTGCCGGGCTTCAGGGGCGGCACGCGACGGACGGGCCGCGCGGACTTCTTCTTCGGGGCAGGCGCTGACGCCTTCTTCGCCATGTCGATGTCCTTTCTGAGAGTGAAGCGAACTATATCGCCGGGCCCGAGGGCTCCTCGCGGTGCCTCCAGATCCGGTTCACCACGCCGCGGAAGAACAGATACGGCAGGATCGCGAGCACGATCCCGAGAAAGACGGCCTCCCCCGGCCGGAAGTGGTGGAGGACCGTCGCCTGGTAAACCAGGTCGATCCCGATCGCCAGGACGAAGACCCGCCCAACGTCCCTCCAGCCGTGCCGGATCATGGCCTTCCGATCCCCACGATCCGAGGTCGCCCGGACGACGGCCCAGAGGTAGGGTCTCCGGCCCTCGCGGGCGTCCCGCCGGCCCGCGCGAACGGCGAACAGGGCGGCCATGACCGGCTGCAGGATCAGCCGGATCCGCATCGGCCCCTCGGCGCGCTCGATGAGCTCGTGCCAGTAGTTCGGGAGTGCCGTGGAGGCGCCCTTTCCGGTCAGCGAAGAGGCGTTCCGGCGGCGGCCGCGTCGGCGATGACGTCCGCGTGGTCCGAGTTGACCCGACCGGCCGGGATCGACCGATCGCCCTTCATCAGCCGCGGCAGCACCGGCGCCTTCTCCGGGCCCGTGACGAGCCACAGGACCGACCGCGCGCGGTCGAGCACCGGGTAAGTCAGCGTCATGCGCCGGCGGCCCATGTAGGCGGCGGTCGGCGCGACGTCGCGGTCGGTCACGGAGAGCACGGGGTCCCCCGGCACGAGGGAGGCCGTGTGTCCGTCCGGGCCGAGGCCGAGGTGGACGACGTCGAGCGCGGGCGGCGATCCGGCGAATCGCTCGAGCTCCCGCGCGTAGTCCCGCGCCGCCGCCTCGAGGTCGGCCGCCTCGACCGGCATCGCGTGCACGTTGGCCTCGGGCAGGGGCGCGCGGGAGAGCAGGCTCTCCTTCAGGTGCGTCAGGTTCCGGTCGGGATCCCCCGCCAGAGCGACTCGTTCGTCCACCTGGAAGACGTGGATCTTCCCCCACGGCAGGGGCTCCCCCCCGAAGGCCCGCAGCATGACCCAGGGGCTGTGCCCGCCGCTGACCGCGAAGACGAAGCGCCCGCGCGCCGCGACCGCCGCGCGCGCCGCCTCGGCGAGCCGCGCCGCGGCCCGGGACGCGGCCGCGTCCGCGTCCGGCAGGATCTCGAGCCTCACCGAGCGGGAGACTTTCCCCGGCGATACCGGCGGATCAGCGCGTTCGTCGACGCGTCGTGCGCGAGACCCGGCTCGTCCTTCGCCTCGAGCTCCGGGACGATCCGCTGCGCGAGGACCTTCCCGAGCTCGACGCCCCACTGGTCGAACGAGTCGATGCCCCAGATCGCGCCCTGCGTGAACACGCTGTGCTCGTACAGCGCCACGAGCGCGCCGAGGGCCTCGGGCGTCAGGCGCGGCGCGAGGAGGGTGTTCGTCGGCCGGTTCCCCTCGAAGGTGCGGTGCGGCACGAGCCAGTCGGGCGTGCCCTCCGCCTTCACCTCCTCGGCCGTCTTGCCGAACGCGAGCGCCTCCGCCTGCGCGAACACGTTCGCGACGAGGAGGTCGTGGTGGCGGCCGAGCGGGTTGAGCGCCTCGTCGAACGCGATGAAGTCGCACGGAATCAGGCGCGTGCCCTGGTGGATGAGCTGGTAGAAGGAGTGCTGCCCGTTCGTGCCGGGCTCGCCCCAGTAGACGGGGCCGGTGTCGGCGCCGACCGGCGAGCCGTCGAGCCGGACGTGCTTGCCGTTCGACTCCATCGTCAGCTGCTGCAGGTACGCCGGGAAGCGCTTGAGGTACTGCTCGTAGGGCAGGACCGCGACCGTCGCCGCGCCGAAGAAGTCGTTGTACCAGACGGCGAGGAGACCCATCAGCACCGGCATGTTCTTCTCGAGGGGCGCCGTCCGGAAGTGCTCGTCCATGGCGTGGAAGCCGGCGAGCATCGAGCGGAAATTCTCCGGGCCGACGGCGATCATCGTCGAGAGGCCGATCGCCGAGTCCATCGAGTAGCGGCCGCCGACCCAGTCCCAGAAGCCGAACATGTTCGCGGTGTCGATCCCGAACCCGGCGACCTTCTCCGCGTTCGTCGAGACCGCGACGAAGTGCTTCGCGACCGCCTTCGCATCGCCGCCGAGGCCGGCGAGTGCCCAGTCGCGGGCGGTGTGCGCATTCGTCATCGTCTCGAGCGTCGTGAACGTCTTCGACGAGATGACGAACAGCGTCTCCGGCGGATCGAGATCCCGCGTCGCCTCCGCGAAGTCGGTGCCGTCCACGTTCGAGACGAAGCGGAAGGTCATCGACCGGTCGCTGTAGTGGCGGAGCGCCTCGTACGCCATGACCGGACCGAGATCGGAGCCTCCGATCCCGATGTTGACGACGCTGCGGATCCGCTTCCCGGTGTGGCCGGTCCACGCGCCGCTCCGGACCTTCTCCGAAAACGCGGCCATCCGGTCGAGGACGGCGTGCACCTCCGGCACGACGTCCTTCCCGTCGACGCGGATCACCTCGCCCTTCGGCGCGCGCAGCGCCACGTGGAGCACGGCCCGGTCCTCGGTGACGTTGATCTTCTCGCCGCGGAACATCGCGTCGCGCCGCTCCGCGACGCCGCACTCGCGAGCGAGGCCGACGAGGAGGCGGAGCGTTTCGTCGGTGACGCGGTTCTTCGAGTAGTCGAGGAAGAGGCCCGCGGCCTCGAGCGTCAGCCGCTCGCCGCGGCCCGGGTCGTCGGCGAAGAGGCGCCGCAGCGTGACGCCGCGGACCAGCGCGTGGTGGGCGGCGAGCGCCCTCCAGGCCGGGCGCTCGGAGAGCGGAGGCGGAGCGCCCGTCGCCACGAACCTAGCTCGCCTTGCCGAGCGCGGCGCTCTTCGCCGCGATGCCCGCGAGAAGCTCGTTCCACGAGGCGACGAACGCCTTCGCCCCGTCCTCCTGCAGCTTCGCGGCGAGCGCGCCCACCCGGATCCCGGCGTCCTCGAACTGCACGAGGACGGACTCGGCGTCGCCGCCGTCGGGCGGGAGGGTGCCGCCGACCTGGCCGTGGTCGGCCATCGCCTTCAGCGTCGCCTCCGGCATCGTGTTCACGGTGAACGGGGCCGCCAGCGCCTTGACGTAGAGGGTGTCGGGCGACTTCGGGTCCTTCGTGCCGGTCGACGCCCACAGCAGCCGCTGGGGCCGCGCGCCCGAGTTGTAGGCGCGCAGCCAGCGGGGCGAGCCGAGCAGCGCACAGTACGCGTTGTACGCGCGGCGCGCGACCGCGATGCCGAGCCGGTCCTTCAGCGGGTCCGGCACCTTGTCGGCGACGGCGACGTCCCAGCGGCTGACGAAGAGGGACGCGACGGACGCGACGGCGGGGTTCAGTCCGGCGTCGATGCGGCGCTCGATGCCCTTCATGAAGGCCTCGGCCGCGGCCACGTACTGGTCGCGGGAGAAGAGCAGCGTGACGTTGACGGGCACGCCCTCGAAGATCGCCTCCTCGATGGCGGGCAGGCCCTCCGGCGTCCCGGGAATCTTGATGAACAGGTTCGGCCGCGCCGCCTTCGCGAAGAGCTCCTTCGCCGCGGCGATCGTGCGGGCCGTGTCGTGGGCGAGCAGCGGCGACACCTCGAGCGAGACCCAGCCGTCGACGCCGGCGGTGCGGTCCCAGACCGGACGGAACACGTCGGCGGCACGGGTGAGGTCCTCGAGCGCGATCTCGAAGAAGAGCTGCTCGCCGGACTTCCCGCGCGCCACCTTCTGGCGGATCGCCGCATCGTAGGAACGGCTCTTCTTGAGCGCCTGGTCGAAGATCGTGGGGTTCGAGGTCAGACCCGTGACCGACAGCTCGTCGACGTAATTCCGCAGCGTTCCGCCGTCGAGGAGGTCCCGGGTGATGTTGTCGAGCCAGAGGCTCTGGCCGAGGGCATGGAGCTTTTCCGTCGCCTTCATGGGGTCACCTCTCCGAAAACGAAGGGCCGATCATGACACGAGGGCGCGGCCCACGATCTGCTGCGCCTCGGCCACGATGGCGTCCAGGTGGGAGCGGTCGCGGAAGCTCTCCGCGTAAATCTTGTAGATGTTCTCGGTTCCGGACGGCCGGGCCGCGAACCAGCCGCTCTCCGCCACGACCTTCAGACCGCCGATCGGCGCCCCGTTGCCCGGCGCCCGGGTCAGCGTCGCGCGGATCGGCTCCCCCGCGAGCGCGCCGGCCGCGACCGACTCGGGGGACAGCCGCTTCAGCCGCTCCTTCTGCTCGGGCGTCGCCGGCGCGTCGATCCGCGTGTAGCAGGGCGAGCCGAACTCCGCGGTGAGGGCCCGGTACTGCTCGCCGGGGTCCTTTCCGGTGCGCGCGGTGATCTCGGCGGCGAGGAGGTTCGGGGCGATGCCGTCCTTGTCCGTCGTCCACACGGTCCCGTCGCGGCGCAGGAACGCCGCTCCCGCGCTCTCCTCGCCGCCGAAGCCGAGAGCGCCGGAGAGCAGTCCCTCGACGAACCACTTGAACCCGACCGGCACCTCGACGAGCTTCCGGCCGAGCCGCGCCGCGACGCGGTCGATCATCCCGCTCGAGACGAGCGTCTTGCCGACGGCGGCCGCGGCGGGCCAGCGGGGACGTTCCGCGAAGAGATACGCGATCGCGACCGAGAGGTAGTGGTTCGGCTCGAGAAGGCCCTGGCCGCGCGTGACGATGCCGTGGCGGTCCGCGTCGGTGTCGTTGGCGAACGCGACGTCGTACCGGTCCTTCAGCGCGACCAGGCGCGCCATCGCGGGCGGCGACGACGGGTCCATGCGGATCTGCCCGTCCCCATCGACCGTCATGAACCGGAAGGTCGCGTCGACCTCGCGGTTCACGACGTCGAGGTTCAGCCCCCAGCGCTCGCGGATCGCGTCCCAGTAGGCGACGCTCGCGCCGCCGAGCGGGTCGGCGCCGATGCGGACGCCGCTCGCCCGGATCGCGTCGCAATCCACGACCGAGGAAAGGTCATCGACGTAGCGCTGCCGGAACGGATGCGGGCGGGTCGTCGGCGCCTTCCGCGCCCGTTCGTACGGGATGCGCCGGACGGTCCCGCACGCCTCGGCGAGCAGCTCGTTGGCGGTCTTCTCGATGCCGGCGGTGACGTCCGCCTCCGCCGGGCCTCCCGTGGGCGGGTTGTACTTGAACCCGCCGTACCGCGGCGGATTGTGCGACGGCGTGATGACGATGCCGTCGGCGAGGCCGTCGCTCCGGCCCCGGTTGTGCGTGAGGATCGCGTGCGACACGACGGGCGTCGGCGTGTACCCGCCGTCGGCGTCGATGCGGACCTCGACCTCGTGCGCCGCGAGCACCTCGAGGGCCGTCGCGAACGCCGGCGCCGAGAGCGCGTGGGTGTCGATGCCGAGGAAGAGAGGCCCGTCGATCCCCTGCGCGCGCCGGTGGCGGCAGATCGCCTCGGTCATCGCGAGGATGTGCGCCTCGTTGAACGCGTCGTCGAAGGAGGATCCGCGGTGACCCGACGTGCCGAACGCGACCCGCTGCGCCGGAACGGCCGGATCGGGCCGGCCCGTGTAGTACGCGGTGACGAGCCTCGGAACGTCGACGAGGATCGAGGGCGGCGCCGGCTTGCCCGCGAGGGGCGAGAGGGTCACCGGCCCGCCGCGGGTTTCGAGGCCGTGGACGGCGGGAATCCCGCGAAGAGCTGCGCGAGCACCGACCGGAGCTTCTCCTCGCGCGCCTCGTTCGACTTGCCCTGATCGATCGCGTCCTTCGCCCGCCCGCGCCACACGATGCGCTTCAGCTTCGGATCCACGAGGTCGACGATGATCGTCCCGACCGGGATCTCCGTCTCGTAGTCGTCGAGCGGCGCCCAGGCGCCCCACGCGTAGCCCCAGTTCGGATCGAACGGCGTCACGACGGCCTCCGCCGAGAGCCGCACGTGCATCACGGCCCAGAGGTCGGGAGCGGGATCCTGGTCGAGCGGGACCTGCCTCAGCCCGTCCGACTTCAGCTGATCCGAGAGGACGTCCTGGCAGCGGCGCGCCCACGTCGGATCGTTGATCGACCCGTCCGGCCGCCACGCCCAGGTGTGGTAGTTCGCGAACGCCACGTTCTGGTCCCAGCCGACCTTCGTCGCCGGCGCCGACGCGCAGCCCGCGGTCGACGCGATGGCCGCGGCGACGACGAAAGTTCTCCCCGGTCCGAATCTCATGAGTCCTCCGCGTTTCGGAGATCCTATCCCCGCTCCCTCGACGCGGGCCGTAGCCGCTCTGCGCGGGCGCGCGATATGCTGCCTCCCCCGTTTCCCAGGGAGGATCCATGCAGCTCGGAATGATCGGTCTCGGTCGGATGGGCGCGAACATGGTCCGCCGCCTGATGAAGGGCGGGCACCGGTGCGTGGTGTTCGACCGCAGCGCCGAGACCGTGAAGGCGCTCGCGGGCGAGGGCGCCGTCGGCGCGGCGTCGCTCGACGAGTTCGTCGCGAAGCTCTCTCCCCCCCGCTCCGTCTGGCTGATGGTCCCGGCGGCGGCCGTCGACGGCACCGTCGCCGATCTCGCGCCGAAGCTCTCGAAGGACGACACGATCGTCGACGGCGGGAACTCCTACTACATCGACGACATCCGGAGGCAGACCGAGCTCCGCGCGCGCGGCATCCACTGGGTCGACGTGGGCACGAGCGGCGGCGTGTGGGGGCTCGAGCGCGGCTACTGCATGATGATCGGCGGCGATCGCGAGGCGGTCGAGCGGCTCGATCCGGTCTTCCGGACGCTCGCGCCGGGCCGCGGCGACATCCCGCGGACGCCGGGCCGCGAGAAGGCCGGCGGCACGGCCGAGCAGGGCTACCTCCACTGCGGGCCCTCGGGCGGCGGACACTTCGTGAAGATGGTCCACAACGGGATCGAGTACGGGATCATGGCGGCCTACGCGGAGGGCCTGAACATCCTGAAGCACGCCAACGTCGGCAAGACGGCGCGCGAGGTCGACGCCGAGACGACGCCGCTGCGGAACCCCGAGCACTACCAGTACGACATTCCGATCCCCGACGTCGCCGAGGTCTGGCGCCGCGGCAGCGTCATCGCCTCGTGGCTCCTCGACCTGACCGCGATCGCGCTCCTGAAGTCGCCCGGCCTCGAGAACTTCGCCGGCCGCGTCTCCGACTCGGGCGAGGGCCGCTGGACGATCCTCGCCGCGATCGACGAAGGCGTCCCCGCCGAGGTGCTCACGTCCGCGCTCTACGAACGCTTCGCCTCGCGCGGCCAGGCCGATTTCGCGAACCGGCTGATGTCGGCGATGCGCTTCGAGTTCGGCGGCCACCTCGAGAAGAAGGACTGAGCCGACGGCGATTTCAGGGATGAGAAAAGGCGGAATGAACGAATCGACACGGTCCCCCGCTGATGCCGGCGCGCCGAGCGCCGCTCGAACCGCGCGCACCCTCTGCATCGACATCGGCGGCACCGGCGTCAAGACGCTCGTCGTCGACGAGGCCGGCAAGGCCCTGGTCGCGCGCGCCCGCGTCGACACGCCGCGCCCCGCGACGCCGCGCGCGATCGTGAAGGCGATCCTCGGCCTCGCCCGGACGCAGGGTCGGTTCGATCGCGCGTCGGTGGGATTCCCCGGCGTGGTGAGGAAGGGCGTCGTCGAGACGGCGTTCAACCTGCACCCCTCGTGGATCGGCGTCGACATCGACCGGCTGCTGACGCGCGAGCTGCGCGTGCCGGTGCGCGCGGCCAACGACGCCGACGTGCAGGGCCTGGGCGCCGTGCGCGGCCGCGGGGTCGAGCTCGTGATCACGCTGGGGACGGGCTTCGGCTCATCCCTCTTCGTGGACGGCCGCCTCGTGCCGAACGTCCAGCTCGCCCACCACGCCGGCTGGAACAGGAAAACGTACGAGGAGGAGCTCGGGAAGAAGGCGCTGAAGAAGGCCGGACGGAAGAAGTGGAACCGGCGCGTCGAGAAGGCGATCGCGTCCCTCTCGGCCCTCTTCAACTACGACCGCCTCTACATCGGCGGCGGCAACGCGGCGCGGATCGCCTTCGAGCTGCCGCCCCGCGTGCAGGTCGTCTCGAACGTCGAGGGGCTCCTCGGAGGGGTGGTGCTCTGGCGCGGCAAGGAGAACTGCTATGGCGTCCGCTGAGACCTCCGACGCGCTCGTCTTCTTCGGCGCCACCGGAGACCTCGCCTACAAGAAGATCTTCCCCTCGCTCCAGAGCATGGTGAAGCGCGGATTCCTGAACGTCCCCGTCGTCGGCGTCGCCAAGTCGGGCTGGAACGTCGACCAGCTGCGCGACCGCGCGAAGAAGAGCCTCCAGGAATTCGGCGGCGGCGTGGACGACGCGGCGTTCGCGAAGCTCGTCACCCTGCTCCGGTACATCGACGGCGACTACGCGGACCCGGCCACGTTCCAGAAGCTGCGGAAGGAGCTCGGCGCGGCGAAGCACCCGACCCATTACCTCGCGATTCCGCCGAGCCTCTTCGGCGAGGTCGTGAAGCAGCTCGGCAACTCCGAATGCGCGCAGGGCGCCCGGGTCGTCATCGAGAAGCCATTCGGCCACGACTACGCCTCCGCCCGGCAGCTGAACGAGACGCTCCACACCGTGTTTCCGGAGTCCAGCGTCTTCCGGATCGACCACTATCTCGGCAAGGAGGCGGTCGAGAACCTCCTCTACTTCCGATTCGCCAACACGTTTCTCGAGCCGATCTGGAACCGCAACTACGTGGAGTGCGTGCAGATCACGATGGCGGAGGCCTTCGGCATCCAGGGGCGCGGCAAGTTCTACGACGAGACCGGCGCCATCCGCGACGTCATCGAGAACCACCTCCTCCAGGTCGTGGGCTACCTCGCGATGGAGCCGCCGATCTCGGTGGAGGCCGACCGCATCCGCGACGAACAGGTCAAGATCTTCCGCGCGATCCGCCCGCTCGAGCCGAAGGACGTGGTCCGCGGACAGTTCACCGGCTACCGGGACGAGCCCGGGGTCGAGAAGGGCTCGACCGTCGAGACCTACGCCGCGGTGCGCATCGACATCGACTCGTGGCGCTGGGCCGGCGTGCCCTTCTTCATCCGCGCCGGCAAGTGTCTGCCGGTGACCGCGACCGAGGTGATCGTCGACCTGAAGCGGCCGCCCCTGTCCCGACTGAGCGCCGAAGAGTCCAACACCTTCCGCTTCCGCCTCGGGCCGAAGATCTCGATCGGGATCGGGGCCCGCGTCAAGAAGCCGGGCACGGAGTTCGGCTCGATTCCGACCGAGCTCATGGCGGTGCAGAACGCCGGCGGCGACGAGGTCGACGCCTACGAGCGCCTGCTGACCGACGCGATGAAGGGCGACCCGACGCTCTTCGTCCGCGAGGACGCGGTCGAGGCCGCGTGGAAGGTGGTGGACGGCATCCTCGACGACGTCACGCCGGTCCATCCCTACGCCCCCGGAACCTGGGGCCCCCCCGAAGCCGACCGGCTGACGGCGGAGCTGGAGGGCTGGAGCAACCCGGCCGCGGATCGGTGAGGCCGAAGCCCGCCGAGACGGCCGAGGGGCGCCGCGTCGCGGCCAACGACGCGCGGCGGGAGCACTGGAACCGCTGGGGGCCCTACCTCTCCGAGCGCGCCTGGGGCACCGTCCGCGAGGACTACAGCCCCCACGGCACCGCGTGGGACTACTTCCCCCACGACCACGCCCGCTCGCGCGCGTACCGCTGGAACGAGGACGGCCTCGGCGGGATCTCGGACCGGCACCAGCTCCTCTGCTTCGCGCTCGCCCTGTGGAACGGCCGCGATCCGGTCCTGAAGGAGCGCCCCTTCGGACTCACCAACGAGGAGGGCAACCACGGCGAGGACGTCAAGGAGTACTGGTTCTATCTCGACGCGACGCCCACGCACTCGTACCTGAAGTACCTCTACAAGTACCCGCACGCGGCGTATCCGTACATCCAGCTCCTCGAGGAGAACCGGCGGCGCACGCTCGACGATCCGGAGTACGAGCTCCTCGACACCGGGATCTTCGACGAGGGCCGCTACTTCGACGTGTTCGTGGAATACGCGAAGGCGTCCCCCGAGGATGTCCTCGTCGAGATCACGGTCTGCAACCGCGGACCGGAGGCGGCGACGCTCGATCTCCTTCCCTCGGTCTGGTTCCGCAACACCTGGTCGTGGAAGCCGAACCGGCCGCGCCCCTCGGCGGCGGCGGCGGCGGAGCGGCCGGCCGGCCGGCGCGCGATCGAGCTCGACGAGGCCTACCTCGGACGGCGCTACCTCCACGTCGAGGCGGGCGCGGAGCTCCTCTTCACCGAGAACGAGACGAACGCCGCGCGGCTCTTCGGCGCCCCGAATCCGTCACCCTGGGTGAAGGACGCATTCCACCGCTACGTCATCGACGGCGACGCGTCCGCCGTGAACGCGGCGCTCCGCGGCACGAAGGCGGCCGCGCGCTTCCGGCTCGAGGTGCCCGCCGGCGGGAGCGTCCGTCGGCGCCTTCGGCTGACCGAGGAGGCCTGGGAGAAGGACGATCCGTTCGGGGACGGGTTCGCCGGGACCCTGGCGCTCCGGAAGGCCGAGGCCGACGCGTTCTACGAGGCGGTCATCGCGGAGCGCCTGACGCCCGAGCAGAAGAGCGTCGCCCGCCAGGCCTTCGCCGGCATGATCTGGTCGAAGCAGTTCTACAAGTACGACGTGCGGCGGTGGCTCGACGGCGATCCGCTCCAGCCGAAGCCGCCCGAGTCCCGCAAGAAGGGACGCAACTCCGACTGGCGCCACGTCTTCAACGCGGACGTCCTGTCGATGCCGGACACCTGGGAGTTTCCGTGGTACGCGGCCTGGGACCTCGCGTTCCACTGCGTCGTGTTCTCGCTGGTCGACGCCCAGTTCGCCAAGGACCAGCTCGTGCTGATGCTGCGCGAGTGGTACATGCACCCGAACGGCCAGATCCCCGCCTACGAGTGGAACTTCGGCGACGTCAACCCGCCGGTGCACGCGTGGGCAGCGCTGCGGGTATTCCAGATCGAGCGGTCGAAGACCGGCAACGCGGACTACGCCTTCCTCGAGCGGGTCTTCCACAAGCTGCTCTTGAACTTCGACTGGTGGGTGAACCGCAAGGACGCGCTCGGCAACAACATCTTCCAGGGCGGCTTCCTCGGCCTCGACAACATCGGGATCTTCGACCGCAACATGAAGCTCCCCGACGGCTGGGTCCTGTCGCAGGCGGACGGCACGAGCTGGATGGCGATGTACTGCCTGAACCTGCTCGGCATGTCGCTCGAGCTCGCCAGCCGCGATCCCGTCTACGAGGACGTGGCGAGCAAGTTCTGGGAGCACTTCGTCTACATCGCATACGCCGTCCAGCGCCCGGACCTGCCCGGCAGCGGGCTCTGGGACGAGGACGACGGGTTCTTCTACGACGAGATCCATCACCGGGACGGCCGCCAGGTCCCGATCCGCGTGCGGTCGGCGGTCGGGCTGCTGCCGCTGACCGCCGTCGTCACCGGGGATTCGAAGCTCGTCAACCGATTCCCCAGCTTCAAGCGGCGGATGGACTGGTTCTTCCAGTACCGGCCGGACCTCACGCAGAGCTGCACGGCGGCGGCGGCGAAAGGCAACGACCAGCGGCTCCTCATGTCGGTGGTGCGGCCGGACCAGCTGACGCGCATCCTCGGCTACATGCTCGACGAGTCGGAGTTTCTCTCCCCGCACGGCATCCGCTCGGTCTCCCGCTTCCACCGCGACCATCCGTACCAGCTCGCGGCCGGCGGACGCGAGTTCCGCCTCGACTACGAGCCCGGGGAGTCGCGCACGAAGCTCTTCGGCGGCAACTCCAACTGGCGCGGGCCGGTCTGGTTCCCGCTGAACTACCTGATCCTGGAGTCCCTGAAGCGCTACCACCTCTTCTTCGGCGACTCCTTCACCGTCGAATGCCCGACGGGATCGGGCCACCGCATGACGCTCCACGAGGTCGCCCGCGAGCTCGCCCGGCGGCTCTCGAGCATCTTCGTGCCGGACGCGTCGGGACGCCGGCCCGTGTTCGGGCCGCGCGAGATCTTCCGGACGGACCCCCACTGGAAGGATCTCGTCCTCTTCCACGAGTACTTCCACGGCGAGACCGGCCTCGGCCTTGGCGCGAGCCACCAGACGGGA
>Ga0335076_10005305_pt1 | contig 13034 bp, 10 predicted proteins | sample Lox_Sample_25_FD_206717 | JGI IMG/M metagenome (GOLD analysis project Ga0335076, IMG submission 206717) | Soil microbial communities from Loxahatchee National Wildlife Refuge, Florida, United States - Lox_Sample_2.5 | ecosystem: Environmental > Terrestrial > Soil > Wetlands | place: USA...
GTAAGCCGCTAGTAGGCCCACCACGGCGCTGCTGGCGCCCCCGACGGCACCGGCTGTCCATCGATCGAAACAAAGACGTTGCGCCCAAAGAAAAACGGCAACCCCCAATCAAATCCGCAAGGCGACCCCCCACCGCAATCGGTCGAGCCGTTCGGGCCGGCAAGATTCGCAAATGCCGCGTCCGCTCCAAAGCTGTTAAAGTCGTTCACCGCGTTGTCGACGGTAAAGTTCACCGTGTTTTCCGCGCCGCTCTCCGCCTTGTTCTGCGCCGACAAACTCACCGGATTCGCCGGGCAGTAGAATCCCGGCGCAATGCTGCCTCCCGAACACTGCGTAATCGAAGCATCCGGGAAGAAATATCCGTTCGACCCGCTGTCGATGAAACTCTCCGTCAAGTCCTGCGAGTTGAACGTCGTCGTAAAAAAACCGTTGCTGTTGATCGGATAAACCGTATACCCGCTCAGCGAATTATTTGACTGCGTCCCTATCCCGAACACCATCTGTCCGCTCGCCGTCGCCGATTCCCCATCCACCGCGGCCATCTCTATGATCACTCCATTGTTATCGGTAGCAAACCCAACCACCGGATTCGTCACCTGCTGCGCCACCGTGATGGTCGAGGACGAACACGGCCCGCTCGCTCCGCATGTGAAATAAACGTCAGGCGAAGTTGAACTTTGGCAAGCCGGCCCGCAATCCTGCGGATAGTTCCCCACGCCAAGAATTCCGTTAGCCCCCAGCGCGCTCAGCGTGTCCTCATTCACCCCGCCTTGCGAACACGCGGTCGGGACCGAAAATCCCGTCGGATTCTCGATCAACTGCAGGCTCGCCGAACTCGCCTTCTCGCCCGCCATCTCGATGTCCGCCTGCGCCACCGGTCCCCAAAGGTAAGTGCCATCCACAAAGTCCACGCAGTTGTAATACGTAGTTCCGCCCGATCCGGCAAGCTGCGGAAGATTCAGCGATGGGATTGCCGAAGCAAGTAATCTCAGCCCTACCGAGCCCGTATCCACCAGCACTCCGTCTACGGTCGCACAATTCGAAGAGCCGGGAACGCACACCGTCACGCTGGTAAACGCCGCATCGATATAATCCACGCCCGCAGCCGGACCGCCGTTCACTGTCAGCGCCTGCACATTATTTCCGGTCGGCGGCGGCTGTTGCGAAGTACTGCTGCCACCGCCACCGCAAGCCGCAAGCAATCCAAACGCGGACGCCATAGCCAACGCCGCCACTCCACGCCTCATGATGCGATCCGTCCTCATTGCAGCTCCGCCTTCTTCACTCCCGCCGGAACCTGTTGCGGAATGTATGCACGAAAATGACGCGCGCGCATGTATCCGCTGCTCTGCACCACCAGTCCAGGAAGCTGCAAATCGAGCGGATGCCTCCCCGCGCGAACCTCCTTGTTTGCCTTAACGGCATTCGAATACTGTTCGAAATAACTCCCCAGTAACTGCTGCATATCCGGTACAAACGGCCCCTGCCACGCGACAGCGAAAACACTCCCGCTGGCGGAAACATACTCCCGCACCACTGTCCCATTGTCCGTTTTGAGCTCATGCAGCGTATACGCCGCCGACTGCGTCACCTGCAGTTGCGCATTCATGTGCGCTCGATCCGCTTCCACTGAAGCCGCATCGCCCCCGAGCGCCGCGTAACTTTGCCCGCAAAAAAAAGACGCGACGGCCAACAGGCCGCCAATAAGGGTTTTCATGAAGTGATGAGATGCAGGTTTACAAAGCTCTGATGCCCACGAGACAACTGGAAGGCAGCTGCCGGCGCGGGAAGCCGAGATTGATGCGGGAGGCTGCTACCGGTGTTCGAAGCCGCGTAGCGGCATAAGAATAAAGCCCATGGCGTAAGCCATGGGTAAGCACATCCATCAAGATTTACAAAGCCGCGTGGCGGCGAAAGAAAGCGCGTCAATCTTAATTCTTCCCCGCCTCCGGATATTCAAACACACCGCGCCCCGACTTCCGCCCCAGCCGACCGGCCTTCACGTACTGCGCCAGCAAGGGACAAGGCCGGAACTTCTCCCCCAATGTCTTATGCAGGTATTCCAGAATATGCAGACGCGTATCCAGCCCAACCAGATCGACCAGCTCAAACGGTCCCATCGGATGATTCAATCCCAGCTTCAGCGCCTTGTCGATATCCTCGGCGCTAGCGATGCCCTCCTGCAGCATGTAGAACGCCTCGTTCCCGATCATCGCGTTGATGCGGCTGGTAATAAATCCCGGCGCCTCGCGCACCACCACCACTTCCTTGCCCATGCGCTTGCCCAGATCGACCGCAGCCGCCAGAGTCTCGTCATCCGTCTCGAGCGCCCGCACCACTTCCAGCAGCTTCATCTTGTGTACAGGATTAAAGAAGTGCATCCCGACACACTTCTTCGCGCGATAAGTAACGCTGGCAATCTCGGTGACGCTGAGAGAAGAAGTGTTCGACGCCAGAATCGTCCCCGGCCTGCAGATCTTGTCGAGCAGCGTAAAGATCTCGATCTTCGACTCCATCTCCTCCGGCACAGCTTCAATCACCAGGTCGGCCTGCCGCGCCGCCTCATCCACCGAATTCGCATACTCAATGCGCGCAAATGCCGCATCCGCCTCCGCCGGGTCCACTTTTCCCAGCTCCACGGCCTTATTAAGGTTGGCCCGAATCTCGCTCTCGGCGTTGCGCAGCGTGTTCGGCAGGATGTCTTCGAGGATGGTCCGGCATCCGCCCAGCGCGGCGGCATGGGCAATTCCCCTCCCCATGATGCCGGCGCCGATGACGGCGACGGTCTTGATCTCCGCCACTACTTCGTCACCTTATCGAGTTGCCGTTCGAGCTGCTTCAGAATGCTCTCAATGCTGGGATCGGACTTGCGGATATATTCGGCCAGCCGGAGTTTTTCTTCCTCCGTCATGGTGGGCAGGGACGTGTTGACCCGCCGCAGGATCGCGGCAATATCATCCACGTAGTTCATCATTCGAATCAGTTCTCCAGTTGCAGGCATGATTGCTCCTAATGTTTATCCGACTGTTTATTGTGAATGCTAAGCGACAGTTTAGTAAAGCCCTGCATCCCTGACTGACCACTGACCACCGACCCCTAGCTCTCCAGCTTAAACCGCGTCTCCGCCAACCGGTACATCCGCCGCCACACCAACCGGTTCATTGTCACCACCACCGCTGCCAGCGCGATCGTTCCCGCCAGCAGCATGTCGAAGTTCTTGGCATCCGTCGCGCCCGAAATCAGCGCGCCCACTCCGACCGTCGAATACGTCTGTCCCTTGAAATGAAAATACTCCGCGACGATGCTCGCGTTCCACGCACCACCCGAAGCCGTCACCAGCCCCGTAACAAGAAACGGAAAAATCCCCGGCAGAATCAGCTTCCGCCAGCGCTCCCATCCCCGCAGCCCAAACACGCTCGCCGCTTCCTTTAAATCTGTCGGAATCGCCATCGCCCCGGCAATCACATTAAACAGGATGTACCACTGCGTCCCAAGCAACAGCAGCACAATCGATCCCACACCAAGCCCGCCGCCGAGCCGAATCAAAACCAGCAGGACCACGGGAAACAGCGCCGTCGCTGGCACCGATGCCGCAATTTGCGCCAGCGGCTGCGCAATCCGCGCCAGCCGCGGGCTGAATCCAATCGCCACTCCCACAGGAATCGTCCAAAGCGCCCCAATCAGCAGAGTTGCATTCACGCGCAGAAACGTCGCTCCCACTCCCATCGCTAGTTCCCGCCAGTCCCCTGCATGCAGGCCCGCCAGAATCATCACGACTCTAACCACAGCAAATCCAACGCCGCCGAGCAGAGCAACGCCCACGACGCGCCACACCCATGTCGCCGCAGCGCTCTCGCTACGCGCCGGCACCGGCATTGCATCCGTGACCGCGAAGTGCTGCGCCATCCGCTCGCCCAGCGGCCGCACCACGCTCTTCCTTACATAAGCCATCGCCCGCGACCGCCGCAGAAACTCCAGCACCCACGACTGCGGCGCATCCCCGCTCTCCACCTGCTCGATCTTGAACTTCTCCGCCCACGCAATCACCGGCCGCCACACCAGTTGATCGATCAGCACAATCACCGCCACCATCGTCACTATGCCCAGCAGAATCGACCGTGTGTCGCCGCTGTCTGCCGCGCTTTGTAGATACGAACCCAGCCCCGGCAACCGGAAATCGGTGAACTGCTCGCATGCCATCAAAAAAAACCACGCGCCCGCCACCGACATCATCGAATTCCACACCAGCCCGATCGTCGCGTATGGCAGCTCGATCTCCAGAAATTTCTGCCACCAGTTAAATCGGTAAATCGCCGCCGCCTCGCGCATCTCGCGGGGAATACTTTTTAACGACGCATAAAAGCTGAACGCGATATTCCAAACCTGCCCGGTAAAAATCAGGAGCACCGCGCCCATCTCGACGCCCAACTGCCTGCCCGGGAAAAGCGCAGCCATCGCCAGCATCACGCCGGGAAGAAAACTCAAAACCGGAATCGATTGCAGAATGTCGAGCAGCGGGATCATGAAGCGCTCGGCCCGTGGATTGTAAGCCGCCACATATCCGTAGATAAGCGCGAACGCCAGGCTAAGCACGTATGCCAATGCGATGCGCAGCAGCGAATATCCCGCATAGGCCGGCAGCGCCGCCGGGCTGCGGCTGATTTCGACGACGGGATGAAACGGCCCTAGCCAGTTGCGCCCCACTTCGACCGTGGCATAAAAGAGCGCAAGCCCGCCCGCGAACATCACCAGGTCGGGCAAACTCGCCGCGCTCGGCCGCGGCAAAATCGACCATATCCGCAACGGCGAGCGCAACCGCAAGCGGGGCACACGCCCCTCGCGCTTGGCCCGCTGCTTTATCTCGATGTCTTGCACCGGACTCACGGCTGCACCGGCGTGGTCGGCGCATGTGGCTCCGAAGCCGGCTCGGCCAGCACCAGCCGGTGTGCCTCGCGGTCGAAATCGAAAATCTCCGCGTACCGTCCCCAGTTCATCGCCGTATCGAACTGCCGCTCCACCTCGTCCTGGCTGAAGTGCTCGTCCAGGATGTCGTAGAAAAATTCCTCCGAGATCGACCGGTCCGTCTTGCTATGCAGAACGCTGTCGATTTGCTGCAGAACCATAACGTGTGTGAGCGCCGCCTGCCGAAACAGTGTCTTCCGCGCGAGAATGTCAGCCTCCGCAAAGCGCGATCCTTCCGCGGTGATCTCGACGTCGCCCTCTTTCAGCGTCGCGAATCCCAGCAGCACCGCCGCCTCGACAATCGGCAGCAGATCCTCCGCATCCATCTTCAGGTCTTCCGCCAGCCGGTAAAGGTCCTCGCGCCCGCCCCGATCCTGCAAAAGCTCCAGCAGTCCCGCAATTCCCCCCACCCGCGCATGCGGCAGCATCTGATATTTTTGCCGCGCCGGCTTTTGCGCCGCCGCTTGCGCACCGGGCACAGCCAGATCCAGCTCCGGCCGCGTCATGATCTTGTAAACGTAGTCAACCAGCTCCACAAAACGCGGCGCCTTCCGGTCCCGAAACTGCGGCAGCTCGACCTGAAAATCCGCCCTGATACGCGCCGGATTCCGGCCCAGCACAATCACCCGATCCGCCAGCAGAATCGCCTCTTCAATATTGTGCGTAACGATAAAGATCGCGCTCGTCGGCATCTTCTTATTGATCCAGAGCTCGAGCAGCTCATTCCGCAAATTCTCCGCCGTCAAGACATCGAGCGCCGAAAACGGTTCATCCATGAAGAGCACCTCGGGCTCAACCACCAAAGCCCGCGCAAATCCCACGCGCTGCTTCATGCCCCCGGAAAGCTCCTTCGGATAAGCGCTCTCGAATCCGTCTAAACCGACAGTATCCAAAATCCGCAGCGCCCGTTTGTGCCGCTCGAGGGCCGCCACGCCGCGCGCTTCCAGCGGAGCCTCGACATTATCCAGCACCGTCAGCCACGGAAACAGCGCGAAACTCTGAAACACAATCGCCACTCCCGCATTCGCGGAAGCGATTGGTTTTCCATGCCAGAAGACTTCTCCCGAAGAAGGTTTGCTGAGCCCGGTCAGAATGCGCAGCAATGTCGACTTGCCGCAACCCGACGGTCCAAGCAAAGCAATAATCTTTCCCGGCTCAACATCCAGATCGACGGGCGCAATAACTTCAATGCGGCTCCCATCCGGCTGCGTATAGAACTTCTCAACCGCCTGCGCATGAATAATCGGTTCAGTCACAGAAAACTCCAAAGGAAGGTGACCGGTCACCACCGCCCGGCAACCGTAAAACGATGATGGGCTCCAGAAAAAAGATCTCCGCCGGCCGCTAATTTTTTTCTCAGCGCCCTCTGCGGCATTTCTCAGCGTTCTCTGCGGTTAAAAGCTTTTCCCAGGCACAAGCAAATACCTGCAACAATCCCACGAAAAGTCAGCGCCAGGGGATCGACGAAGTCGCGATCCTGATCACCAGATTTTACTGAGAACCGAGAACTGAGAACTACTCTCAAGCTCCCCACTCTTCCCTCTTCACCGCGACAGTCTGCGGCAACCGGTCCGCAACCTCGGCGATAGTCCCCAGCTTCTTCGCAATCTCCGGCTTCAACAATGCAGCATCGAACCGCCACCGCCAGTTCCCATCTTCCAGACTCGGCACATTCATCCGCGCCTCGCTGCCAAGCCCCAGCACGTCCTGCAAAGGCAAAATGCAGAGGTTCGCTACCGAGTTCTCCGCCGCCCGCATCATCCCCCACTCGATGCCATCTTCGCAACGCCCAACATACGACTCGGCAAACGCGCGCTCCTGCTCCGTCGCCGCGCGAGCCCACCAGCCCCGCAACGTGTCGTTGTCGTGCGTCCCCGTATAGACTACTTTCTCTTTCTTAAACGTGTGCGGCAGATGAATGTGCGCCCCCACATCCCCAAACCCAAACTGCATCACCGCCATCCCCGGAATCTGCAACCGGTCACGCAAGGCGTGCACATCCTCGGTGATGTATCCCAGATCCTCGGCAAAAAACGGCAGCCCGCCCAGCGCCTCGCGCACCGCCGCAAACAAATCGTCCTTAGGCCCATCCACCCAATGCCCATGAATCGCCGTCGGCTCGTTCGCCGGAATCTCCCAGAACTGGCAAAATCCGCGGAAGTGATCCAGCCGTATGTAGTCGTACAGCCGCGTCGCCCACCGCAGGCGGTCGATCCACCACGCGTACCCGCGCTCCTTCATCACATCCCACCGGTAAAGCGGATGCCCCCACCTCTGCCCATCTTTGCTGAAAAAATCCGGAGGCACTCCCGCCACCACCTCCGGCTCCAGCTCCGAATTCAAGCGGAACAACTCCGGATGCGTCCAAACATCCGCGCTATCGAAATTGACAAAGATCGCAATGTCGCCGGCCACGCGTATCGACCGCTCCCCGCAATAAGCCCGCAGCGCCTGCCACTGCTCATAAAAGAAGAACTGCACCGCGCCGCGTATGTCGAGTTGCTCCGCCAACTCCCCGCGCACCGCCTCCAGTGCCGCAGCCTCCCGATGACAAAATTCCCGCGGCCACGCATTCCAACTCTGCAGCCTGAAGCGCGCCCGCAAAGCGTCGAACAGAACAAAATCGTCCAGCCACCACTTGTTTTCTAGCCGGAAAGCCTCGAATCGATCGCGCAAATTCGACGGCGCCGAATGCAAGAAGTTTTTCGCCGCCTGAAAAAGCAATGGCAGCTTCCGGTAAAAAACGGAGGAGTAGTCGACCGCTTCAGACCCAACCGGCATCGCCTCGATCAACTCACGATCGAGCCAACCGCGCTCCGCCAATCGCTCAAGACTGATCAGCAGGGGGTTGCCGGCAAACGCCGAAGTAGAAGAATAAGGAGAATTCCCAAATCCCAGCGGCCCCAGCGGCAAAACCTGCCAAACGCCCTGTTTCGCGCTCGCCAGAAAATCGGCAAACGCATATGCCGCCGCGCCAAAATCGCCGATGCCGCGCCCAGCAAGCGAGGTTGGATGGAGAAGAATTCCGCTGGCGCGCGCAAATGACATTCAAAAGTTCTCAATCAAAACGGATGGACTCAGGCACCTTATCCTGGAAGTTTGTAACTCTATTCACCATGTCATTCAGGAGGCACTCCATCGAACGATGTCATCCTGAGCGGAGCGAACCATTCGCGGAGCGAAGGGTTCAGCGGAGTCGAAGGATCCCCCTACCCTCTCACGAACGTTGCGCCGACCTCCTACTCCGATCCCTCATCCCCGCCGCCGCCCGTCCCACTCTGCCGCGTCAGCGCGTTCATCTCCGCCTGGTTGATCTTCAGCTTTCCGCTCTTCTCCATATCCTTGCGCAGATTCGTAACGAAAAGCTCGAACATCTCATTCTGCTTTTCTTCCAGCAGTCCTTGCCGAATTTCGTCTTTCTTCGCCGCGAATTCCTGGTCCGTCGGCACCTGCCGGTCGATCACCTCCGCCACCGCTCCCGTCCCGCCGCTCACGATCGGTCCGCTCACCTCGCCCTGCTTCAGCGAAAAGATCGCGCTCGCCGGCCCCGTCAGCGATCCGATACTCGGCACCTGGCCGTCCGGCGTCACGAATTCGCTGGTCAGGTAATTCGCCCCCAATTCCTTCGCCACTTTTTTTAGATCGTGATCCGCCTTCGCGCGATCCGCCAGCTCCTGCGTCCTCTGCTGCAGCAGAAAACCAGCCCGCTGGTTCTTGAACTCGCTCTCCACCCGGCTTCGAATTTCTTCGAACGTCGGCGTCGCCGGCGGCTTCACCGCGACCACTTGGTAGACAACATATCCCTGCGGCACCTGCACCTCATCCATCGACTTCTCGCTCGCGTTGAACACCGCATCCATCAGCTGCGGGCTTCCGCCAATTCCCGGCAGCGCCTCGGTGCGGCCCACAAAATCCGTGGTCACCGCGGTCGTCCCGTTGGCCGCCGCTGCCTTGTCCAGACCGTCCGCCCTCGCCGCGCTCAGCAACGCATTCGCCGCCTTTTCCGTCGCCGCCGCCACTTTCTGCTGCTTCACCTTCTCCTGAATCTCATTCTTCACTTCCGCCAGCGACTTCAAATGCGCGTCCTGCTTGTCTTCCACCTGAATAATGTGGAACCCATAGCTTGACTTCACCAGGTCGCTCGTCTGTCCCTTCGGCAGCGAGAATGCCACCTTTTCAAACTCCGGTACCGTCCGCCCTCGCTGGATCCACCCCAGCTCGCCGCCTTCTTTCGCTGTCGTGTCCTCCGAATATTTCTCCGCCAGCTTCGCGAAGTCGCCTCCAGCTTTCAACTGCTTCAACACGTCTTCCGCCTTCGCTCGCGCCTCCGCCACTGCCTTCTCATCCTCTTTCTGTCCCGCCGCCGGCAATGGCGTCTTGATTAGAATGTGCCGCACCTTCACCTGCTCCGGCACGCGGTATTCATCCCGATGCTCATCGTAATAATTCTGCAGCTCCGCGTCGCTGACGTTAGTCGCCGCCGCAATCTTGCTCGCCTCGACCACCGCATATCTGATCTGCCGCTTCTCCGGAACCGCGTTCGCATAGCTCGCCTTGTTGTGGTCGTAGAACGCCTTCAACTCTTCATCCGTCGGGTGCAGGCCCTTCAAAATGTCCGCCTGCGTGATCACCGCGTAGTTGAACTTGACCTTCGTATCCCGGTGCAAAAATTCCTCGTGCACCTCCGAATCCGGCACAAACGCGCTCGACGTCACCAGCGCCTGCAGCTTCCGGATCAGGATGCTGTCCTTCTCCGCCGTCTCGAACTGCTCAACCGTCATATCGTGCTGCTGAATCAGATCCGCGTATGCTTCCTGCCCAATAAACTTTCCATCCGGGAAAAACGTCAGGCTCAGCGGCCCGCGTTGCAGATCGTCGCGCAATTCCTGATCGTTGGTTTTCAGCCCCAGCCGTTCCGCCTCCACCACCATCACCTTCTGCCCAATCAACTGCTCCGCCGCCCGCTGCGAAAAATATCCCTGCAGCATTCCCAACTGCGGTCCGCCCTGCGGAAACTGTTGCCGCAGCATCGCGCGCGCCTGCTTCTGCACCTCGGACATCGTCACTTGCTGATCGCCGACCGTCGCCAGCACTCCCGCCGCGGGCGCGCCAATCCCCAGGCTGCCTCCCACTCCGCCCGGTATCAGCGTGATCGCCATCGAGGCACAAATAATCACCAGCAGCGCCCCCAGGACAATTTTCAAGGTGGGGCCCGCATTTTGCAGCGTTCGAATCATATGAGACTGCTCCCTTTTGACCGATTACGATTGGTTCCGCCAGATTACAAGCTGATTCTTGCCAGGTTGACTCGGCGTATGAAGCTGAATATGTGATTATAAACTACCGCTTTGGGCCGCAGGCCGCCGTCTCCGCCTCGGTTACGGAAGCGACCTCGCCCCGTATCAGACAAGAACTCAGACAAGCACGAAGACCAAGGCACGCTAGCCGGCGGCCTGGCAAACGTAGATGGGTTCTCCCGGAGAAGTGTCCGGCTAATACCCGCGATATAAACCGCTCTTGATGAACGCAAAAGGCCGCGAGCGCCAGGCACTCGCGGCCAAAAACTCGCAGTAAGGGGTCAGCGGTAAGCAGTCAGCGCTCCGCAGCTCAAATCTGCAATCTGACCTCTGAAATCTGCAATCGCCCTATTTCTTCTTCTTCGACGAATACGGATCCGCATACCGCAATATCCCATCCAGATCCGCCCCGCGAATAATCCCCGCCGAGTGATACGCCAATCCCCACGAATCGATCGACGACATATCCGGGAAGATGCACGCCTCCAGCACCGTATCCACTGGGTCCGACTTCTGCACCCATCCGCCGCCGTTCAAATTAATTCCGCCGAACGAGTCGCTTCCGCCCAGCTGCGTGCAGTAGCAAGCTGCCGGATTTCCATTGCATTGTCCCAGCGGAACCTGCGCGTAATACGCCAGCGCCGCCAGTGATGGCTTGGTCGTGTACAAGGTCGAAAGCAGCACGTGGATCCGCGATCCATCGTCGGCCGAGGTGAACTTGCAGAAATTTTTCGAGCCGCTCAGCCGCAGCCAATCCTGCTCGTCTGCGTTCGTGTTGAAGTACGGTTGGCGATTATCGACTTCTCCCCCGGCATTCGTGCAATAGTCCCGCGACGCGCCATTATCCTGCACGTCGCCCGCTTCCGGCGCGGCACTGGCTTGTACGGGCCTCACCGCGGGAATCAGGGCCGCAATGGCAAGGGCAAGGCAAATCGAAGTGGCAACGAGTAAGCGCTTCATGGTCTTTCTCCTGGGATCGAAAAAACTGAACTACATGTAGGGCGAGAAGAGTACCACAAAATCCGCGCCAGTAGCGCGATTTAATCGTACAGCCACGGCTCTGGGCTCTAGGCGTTCGGCCCCAGACGCTGGGCTCTGAGCTCTCGGCAGAGATTCCCGCCCCAAAGGTGAGCCCCCGCTGCGCTCTCTGCGGATGTTCTCTGCGAACTCTGCGGTTAAAAGCTTTTTGCATGCAGAGGATCGAAATCCAAGGAAGCACCCGAATGTGGATCAAGAAGCTGTGAGCCGTGAGCTGTCAGCCGCAAGCGGAAACGATGTTCCTGCGCTAATATGTCCCGCAAGGGGTGAGGTCATGGCAAACTCAGTTTTTCCGCAACCGTCCCGTCGTTCGTTTCTGACTCTGTCCGCTGCCGCAACCGCCGCCACCGCGCTGCGCATCGTCACCGAGCCCATGCTAGCCCATGCCGCCGCGCCCCAAATCGTCTCCCGCGGCGGAATCATGATCAACGCCAACGAGAATCCACTCGGCCCTTGCGCGACCGCCCGCGAAGCCGTCTCCGCCATCATTCCGCAAGGCGGACGCTACTCCTTCTATCTCACCGACGATCTCACCAAGCAATACGCCGACCTCATCGGCCTCCATTCCGACTACGTCCGCTTCTATCCCGGCTCGAGCGGCCCGCTCCACTACGCCGTCGCCGTCTTCACCTCGCCACAGCGCAGCTACGTCACCGCCGACCCCGGCTACGAAGCCGGAGCCACCGCCGCCGAGGCCGTCCACGCCCGCATTGTCAAAGTCCCGCTAGCGAAAGAAAAATCCTACGCCCACGACGTCCACGCGATGTTATCCGCCGCGCCCGACGCCGGACTCTTCTACATCGCCAACCCAAACAATCCCACCGGCACGGTAACCAGCCACAACGACATCGAGTACTTGGTCGAGAACAAACCAAAAGACTCCATCGTCATGGTCGACGAAGCCTACATCCATTTCTCCGATGTAGACTCCTGCCTCGATCTGGTCAAAGCCGGCAAAGATGTCCTGGTCCTCCGCACCTTCTCCAAAATCTACGGCATGGCAGGACTCCGCTGCGGCGTCGCCATCGGCAAGCCCGAACTGCTAAAGAAAATCGAAGATTACAGCGGCTGGAACTTCAACCCAATCACCGCGCTGGTCGCCGCTTCCGCCAGCCTGAAAGATGCGCAACTGGTCCCCGAGCGCAAGCGCATCAACCGCGAGGTCCGAGCCCGAGTCTTCGCCTGGCTCGACAGCAACGGATACAACTACGTCCCCTCGCAATCCAACTGCTTCATGCTCGACACAAAACGCCCCGGCAACGAAACCATAGCCGCCATGGCCAAGCAAAACGTCTATGTAGGGAGAATCTGGCCAGCCTGGCCCACCCACGTCCGCATCACCGTAGGCACCGGCGAAGAGATGGACCAATTCCAAACCGCCTTCAGAAAAGTAATGACCGGAGCAGTAACCGCCAGCATGACAGGCTGGCATGAGGTGCCAAGCCGCAAGGCGAGGGCCCTCCAAAACGGCGAACTGCCAATCCGGGTGTGATCGCGAGGCACGGACATTCCTGTCTGCGCCACAGCACAAATTGCCATTGCTTATAGGACGATGTCATCCTGAGCGAAGTGAGGTAAGCGAAGCGAGCCGAACGAGTCGAAGGACCCCTTACTCCCTCAACTCTGCCGATGCCGCTGCAAGGCATTCTCCCCGTGCTTTCCACAATCGCCGGCCGCAACAGATGCGTCCGCAATAGAAGAAGCCCCTATGCCGCCTCCACTTCCCCCAACCGCCGC
>Ga0335076_10005307_pt1 | contig 13033 bp, 13 predicted proteins | sample Lox_Sample_25_FD_206717 | JGI IMG/M metagenome (GOLD analysis project Ga0335076, IMG submission 206717) | Soil microbial communities from Loxahatchee National Wildlife Refuge, Florida, United States - Lox_Sample_2.5 | ecosystem: Environmental > Terrestrial > Soil > Wetlands | place: USA...
CAGCATGCCGCCGGCGGCGGCGAGCGCGGGCAGCGCGACCTGCGAAGGCCGCGACAGGCGCCCCTCGAGCATTTCGCGCTTGAGCTCCAGGCCCACGAGCAGGAAGAACACGGCCATCAGGCCGTCGTTGATCCAGAGCAGCAGAGGCTTGGCGATGTGGAAGGCGCCGAAGCGGATTTCGACCGGCGTGTCGAGAAAGCCCGCGTACAGAAGCTCCAGCGCGGAGTTGGCGCAAAGCAGTGCCGCGAGCGCGCCGAGGAACAACAGGATGCCGCCGGCCGCCTCGAGGCGCAGGAAATCGCGGACCGTGGAGCCGATCGAGATCACCGTCGAAAGCATAGCAGCGGCGCGCTCTTGCGCGCGCAACCGTTGTGCTAGGCTCGCCGGCGTGAAGCACGACTACCTCGAGCGCATTCTCAAAGCGCGCGTCTACGACGTGGCCATGGAGTCGCCGCTCGAGCTCGCGCCCGCGCTGTCGCGGCGGCTGGGCAACCGGCTGCTGCTCAAGCGCGAGGACCTGCAGCCGGTGTTCTCGTTCAAGCTGCGCGGCGCCTACAACAAGATGGCGAGGCTCGCGCCGGCGAAGCTCAAGCGCGGCGTGATCACCGCGAGCGCCGGCAACCATGCGCAGGGCGTGGCGCTGGCGGCGCAGAAGCTCGGCTGCCGCGCGGTCATCGTGATGCCCGTGACCACGCCGAAAATCAAGGTGGATGCGGTGCTCGCGCGCGGCGCCGAGGCCGTGCTGCGCGGCGACAGCTATTCGGACGCCTACCGCCACGCGATGCGCATGAGACGCCGCCTCGGCCTGACGTTCGTGCATCCCTACGACGATCCCGACGTCATCGCGGGCCAGGGCACCATCGGCATGGAGATCCTGCGCCAGCATGCCCGGCCGATCCACGCGGTGTTCGTTCCGGTGGGCGGCGGCGGGCTGATCGGCGGCATCGCCGCGTACATCAAGCGCGTGCGCCCCGCAGTGCGTGTCATCGGCGTGGAACCCGCGGACGCGGACGCCATGGCGCAGTCGCTGAAACGCGGCCGGCGCGTGGTGCTCGACCACGTGGGCCTGTTCGCCGACGGCGTCGCGGTGAAGCAGGTCGGCGAGGAGACGCTGCGCCTCGCGCGTTCGCACGTGGACGAGATGGTGCTCGTCGATACCGACGAGATCTGCGCGGCCATCAAGGACGTGTTCGAGGACACGCGCGTGGTGCTCGAGCCCGCGGGCGCGCTCGCCGTCGCGGGCGCCAAGGCCTGGGTCGGCAAGCGCAAGGCGAAGGGCAGGACGCTGGTGGCGATCGCCTCGGGCGCGAACACCAACTTCGACCGCCTGCGCTTCGTCGCCGAGCAGGCCGAGCTCGGCGAGCACCGCGAGGCGGTACTCGCGGTGACGATTCCCGAGCGGCGCGGCAGCTTCCGGCGCTTCTGCGAGACGCTCGCCGGGCGCAACATCACCGAGTTCAACTACCGCATGTCGGGCGCGGACGCGGCCCACATCTTCGTGGGCGTCGGCGTGCAGGGCCGCGAGGAGACCGCGCGCATCAAGCGCCGTCTCGAGCGCGCCGGCTGCCGCACGCTCGACCTCTCGGACAACGAGGTCGCCAAGGCGCACGTGCGCCACATGGTGGGCGGGCATGCGGGCCTTGCAAGGAACGAGCTGCTCTACCGCTTCGAGTTCCCCGAGCGCCAGGGCGCGCTCATGAAGTTCCTGCGCAACATGAACCCGTCCTGGAACATCAGCCTGTTCCACTACCGCAACCACGGCGCCGACTACGGCCGCGTGCTGGTCGGCATCCAGGTGCCGAAGCGCGAGATGAGCGAATTCAGGCGCTTCCTCGGGCGCCTCGGCTATCCCTACGCCGACGAGACTCGCAACCCGGCCTACCGGCTGTTCCTCGGCTAGCGCATGGCACGCGGCCCCGCCGAACTGCCGAAGAAGCTCGCCGCCTATGTCGCGGCGGTCGGCGTGCGCGAGACCGCCGTGCAGCGGCGGCTGCGCGCGGTCACGCGCAAGCTGCCCCGCGGCAGCATGCAGATCGGCGCCGACCAGGGCGCCTTCATGCAGGTGCTGGTGCGCGCCATCGGCGCCAGGCGCTGCCTCGAGGTCGGCACCTTCACGGGCTATTCCGCGCTCGCGGTGGCGCTCGCGCTGCCGCCGGGCGGCCGCATCGTCTGCTGCGACGTGAGCGAGGAATGGACCGCCATCGCGAGGAAGCATTGGGCGCTGGGGCGTGTCTCGAAGAAAATAGAACTCAGGCTTGCGCCGGCACTCGAGACGCTCAAGACATTGAAAGGGCGCTTCGACTTCGCCTTCATCGATGCGGACAAGGCAAACCTGCAGGCCTACTTCGAGCGCTGCCTGAAGCTCGTGCGCCGCGGCGGCCTCGTCGCCATCGACAACACGCTCTGGCACGGCACCGTCATCCAGCCACGAGACAGGAGCGTCGATGCGCTCGCGGTGCGCGCCTTCAACCGCCGCCTGCGCGCGGATCGCCGCGTGGAGATCGCGCTGGTGCCGATCGGCGACGGCCTGACGCTGGCCTGGAAACGCTGACGACGGAGACCCTCGTGATGAATCGAATCGCGCTGCTACTGGCTTTCGCCCTGCTCGCGGCCCCGGCCGCGGCCGACCATGGCGCCAAGCGAAACGAAGGCGGCGGCCAGCAGCGCTGCCGCAACGCAAACGACCCGGCGAAATGCGAGGCGCGCGTCGCGGCGCAGGAAGCCTGCAAGGACAAGCCGGCGCAGGAGCAGAAAGCCTGCGTCGCCGATCGCGTCTGCGCCGATGCGGGCGATCCCAAGCGCTGCCGCGCCAACGAGATGGTGCGCGGGAAATAGCGCCGCTCAGCCGCCGCGTTCGCCGAAGTAGCCCGGCGCGATCTCGTTGGCGTAGCAGACGGGCGAGGCCAGGGCGCTCGGCTCGCCTGCAGGCGGCTCGCCAAGAAAGACGAGCTTGCCGCCGTCCCGGCGATACACGCCGCGCTCGGTGACCACCCAGTCCACCGGGATGTCCCAGCCTTGCGGGTGGATCGTCTCCAGCTTCGCCATCTCGTAGGTCACGCCGATGACGGCGGGCTTCTTCGCGAGGCTCGCCAGCGTGCGGTCGAAGAACCCGGCGCCATACCCCAGGCGATAGCCCGCGCCGTCCCAGCCGTTCATCGGCAGGAGCACGGCATTCGGCACGACCGCCTGGGAGTCCACCGGATAGGGAATGTCGAGAGGGCCTTTCGCGAGCTTCACGCCCGGATGCCATTCGCGGAAAACGAGCGGCTGGCGCGGCGCGACAACGACCGGCAACGCGGTCAACGCGCCGCGTTCCCGCAGCGTTCTTGCCAGATGCCTCGCGTCGTACTCGCCCCGGATCGGCCAGCAGAAGGCGAGCCTGGCCGCGGCAAGCCCGGGGAACGCGCGCTCCAGGTGCGCGTCCATGCGCAGGCGCATACGCTCGAGCAATGGCGCGGCCAGCGCCGCGCGCTCGGCGAGCAGCCGCTCGCGCTCGCGCTTGCGCCAGGTTTTGAGTTGACCGGGTTCCATGCAATCTTGACCGCGCAGTGCTAAGCTTAGTTCATGATTTTTAGGGGTTTCCTCGTCACCTGGTCCACTATAGCAGCCCTTGCCTGCGGCGCGGGCATGGGGGTGGCCGCGCCCAAGGCCAAGCCGGCCTCGGTCGACGAGAACTTTCTCAAGGCCTACGACGCGTTCCGCGCGGGCGACGCGCTCAAGCTGCAGAAGTTCTCCAGCCTGCCCGCAGGGCACGTGCTTGCGCCGTATCTCGACTACTGGCGCCTGGAGCTGCGGCTGGAGGACGTCGCGGACGACGACGTGCGTGCGTTCCTCGACAGCCAGGCCGGCACCTATCTCGCCGACCGGCTGCGCGCCGACTGGCTCAAGGCGCTCGGCAAGCGCGCCGACTGGCTGAGTTTCGACCGCGAGCTGCCGCCGCTGGTGCAGGACGACCTGGAGATCCGCTGCTACGCGTGGCTGTCGCGCCTTGCGCGCAATGACGAGAGCGCGTACGAGGAAGCGCGCGCGATCTGGCAGGAGCCGCGCGAGCTGCCCGAGAGCTGCCACACGCTGGCCAACCATCTCAGCGAGGCCGGCAAGTTCACGATCGACGACGTCTGGCGCCGCGAGCGCCTGCTGTTCGAGAACGGCCAGATCTCCGCGGCGCGGCGCGCGCTCGGGCACCTGCCTGCGGCCGATAAGCACGACGAGGCGCTGTTCAACCTGGCGGCCACCGCGCCGAAGAAGCTGCTCGCCAATCCGCCCAAGTCGCTCGAGCGGCGCGCGACGCGCGAGCTGGTGGTGCTCGCGCTCGTGCGCCTGGGCCGCAACGAGCCGGAGGCCGCGGTCGAGGTGCTGCAGGGCAAGCTGGGCGAGCGCCTGCCCGAGGCGGACGTCAAATACCTCTGGGGCCGGCTGGCTTACGAGGGCGCGCGCCGTCTGCTGGGCGATGCGCCGAAGTGGTACGCGAACGCGGATGTCGCCACGCTCAGCGACGAACAGCTCGCCTGGAAGGCGCGCGCCGCGCTGCGCGCGGCGGACTGGTCTTCGGTGCGCGATGCGGTCGACCGCATGTCGGTGAGCGCGCGCCAGGATCCGGCCTGGACTTACTGGTACGCTCGCGCGCTCGCCGCGCAAGGCGTGGCCGACGGTGCGCGCGCTTATTACCTGCGCATCTCGGGGCAGCCGAGCTTCTACGGCCTGCTCGCCGCCGAGGAGCTGGGCGCCATGGCGGGCGTGCCCCAGCCCTACCATGTGCCGACCGAGGAGGAGGTCGAAGCCGCGCGGCTGAATCCGGGCCTGGCGCGCGCGCTCGAGCTCTATCGCCTCGAACTGCGCACCGAGGCGACGCGCGAATGGGTTTTCAGCATCCGCCTCATGGAGGACACGCAGCTGCTCGCAGCGGCTGAGCTCGCGCGCCGCGCCTCGATCTTCGACCGCGCCATCAACACCGCCGACCGCACCGCGCACCAGCACAACTACAAGGTGCGCTACCTCGCGCCCTACAAGGAAGTCTTCGACCAGCAGGCGCGCGCCTATGGCCTGGACGAAGCCTGGGTGCTGGGCCTCGTTCGCCAGGAAAGCCGCTTCATCGTCGACGCCAAGTCGTCGGCCGGCGCGCGGGGGCTCATGCAGCTCATGCCCGCGACCGCGCGCTGGCTCGCGAAACACTACGGCATGCGCGATTTCAGCCTGACGCGCGTGTCCGAGGTGCCGGTCAACGTCGCGCTCGGCACGAGCTACATGAAGCTCGTGCTGGAGGACCTGGGCCATCCGGTGCTCGCTTCGGCCGCCTACAACGCCGGCCCCGGGCGCGCCCGGCGCTGGCGCGACGCGCGGCCGCTGGAGGGCGCGATCTACGCCGAGACGATCCCCTTCAACGAGACGCGCGATTACGTGAAGAAGGTGATGGCGAACACGATGTACTACGCGCAGCTGATCGGCGGTAAGCTCATACCGCTGAAGGACCGCCTCGGCCTGATCCCGGCGAAGACCACGGGCGAGCGGGTCAACGAAGAGCTGCCCTGAGACCGAAACGCAACGCTTGAAGCATTCGAGTTTCCTCGTCGTCGGCGGTTCCGGCTTTGTCGGCCGGCACCTGGTCGCGGCGCTCGCGGCGCGCGGCGCGAGCGTGGTCGTGCCCACGCGCCGGCGCGAGCGCGCCAAGCACCTGATCCTGCTGCCCACGGTGGACGTGGTCGAGGCCGACGCGCGCGACGCGAGGACGCTGGCCGCGCTGGCCCGCGGCTGCGATGCGGTGGTGAACCTCGCCGGCATCCTGCACGGCCCCGGGTTCAATCTCGCGCACGTCGAGCTGGCGCAGGCGGTCGTGAACGCCTGCCGCCTGGCCGGCATCAAGCGTCTGCTGCACATGAGCGCGCTAGGCGCAGATCCGTCCGCGCCTTCCGAGTACCTGCGCTCCAAGGGCCTCGGCGAGCAGGCGGTGCTCGCGGCCGACGACCTGGAGGCCACCGTGTTCCGGCCGTCGGTGATCTTCGGGCCCGAGGACCGCTTCCTCAACCTGTTCGCGAAGCTCGCCGCGTTCTCGCCCGTGCTCGCGCTCGCCGCGCCGGAAGCGCGCTTCCAGCCGGTCTACGTGGGCGACGTCGTGAAGGCGATGCTCGCCGCGCTGGAGAGCAGGGCGCATTTGTCCGACACGGGCGGCAAGCGCTACGACCTGTGCGGCCTGCATGAGTACACGCTACGCGAGCTCATGCAATTCGTCTGCGCGGTGACGGGCCGTCGGCGCCTGATCGTCGGGCTGCCCGACGGTGTTGCCTGGCTGCAGGCCTGGATGATGGAGTGGCTGCCGGTCAAGCTGCTCACGCGCGACAACCTCCGGTCGATGCGCGTGCCCAGTGTCAGCGGCAACGAGTTTCCATTCGGAATCCGGCCGGCGGCGCTGCAGGCGACTGCGCCCGCGTGGCTCGCGTCCGCGGCCATGCGCGAGCGCTACGACGAATTGCGCTGGCGCGCGCGCCGCTAGCCCGGCGGCCGCTCCGGCTTGAAAACCTACACGGTCGGCGGCTCGGTGCGCGACGAGCTGCTCGGGCTCGCGGTGCAGGACCGCGACTACGTGGTGGTCGGCGCGACGCCCGAAGAGATGATCGCCCTGGGCTTTCGCCCGGTCGGCAAGGATTTTCCGGTGTTCCTGCACCCGAAGACGCACGAGGAGTACGCGCTCGCGCGCACCGAGCGCAAGAGCGGCCGCGGCTACAAGGGCTTCACCGTCTATGCCGCGCCCGAGGTGACGCTCGAGCAGGACCTCGCGCGGCGCGATCTCACCATCAACGCCATCGCCAGGGATGCGGATGGCAAGCTCATCGACCCGTTCGGCGGTGAGCGGGACCTGCGCGAGGGCGTGCTGCGCCACGTGAGCGACGCCTTCCACGAGGACCCGGTGCGCATCTTGCGCGTGGCGCGCTTCGCCGCGCGCTTCGGCTTTCGCATCGCCGACGAGACCATGGCCCTCATGAAATTCATGGTCGACAACGGCGAAGCCGACCACTTGGTGCCCGAGCGCGTCTGGCAGGAATTCTCGCGCGGTCTCACCGAGGCGCACGCCGAGCGCATGTTCGAGGCGCTCGAGCGCTGCGACTTCCGCCCCAAGCTCCTGCCCGAGCTGAAATCCATTCCCGCGAAATTCGCCGGCGCGCTGCCGGTGCGCTTCGCGCACCTGTGCTGGCCGCTCCCGGAGGCCGAGATCCAGGGGCTGTGCGAGCGCCTGCGCGTGCCGAACGAGGAGCGCGAGCTCGCGCTGCTCGCGTGCCGGTGCAAGGCGATGCTGAACGCCGCGAGCGCTGCGGAATTCCTGCTGCTGTTCAAGCGCGCCGACGCCTTCCGGCGCCCGGAGCGCTTCGGCCAATTCCTGGAGGCCGCGAGGCTCGTGCAGCCGGCGCTGAAGACCGAACGTTTCGAAAAGGCGCTGGCCGCCGCCGCCGAGGTGGATGCGGGCGAGATCGCGCGCCGCGCCTCCGCGCCCGCCGCAATCTCCGCGCTGCTCGACCAGGCGCGCGAAGAAGCGATCGCCGCGGCGCTCTGACAACCCGCACCGATCGAAGAACAAGGGGAAAGCCATGATCGACCTGTACACCTGGGGCACGCCCAACGGCCGCAAGGTCTCCGTGATGCTGGAGGAATGCGGCATCCCGTACCGCGTGCACCCGGTGAACATCGGCAAGGACGAGCAGTTCAAGCCGGAATTCCTCGCCATCAACCCGAACAACCGCATTCCTGCGATCGTCGATCCCGAGGGACCGGACGGCAAGCCGCTCAAGCTGTTCGAGTCGGGCGCGATCCTCGTCTACCTTTCTGCCAAGTCGGGCGGCCGCTTCCTGCCGGCGACCGACCGCGGCAAATGGATCGCGCTGCAGTGGCTGATGTTCCAGATGGGCGGCGTGGGGCCGATGTTCGGCCAGGCGCACCATTTCATGCGCGCGAAGAAGGACGAGATCCCCTACGGCACGGAGCGCTACGGCAACGAGGCGAAGCGCCTCTACGGCGTGCTGAACACGCGCCTGCAGGAAGCTGCCTACCTCGCCGACGAGTACTCGGTCGCCGACATCGCCACCTATCCCTGGGTGGCGCGCCACGAGTGGCACCGCGTCGACCTCGCGCAGTTCCCCGCCGTGAAGCGCTGGTACGACACGATCGCGCGCCGGCCGGCGGTGGTGCGCGGCATGCAGATCCCGTTCCTGAACTAGTCAGGCCGCCGCGCGGTCGCGGCGAAAGCTCTCCGAGAGCAGTTCGTCGAAGATCGCCACCGCGCGCGTCCAGCCCGCCGACGCCCCTCTGATCTTGTGCGGGAAGCACGAGATCACGAAGCCGTCGCCCGGCAGTGCTTCCAGGTTGTGCAGCTTCTCGAGGTGGCAGTAGCCGATGTCGCGGCCGGCCTTGTGGCCCTCCCAGATGAGGCTGGCATCCTTCGTCTCCTTGTATTTCTCCGCGGTGTACACGAAGGGCGCGTCCCAGCTCCAGGCGTCGGTGCCGGTCAGGCGCACGCCTCGCTCCAGCAGGTACATGGTCGCTTCGTAGCCCATGCCGCAGCCCGCGCTCACGTAGTCGTCGTGGCCGTAGCGCGAGCCGGCGCGCGTGTTAACGACGACGATCTCGAGGGGCTTCAAGCTGTGCTTGATCCTCTTCAGCTCCGCTTCCACGTCGCCGGCGGTCACGACATAGCCATCCGGAAAGTTTCGGAAGTCCAGCTTCACGCCGGGCTGGAAGCACCAATCGAGATCCACCTCGTCGATCGCGATCGCGCGCTCGCCCTTGTTCATCGTCGGGTGGAAGTGGTAGGGCGCGTCTAGGTGGGTGCCGTTGTGCGTGATGAGCTCCACGCGCTCCACCGCCCAGGCCGCGCCGTCGGGCAGGTCCTCCTGCTTCAGGCCCGGGAAGAACGGTGCCATCTGCGGGAACGTCGTTTCGTGGGTCATGTACTCGATCTTCGGACCGAAAGGCGGCGGGTCGGAGACCACCTCGTTCTCCAGGTAGATGGACAGGTCGACGATCCTGCGCGGCATCCTCGTTCTCCTCTCTACCGCCTCGCGTAGCGAATCAGGAACGCGTTGATGTCCTCGATCCTCAGCTGCGGCTCGCCGGGCACGGCCTTGGAGCCGACCACCCGGTTCATCCAGTCCATGTTCTTCTGCATGCGCGCGGTCACCGCCGGCCATTCCTTCGCGGTGTGGCGTCGCGGGTCCGGCAGCACGTGACACTGGCCGCAGGCGAGGCGGAACGGCTCGGCCGAGGGCGCGTTCACTTCCGGAATGCGCTCCGGATCGAGCGCCTTCTGCCCGTGCTTCACGTGATAGGCGACGATCACCTTCGTCTCCTCGGGCGCGGGCGCCTCGACGCCCGCCATCATTTCGGCCATCAGCTTGCCCATGTTGCCCTTGCCTTCCATGCGCGGCACCATGCGCTGCACCACCGAAGGCCAGCGCACGGCGTCGTGCATCGCCGGGTTGGCGAGGTTGTGGCATTGCACGCAGTAGCGCTGCGTCAGCTTCGCGCCGCGCGAGGCGGGTTCGGGCAGCATCGCCGGCGTGAAGCCCGGCGGAATGATGCGCTCCAGCATCGGCCCGTGCGGACTGTCCTGCCAGGGTTTTTCGGCTCTGGTCGCTATTGAAAAGACGAATAACAGAAGGAAGATGCTAGAGCGCACCGCCGCGATCCCCATCTCGAAATCCGCTCGGTACGCCGGTCACGCCGCGGCCCACTGCGAGCACCTTGAACAGCTCGCCCATCTCGGTGGGCATCAGCAGCTTCTGCACCGCGGCGGCGATCGGCAGGTAGTGCTTCGCGTCCTGCGGGTCTTCGCTCTCGAGCAGCTCGGTGATGCCGCAGTTGACGAGGAACTGCGCCTGGCTCGTGTAGCCAAGCACTTCCAGCCCGGCGCCGGTCGCGGCCTGCGCGAGCGCGCTGAAATCGACGTGCGCGGTGATGTCCTGCAGGCCGGGCAGGTAGAACGGGTCGCCATGTGCGCGGTGCCGGTAGTGGCAGGCGAGCGTGCCCATCGAGCGCTGCGGGTGAAAATATTCGCGCGCCGGGAAGCCGTAGTCGATCACCAGCAGCGCACCGCGCTCCAGCAGCCGCGCGAGCGAGCGCATCCACAGGCGCGCGAACAGCGCGAGCTCGCTCTCGTAGCGGCCGGACGGAGGGAGCTCGATCCGGACCGCCGACGAACTTTCCACGAGATTCCGATCGGCGGGTCTTTCCGACCAGGCCAGCTCGCCTTCATCGGCACAAACCCCCCGCTCCATCAAGCCGGCGCTCGTCCAGGTCACTGCATGCACGGGCATCGCGTCGACGACTTCATTCGCGATCATCACGCCGCGGAACTTCCGCGGCAGCTGCTCGAGCCATCGCGCCCGCTTGCCGAGCAATTGCTGCTGGCGCTGCTTCAGTTCCGAGCTCGTTTCGAGGATTTCGTATTTCACCCCGGGGAGTTCAGAGGTCAGGGCGTCCGCGAGCGCACCGCTGCCGGCGCCGAATTCAAGGATCGCTTCGCCGGGCCGCAGGATTTCCGCGACCTGGCGCGCGAGCGTGCGGCCGAAGAGCGGCGTGAGCTCGGGCGCGGTGACGAAGTCGCCGCCGGGTCCGAACTTGCGCGCGCCGCCCGCGTAGTAGCCCAGGCCCGGCTCGTGCAGCGCGAGCTCCATGTAGCGGGCGAAGGAGATCCAGTTGCCGGCGCGCCCGAGCTCCGCGCCGATGCGCTCGAGCAGCGCGCGGCTCGCGGCGAGCGCCCGCGCGTCAGGCGAAGGCAGCGCGGCGGAATGCATGACGATGAATTTACCCTAGAATCCCGCACTCACATGGACCGCGACCTCGACGGAAAAACCGCGCTCGTGACGGGGGCGGCAAGGCGCATCGGCGCGGCGATCGCGCGCCGCCTGCACGCGGCCGGCGCGAACGTGGTGCTGCACTATCGCGGCGCGGAAGTCGAAGCGACAGCGCTCGAGGCCGAATTGAACGCGGCGCGCGGCGCGAGCGCGCTCAAGGTGAAGGCGGACCTGCTCGCGCCGATCGCGCCGAAGGCGCTCGTCGGCGCCGCGCTCGACCGCTTCGGCGGCCTGGACGTGCTGGTCAACAACGCTTCGTCCTTCTATCCGACCGCAATAGGCGCGATCGAGGCGGGCCATTGGGAGGAGTTGATGGGCTCGAACCTGCGAGCGCCCCTGTTCCTCGCGCAGGAGGCGGCGCCTGCGCTGGCGCAGCGCAAGGGCGCGATCGTCAGCATCGCCGACATCCACGCCGATCGGCCGCTCAAGGGCTACGTGGTCTACAGCATCGCCAAGGCGGGACTCGCGGCGATGACGCGCGCGCTGGCGCTGGAGCTCGGGCCCGCGGTGCGCGTCAATGCGGTCGCCCCCGGCGCCATCGCCTGGCCCGAGGACGGCCAGTTCCCGCCGCCCGAGCGCGGGCGCGTCGTCGCCACCACGCCGCTCGCGCGCCTGGGCAAGCCCGAGGAGATTGCGCAGGCGGTACACTTCCTCGCTACCGCGTCCTTCGTCTCCGGGCAGGTTGTTGCGGTTGACGGCGGCAGATCGGTGTTCCTGTGACAGATCCTAGAAAATCGAAGCTTGAAACGGACAAGCTCGCCAAGCGCATCCGGCGCCAGGCGGGCGAGGCCATCGCCGACTTCAACATGATCGAGGAGGGCGACCGCGTGATGGTCTGCCTCTCGGGCGGCAAGGACAGCTACGGCCTGCTGGATGTCCTGATGAGCCTGAGAAGGAAATCCCCGGTCAGGTTCGAGCTCGTCGCCGTCAACCTGGACCAGAAGCAGCCCGGATTTCCCGAGCGCGTGCTGCCCGACTACCTCGCCTCGATCGGCATTCCGTTCAGGATCGTGGAGCAGGACACGTACTCGGTGGTGAAGCGGGTGGTGCCCGAGGGACAGACGATGTGCGCGCTGTGCTCGCGCCTGCGCCGCGGCGTGCTGTATCGCGTGGCGGGCGAGCTCGGCGCCACCAAGATCGCGCTCGGCCATCACCGCGATGACGTGCTGGCGACGTTCTTCCTGAACCTGTTCTACGCCGGCGCGCTGAAGGCGATGCCCGCCAAGCTGCGCTCGGACGACGGCAGGCACATCGTCATCCGCCCGCTCGCCTACGTGGCCGAGGCCGACCTCGCGACCTATGCCGAGGCGCGGGCGTTCCCGATCATTCCGTGCACGCTGTGCGGCTCGCAGGCGAACCTGCAGCGCCAGGTGGTGGGCCGGATGCTCAAGGCCTGGGAGAAGTCCGAGCCCGGTCGCATCGCTTCGATCCTGCGCGCGCTCACCGACGTGCGGCCGTCGCAACTGCTGGACCGGAAGCTCTTCGATTTCTCCGGCTTGAAGGCCATGGGGAGGGCGGAGAACAGCTTCGTCCTGAAGCGGTTCTCCGAGCCGTTGTTCGCCGAATAGCGCGTGAACCTCCGGCAGCGCAACCGACTCATGGCATTCACGATGTTCGCCGGCCTCGGACTGTTCGTGCTGCTCGTCGGCCGCGGCGTGATCGCGCAGGACTGGCGCACGGCGAGCCACGAGCCCGCGGGGCTCGCGCCCGATCCGGCGGTCACGCGCGAGGCCGTGGTGCAGGTCTACGGCGCGCGCACCTGGGGCTGGCGCGGCAGCTTCGGCGTGCACACCTGGATCGCGGTCAAGCCGGCGCAGGCGTCCGCCTATACGGTCTACGAGGTGATCGGCTGGCGGCTGCGCTGGGCGGACTCGGTGGTCGCCATCCACGAGCGCGCGGCCGACGCGCGCTGGTACGGCAGCCTGCCCGAGGTCTACGCCGAGAAGCGCGGCGAAGAGGCCGAGGCGCTGATCCCGCGCATCGACGCGGCGGCGCGCGCCTACCCCTATGCCAGCGAGTACACGGCCTGGCCGGGGCCCAACTCGAACACCTTCGTCGCCTGGATCACGCGCGCGGTGCCCGAGCTCGGGGTCGACCTGCCGCCGACGGCGATCGGCAAGGACTACCTCGGCGCCGCGCTCGTCGGCACGGCGCCCAGCGGCCATGGCGTGCAGCTCTCGCTGGGCGGCATGCTC
>Ga0335076_10005308_pt1 | contig 13033 bp, 8 predicted proteins | sample Lox_Sample_25_FD_206717 | JGI IMG/M metagenome (GOLD analysis project Ga0335076, IMG submission 206717) | Soil microbial communities from Loxahatchee National Wildlife Refuge, Florida, United States - Lox_Sample_2.5 | ecosystem: Environmental > Terrestrial > Soil > Wetlands | place: USA: Florida...
GGGATAGTAGTTGAATTGGTCTTGTCGCGCAAAGAATCCGAGAGTAAACACGGCGTCGCTATTAAGCACGTGAGTCCACGTGGGGGCGATGTTGAAAGTCCGGATCTTTGAGACCTGGTCGGTGGAACCCACCGCCTGGCCATTGGGACCAAGCCCGCCGTTATCGACGACGAGTCCGCTCCAGGCAGTCGCGTCTTGCATGTCATAGGAGTTGGGCGTCTGGAACCAGGAGCGCGTGAAGCCGAAATTGGTGCTGATGGTGTTGTTTTCGGAGGGCTTGAGGTCCAGGCGGTCGAAGAAGTTCTGCTGGTTCCCGTGGTCGTGCATCACGGCCAGTTCGGGGCCGTCAAGGAAACGATTGGTGTTCATTCCATTCAGCGAAACGAAGTTCCCCCACTTCTTTTGCCCGTACGCAAGGTTGAAACCGGCACTGGCGGTGCTGAAAGTGCCGAAAGAGAAGTTCACGTCTCCATGGGGCTGGGTCACCCCAAGGCCGGAGCGCGAAGTGACGACGATGACGAGGCTAGTCTTGTCGCCATACTCTGCTGGAGGCGCGCCCTCGATGACTTCCATCGACTGCACTGCATCGACCGGAACTTGATTTGAGAACACCTTGCTTTGCTGATCGGTAATGGGCTGCCCGTCGAGCGAAAAGGAATTGGAGGCATGGTCGCCGAGCCCATGAAACAGGCCGTTCGAATCGGCCGCGACTCCGGGTGTCGCCAGCGTCACTAACGAGCTTAGAGACGAAGACTGGCTCTCCAGAGGGAGTTTGTCAAAGAGCAGGCGGTCCACGTCCGTGTGTGTCGATGGATCAGTCTCGACCAAGTCCGCCCCTGCCGTTACCATCACAGACGAGGTGGCTTCACCTAACTTGAGACTGAGCTTCACATCCACGGGAACGGCTGACCGGACATCCAGATCCCGCTCGGCCGGCTGAAAACTCGGTGCCTTGGCCGTCATGTGATAGTTGTTGAGCGGAACATTATCGAATTCGAAGGTTCCTTCACTGTTAGTCGTAACGGTGCGGTCGTAATGCGAGACCGGGTGTAGGATTTCGACGACGCAGCCTTTCACCACGGCGCCGGAAGGATCGACGACCGTGCCGCGAATCGTGCCGGAGCCGGACTGAGCGCGGCCCGCGGCGCATGTGAGCGCAAAGACAGCAATAACCAAAGCGAAGCGTTTCATACTCTCAGGATTATGGGTGGCCATGGTTCGCACTCCTAGAGGAATCTTGTAAACGGCGCACCTTTCGTGTATGCGGGCTGGAAGTCGCCGCCAGCGGACGCTCTGGTAGCGGGTATTATGGGCGCTTACCACTGTAGGATTTTCCGAATGTGATGTGCTTGACGTTTGCTAACGACTACCTCAAGCCCGTTGGTTAACGTGATCAGCCACCGCTGGCTGCTGAGAGCGCTCATTTTCCGGATGTGGTTCACGTTGACGATTGCATTGCGGTGTACTCGTTCGAATTGCGGTTCATTCAATCGCTCCTGGAGTGCGCGCAGGGTTTGCGTGGCCAACAGACGGTGTTTCGCTGTGATCACCCAAACCAACTCCCGCTCCGCCTGGAAAGCCAGGATTTCGTCCAGATCCAGCACGAAATAGTCGCCGCCGATTCGGCCGACAATGCGGCGCATCAGCGGCGACTCTGCCTGCGGAATGGCCGCGATTTTGCTCAGATTGGCTGCGACTTCCGCCGGCTTGTCCAATAGGACCTTGGCTCTCTCAACTGCCGTGCGCAGCCGCGCCGTGCTCACAGGCTTTAGCAGATAATCCACTGCGCCGGCATCGAAAGCCTGAATGGCATGCTGATCGAACGCAGTCACAATAATCACCACGGGGACATCCGGACCGTTGAGGCTTCCAACAACCTCAAACCCGCTCATGACGGGCATCTGAAGATCCAGAAAAACCAATTCCGGATGGAGCTTGGCAATCTGAATTAGAGCGTCACGTCCGTCTACGGCCTCACCGACGACCGTGACTTCCGGAAAGAGTTCGAGTTCGTCCCGAAGCACCTTTCTGGCAATCGGCTCGTCGTCCACCACGAGGGCCCTCATCCATCACGCTCCCTTCGGTAGGTGTAATCGAATTCGCTCCGAAAACCTTGCGAAAACTTGCCAGAGGACACAAATCCGCCGTGAACGGGATTTTAGTCCTCCGTCAACGGAAACCACGGGAAACGCCTCCAAGCGATTAGCGGGCAACTGGGCTGGGACTCAGGTGCGGCGCGTCAGCGGGCACAGAAAACTCCACCCGGGTGCCCGATTCGCTCTGCTGCATCCGCACCTCGGATGCCGGACCAAAGCACAACTGGAGCCTGCGCGACACGTTCGCCAGCCCCACACCAGGCCTGCCGGTCCGCGATGCGGGCCTTTCGGAGTATGCTCCGGCGCCGGAGTCCTCCACGCAGATCTTCAACTCCCCATCCAACAGTCGCGCCTGAAGTCTCAACCATCCTTCGTCGGGTCGCTTGGATAGTCCATGCTTAATGGCGTTCTCCACCAGTGGTTGCACCGACAGGACGGGGATCAACTTAGCTTCGGCACCCTGGTCGACGTCAATTACGGTATGCAGACGTGGACCCAGCCGCAGACGTTCGATATCCAGGTAGGCCCTGACAATTTTCAGCTCCTCCGAGAGTGGGATCAACGTTTTATCCGACTGCAGGAAATATCGAAATATGTCGGCCAGATTCAGGATGGTGCGCCGGGCGGCAGTCGCTTCGCGCGGAATAATTCCGTAGATGGTATTGAGTGTATTGAAGAGGAAATGCGGGTTAATCTGCGAATGCAACGCCCGCAGCTCCGCCTCCGACACCAGACGCCGCACCTCCGCGGCTCGAAAACGTTCGACCTCCTGGGCCACAACCGCTGACAGGTAGTTCAGTACGCGCAGGTCTTCACTCAGATACCGCCGCCCGCCGCGGCGGCGTCCGAGAAGTAGAAATCGCATCTCTCCTTGCGAAAGGCGAATCGGCACGATCGCTTCGGCCCAAGCCGACTCTGCATAGGCCACCAATGGACGGTCGTTCGTCAGCGTTGGGTAATCCAGATCGGAAAAGTGCGCACTCATTAGAAGCTCGCCAATCTCCGGGCCCAATACCTCAAACGCTGATGTGCCGGCAGCCGCGGCCAGACGCGCGGAGGCCCATTGGATATACTCTCGCTCATCGCGAAAGTCAGGGTTCAAACGAAGCTCCTGAACAGCTCTTTCCATGCCCGCGGTTCGAAAGACAGCTCGGGTGAGTAACCGCTGAATGATGCCTCGTAGATAGGCGAATAGGATGAGGAGTCCGCATAAACCCGCCAGTCCGAAAACACCTGCCAGGGGACTCGTGGAGCCCAATTTCGCGGCTAGGCCGCCGGAAACTCGCAGGGCCCCGTACCCGAGAGCAGCGGCGAAGATCACATTCGCCAGGAAGCGCACGAAGGCGTCCAGAAACACGAACCGGAAGTCCTGCAGCAGAATCAACAATGCAATCGGAATTCCCGCGTGGTGAATCAGGACCTCCTTCCACGGCTGATTCGGGTGTCCCGACGCGAAATGCGAGAACGTCACGGCAAAGAGGAGTAAGGACATGGACGCGATGATTTGCGATGTTCTCTGTCGGGTTTGCCTTCCTTCCCAGAGGACGCGGACTGCGTAGATGATGGTGAGCGCGCCGAATCCGAAGACAATCACCCATATTGCCGACCGGTGCAGGGGCGCAGCGGGAAACAGACCCTCAACCAGATGCATCAGTGTCGCCATAGCCCCCAACAGATAGCCCATGAAGGCCAAGCTACGGAACTTGCCGTCGAGCGATAGATGTAAGAGTACAGCCGGCAGAAAGCTCAGGCTGCACACCGTGACAGCTTCGATGCTCCAACGTGCGGCTCCCGGATGTAACAGCAAAGTAGCGAACGATCCGGCGTTCCATGTCAACGCCAAAGCGGCTGAGGCAATAGAGAGAATGCTCTGGCGTGTGTAGCGGCCGGCCGCGCTTTTGAACGCCAGCACCAGGAAAATGCCGAACACAATCGCGCCCGCCATGTGCCAGAGGGCATTGACAGGGAGCGGTTGATGCTCGTTGAGCATAATGGCGCCCGACCTCGTTACTGCCGCCTTTACAACGAGTGCATGCCGAGCCTTCCCAATTCTATGGCGAGAAGTTATGGAGCTCTTCCGTTATTTGACGGAAGACCATAACTATCTCACGAGTGGACTGCTTTGACTGGTCAGCGGGTGGTCGTTTGGACGACGGCCGATTCCGTCCGCCGGCAATTTAAAGAGGTCCGCCTGCGGCGGAAGACTGCCGTCTGAAAGTTTCCACGGGCGCATTTTCAGCTATCGTAGGTTGCTATAAAACTCAGAGGAGTCGTCGCGTACGCGCCGAAAAATGATCAGCAACGTTTTCCTTGGTGTGATCGCCATTACATCGTGGATAATCGCCGGAAGCGGAGCTCGGCCCTCTTGTTGCGCAACAGCCCCTTGGACATCTCCGACAGCGTAGCGCTATCGGTTTGGCCTTCGATCATGGCATCCAGCATGGCGCGGCCGGATGCGCCCAACGCATCGGTTGCCACCGATGCCAACTTGATAAGCACCTTTTGTACGCGGTTGGCGATGCGGTCGCATTCCTGCGCCAGGCTGACGCGGTAACCGGTGAGATCGCGTAGTTCTCGCACCGGCGTCGGCGGGACGAAGCTGCCCTTCAGCGATCCATGCTGTAACAGATCGGCGATCCATTCGCTATCCTTCTGGTCGGTCTTGCGCCCAGGCACTGCTTTGATGTGCTGCGCGTTCACCAGCAGGATTTCGACGTGCTCCTCCAGAATGTTCCAAACCGGCTTCCAGTAGACCCCAGTCGACTCCATCGCCACGTGGGTCGCCCGCATTTCCGCAGCCAATCCGCCGTCGCCAGCAGATCTTGCGTAAACGTCGCGAACCGCCGTTTCTCGTGTCTCTTCTTGCCTTTCGGCAACGCCCATAACACGCAGGCCGTAATGCTCTTCTTCTGTACGTCCAGGCCAGCGCAACGCTCGTATACTACTTCCACGATAGTTCTCATTGGCCAAGCTGCGATGGATGCCGGCAAAAAAGAGATTCTCCTACGCGGGCTCTCCGCGACTTCCGGAGGTGACCATTCGTTGTGCCTCAGCAGCATCCGGGCCATACTCCTACGCGGGCTTGGACCAGCGCCAGAGTGAGTCGGCGTCTATCGTAGGGTGGCTAATCGCGTTCGCAGGTTACAGGCATCGAGCCGCCCAAAATTTTCATCCTTCGTTGTGGTCCGAAGGACCATGAGTTACTCGTACCGCAGCGCCACGGTCGGTTCGGTACGGCTGGCTCTGCGCGCGGGGACGTAGCACGCCACCAGCGTCACCAATCCCAGCACCCCGGCCATCGCCACAAACGTGGCGACGTCGAGCGCGCTGACGCCGAATAACAGCCCCGAGAGGAACCGCGTGAGCGCAAACGCGCCGACGGCTCCGGCGACGGTTCCGGCGACGGCGATGCGCAATCCGCTTGCGCCCACCAGCCGCAGGACGTGGCTGCGATGGGCCCCGAGCGCCATCCGAATGCCGATTTCCGACGTACGCTGCGCCACCGCGTACGACATCACGCCATAGATTCCAAGCGCGGCGAGGACGAGGGACAGCGCGGAGAACAGCGTCATCAGCAGCGTGAGGAACCGCGGACGCGACACGGCGCGCGACATCACGTCGTCCATGGTGCGAAGGCTGGCGATGGGAATCGCCGGATCGAGCGCGCGGACCTGGGCGTGCACCGCGGTGGCGAGGGAGAGCGGATCGACTTTGGCGCGGATCACAAGCGACGCCCTGGCGACGAAGTTGGTGGTGACCCCTGGAATTGTCGAGGTCTGCTGATACGGGATGTACATCTCGGTGCCGGCGGGCTTGTCGAGTCCGGCGTTCTTGACGTCGCCCACCACACCCACGATCGTCCGCCACTGGCCGTTGGGGAAATCGGTTCTCACGCGGTGTCCCAACGCGGTCTCGCGCGGCCACAGCGCGCGCGCCATGGCCTGGTTGATTACCACCACCGGCGGCGCTCCATCGGCGTCGCCGGAGTTGAGCAGCCTGCCTTCGACCAATTTGATGCCGACGACACGGAAGTAGCCGGGATCGACAAAATTGTAGAAGTCAATTGCCGGCGGGAATCCACTCGGCTCCATCGGCCGGTTCTCGACCGGAGTGGTATTGGCGTTCACTCGCCGCACCGGCGGAAGACCGCTGGCGATCGCGGCCGAAGCAACCCCCGGCAACGCGCCGACGCGGGCCAGCAGCGCCGACCAGAAGCCGTGGGCCTGGGTTTCCGTGGTGTATGCCGACGACGGCAGCGAGATCTGCATGGTGAGCAGATGGTCGGGGTTAAGGCCGGAATCGACCTCCTGCAGCTTCCAAAATGCTTTCACCATCAGGCCGGAGCCGATGAGGAGGATCAGCGCTAGAGCCAGTTCCGCGCTAACCAGCACGGATCGGAACCGGCTGGTGGCGGCGGAACTGGTGGAGCGGCCGGTGGCCGACTTCAGAATGTCGTGCAATCCCGACGGCCGGATGTGAAGAATCGGAGCCAGTCCGAAAATGACACCGGTGCCCAGCGCAATCGCCAGGGCGAAGAGGAGCACGCGCCAATCGATGGCGATTTCCTCCGCGCGGGGGATGCTTCCGGCGCCGGTAGCCGCCAGCAGGCGCAGGCCGCCTTCGGCCAGAATGACACCGACCATCGCACCGGCGAGCGAGAGTAGCACGCCTTCTACCAGGAACTGACGGAGCAATTGTCTCGCACCCGCGCCGATCGACGCTCGCACGGCGATTTCCCGGCGGCGGGCTTCGGACCGCGCGAGCAGCAGGTTGGCCACATTGACGCAGGCGATCAGCAGGACGAATCCCACCGCGCCGAGCAGCACCAGCATGGCCGGCCGCACCGGGTGAACGATTTCATTCTGGAATCCAGCCATGACGAGCGGGTGAGCATCCAGGCTGAAGGGATGCTGATTGCGCGCGCGGGTCTGGCTGGAATGAATCACGTACCGGTCCAGCTCGCTTTGCGCCTGCGCCATGGTGACGCCGGGCCGAAGGCGAGCCAGAATCGACAGGAAATGCGATCCGCGGCCGCCGGGTTTGGCCGGATCGATCTGCAGCGGCGACCATAGTTCCGATGGATTGACTTCGCCCGGAGGAAAGTTGAACCCGCGCGGCATGACCCCAACTACCGTGCACGGGCCCCCATCCAGGCGGATGTCGCGGTTCAGAACCGATGGATCGCCACCAAAGGCGCGTTGCCACAGGTCGTACGAGAGCACCGCGGTGACGGGCGTGTTCGGGCGATCGTCATCGGCATTGAGCAAGCGGCCGATTTCCGGACGGACTCCCAGCATGGCCAGCATGCCGCCGGTCACGAAGGAAGCCGTGGCGCGCACCGGTTCGTCGTTTCCGGCGATATTGGCAGGGCCGTTAATCCAGCTTTCAAACGCGTCGAACGATTGCGTGTCTCGCTTCACTTCCAGGTATTCCGGAGGAGACAGCCAGAAGTGGCGCAGCCCGTTGGGCGAATTGCTGGTGATTTCCTTCGGAAACTCGGTGAAGACGCGCACCAGGCGATCGGACTGGGCATACGGCAGCGGCCGAAAGAGCACGGCGTCAACGACACTAAAGATGGCGGTAGTGGCGCCGGCGCCCAGTCCCATGCAGAGGACTGCTACCGCCGTGAATCCGGGATTGCGGACCATTCTTCGCAGTCCGACGCGCACATCCTGGAGGAGCCGCTCCAGCCATACCCATCCCCAGACCTCGCGGCTGGCTTCGGCGAGGATCGCCGGGTTCCCGAGTTCGCGAATGGCGCGGGCGCGAGCTTCCGCTTCGGGGACACCGCTCTCGACGAGGTCTGAAATTTTCTCTTCCAGATGGGCCCGCAGCTCGTCCGGCACGCCCTCCGCCATGCGGTTTCCACGAATGCGATTCAGAAAGCCCATGTGTTCCCTTGTCCTCCAGCACAACCTAGTTTGGTCTATGCCTAGACTGAACCACTTTATGGTCTCTGTCAAGCCGGATTGGGCGCGCGCAGTTCGGTACGGCGCGAGGCGCGCCGGGTGGGGACAATTCGTTCACCAAGTTACAGTGGTGAAACTGTGGAAAGAAAAGGAGCGGCTATGCGGCACGGCCGGAACGGCTGCTTCGCCGGCCACGAAACGGCATCAAAAGCCAACCCTGCACCTGCTGCAGCCGCACGCAGTCTTCGCAGCCAGGAGCGCAGGAATCCGCGGAGTGGGCGATCAAATAGTCGAGCTGCTCGTGAAGGATGTCGCCAACCGGCGCCGGCTCAATATAATCCGCCCGGCGACCTGCCGGGGCGCTTTTCACCATGCTTGGCTGAACTCCGATACTCGCGCGGTCTCGACTCATGCTTACGGTCTCCCCTTGCTATTCATATCGGCGAAAGCTGGAAATTTTAGTACAGTATTCTTGCTCTTCGCCAACTCTTCGCCAGCCTCATTTCTCGTAGAGCAAGGGATGGGCTTCTTTCATCTCATTGGCTTGTTTTCTGGCGGTTTCCAACTGCACCAGCGGACCGGTCCCAATCCCCGGGCAATATCGCGCGGTCTTCCTCCATTCACTCCAGACCTGGACCATCTCCGGCCAAAACGGGAATGTCCGGCATTGGGTCGGCTTGGCTGGATGGATGGAACAGCCCCCCTCGCGCAGAAAATGGCAGCTCTTCCCGCGCGGAACGCGCAAACGCATACGATGCCGCGTGCGATACACGAATTTTTTCTCGAATTCCCGCGGTGTCATGCCGAGGAACACGGCTGCGCGCTCCACGTCGGCATCGTTTACGTTTACGAACCCCTTCTGTTCACAGCACGCCGTACAGCCGGGCTGGCATTCAAAGCGCAACTGGTTGCGCTCTACCACACGCGGCAGGAATTCTCGTGCACCATCGGCTGTCCCGCCTTGCACGAGTATGCTTTTTGAAACTCCGGCATGTTGACCACGGTGCCGTTCACGCGGAACTTGCCGGGCGAATGCGGATCGGTCATCGCGCGTTGGCGGGCTTCGTCGGGCCGCATGTTCTCGCACCACAATTGGGCGAAGCCGAGGAAGAAGCGCTGCTCCGGGGTCAATCCATCCACCTTTTCGTGCTTGTCCTTCGTCGCGTTCTCCATGGCCATGTAGGCGATCCGCAGGCCGCCGTTATCGGCGCTGTTCTCGCCCAGGGTCAGCCGGCCGTTGAGATTCACACCTTCCATCGGGCTGAAGCCGGAATACTCGTCGGCGATGCAACTGGCGCGCTTTTCAAATTCGGCGCCATCTTTTTGCGTCCACCAGTCGCGCAGGTTGCCGTCGCCGTCGTACTTGCGCCCCTGGTCGTCGAAACCATGCGTCATCTCGTGTCCGATCACGGCTCCCACGCCCCCGTAGTTCACGGCCGGGTCGCGGTGCGGGTCGAAGAACGGCGTTTGCAGAATACCGGCCGGGAAATTGATGCTGTTATTTTGAGGGCTATAGAAGGCGTTAACAGTCGGCGTAGTCATGCCCCATTCGGTCTTGTCCGTGGCCTTGCCGATTTTTTCGATCTGCCGCAGGTAGAGTACGTCCGTGACGCGTTGGGCGTTCCCATAGAAATCGTCGCGGGTGATCTTTACGTTTCCGTAATCTCGCCATTTCTTGGGATATCCGACATTGTTGGTGATGGCATTCAACTTGGCGATGGCTGCTTTCTTGGTCTCCTCGGTCATCCACGGCAGATTGCGGATGTCCTCTCCCATGGCCTTTTCCAGGTTGGCGACCAACTGCGTGATCTGCGCCTTGGCGTCGGCGCCGAAGGCCAGTTCAATGTATTTCTGTCCGAGCAGATCGCCCAGCGACCGGTCGACGAACTGCACACAGCGGAACTGCCGGGGCCGCGGTTGCGGCGTGCCGGAAAGCGTCCGCTGCCAAAAGTCGAAGTCTTCGTTTTCGAAGGCCTCCGGGAGGCGGGCGGCGCGCGCGTGCAGCAGATGAAATTCAAAATAAGCCTTGAACGCGCCAATCGGTGTTGCCGACAGCGAGGCGCTCACCTTCTTCACGTAATCGGGCCACGAGACGTTGAGCGTATCGAAGGCCGGCGCGCCGATTTCCTTGAAGTACAGATTCCAGTCGAAAGCCGGCGCCATCGCCGCTAGTTCCTGCCGGGTAACGATATGGTAGGTCTTGTTGGGATCGCGCAGCGTGACGCGATCGGCCGAGGCATTGGCGATCGCGGTCTCCAGATCGAGCACCATCTTCGCCTTGGCCGCCGCGCTTTCCGCGGAATCGCCGGCAAGCTGGAACATCTTCGTCATGTGTTCGACATACTTCTGGCGGATCTCGACGCTTTTGGGATCTGTCTTCAGATAATAGTCGCGGTCGGGCAAGGCGAGACCGCCTTGCGCCAGAAACGCAATGGTCTTGGTGGAATCCTTGGCGTCCGGCCGGGAGCCGAATGTGAAGATCACGCCGACTGCCTGGCGATGCAGACGGGCGGTAACCAAAGTGACGTCCGCCGCGTTGGCGATGGCCGCAATCTGAGCCAGTTCCGGCTGCAAAGGCGCAATCCCGCGAGCATTTATTGTTGCCGTATCCATGCAACTCGCATAAGCGTCGCCGATCTGTTGCTCGATGCGGCTTCGATTGGCCTTCACCACCGCCGCGCCCTGCAGCATATCGAGCAGCACGTGCTCATTGTGGTCCGACAGCTCGGCGAATCGGCCCCAGCGCGAACGGTCGGCGGGCAGCGGATTGGCCTGAATCCAGTTGCCGCAGGCATATTGATAAAAATCCACGCACGGGTCGACGGACATATTCATGGCCTTCTTGTCGACGCTGGTCATGGGCGGATCCGCCGCTGGCAGCAGAGCGGGAATCGCGAGAAGAATTACGGAGAAAAGACTTGTAAACTTCATATGGAAAACCGACCGCAATTGTAGCGCAAGACTGTGACCCATCGATGTGGCGCAGGCATTCCTTGGCGCAGGCATTCGTGCCGGCCGCGCCGAGACTCGTCTCGGCGATTGTGGCCGTCAGCAAGACACGCCAGGCATCGACATGAGTGCCGATGCGGCAGGATCGAGTGCCTGCGCCACAATCTTACCTTCCGCCCACCGCCTGATTCACCACCGATTCCACTTCCTCGCGGTATTGACGCAGCAACTCCTCCGAGGTCGCCTCGAAACGCATCACCAGGACGGGCTGCGTGTTGGACGCCCGCACCAGGCCCCATCCCTGCTCGAACCACACGCGCACGCCATCCACGTCGGAGGTCTTGTAGCGGGATCTGAGAACTTCCGCCGCCCGGCGCACCACTTCGAACTTGTGCTCGTCCGGGCAATCGAAGCGGATTTCCGGTGTGGTCACCGTCTTCGGCAGGTCGGCCAGATGTTGGGAGAGCGGCTTATTGGAATTGGCGACGATTTCGATCAGCCGGCAGGCGGCGTAGAGCGCGTCGTCGAAGCCGTAGTAGCGGTCGGCGAAAAACATGTGGCCGCTCATTTCGCCCGCCAGAGCCGCCTTGGTCTCTTTCATCTTGGCTTTGATGAGCGAGTGGCCGGTCTTCCACATGATCGGATTGCCGCCGCGCGCGGCGATATCGTCGTACAGCAATTGCGAGCACTTCACCTCGCCGATAAACGTGGCGTCGGGTTTGCGCGTCAGGATCTCGCGCGCGTAGAGGATCATCAACTGATCGCCATAAATGATGTTGCCCTGGTCGTCGATGGCGCCGATCCGGTCGGTATCGCCATCGAAGGCGATGCCCAGATCGGCCTTGGTGTCGCGGACTTTGGCGATGAGCGCTTCCAGGTTTTTGGGAACAGTCGGATCGGGATGGTGGTTCGGGAAGTGGCCGTCCATTTCAAAGAACATTTCGGTGGCGTCGACGTTGAGGAGTTCCAGAATGCGATGCATCACCGGCCCGCCGGTCCCATTGCCGGCATCCACTACCACGCGCACGCGGCGCGGAAACTGGAACTGCGAGGCGACCTGCTCTACGTACGCCGGCACGATGTCGCGATTGATCTCGCGGCCCTCGGCATGGGCCAGGTCGCCGCTCTCCATCAGCCCGCGCAACTCCTGAATGGTTTCTCCATGGATGGTGGAATCGCCGCAGACCACTTTGAATCCATTGAACTCCGATGGATTATGGCTGCCGGTAATCATGACGCCGCCGGCGGCGGCCAAATGGAAGACGGAATAATAAAGGACGGGAGTGGGGACCACGCCGATATCGGTCACCTCGCAACCGCTGGCAACCAGTCCGCGGATCAATGCATCGCGCAGCCGCGGAGAGCTGAGCCGGGTGTCGCGGCCCAGGGTGATCTTGCGGCCCGCGCGGCGCTCCAGCAAAGTGCCAATCGCCTGCCCGAGAAGCGTGATGCCCTCGTCGGGAAACTCGATGTCCGCAACGCCACGGATGTCGTACTCGCGAAAAACGGTTGGTTTGAGCATATCCTGATAAGATGTTTTTATAGCTGGGTAGCCATGAAGACTGCCGACCCAAAGACCGCCGAACGCCAGTTTACGACAATTAGCGGCGTCCCGATTGAACCCCTGTACGAATCCGTTCCCCACGACGTTCCGCCTCCGGGAGAGTTTCCGTACACCCGCGGGATTCATGCCGACATGTATCGCGGTCGGTTGTGGACCATGCGCCAGTTCAGCGGGTTCGCCACGCCTGAAGAAACCAACCGCCGCTATCACTATTTGTTGCAGCAGGGACAAACTGGTCTCTCGGTAGCTTTCGATCTACCCACGCTGATGGGCTACGACGCGGACCATGCCATGAGCCTGGGCGAGGTCGGGAAGTGCGGCGTCTCCATCTGCTCGCTCGAGGACATGGAGATTCTGTTCCGTGGGATTCCGCTGGGCGATGTCACGGTGTCCATGACCATCAACTCTCCGGCCGCGGTCCTTTGGGCGATGTACCTGGCGATTGCCGAGCAGCAGGGCGTGGAATGGAGCCGCCTTTCCGGCACGCTGCAAAACGACATTCTGAAAGAGTACCT
>Ga0335076_10005310_pt1 | contig 13030 bp, 11 predicted proteins | sample Lox_Sample_25_FD_206717 | JGI IMG/M metagenome (GOLD analysis project Ga0335076, IMG submission 206717) | Soil microbial communities from Loxahatchee National Wildlife Refuge, Florida, United States - Lox_Sample_2.5 | ecosystem: Environmental > Terrestrial > Soil > Wetlands | place: USA...
ACTCGCCCCCGCCTGCTTCCTCGCCAATCTCGCCTGGACGCGCTTTGTCTCATCCCTGGGTCCGCTCGATCTCGCGGCCTCGCGCGAGGGCTCGACAATTGTCGTCGATCGCAATGGACGGCTGCTCAGGCCCTTCACCCTGCCGGATGGGCGCTGGCGCCTTTCGTCGACCACGCACGACGTCGATCCTCGCTATCTCGCGATGCTCGTGGGTTACGAGGACGGGCGTTTCTACGACCATAACGGCGTCGATCCACGGGCGCTGTTCCGAGCTGGCGCGCAATGGCTCGCGCGCGGCCATGTAGTCAGCGGCGGCTCGACCCTGACCATGCAGGTCGCTCGGCTTATCGAACCGAGGCCCGAGCGGACGCTCGCCGCCAAGCTGAGACAGATTGCGCGCGCGTTCGAGATCGAGCGCGAGGTCGGCAAGGACGGCGTGCTCGACCGCTACCTGATCCTTGCTCCGTTTGGCGGCAATCTCGAAGGGGTTCGGGCGGCGGCGCTCGCTTATTTCGGCAAGGAGCCACTGAAGCTCACGATCGCCGAAGCGGCGCTGCTGGTGGCCCTGCCGCAGTCGCCCGAAGCGCGGCGGCCGGATCGCTCGCCCGTCGCAGCGCGCGCCGCCCGCGACCGGGTGCTCGATCGCGTAGCCGCGCGCGGCGTTATCAGCGCCGAGGAAGCTGATGTAGCAAAGCGCGAGCCGGTGCCTCAGAAGCGCCTAGCGTTTCCGGCGCTCGCCGCTCACGCCGCGGAGGAAGCTGTCGCCGCCGACCCACAGGCGAAAATCATCCGACTCTCGATCGATGGACGGCTGCAGGCCAGGCTTGAGGCGTTGCTGCAGGGGAGTGTTGCGCGCCTCGGGCCCAAACTTTCGGCGGCGATGGTCGTCATCGACAATAGGACGGGCGAAGTTCGCGCCCGCATCGGCGCGGCCGATCACGACGACGCCTCGCGCGACGGCGCGATCGACATGTCGCGTTCGCCCCGCTCCCCCGGCTCGGCGCTCAAGCCTTTCATCTATGCGCTGGCGTTCGAGCAGGGACTCGCCCACCCGGAGACAATGCTGTTCGACCGGCCGATGCGCTACGGCGCCTACGCGCCGCAAAATTTCAATCTCGGCTATGAGGGCACGGTGACGGCGCGCAAGGCGCTGCAGCAGTCGCTCAATCTTCCAGCGATCGAGCTTCTGGCGGACGTCGGCCCCGCAACCTTCCTCGCTCGCCTTCATGGCGCCGGAGCAGAGATTGCGTTGCCGAAGGATACGCCGATCGGCCTCGCCATCGGCCTCGGCGGGCTCGGGATTTCGCTCACCGACCTCGCCCGGCTCTACGCCGGCTTTCCGCGCGGGGGCGAAGCGCCGGCGCTGATCGAGCGGCTCAGCGACCCTCCTGTGGTAGAGCCGCGCCGGGTGACCGATCCAGTCGCGGCCTACTATGTCGCTGATATCCTGCGCGGCGCGCCGCCGCCGGCCAACGCGCTGAAAGGACGGATCGCCTTCAAAACCGGGACGTCCTACGGCTTCCGCGACGCGTTGGCGATCGGATTCGATTGCGGGACGACGATCGCTGTCTGGGTCGGGCGGCCCGACAATGGGCCGACGCCTGGGCTTATCGGCCGCGAGGCGGCGGCCCCGATCCTGTTCGACGCCTTCGAGCGGCTCGGCCGCGACGTTGAGCCCATCCGGCCGCCGAACGGGGTGCTGAGGGCGACCGTGACCGCCGACCTGCCGCCGCCATTGCGTCATTTGCGCCAGGACGCGCCCAAGACGATGGCGGCGGCCGAGACGCCTGCGCTCAAGATCGCGTTCCCGCCTAACGGCGCTCGCATCGACCTCGGCCTCAAAGACGGCGCCCATGATGCGCGGCTGGCGCTGAAGGCGCTCGGTGGGGCGCCGCCTTTCGCATGGTTCGTCAATGGCGAGCCGGTCGGCGAAGCGGACCTCCGCCGCCAGTCCGCCTGGAAGCCGGACGGCGCCGGCTTTGCCCGCGTTTCCGTGGTTGACGCGAAGGGCGAATCAGACGCGGTGACCGTGCGGCTGGAGTAACCCCTCTCCCGGAGTGAGGGGCGAGGGTCAGGGGATCGAACCTCGATGAGCTGGACCGGCACAATCGCCTGCGTTTGTCGCTATTCCACAATCGCTCTCGCCGGCGCGCAAACAGCCTATTGGCTCTACACCTTTCGCCTGATCGCCGTGAACGCCAATCCGATGGGCGACGGCATGGAGTACGTGGCGATCGTCCCCTTTGGGTTCATCTTCCTGGCGCTGGTCGCGCCGTCTTTCTTGCTTGGGGTGAGTGGCCGGATGCTTCCCCTCGGCGCGGCGCTCGCGATTGCGGGGCTCGTTCTGAACGTTCTTCTGTTCATCGAGATCGCCAGCGAGCTGACGCACGACGGAGCTCGGCCTTTGAAGTTGTGAGCCCCAGGGCGCTATTTCATGAGCCAGCCTTCCATCCAGATCGCCTGCCGCGCTGTGAGGTCCAGCCTGCACCAGGACTCCATCGGGCCGGCCATCGTCCCTTGAAAGACGAGGTAGGGCTGCTTGCATGTCGCGTCGCGCCAGGTGATCCAGGCGCGCTGGACCTTACGCAGGTTTTCGAGGGCGTCCTCGTCCATTCCGGACGACGCCTTGCCATAGGCGATGTTGAGCCGCCTGTCCCAGGCCACGGCCTCCTCGTCATAGCAGCCGTTGAGGACGGCGTTGGACATGTTGCCGGCCTTCTGGATGCAGGCGGTCGACCAGACGCCGATGCAACTCGCCGGTGAGCGCCGCGCAGCCTCCGCGGCGGCGGCGAGCCTGCCTTCGGCGCCAGCCCTTTCTTCGAGTTCGCCCAGGGGGCTCGGGCCCGTTTTTTCGTTGCTCGCCGCCAGGCCTGTGCACGCCTTCAACGCCGCCAGACTCTCCGCGGTTGGCTCATCTGACAGGGCGGGCGCGGAAAGCATTGTGATCGTGAGGACGGCGGCGCAACCAACGCCGGAGCCACGAGGTCTCATTCGGAGGTCCCGATCGCGAGAAAGCGGTCGATCATCGCATTGACCTGATCCGGGACTTCGAGCTGGCAGAAATGGCCTGAGCCCACCGTCTGGCCGAAGGCGAGGCCGGGCAGAAGTTCGCGCACGCGATCCATGTCCGAGCGCGGGCTCGGCTCGTCGGCTCGGATATAGAGGCTTGGCGCCGTCACGCGCGCCGTCTTCGCCGCGTCATATTCGCCCAGAGCCCGGTAGGCCGAGACAGCGACGTGCTGCGGCGCGGACGCCATCGCCGAGAGGATCTTCTGCCTCCGCTCCGGGTCGTCGGTGGGAAGGGACAGAGTCTTCGTCACGAACTCGCGAATGACCCGCTGATAGTCCGGACCGCTCAATTCGGCCACCAGCCTGGGCACGACGGCGAGAGCCTCCGGCGGCAGGACGATCGCCGCGTCGAGCATGATGAGGGCGGAAACAAGTTCGGGATAGCGCGATGCGAGATCGAACGCGACGATGCCGCCCATGCTATGCCCGATGGGGACGACCTTGGCGAGGCCCAGATGCTCGCAGAGGAAGGCGACGTCGTCGGCGAAGCGTTGCATGGTGTAGTTCTCGTGCGGTTTGTCGCTCGCCCCATGGCCGCTGAGATCGAGGCCGACGACCCGGCGCCCCTTTTTGGCGAAATGCTCGAACTGGGGGGCGAGAAAGTCGTGATCGCAACACCAGCCGTGGATGAGAACAACCGGCACCCCTGCGCCGCGCGCTTCCTCGAAGAAAAGCCTCACTCCGTCTCGTTCAACCGACGGCATGGTTCACCCCGCGACGCGCGATCAAGGTCTTCATGGCCAAGCCGCCAGCAGCGCCCGCAGCGCGGCGACGAAGGCGAGCGGCTGGTCGATCATCACATGATGCTCGGCTTCCGGGATCTCGACATAAGGCGAGCCCGGAGTCATCAGGCTTAAGAGATAGGCGGCGTCCTCGGGGTGGAAGAGCTGGGACTTCGCGCCGCGGAACAGCGCGAGCGGCGTGCGGACGGCCTTGACCAGAGGGACCGGATCGAGCCGCGCGAATCTCTCCCAGAAATGCGGGTCGAAGCTCAGCGACCAGCCCGACTCGCCGCCGGCGCCGACGGCCTTCCGCGCCGAGCGCCGGGCGATGAAATCGAGGATGAACAGGTTGTCGCACGCCTGCGGCGGGGCGAGGCGGAACCGGGCGATGATCGCCTCGAGCGACGGCCTGACGCTATGCTCCCGCGTCGCTGAGCGCGGAGGCGACGGGCTCCGCTGGTTCTTCGGCGCGAAGAACGGCGGATCGACCATCACCGCCCCGGCGAGCTCGTCGCCGAAATCATGCGTAAGCCCGACGGCGATCCTCCCGCCGAACGAGTGCCCAACGACCGTGGGCCTGCCGCCGTCGAACGCGCCTGCCTCGCGCGCCGCGCCCCGCGCCTCGCGAACAAACTGGCGGAAGTCGTACGAGGGGCGCCACTCCGAACGCCCCATGCCGGTGAACGACGGCGCGGCAACCCGCCGCTCGCGAGCGAAGAAGGGCGCGATGAAGCTCCACCAGTCGGCATGGGCGGCCCCGCCGTGAAGAAAGATGAGCCCCGGTTTGCCGCGCTCGCCCCAGGCGAGCGTCTCGACCTGCGCGCCTTCGACTTCGACGAACGAGCGCTCGGGCTCGACCGCGACCGCCCGTTCGAACCACGCCGGCGCCGGCGGCGTCTGCCCGCGGAAGGCCGCGAGCGGCGCCATGGGGTTTTGTTCGCTCAAGCCGACCTCGCCTCGAGGTTTCAGGCGACTTCGAACAACCCGGCCGCGCCCATGCCGCCGCCGACGCACATCGTCACCACCACGTATTTCGCGCCGCGCCGCTTGCCCTCAATCAGCGCGTGGCCAGTGAGGCGTGCGCCGCTCATGCCATAGGGGTGTCCGACCGAAATTGCGCCGCCATCGACGTTGAACTTCTCGTTATCGATGCCGAGCCGGTCGCGGCAATAGAGCGCCTGCACTGCGAAGGCCTCGTTGAGCTCCCAAAGATCGACGTCGTCGACCTTCAGCCCGTGGGCCTTGAGCAGTTTCGGCACGGCGAAGACCGGGCCGATGCCCATTTCGTCGGGGTCGCAACCGGCGACGGCGATGCCGCGATAGACCCCGAGCGGCTCGAGATTTCTTTGGCTCGCGAGCTTTCCTTCCATGAGCACACAGGCGCTCGCGCCGTCGGAGAGTTGGGAGGCGTTGCCTGCGGTGATGAAAGAGCCTGCCTTGACTCGCTGCCCGTCGGCGAACACCGGCTTCAGCGCCGCGAGGCCCTCGAGTGTCGTATCGGCGCGCGGCCCCTCGTCGTGTTTCAGTGTGACCGGTTTGTCCGAGACAGCGCCGGTCGCCTTGTCGGCGACCTTCATCACGCTGGGGAGGGGCGCGATCTCGACGTCGAAGCGGCCGGCGGCTTGCGCCGCCGCGGTTCGCTTCTGCGACTGCAGCGCATATTCGTCCTGGCGCTGGCGCGTGACCTGATAGCGCTCGGCGACGATCTCCGCGGTCTCGATCATTGTCATGTAGATGTCGTTGCGATGCTCAACGAGCCACGGATCCTGGCCGCGATAACGATTCATCTTGTCGTTTTGGACCAGCGAGATCGATTCGAGCCCGCCGCCGACCGTGACGCTCATGCCATCGTCGACGATTTCCTTGGCGGCGATTGCAATCGCCATCAGCCCCGAGGCGCATTGCCGGTCGACCGACATGCCGGCGACGCTGGTCGGAACCCCGGCGCGCAACAGCGCCTGTCGGGCGACGTTGCCGCCTTCCGACCCCTGCTGGAGCGCCGCGCCCATCACCACGTCATCGACCTCGCCGCCCTCGACCTTGGCGCGCTCGAGCGCGTTCGCGATGGCGTGGCCGCCGAGCGTCTGCGCCTGCGTGTCGTTGAACGCCCCGCGATAGGCCTTGCCGATCGGGGTGCGGGCGGTCGATACGATGACGGCTTCACGCATAGTGAGTCTCCGATGTGTCGATGATCTGATGCTCGAAGTTCATTTCGAAAACGTCCCGCCCTCTGCCGCCAGCTTCTCCAACAGCGCCGCCGGCTTGAAGTCGTCGCCGAACTTCCGCTGAAACTCCTTGAGTTTCGCCAGCACTGTCTTCAGTCCAACGGTGTCAGCGTAGAACATCGGGCCGCCGCGATAAACCGGCCAGCCGTAGCCGTAGATCCAGACGATGTCGATGTCGGAGGGACGTTGCGCCTTGCCCTCTTCAAGGATTTTCGCCCCTTCGTTGATCATCGGATAGATGCAGCGCTCGAGAATTTCGGCGTCGCCGATCTTGCGCTGTTCGATCCCCTTCGAGGCGGCGAAGTCGCGGATGATCGTCTCCACATGCGCGGACGACTTGGGCGTCCGCGCCTCGTCATAGTCGTAGAAACCCGCGCCGGTCTTCTGCCCGCGCCGGCCCTCCTCGCACAGGATTTCGCGGATCGTCGAGCGCTTCGAGCTTTCCGCTGACCAGCCGATGTCGAGGCCGGCGAGATCGCTCATCGCGAACGGGCCCATCGGCATGCCGAAGTCAGTCAGCACGTGATCAACAGCCCATGGCGTCGCGCCTTCCAGAATGAGCTTCATCGCTTCCCGCTGGCGCTGGGCCAGCATCCGGTTGCCGACGAAGCCATGGCAGACGCCGACCACAACTCCGACCTTGCCGATCTTCGGCGCGAGCGCGGCGATCGTCGCCAGGACGGACTTTGACGTCTTGGCGCCGCGCACGATTTCGAGGAGCCGCATCACGTTGGCGGGCGAGAAGAAATGCATCCCAAGCACGTCTTCCGGCCGCTTGGTTATCGACGCGATTTCGTCGATGTCGAGGTAGGAGGTATTCGATGCGAGGATCGCGCGGGGCTTGGCGATCGAGTCGAGCCGTTCGAACACCTGCTTCTTGATGTCCATGTTCTCGAACACCGCCTCGATCACAAGGTCGGCCCCAGCGAGCGCGCCGAAATCGAGCGTCGAGCTCAGCCTCCCCATCCGATCCTCGACGTCGGTCATGGTCAGCCGGCCTTTCTTGGCCGTCGACTCGTAGTTGCGGCGCATGACCGAGACGCCGCGGTCGAGCGCCTCCTTCGAAGTCTCGACGATAGTGACGGGAATGCCGGCCGACAGGAAGTTCATGGCGATGCCGCCGCCCATCGTGCCGGCGCCGATCACGCCAACGCTCTTGATCGGCTTGGTCGCGACGTCAGGGCCGATGTCGGCGATCTTCGCCGCCTGCCGCTCGGCGAAGAACACGTGCCGCTGCGCCTTGGACTGCGTCGTCGGCAGGAGCGCCATGAACATCTGCCGCTCCTTGAGGATACCCTCGTCGAACGGCAGGTCGACAGCGTTTTTCACCGACTCGATCGCTTTCTCCCAGGCTTCGAAGCCGCGGAATTTCCGCGCGTTCGCCTTGCGGATCGCCTCGAAGACTTCCGGATGGCCCCGCGCGCGCTCGAGCTTGTCGGAGCGGTCGCGCACTTTGTTGAGCGGCGCCTTCCCGGCGATCAGGCGGCGAGCAAAGGCAACCGCCGATTCGCGCAGTTTTCCCTCTTCGGCCAACTCGTCCACGACGCCCCATTCCCTGGCCTCGCGCGCGCCGAACGGCGTGCCCGAAAGGATGACGTCGAGCGCCTTATCGACGCCGATGAGCCGCGGCAGCCGTTGCGTGCCGCCTGCGCCCGGGATGAGGCCAAGCTTGATCTCCGGCAAGCCGCATTTCGCCGACGGGACCGCGATGCGGTAATGTGCAGTCAGCGCGACCTCGAACCCGCCGCCCAGCGCCGTGCCATGCAAAGCGGCGACGACCGGCTTCGATGCGTTCTCGATTACGTCAAGCACTTGCGGCAGATGAGGCGCAGCCGGCGGCTTGCCGAATTCAGAGATGTCGGCCCCAGCGATAAAGGTCCGTCCTGCGCAGATGATGACGATCGCCTTGACCGCGCCATTCGCCTCCGCCGCCTCGACCCCGCGCTTGAGGCCATCGCGGACGGCTTGCGACAGCGCGTTCACCGGCGGGGAGTCGATCGTGACCACGGCGACTTCGCCGTCGACAGCAAGGTCGGCAACCGGATTGATGGCGGCCATTGGGTGTTTCCTCTGTCGTTGGCGAGGCGTTAGAACTGGCGCGGGCGCGCAACTGCTCGCAGGGTCCGTGCCGGGCCTATGTTTGAAACACCCGCCGTCCCCGGGTCAACTCCGTGAGGCGGCGGGGGCGACCGGCCGGATCGATTGGCGGGGGGATCGAAAAAAGTTTGCTTTTCTTGTAACCCGGCCTTTTTTCCCACGTATAGGCGTTGCGCAAGGGGAGAATGTTCCCCGAAATCGACAGACCGGCGAGGCCGAGCATGTTGACACGTCGAATGGCTCTGAGCGGCGGCCTGGCCGCGATCGTGGGGGCAAATCTCCTGCAAAAGCTTGGCGCGCGAGCGGCCGAGGCAGATCAGGTCGTTCTCAGCGACGACCAATGGCGCGCGAAGCTCTCGGCCGATCAATACGCCGTCCTCAGGAGGGAGGGCACCGAGCGGCCATTCACCAGTCCGCTCCTGCATGAAGGGCGCAAGGGAATTTTCGCCTGCGCCGGATGCGACCTCGACCTTTTCTCGTCGGACACCAAGTTCGACAGCGGCACCGGCTGGCCGAGTTTCTGGGCGCCGCTCGACAACTCGGTCAAGACGCACGAGGACCGGTCCTACGGAATGGACCGCTCCGCGGTTACCTGCCGTCGCTGCGACGGCCACCTCGGCCACGTCTTCGATGACGGACCCAAGCCGACCGGGCTGCGCTATTGCATGAACGGCCTGGCGCTCACCTTCAAACCGGCGGCGGCCTGAAGGACAAGAGACGCGCGATGCTGCTGTTCCTGCTCGCTTATGTCGGCGGGGTCCTGACGATTCTCAGCCCGTGCATCCTGCCGGTGCTGCCGTTCGTGTTCGCCCGCGCCGACCAGCCGTTCTTGCGCCGCGGGCTGCCGATGCTCCTTGCATGGCCGCGACCTTCGCGGTGATCGCAACGCTCGCGGCGGTCGGCGGCGGCTGGGTGGTGCAGGCGAATGAATATGGCCGCTATGCCGCGATCGCCCTTCTCGCGCTGTTCGGGGTAACGCTGCTCTTTCCCGAATTGTCCGACCGGCTGACGCGACGTCCAGGCCTATGCTTTCACCTTCGGTTGAGGTCAGCGGGGCGCCTGAAATCGTTTGTCTGATGCTGTAACAGCCCTCAGCGCGGGAACGAAAGCCATTGGCGCAGCGGCGATGCTCGCGCACGTGTGATGACAAGACATGGTGATCGGAGGGGCGATGTCGCTCCGCCGCCACGCAGGCCCTCTATCCAGGGCACGGTTCAATGATTCGTCGCCGCCATCGAAGGAGCTCAAGCCCCATGATCTCATCGTTCAGAAACGGTCCGGCCCTTCCGACGCTCATTGTCGTGGGGCTTCTCGCGGCGGCCGGCTTTGTCGCCACGCGTTCGACGGCAGAGGAGGCGCGAGTCATTCCGGCGCCGGAGATCGACGAGCAGGCGGGCGCGAACGCGTCGGAGGTCGCTGTGGTCGCGGGGGGATGTTTCTGGGGCGTCCAGGGCGTCTTCCAGCATGTCGACGGGGTCAAGAGCGCCGTTTCCGGCTATGACGGCGGCGAAAAGGCGACCGCGCACTACGAGATGACCTCGAACGGCAACACCGGACATGCGGAGTCGGTCCAGGTCACCTACGATCCGCGCAAGATCACCTATGGACGCATCCTGCAGGTCTTCTTCTCGGTCGCCCATGATCCCACGGAACTCAACCGCCAGGGTCCGGACGCGGGCACGCAATACCGATCGGCTATTTTCCCGCAGAGCGCCGAGCAGGCGCGGGTGGCGAAAGCCTATATCGCCCAGCTCGATTCCGCCCACGCGTTCAAAGCGCCGATCGTCACCACGATCGAGCCCGGGAAGACCTTTTACCGCGCCGAGGACTATCACCAGGACTTTCTGGCCAGAAATCCGGGCTATCCCTACATCGTCTACAACGACCTGCCGAAGATCGCTAATTTGAAGCAGCTCTTCCCGGCACTCTACCGCCCTGACCCGATGCTGGTCGGCGCCAAGTCGTAGCTGGTCCAAAAGCCGCTAAGCCAGGGCTTTAAGACGGACGAGGGCTCCCTCCACCACGCTGACGGGCCCTCCCCCCGCTTCATGGGGGAGGGTAGGGTCGGCGCTTTCCTCCCTCGCGAAGCGGAGGGACCCTCACGCCGCGCGCGCGTCCAGGAACCCTCCCGACTGTCGCCGCCAGAGCGCCGCGTAGATCCCGCCGCGCGCCAGCAGCTCGTGGTGCGTTCCCATCTCCACGATATCGCCGTCCTCGAGCACGATCAGCCGGTCCATCGCCGCGATCGTCGAAAGGCGGTGCGCGACCGCGATCACTGTCTTGCCTTCCATGAGCGTGCGAAAGTTCTCCTGGATCGCCGCCTCGACCTCGGAATCGAGCGCCGAGGTCGCCTCGTCGAGCACGAGAATCGGCGCGTTCTTGAGCAGGACGCGGGCGATGGCGATGCGCTGGCGCTGGCCTCCGGACAGTTTGACCCCGCGCTCGCCGACGAGCGTGTCGTAGCCCGTCCGCCCGCCGGGATCGGTCAGGCGCGTGACGAACTCGTGCGCATGCGCCTGGCGCGCCGCCGCGACCATCGCTTCAACACTTGCATCGGGCCGGCCGTACAGGATGTTCTCGCCGATCGAACGGTGCAGCAGGGACGTGTCCTGTGTGACCATGCCGATTTGCCGGCGCAAGCTGTCCTGCGTCGCCGCGGCGATGTCCTGCCCGTCAATCAGAATGCGCCCGCTCTCGACATCGTAGAAACGCAAGAGCAGATTGACCAGCGTCGACTTGCCCGCGCCCGACCGCCCGACCAGCCCGACCTTCTCGCCGGGCGCGATCGTGAACGAAAGATCATTGATCACTCCGCCGGCCTTGCCATAGTGGAATCGCACGCTCTCGAACCGGATTCCGCCCTTCGGCACGGCGAGCGTCCGCGCGTCGGCGCGGTCGGTGAGCGTCCGCGGACGGGCGATTGTCCGCATCCCTTCCTGGACCTGTCCGACATTGTCGAAGATGCCAATCGAGGTCCACATCACCCAGCCCGACATCAGCGCGACGCGCAGCGCGAGCCCGGTCGCGACCGCGATGTCTCCGAGCGAGACGGCGCCTCGCGCCCATAGCCAGACCGCGAGCGTCCCGACGCTGACCAGAAGCACGCTGTTGCTGACCGAAACCATGAGGTTCAGGAGCGTGATCAGCCGGGTCTGGCGGTGGAACGCCTCGGTATGGTCAGCGAGCGCCTCGCGCGCGTGCTCGTCCTCGCGCTCGAGGTGAGCGAACAGCTTGACGGTCTGGATGTTGGTGTAGCTGTCGACGATGCGCCCGGTCACGTTCGCGCGCATGTGGGCGAGCGCCTCCGAGCGGCGCCGGATGCGCGGCACGAACCAGGCGAGCGCCGACACGTAGACGGCGATCCATAAGCCCAGCGGGCAGGCGAGGCGCCAGTTGGTCTGCATGAAGATGAACAGCGCGCTGAACGCGAACACCGTCACGAACCACAGCGCGTCGATGATCTGCACCACGGAGTCGCGCAGCGAGGCCGCCGCCTGGACGATGTTAGAGGCGATCCGGCCGGCGAAATCATTGGCGAAATAGCCGACCGACTGGCGCAAGACATAGCGATGCGTCTGCCAGCGGATGAGGTTGGTCATTCCCGGCGCGATCGCCTGCTGGACGATAAGATCGTGCGCAAAGCTCGCCAGCGGACGGCCGACGAGGATCAACAACCCCATCGCCAGGAACTCCGGCCCATGGTCCTGAAGCACCTTATCGGGGCTGGTTGAACGCAGGACGTCGACGAGCGCGCCGATGAAGCGCAGGATCGTGACCTCGATCAGCGAGACGATGAGGCTGATCGTCATCAAGGCGATGAGATAAGGCCAGACCTGCCGGCAATAGCGCCCGTAATAGCCGATCAGGGTCGCCGGCGGCGTGCTGTCGTCGTGATCGCGAAACGGATCGATGCGGGTCTCGAAGAACCGGAACATGGTTGTGGTTCCAATCGGAATCGCGGCCAAAGCCGGATTCGGAAGCGACGCCGGACGCCCCGCCGAAAACGGCGCAGCGGCCGACAAAACGCAAGAAAAGGTACGACCAGGGGTGCGGGCTAAAGCCTCAGACGCCTCGGCGTCAGGTCACGCAGCGCTCACGGGAAGGAGCGGGTCGCCGCGAGTGCTTGACGCATTCGGAGGCGGAGCGCGAGTCGAGCGCCGACGGAGTCCAGATTGCGTCGAATCGAAATCATTCCGGCTCCCTCAGGTTAGCGCCCACACGAATCTCGCGGACCTGACGGTCTTCGCGAGAGCGCTGCAGCTACACGAGTCGGCCGCCGAAGTCATCCGAGAATTGGCTGCGCGCTAAAAATCCGGCAAAGGTGTTGCAACGCGGCGACAGTCGCGGCCGCGATGAACCCTTGCGACCAATGAATACTAATTGGAGCGCGGCTCGCATTCGCAGCCATCGTCGCGAACGAGCGATCCATGGGCGAAAGAATGCGGCATTTGCGCTGGATCGCCGCGTCGCGGCGGGTCCGCACTTCACCGCGCGGAAGAGGTCAATGATTACAGAGGCAGCCGGAGCGTTCGCGGCTGCGCCCTCGCCAGCTACTCTGCCTTGCCGATCTTCACGCAGAACTCGACGATCGCCTCGATAGTCGTCTGCGACCGCTCGGTCTGCGGCGCATGGCGGCAGCCTTCGAGGATCAGGCTCTCGACCGGCGCGGGCGATCGGGCCTCGATTGCCCGGACCTGCGCCAGCGTGCCGTAAGGGTCGTCGTCGCCCTGAATGACCAGCGCCGGGACGCGCCAGCGTTGAACCGCGTCCTCGATGTTCCACGCCTTGAACGCAGGATCGAGCCACGCCCCGTTCCAGCCGCGGAAGGCGACATCGACAAGCGCGTGGTGTTTGGCGAGCCTGGGCTTGAGGTCGCCCGTTTCGTAAGCGCGGCGCGCCTCCGCGATCGAAGCGAGG
>Ga0335076_10005311_pt1 | contig 13029 bp, 13 predicted proteins | sample Lox_Sample_25_FD_206717 | JGI IMG/M metagenome (GOLD analysis project Ga0335076, IMG submission 206717) | Soil microbial communities from Loxahatchee National Wildlife Refuge, Florida, United States - Lox_Sample_2.5 | ecosystem: Environmental > Terrestrial > Soil > Wetlands | place: USA...
TCGAGCGCGCGCTCGAGAAATCCGGCAGCGGGCCCTATTTCAACGGTGCCGCCTATTCGCTGGTCGATGCCGCCTACGCGCCGTTCCTGCAGCGCTACTTCTTCCTCGACCGCATCCGCAAGCTCGGCCACATCGAGGCGTTCCCGCGCCTGGCGGCCTGGGGCAAGGCGCTGGTCGAGCGCCCCTCGACGCATTCCTTCCCGCCGCTCGAGTTCGAGGCCCTCTACCGCGACATCGTCCGCCGCCGCAACAAATGGGTGTCGCAGTTCATCCCCGCCGGCAAGGCCGCGGCGGAGTAAGTGCAGCGGCACGGCACTATGGAGTTTACCGTGATTCCCCCGCGAAAGCGGGGGTCCAGGACCGGCGCACCGTCACTTGCTCTGGACCCCCGCTTTCGCGGGGGAATCACGGAAGAGCTGCGAGCAGCAGCAACTCGCCGGGTCACATATTATTAGGGTCAGACTCAGTCCGGACTGAACCGCTACTGCCGCCGGAACCGGATCGTCTTCCCGTCGGCCGTCGTCAGCAGGAGGGCGCCGTCGTCGGCGACGGCGTAGTGCGCGGTCTGCGCCAGCGTCTGGAAGTAGCGCTGCTCGCGGTCCATGAGTGCCGGCGCGCAGGCCATTTTGGTCGATAGCAGCGGGCCGAAGCTGAGGGCGTCGCCCGTGAGCGTGTAGGCGCCGCCATAGCCGTTGCAGCCGCCGCGGCCGCTCGCCCGCCCGTCCGTGCCGAGCTGCAGCGTGATCGGCGCCGCGCCGCCCGCCGCCGCGCCGGCGATGTCCTCGGCCACCCACACCGGTCCGACGATCGAAGCCGCCGCTGGTGCCGCCGGCTTGGACGCGCTCGTGCAGCCGGCGAGCAGCAGCATCAGGGCGGCCGCCAGGGCCTTGGGGGAAATCGGTTCACGCCGCATGCAATGATCCTCGGTCCGTCGTGACTGCGCCCGCAACGCTCCCGTCGGCCTCACGGCAGGGTCGGCCGCGGCAGCACAGCCGGCTCGGCCGTCGGTTCGCTCGCCTTGAGTCGGCTCTGGTGCAGTTCGCCGGCCGCCTCCAGCACGGGATAGGCGACCGAGCAGACGTGCGAATGCGCGCGCTTCAGGTCGCGCAGCACGTCGAGGTGGAGCGAGCTGGTCTCGATGCTCTCGGCGCGCCCCTCGCGCAGCCGCGCTAGGTGGCTGTCGGCCGCGGCCAGCTCGGCGGCGCGCAGGTTCGCCTTCTCCGCCATCAGCCGGCGCGCGCTCTTGACGTCGCCGGAGAGGAAGACGCCGAACGCCAGCTTGAGGCTGTCGAGCACGCGGCGATGGAACGCCTCCAGCTCCGCCGCCCCCTCGCGCGAGAACGCCAGCCGGCGCTTGATCTTCCGCGCCGCCAGGTCCATCAGGTTCTTGTCGATGATGTCGCCGAGATGCTCGAGGTTGATGCTGAAGGAGATGATGTCCATGGCGCGCCGGCCGTCCGCCTCGTCCAGGCTCTGGCGCGTGATCTTGGTAACGTAGAGCTTCACCGCCTCGGTCAGCTGGTCGACCGCATCGTCCATGCGCGCGATCTGCGCCACCAGCTTGCGGTCGTCGGTCAGCAGGGCGGTCATGGTCTGCCGCAGCATGCTCTCGACGATGTCGCCGACATGCAGCGTCTCGCGCGCGGCGCAGGCCAGTGCCACGTGCGGCGCGTCGAGCACGGCCGCGTCGAGATAGAGCGGCCGCGCCGGATCGTCGGGCTCCGGCCGCGCCGGCATGAGGCGCGTCAGCAGCCAGGCGAGCCCGTCGAGCGGCCACAGGAGGAGCGCGGCGAGCCCCAGATTGAACAGGAGATGGAAGTCCGCCACCATGCGCGAAAGGTTCGGCTCGAACTCCAGAAGCCAGGTCGCGATCGGCTGCAGGAAGGGCAGCACCAGCAGCCCGCCGGCGGTGCGGTTCACGAGGTTGCCGACCGGGAGGCGCCGGCTCGCCGGGTCGCCCGCCCTGCCGCCCTCGATCACCGGATTGATCGCGGTGCCGATGTTGGCGCCGACGACGAGCGCCAGCGCCGTCGCCGGCGGCACGAACTGCGCATAGGCCAGCGACATCACCAGCAGCACCACGGCGACGCTCGAATGCGCCGCCCAGGTCAGCGCCGCCGCGACGAGGACGCAGAGCAGCGGCTCGTCGGCCGCCGCCGCCAGGAGGCCGCGCATGGTCGGCGCCTGCTCCGCCGGGGCCAGGGTGTCGAGCAGGATGTGGAGCGACAGCAGCATCAGGCCGAGGCCGATGGCGACGCGGCCGAGATCGCGCGTGCGCGTCTTGCCGCCCTGGCGGAAGGCGACCAGGCCGATGATGAACAGCGCCGGCGCCGCCCGTGTCACGTCGAAAGAGAGGATCTGGACGATGAGCGCCGTGCCGATGTTGGCGCCGAGCATGATGGCGAGGGCCGGCACCAGGGCCACCAGCCCGTCGGCGGCAAAGGAGGTCGCCATGAGGGCGGTCGCTGTGCTGCTCTGCAGGATGGCGGTGACGGCAATGCCGGCCGGCAGCGCCGTGAAGCGGCTGCGCAGGGCGGTGCCGAGGAATCGCCGCAAGCCCGAGCCGAAGGCCCGGGAAATGCCGCTCTGGACCATGTGCAGGCCCCAGAGCAGCAGGGCTACTCCCCCCATCAGATCGAGCAGAACGGTGACGACCATGGCGGAATCGTTCTCGCGGAACGGCGTCGTTGTCCAGCAATTACGCGGCAGGCCCGGACGTTGTTCCCTGTCTGGGACGCGTCGGCCTGCCGCGCTGGCCGGGTTGCGACGCCTTCAGGTCGAAATCGACGTGGACCGAGCTGCGCCGATCAATGAGGGGGCGTTAAGGGGTCCAGAGCGGCAACCTCACCCCATTGAAATCGCTGGGCGATTTTTCAATGCATGGGGTTGTTTTGCACGCGCCGGGCAGCGTCAGCGCGTCGGCACCGGCTTTTCCGAGCTGTAGTCGTAGAAGCCGCGCTTGACCTTGCGGCCGAGCCAGCCGGCCTCGACGTACTTCACCAGCAGCGGGCAGGGGCGGTACTTGCTGTCGGCCAGCCCCTCATAGAGCACCTGCATCACCGAGAGGCAGGTGTCGAGGCCGATGAAGTCGGCCAGCTCGAGCGGCCCCATCGGATGGTGGGCGCCGAGCTTCATGGCGGTGTCGATCGAATCGACCGAGCCGACGCCCTCATAGAGCGTGTAGACCGCCTCGTTGATCATCGGCAGCAGGATGCGGTTGACGATGAAGGCCGGAAAGTCCTCGGCCGGCGCCGACGTCTTGCCGAGCTTCTCGCAGAGGGCCTTGATCGCCGTGTAGGTGTCGTCGTCGGTGGCGAGGCCGCGGATCAGCTCGACCAGCTCCATCAGCGGCACCGGGTTCATGAAATGCATGCCCATGAACTTCGTGGGCCGGTCGGTCGAAGCGGCGAGCCGCGTGATCGAGATCGACGAGGTGTTGGTGGCGATCATGGCGTCCGGCTTCAGCACCGGGCAGAGCTTCTTGAAGATCTCCTTCTTGATCTCTTCCTTCTCCACCGCCGCCTCGATGACGAGGTCGGAGTCGCCGAACATCTTGTAGTCCTGGCCGGTGGCGATGCGCTTCAGGGCGGCGTCGCGGTCCGTCTCGGTGATCGTGCCGCGCTTCACCTGGCGGCCCATGTTCTGCCCGATGGCCTCCTTGGCCTTGTCGAGCTGCGCCTTGTCGACGTCGGCGAGCTTCACCTCGAAACCGGCGAGCGCGCAGACGTGGGCGATGCCGTTGCCCATCTGGCCGGCGCCGATGACGCCGATTTTCTGGATCATGGCTCGGCTCTCCTTTCCGGGAGCGGATTGCGCGTCGAGCGGCATGTTATTTGGCCAGCGCCGCTTCGAGTTCGGGCACGGCCTGGAAGAGGTCGGCCACGAGGCCGTAGTCGGCGACCTGGAAGATCGGCGCCTCCTCGTCCTTGTTGATGGCGACGATCACCTTGCTGTCCTTCATGCCCGCGAGATGCTGGATGGCGCCGGAGATGCCGACGGCGATGTAGAGGTCGGGGGCGATGATCTTGCCGGTCTGCCCGACCTGGAACTCGTTCGGCACGAAGCCGGCGTCGACCGCGGCGCGGCTGGCGCCGACGGCGGCGTGCAGTTTGTCGGCGACGCGCTCGAGCAGCTTGAAGTTGTCGCCGCTCTGCATGCCGCGGCCGCCCGAAATCACGATGCGGGCCGAGGTCAGCTCCGGCCGCTCCGAGCGGCTGATGGCGGCGCCCTCGAAGCTGCTGAGGCCGGTGTCGCCGACGCCGGCGACCGTCTCGATGGCGGCGCTGCCGCCTTCGGCCGGCGCCGCGTCGAACCCGGTCGCGCGCACGGTGATGACCTTGATCTTGTCGCCGGACTGCACGGTCGTGACGGCGTTGCCGGCGTAGGTGGCGCGCACGAAGGTATCGGGCGATTCGACGCCGCTGATCTCGGAGATCTGCTGCACGTCAAGGAGCGCCGCCGCGCGCGGCAGCGCGCTCTTGGCGATGCTGGTGGCCGCGGCGAGGACGTGGCTGTAGGCGGGCGCCAGCTTCACCAGCAGCGCCGCCAGGTTCTCCGCCAGCCCATGGGCATAGGCGGCATCGTCGCAGAGCAGGACCTTGGCGATGCCGGGGATCTTGGCAGCCGCCTCGGCGGCAGGGCGGCAGTTCTGTCCGGCGACGAGGACATGTATATCGCCGCCGATCTTGGCGGCGGCGGTCACGGCATTCAGCGTCGCCGGCTTGATCGCCGCATTGTCGTGTTCGGCCAGGAGCAGGATGGACATGGATGACCTAGCGTTTTGGCTCTGACGGTTCAGACCGTCATGCCCGGGCTTGACCCGGGCATCCATCGCGCCGTCGCGCCTTGGATCGCCGGGTCAAGCCCGGCGATGACGTTCTTCTTTTGAGGGCGTTCGCAGTGCATGCTTCGACGGGTCAAATGACCTTCGCCTCGTTGCGCAGCTTGTCGACCAGTTCGGCGACGGTCTTCACCTTGACGCCGGACTTGCGCTTCGGCGGCTCGACCACCTTCAGCACCTTGAGGCGGGGCGCCGGATCGACTCCGAGCTGGTCGGGCGTCAGCGCCTCGATCGGCTTCTTCTTCGCCTTCATGATGTTGGGGAGCGAGGCATAGCGCGGCTCGTTGAGGCGCAGGTCGGTCGTGATGACGGCCGGCAGCTTCAGCTTCACGGTCTCTAGTCCGCCGTCGACCTCGCGCGTCACCGTCAGCGCGCCGCCGTCCGGCGCCAGCTTGGACGCGAAGGTCGCCTGCGGCCAGCCGAGCAGGCCGGCCAGCATCTGCCCGGTCTGATTGCTGTCATCGTCGATCGCCTGCTTGCCGAGGATGACGAGGCCCGGCTGCTCCTTCGCGACCACCGCCTTCAGCAGCTTGGCCACGGCGAGCGGCTGCAGCTCGACGTCGGTCAGCACGTGGATGCCGCGGTCGGCGCCCATGGCGAGCGCCGTGCGGATGGTCTCCTGGCACTGCTGGACGCCGCAGGACACGGCGACGATTTCCGTCGCCTTGCCGGCTTCCTTGAGACGGAGCGCCTCTTCCACGCCGATCTCATCGAAGGGGTTCATGGCCATCTTGACGTTGGCCGTTTCCACGCCGCCGCCGTCACCCTTCACGCGAACCTTGACGTTGGCGTCGATGACGCGTTTGACCGCGACGAGAACCTTCATTGCAGACCCTGATTTGCTGCCAGGCAAATGGCCCGGTTACGCGGATGCAAAAGGGCGCACAGCGCGCCCATCCGCGATCCCCTGGCCTCTTTTGTGCAGTTGCACAATATGGAGATGACATCGGCGTGTCAACGCCGGGGCCGGGCCGTTAACCCTGTGGTGAGCCGGGCCGGCGAGCGGCCCGGAAAGGGCTACTCGTCCATCAACTCGAAGCTGAGCGAGCCGAGCACCTTGCCGTCGGGAGTCTTCACCGCGCCGGAGAAATGGTTGTTCACGATCTTGCCGGCCAGCGTGAACTGGCGATCCGTCTTCGGCTTCAGGCTCTCATAGACACCGTCGAGCGTGAAGCTGTCGCCCGTGACCTTGCCGTCGAAGGTGAGATGGTCCGCGGCGTAATGGAAGTTGCCGTTGTCGAGATAGAACCGTCCGCCGCCGTCGACCTTGTTGTCGCCGTCGCCAAGGGTGATCCTGAGTTCGACCCTGATGGCCCCGGCCAGCGCGGCCATGCTGCTCGTCGCCAGGACGGCCAGAGCCGGCAGGACAACGAGCGCCGCAACGGCGATCCTGCTCCGCGCCACCTGCCAGAACTTGCCCATCATGACCCCGGCTCCTGCCACACTGCGTCGCCTTAGGTGATAACGGCAGACGGCTTAATAAACGGTAACCATGGGCCGCCGGACCGGTGCGGCCGGATGGCGCGGCCGGGATCGGGTCAGTCGGCGCGCGTGGCCCCCGGCCGCCACAGCACGTCGCGCTTGCCCCCGTCGTTGAGGGCCCGGGCCAGCACGAACAGATGGTCCGACAGGCGGTTGACGTACTTGACGGCGATGGGGTTGACCGGCTCGCGGGTGGCGAGTTCGGTCATGGCGCGCTCGGCGCGCCGTACGATCGTACGGGCGAGGTGCAGGCAGGCCGAGGCCGCCGTGCCGCCCGGCAGGACGAAGGAATCGAGCGGCGCCAGGGTCTCGTTGAGCGCGTCGATCTCCCGCTCGAGGCGGTCGACCTGCGCCTGGACGATGCGCAGCGCCGGCCCCTTGCGCTTCGAATCCTCCGGCCGGCAGAGATCGGCGCCGAGATCGAACAGGTCGTTCTGGATGCGCCCCAGCATGGCGTCGGCGTCGCCGCTCGTGTGCAGGCGCGCCAGGCCGATCGCGGCATTCGCCTCGTCGACGATGCCGTAGGCGGCGACGCGCCGGCTGTGCTTGGCGACGCGCTTGCCGCTGCCGAGCGAGGTCAGCCCCTTGTCGCCGCCGCGCGTGTAGATGCGGGTGAGCCGGACCATGGGCGGATGGAGCGATCGGTCAGCTGTTGATCTTGAGCAGGATAAGCGTAAGCACGAGCAGGACCGCGATCGCCTGGAAGGCGACGCGGAAGCGCATGAGCTTGTTGCCGTACTTGCGGTTGAACTCGCCGCCTCGGGCCATGCTGAACAGCCCAAGGAAGAGAATGCCGACCGTCGCCAGCAGAAAGACGATCAAGACGACGAAAACCGCATGACTCATGCGGCGACTATAGGGCGCCGTCCGCCGCTCTGCCAGACGTTTGCCCGTCCGGCAGATCGCGGCTATGGCGGCTCAGGCTGCTGTCGCCCGCTGCGCGTCCTTGTTGCGGAGACCGCGCAGGCGGCCCTCGACGTCCTCCTTGTTGAGGTAGACGCCGGCCAGGCGGCGATAGCCGCTGTAGGCGTCACGGGCGTGCAGCAGCCGCCAGTTGTCGAACAGCACGAGCGAGCCGGGCGCCAGCCGCCGCCGATACTGCAGCCGCGGGTCGTTGGCGAGCCGCGCGAAGGCGCCATAGGCGCGGTAGAAGAGGACCATCCGGGCGGCCGGCAGCCGGAAGGGTGCGCGGTCGAGATTGTTGAAGCTCACCTGGACGAGGCTTCCCGCCGAATCGAGTCGCAAGGCCGGCCGCCTGGCCAGGAGGTGGATTCCCTTCTCCTCGTCGAGGTACTGGCCGGTGACCTCGATCTCGGTCAGCGCGCGATAGAGCTCCGGCGTCTCACAACGCATGATGTCGGCGATCTCGAAACCGTCGACGAAGACGCTGGCGCCGCCCTCGCCGTCGAAGGCGAGGCAATGGAACATCTGGTAGCCGGGCGCGTCGAAGCTGTAGGTGCCGTCGGTATGCGGGCCGATGGCCATGGTCGTATAGGCGGTGTCCTTGTGCTCCATGTTGGCGGTGAAGTCCCAGTAGCCGCCGAAGACGGTCTCGCGGACATAGGCGACGCGCTTGGCCACGGCCTGGGTCGCCTCCGGCGTCGCCGGCGTGTCCTCGACGAAGCAGAAGCCGTAGCGCTCGATCTTCTCCAGCCACTCGCGCAGGCCGCTGTCGTCGGCGGCCATGACGGCCTGGAACGCGACCTGCGGCGTCTCCGCACCGATGCGCGCCTGGTCCCAGAGGATCCGCGCCGGCTCCGGAGGGCTCGCCGATTGCAGATCGGCGGCGGCAATGCGGCTGACGTGGCCGTCGTGCCACTCGATGACGAGTTGCCGGCCGTTCTCCGCCACCTCGACGCGCCTGGGCGCCAGCTCGGTCGGGAGGGCGAAGGTGTCGACTTGGCGCTGCCGCGTCTCCGGATGCAGGCAGGCGGGGCAGGAGCAATGGTCGCGCAGCCAGAGCAGTGAAAGCGTCTCCGGCCCGTCGCCGCCGCGCCAGCCGAGCTCGAGGTTGCCGCCGCGGATCGCCGCCGTCGCCAAGGTTCGCATCATCCGTCTCCTCTTGCCGCTGCCGTGGGCTAGTTGTACATTCGTACAAGAACTTCTAGCGAAGGCCGGCCGTCCCATGCAAGCGCAATCCGGTTAGGAAATCGGGAGTGGCTGGACTGCGTACGAGATATTCCCGCGATCCCGCCCGGGTGCGGCAGCGCAAGCTGATCGAGGCGACAGCCTGGTGCCTGGCCCATCACGGCCTCGGCGGCACCTCGGTCCGGCAGATCTGCGCCAGGGCCGGGGTCTCGCCCGGGCTGCTGGCGCATCACTTCTCGGGCATCGACGACCTCATTGCCCGCACCTATGAGCATGTCGGCGAGGAGGTCTCCACCGTGCTCGCGGCAGCGCTGGCCGCGGCGCCCGCCGATCCGGAGGCGAAACTGCGCGCCTTCATCGACGCCAGCTTCCGGCCGCCCCTGCTGGATCCGGGCCTGCTGGCCATCTGGCTCACCTTCTGGAGCCTGGTGCGGCGCGATCCCCGCATCAACCGCATCCATGGCGATGTCCACGCCGGTTACCGCCGGATGCTGGAGCCGCTCGTCGCGGCGGTGGCATCGCCGGGGGGCGCCAATGTACGGTTGGCGACGCTGGCCTTTACCGCCTTGTTGGACGGGCTGTGGCTGGAGCTGTGCCTGGATCCGACCGCCTTCACGGCGGCCGAGGCGCTCGCCATTGCCCATGGCTGGGTGGACGGGCTGAAGGCCGGCGCGCCGGCCGGGCCGGTTCCGCCCGCGCGCTGACGCGATTGCACTTCGGTGACGGTGGAAACGGCCGTGCGCCGCCCTCGACGGTCGACCGTGGCCTATGGTTTGATGTCTCCGGCTTCCCGGGGAAGCAGGGCGCCTCACCGGCTCGATCGATCGGGCGTGCAGGGGACACGTGACGCGTATGGACCATCGGTCGGCGGCAGGGCGCTTCGCGGCATCGCGCCAGCGGGTGGGCCGGCATGGCATCGGGGTGCTGGTTCTGGTGCTGGTCTGCCTCGCCTTCGCGGCCTGTCAGGGACCGGAAGGCGAGCGCCGGATGCACCAGTTCGTCGGCGTCCAGGGGAAGGAAGAGGCACCGGTCGCGCCCGGATCCCCGGCCGCCTCGCCCGGCGCGCCGAAACAGCTCACCCAGGGGCAGGCGATCCAGCCGCCGTCGGACACCACCAATGTGCCGACGCTGAAGAATGCGGAGATCTACCGCGGCGAAGGCGCGCCGCCGCCGCCGTCGACGCCGCAGCAGAATCCGGTCACCGTCTCCGGCACCGGCGAGGTCACGCTCAATTTCGTCAATGCCGACATCCGCGAAGTCATCGACACGGTGCTCGGCAATACTCTCAAGGTCGGGTTCGTCATCGATCCGCGCGTGCAGGGTGTCGTCACGCTGCGCACGGCGCGACCGGTGGCGAACGAGGCCGTCATCGGCGTGCTCGAGGACGTCCTGGCGATGAACGGGGCCGCGATCGTCCAGAGCAACGGTCTCTACAAGGTCGTGCCGGTCGAGGAGGCGGTGCAGACGCCGGCGATCCTCAGCCAGGGCCCTGAGCCCGTGCATCTCGATCAGGGCTTCGGCCTGCACGTGATACCGTTGCGGTATACGTCGGCGTCGGCGCTCAAGGACGTGATCGAGCCCTTCATCCCGCCCGGCCGGATCCTGCGAGTCGACGCGCAGCGCAACCTCATCGTCTTCGTCGGCACCGGGCAGGAGGCGACGGACGTTGCGGACCTGATCGCCACGTTCGACGTCGACTGGATGGCGAACATGTCATTCGCCTTGCTTCCGGTCCGCTTCGCCGATCCGGAGGCGATGGTGGGCGAACTGGAGAAGATCTTCACGCAGGAGAACGCCGCCGCGCCGGTCGTCCAGTTCGTGCCGATAAAGCGGCTGAACGGCATCCTCGTCATCTCGCCGCAGGCGGCCTATCTCGACAAGGCCCGGGTGTGGGTCGCCCGCCTCGACCGCGGCCAGGAGGGGGACAAGCGCAAGCTCTATGTCTACTACGTGCAGAACGGCCGCGCGGCGGAGCTGGCCGATGTCCTCGGCCAGGCCTTCGGCGTCAGCGCGACGACGGCGGCGCAGCCGGAGCAGGCGCAGCTCGCGCCGGGTCTGTCGGGGACGGAGATCGGCGGGGGCGGCGGCGGTTCGGGGTTCTCGTCCGGCGGCTCCGGCTATTCACCGGGCCTCGGCGGCGCCTCGAGCACGGGCGCAGTCGGGCAATCGCTCACCGGCGGGCAATCGGCCTTCGGCAATGGCCCGGGCGGCGGCGAAACGCTGCGCCGGACTCCCGCGGCAACGATGACTGGCGGCGGCACCTCGCTGGGAGCGACGACGACGGGCGCGCCCGGCGGCGCCACCAACGGACTGCGCATCGTCGCCGACGCCCGCAACAACGCGCTCGTCGTCTACGCCACCGCCAACGAATACGAGGCGATCGAGGCGGCGCTGCAGAAACTCGACATCGTGCCGCTGCAGGTGATGATCGAGGCGACCATCGCCGAGGTGACGCTGAACGACGCGCTCAAATACGGGGTGGAGTGGTACTTCAAATCCGGCAACAACGCCGTCACCTTCAATACGGCCGGCAGCAGCCTGGCGGCCCCGACGGTGGGCCTCCTCGGCACGGTGTTCCCCGGCTTCTCCTACCTCTTCGCGTCGGACAACGTGAAGGTCGTGATCAACGCGCTGTCGACGGTGAGCAACGTCAAGGTGATCTCGTCGCCCTCTCTCCTGGTGCTCGACAACGAGGCGGCGCGCCTGCAGGTCGGCGATCAGGTGCCGATCGTCGTCCGCAGCGAGCAGTCGGTCGACACCTCCGGCGCGCCTGTCATCGACGAGGTCGAGTACCGCGACACCGGCGTGATCCTCGACATCATTCCGCATGTCAACGCCAGCGGCCTGGTCGTCCTCGACATCATCCAGGAGGTCAGCGACGTCGCGACGACGACGTCGTCGAACATCAACTCGCCGACCATCCAGCAGCGGCGGATCGCGAGCACCGTGGCGGTGAACGGCGGCGAGACGATCGCCCTCGGCGGCCTGATTCGCGACGGCACGGACAACGAGGTCACCGGCATCCCCGTCCTCTCCGACATTCCGATCCTCGGCAACCTGTTCAAGACGACCGGCGATACCGTGAAGCGCACGGAGCTTTTGGTGCTGCTGACGCCGCATGTCATCCGCGACCGCAACGACGCCCGCAGCGTGACCGACGAGCTGCGCCGCCGCCTGCGCGCCCTGCCGCCGCTGTCGAGCAAGATCCAATGATGGCCGCCGTCCGCTGTCTGCGGGCGCGGCGCGGCGATCAGCGCGGCATCGCCCTCGTCGCCGTGCTGTGGGTGACGACGATCCTTTCGCTCATCGCCGCCGTCTTCATGCGGGAGACGCGCGTCGAGGTGAACCTCACGCGTAACAGCATCGAGAACGCCAAGGCGGAGGCGCTTGCCGACGCCGGCGTCAACCGTGCCATCCTCGGCATCCTCGGCCTCGACAAGTCGCTGCCCTGGGCGGTCGACGGCACGCCTTATGTGCTGGATCTGACCGGCGGCACAGTCACCGTCGCGATGCAGGACGAAGGCGGCAAGATCGACCTCAACCGCTCGGCCAACCAGGTGCTGCAGGGGCTGTTCACCTCGGTCGGCGTGGCGCCGGAGAATGCCGCGAGACTGGCCGACGCGATCGCCGACTTCCGCGACGCCGACAGCCTGCGCCGGCCGAACGGCGCCGAGGCGGCCGACTATGCCGCCGCGAACCTGCCCTACGGTCCCAAGAACGCGCCGTTCGCGACCACCGAGGAGCTGCTGCAGGTGCTCGGCATGACGCGACCGCTCTTCGAGCGCGTGGCGCCGCTGATCACCGTCTACTCGCCGCGCCGCGACGTCAACCTGGCGACGGCGCCGCCCGAGGTGCTGCGCGCGCTTCCCTACCTCACGCCCGACCACGTCAACGCGCTGCTGCAGCAGCGCACGACCGCCGGCGCCGCGGCGCGGCGCTTCCGCGTCGTCGCGGTCACCGTGCTCAGCGCGGCGACCACCACCGAAGGCGGCAGCTTCATCCGCGAGGCCGTCCTGCGCCGCAGCAGCGAGAGCGGGATGCCCTTCCAGACCGTCGAGTGGCGGCGGCGCTGGCCGCAAGAAATCGCGGCGGCGCCATCACAGTAAATCGACCGGCGATTACTGGCGCCGTTCGCGCGAAATCAACGGAACACAATTTTGCCTTCGCCGGCCGCGCAATGCCGGCGTAGGCTTCGCTGCAGGGTGACTCCGTCCGGCGTGACGGTTGCGGCATCCTGGTTTGCCTGACGACTCGGACGGGGCCCCGACAGGCAGATAGGGAGAAACCGAAAATGCTAGCGCGAAAGATCTTGGAGGAAGCATATCCGCTGACGCGGCGCGCGCGCCGCTGGTCGACCGTCCTGGGCATCGGAACGATGACGGCCGCTCTTGCGTGGGCGTCGGCGGCCGGCGCCGCCGGTCCGTCCGTGACGCTCGGTCCGCTCGTTCAGATCACCGGCCCGAGTCCCTTCAACGGCTGCACGGCCGACGATCCGAACGGCCAGGAAGCCGAGGGCTCGGTCTTCTTTGCCAACAGCGAGATCGAACCCTTCATCGACGTCAATCCGGCCGCTCCCGACCACATGATCGCCGTCTGGCAGCAGGACCGCTGGTCCGACG
>Ga0335076_10005312_pt1 | contig 13029 bp, 13 predicted proteins | sample Lox_Sample_25_FD_206717 | JGI IMG/M metagenome (GOLD analysis project Ga0335076, IMG submission 206717) | Soil microbial communities from Loxahatchee National Wildlife Refuge, Florida, United States - Lox_Sample_2.5 | ecosystem: Environmental > Terrestrial > Soil > Wetlands | place: USA...
AGGCGGCGGTGGCGGTGCTATGGGGAGAAGGCGGCGCTTTCTGTGCCGGATACGACCTGAAGCACGCCGCGACTGGCACGGCGATCGACCAGGGCGATTTCGCTGGACGAGGTCCGATGGGCCCGACGCGGCTCGCTCTCGATAAGCCGGTGATCGCGGCGATCGCCGGTCCTGCGGTCGCGGGCGGCTTCGAGGTCGCGCTCTGGTGCGACCTGCGCGTCATGGAAGCCTCGGCGTACTTCGGCGTCTATTGCCGGCGCTGGGGCGTGCCACTCATCGACGGCGGCACCGTGCGCCTGCCGCGCATCGTCGGGCGCGGACGCGCGCTCGACCTCATCCTGACCGGACGCAAGGTCGAGGCCGAGGAGGCGCTACGCGTCAATCTGTGCGAGTACGTCGTGCCCGATGGCGAGTCACGACCGCGCGCCGAGGCGCTCGCGCGCGAGATCGCGCGCTTTCCGCAACTCTGCATGCGCGCGGACCGGCGCTCGGTCTACCGGCAGGAGGGGATGACGCTGGAGGAGGCGATGCGCTTCGAGTGGCAGAACGGCGTGCCTGCGCTCAAGGCCGAAGGCGTCGCGGGCGCGGCGCGCTTCGCTTCAGGGAAGGGGCGCGGAGGGAACTTCGGCGATATCTGACGGGCGGCGGGCAGGCAGCTGGGCGAGCACCGCCGCCTGCTCTTCGTCGCTCATGCCGCCCCAGCGCGCGATCTCGCCCAGTGTGCGCTTGCAGCCGAGGCAATAGCGGTCGTCCGCGTCCATGACGCAGACCTTGGTGCAGGGAGAGTTCACAGCGGATCGAGGCGCAGCAATTCTGCGCCCTCGTTCACCTGCTCGCCCGGCTTGAAGTGGATCTCGGCGACCTTGCCATCGTTCGGTGCGGCGATGGTGTGCTCCATCTTCATGGCCTCGAGGATCACGAGCGGCGTCCCCCTGGTCACGCTCGCGCCGACCTGCACGAGCACCTGCAGCACCTTGCCCGGCATGGGCGCGGCGAGCGAGCCGAGCGTCGCGTCGGGCTCGGGCGCCGCCTGCGCGTTCTGCAGCTCGAGCACGCGGTGCCGGCCGTCGCGGAACAGGTGCCATTGGGCGCCGTCCCGCACGGCTCTCACTCGGAACGCGGCAGCGCCAAGGAAAAGGTGCAGCACGCCGTCTTCCTCGTGCCCGCCGAAAGCCTGCTCGCGGCCGGCGATCGTCACGCGGTAGCCGTCGCCAACGAAATGGATCTCAACCGGCCAGGTCTTGTCGCCGGCAGCGAAGACGAGCTCGTGATGCGAACCGAGGTTCAGGCGCCAGCCGTCGACCAGGTGCCAGGGGGAATGCGGGTCCGCGGAGCGCTGCGCCGCGCGCGCGGCCTGCGCCTGCTCGGCGAGCAGCTCTGCAAGCGCGGCTGCAGCGAGGTCTTCGTCGCTTGGCCCGATGTCCGCGGGTAAGAGCTCGCCGCGGTTGCGCTCGATGAGCCCGGTGTCGAGCTCGGCACCCGAGAACGCCTTGCTGGCGACGGTGCGCGCGAGTAACTCCACGTTCGTCGAGACCCCGATGACCTCGCAGGCGGCAAGCGCCGCGTGCAGGCGGCCGAGCGCAGCGGCGCGGTCCTCTCCCCAGGCGATGACCTTGGCGATCATGGGATCGTAGTGGGGCGAGATCGCATCGCCCTCGCGCACGCCCGAATCGACGCGCGCCGGCTCGGGCGGAAGCCGGAGGTGGCGCAGCGTGCCCGTCGAAGGCAGGAAGCCCTTGGCCGGGTTCTCGGCGTAGATGCGCGCCTCGATGGCATGGCCGCGCATCTGGACTTGGTCCTGCGAGAACGGGATGGGCTCACCGGCCGCGACCATGAGCTGGAGCTTGACCAGGTCGAGCCCCGTGATCATCTCGGTGACCGGGTGTTCCACCTGCAGGCGCGTGTTCATCTCCATGAAGTAGAACGTGCCGTCCTGGTTCGCGATGAACTCGACAGTGCCCGCGCCGGTGTACTTGATGGACTTCGCGGCCGCGACTGCGGCCTCGCCCATCTGCCTTCGTCTTTCTGCCGTCAGGCCGGGCGCGGGCGCTTCCTCCAGCACCTTCTGGTGCCGGCGCTGCACCGAGCAGTCGCGCTCGAACAGGTAGAGCACCTTGCCCCGCGTGTCGCCGAACACCTGGATCTCGATGTGGCGCGGCCGCTCGAGGTATTTCTCGACCAGCACGCGGTCGTCGTCGAAGGCAGCCTTGGCTTCCCGTTTCGCGGATTCGAGCGCCGCCGCGAAGCCTTTCGCGTCGGCCGCGACCTTCATGCCCTTGCCGCCGCCGCCCGCCGAGGCCTTGATGAGCACCGGGTAGCCGATCCGGGCCGCCTCCTTGGCGAGGAACGCCGGTTCCTGGTTTTCCCCGTGATATCCCGGCACGAGCGGCACGCCGGCCTTCTCCATGAGGCGCTTGGAGGCGGACTTGTCCCCCATCGCCGCGATCGCCTCGGGCGTGGGGCCGATGAACACGATGCCGGCCTTCGCGCAGGCAGCGGCGAAGTCCTCGTTCTCGGACAGGAAGCCGTAGCCCGGGTGGATCGCCTCGGCGCCCGTCTCCCTGGCGGCGGCGAGGATGGCGTCCATGTTGAGGTAGCTCTCGCGCGCCTCGGGCGGCCCGATGCGCCGGGCTTCGTCGGCGAGCGCCACGTGCCGCGCGTCGCGATCGGCGTCCGAATACACGGCCACGGTGCGCACGCCCAGCGCGCGCGCCGTGGCGATCACGCGGCAGGCGATTTCGCCGCGGTTGGCGATGAGGATCTTGCGGAACACGCCCGGCCTACTTCTTCCTCTTGCGCGCAGGCTTGACCTGAGCCGCCTCGAATTTCTGCACCCAGGCGGGCTTGCGCTTCTCGAGGAAGGCGCCGATGCCTTCGCGACCCTCGGGCGAAACGCGGATCTCCGCCGCGCGTTTGGCGGTGTCAGCGACCAGGGCGTCATCCAGAGGCGCCGCGGCGACGGCGCGCACCAGGTCCTTGATCTTGCGGTGCGCCTCGCGCCCGCCGATCACCAGCTGGCCGAGCAGGGCGTTGATGGCGCCGTCCAGTTCCTCCTTGACGGCGACGTCGGACAGCAGCCGCAGGTGGTAGGCCTCGCCTGCGTCGATCATTTCGCCCGTGAGGAGGTAGCGGCGCGCGAGCCGCGCGCCCATTGCGCGCACGACGTAAGGGCTGACAATCGCGGGCGAGAGGCCGAGCTTCACCTCGCTCAGGCAGAACTCCGCTTCGTGCGAGCCGATGGCGATGTCGCAGGCGGCCACCAGGCCGACGCCGCCGCCGTAGGCCGGGCCGTGTACGCGCGCGATGGTGGGCTTGGACAGCCGGTCGAGCGTGCGCAGCAGCTCGCCGAAAGCGCGCGCGTCGGCGAGGTTCTGCTCCTGGCTGTAGCCGGCCACGCGCTGCGTCCAGTTGAGGTCCGCGCCCGCGCAGAAGGCCGTGCCAGCGCCCGCAAGCACCACGACCCGGATCGCCTCATCCTTGTCCAGATCCAGAAGAGCTTTGGTCAAATCCGAAATCAGCGCATCGTTGAAGGCGTTGCGCACCTCGGGACGATTCAGCGTCACGATGGCGATCTGGTTCCGATTTTCTACGATGAGATGGTCAGCCATGGTTACATCCTGAATACGCCAAACTTGGTTTCTTCCAGTGGAGCATTGAGCGAGGCCGAGATGGCAAGGCCGAACAGGCGCCGCATGTCGGCCGGGTCCACCACGCCGTCGTCCCAGAGGCGCGCGCTCGCATAGTAGGGGTGACCCTGGCGCTCGTATTGCGCCCGGATCGTGTCCTTGAAGGCCTCTTCCTTTTCCTTCGACTCGAACCTGCCGACGGTGGAGAGCACGCTCGCCGCCTGCTCGCCGCCCAGCACCGAGATGCGCGCATTGGGCCACATCCACAGGAAGCGCGGAGAGTAGGCGCGCCCGCACATGCCGTAGTTGCCCGCGCCGTAGGAGCCGCCGATGATGGCCGTGAATTTGGGCACCTTCGCGGTGGCGACGGCGGTCACCATCTTGGCGCCGTCCTTGGCGATGCCGCCGGCCTCGTACTTGCGCCCGACCATGTAGCCGGTGATGTTCTGCAGGAACAGGAGCGGGATGCCGCGCTGGCAGGCGAGCTCGATGAAGTGCGTCGCCTTGAGCGAAGACTCCGAGAACAGTACGCCGTTGTTGGCGAGGATCGCCACCGGGTAGCCGTGCAGGTGCGCGAAGCCCGTCACCAGCGTGGTGCCGTAGTTCGCCTTGAACTCGTCCAGCTCCGAGCCGTCCGTGATGCGGGCGATGATCTCGCGTACGTCGTAGGGTTTGCGCACGTCCGAGGGGATCACGCCGTAGATTTCCTCGGCGGGATAAAGAGGGTCTTTCGGCGCTTGCGTCTTCAGAAAGTTCTTCTTGTCGAAGTTCAGGCTCGAAACAATCCGCCGCACGATCGAGAGGGCGTGCGTGTCGTTGAGCGCATAGTGATCCGATACCCCGGAGATGCGCGTGTGCACTTCCGCGCCGCCAAGGTCCTCCGCGCTCACGATCTCGCCGGTCGCCGCCTTCACGATCGGCGGGCCGCCCAGGAAGATCGTGCCCTGGCCCTTGACGATGATGGACTCGTCCGACATGGCCGGCACATAGGCGCCGCCCGCCGTGCAGGAGCCCATCACGCAGGCGATCTGCGGGATGCCGGCCGAGGACAGGCTCGCCTGGTTGTAGAAGATGCGGCCGAAGTGCTCGCGGTCGGGGAATACCTCGTCCTGGTTGGGTAGGTTGGCGCCGCCCGAATCCACGAGGTAAATGCATGGCAGCCGGTTCTGCGACGCGATCTCCTGCATGCGCAGGTGCTTCTTGACCGTAATCGGGAAGTAGGTGCCGCCCTTGACCGTGGCGTCGTTGGCGACGATCGCACACTCGCGCCCCGCGATGCGGCCGATGCCGGTGATGATGCCGGCACCCGGCGCCTCGTCGCCGTACATGCCGAAGGCGGCAAGCTGGCCCACCTCGAGGAAAGGCGAGCCCGGGTCGAGCAGCGTGCGGACGCGCTCGCGCGGCAGCAGCTTGCCGCGCTTCACGTGGCGCTGGCGCGAGGCCTCGTCGCCCCCCAGCGTGATCCTGGCGACCTTCTCGCGCAAATCCCTGACGAGTCCGCGCATGCGCTCGGCGTTGGCCTTGAAGTCGGCCGAGCGGGGATTGAGCTGGCTCTTGATCGCGGGCATCTGGCTAAATCCGCGCGTAGGTCACGGTGTGGTGGGTGAAGAGCTTGCCGCGCCGGTCATGGCATTCGGCGGTGCCGTAGATGATGCGCTTGCCGAGCTTGAGCACGCGCGCCGTGCAATAGACGGTCTCGCGGCGCGCCGCGTTTAGGAACGCGGTGTTCAGCTCGGAGGTCACGGCGTCGTGCTCGATGCCGATGTGGCGCTTGATCGCGAGCCACATGGCGCAGTCGGCCGCCGCCATGAAGGCCGGGCCGTTCACCGTGCCGCCGGGGCGCTCAAAGGCGTCGCGGAACGGCATGGCGATGGTGCACTGGCTGTCGTCCACGGACACCAGCTTCAGCCCGTAGCTGCTCACGAACTTCGAGCGGCCGAGGAGCTTGGACAGCGCCGCCTTCGAAGCGACGCTCATGCAAGCTCGATGGCCATCGCGGTCGCCTCGCCGCCGCCGATGCACAGCGATGCGACCCCGCGCTTGCCGCCGGTCTTGCGCAGCGCGCCGAGCAGCGTCACGAGGATGCGCGCGCCGGAGGCGCCGATCGGGTGGCCGAGCGCGCAGGCGCCGCCATGGATATTGACCTTGTCGTGCGGCAGGCCGTGCTCCTTCATGGCCGCCATGGTGACGACCGCGAACGCTTCGTTGATCTCATAGAGATCGACGTCTTTCGCGGTCCATTTCGTTCTTTCGAAGAGCTTCTTGATGGCGCCCACCGGAGCCGTCGTGAACAGGGCCGGCGCCTGGGCATGGGTCGAATGGCCGACGATGGTCGCGAGCGGCGCGAGGCCGCGCTGCTCGGCCGTGGAGCGGCGCATGAGCACGAGCGCGGCGGCGCCGTCCGAGATCGACGAGGAATTCGCAGCCGTCACGGTGCCGTCCTTGCGGAATGCGGGCTTCAGGGCAGGGATCTTCTCCAGGTTCGCCTTGAACGGCTGCTCGTCGCGCTCGACGAATTTCTGGTCCTTGCCCGCTTTGATCGCGATCGGGGTGATCTCCCACGCAAAGGAACCGTCCTTGTTTGCCGCCTGGGCGCGCTGCAGCGAGGTGATGGCGAACTTGTCCTGGGATTCCCTCGAGAAGGAAAAACTTTGGGCGCAATCCTCGGCAAATGTTCCCATCAGGCGTCCCTTCTCGTACGCATCCTCGAGGCCGTCGTAGAACATATGGTCGATCACCTGGCCGTGGCCCATGCGCAGCCCGGCGCGCGCCTTCGGCAGCAGGTAAGGCGCGTTGGTCATGGATTCCATGCCGCCGGCCGCGACGATCTCGGCGGATCCGGCAAGCAGGCCATCGTGCGCGAGCATCGCCGCCTTCATGCCCGAGCCGCACATCTTGTTGATCGTCGTACACCCGACGGAGAGCGGCAGGCCGGCCCCGAGCGCGGCTTGGCGCGCGGGCGCCTGGCCCTGGCCGGCCGGCAGCACGCATCCGAGCAAGGCCTCCTGCACGTCTTCGGGCTTGAGCTTCGCGCGCTCGACCGCAGCGCGAATGGCCGCGGCGCCGAGTTCTGGCGCGGCGAAGCCCTTGAGCTCACCCTGGAAGGCGCCCACCGGCGTGCGGGCGGCGGAAACGATGACGATCGGATCGGCGGTCATGGTTCATCCCTTCGTGAGTTCGTACTCGCAGAGCCGCTCGCGGCCGCGCTGCAGGATCTCGGCCGGGAACGGCGTGGATTTTCTCGCCTGGCTGTCCATGTGCACGGCGGTCAGCACGCAGACGGCGGAAACTTCTCCCGTCGTCGCCTGGCGCATCTCGTGCACGAACCTCGCGATCTTGTCGCGGACTTCCAGCATGCCGGAGCGCACCGCGACGACGTCGCCGGACAGCAACTCGCGCCTGTAAGAGATGTTCTGCTGCACGGCGGCCATGCCGCGGCCGTTTTCGCGCAGGTAGTCCGGCGTGATGCCCAGTTCGGCGAACAGGTTCCAGGTCGCCTCGTCGAACTTGCCCACGTACCACATGACGTTCATGTGCCCCATGTGGTCGCAATGCCAGGGGTAAACCGCGCCGCGGTAGGTCTCCGTCATCCCGCTCATCGTTGCGCTCATTTTTGTCGCCCGTCGCGCGTGCAGTCGAGGTCCCTGAGCAGGCCGTCGTCCAGGCCGTAGATCCAGCCGTGCACCGCGAGCGGCTGGCCGCGGAACCAGGCGTCCTGCACCACCGTGGCCTCGCAGACGTGGCGCACCTGCGCATGGACGTTCAGCTCGCACAGGCGCCGCTCGCGCTGGGCCGGGTCCGCGATGGCGTCCAGCTCGGCAGCGTGCTGAGCGCGCACGTCCTGCACGTGGCGCAGCCAGTTGTCGGCGAGACCGACCTTCTGACCCGTGAGCGCCGCGTGGATGCCGCTGCAGCCGTAGTGCCCGCAAACGATGATGTGGCGCACGCCCAGCAGGTCGATGGCGAACTGCAGCACCGACAGGCAGTTGAGGTCCGTGTGCACGACCAGGTTGGCGACATTGCGGTGCACGAAGACTTCGCCCGGCGCGAGGCCGGTGATCTGGTTCGCGGGCACGCGGCTGTCCGAGCAGCCGATCCACAGGAACTCGGGCGACTGCTGCTGCGCGAGGTCGCTGAAGAAGGTCGGGTCGTCCGCGCGCATGCCCTCGGCCCACTTGCGGTTGCGCCGAAAGAGCTCGACGACGTCGGTCATGCGGTCTCCGAAAACAGTTCGCGCCCGATCAGCCAGCGGCGGATCTCCGAAGTGCCGGCGCCGATTTCGTACAGCTTGGCGTCGCGCCACAAGCGCCCGGTCGGCGTCTCGTTGATATAGCCCATGCCGCCCAAGGCCTGGATCGCCTCGCCCGCCATCCAGGTGGCCTTCTCGGCGGCATAGAGGATCGCGCCCGCGGCGTCCTTCCGGGTGGTCTCGCCGCGATCGAGCGCCTGGCCGACCGCGTAGACATAGGCGCGGCAGGCCGAGAAGGTCGAATACATGTCGGCAAGCTTGCCCTGCATGAGCTGGAACTCGCCGATCGGCTGGCCGAACTGCTTGCGCTCGTGCACATAGGGGATCACGGCATCGAGGCAGGCGGCCATGATGCCGAGCGGCCCGCCCGCGAGCACCGCGCGCTCGTAGTCGAGGCCGGACATGAGCACCTTCACGCCTTTGCCTTCCTCGCCGAGAACATTCTCCGCCGGCACTGCGCAATCCCGGAATACCAGCTCGCATGTGTTGGAACCCCGCATGCCGAGCTTGTCCAGCTTTTGCGCCGTGCCGAAGCCCTTCATGCCTTTTTCCACTATGAAGGCGGTAATGCCTTCGCCTTTCCCGTAGATGACGAGAACATCGGCGTCGGGCCCGTTCGTGATCCACATCTTGCTGCCGTTCAGGACGTAGCGGTCCCCGCGCCTTTCGGCCTTCAGCCTCATGCCGACGACGTCGGAGCCCGCGCCCGGCTCGGACATGGCAAGCGCGCCCACGTGCTCGCCCGAAATGAGCTTCGGCAGGTACTTCCTGCGCTGCGCGTCGCTGCCGTTCCTGCGGATCTGGTTCACGCACAGGTTGGAGTGCGCGCCGTAGGACAGGCCCACGGAGGCCGAGGCGCGGCTGATCTCCTCCATCGCGATGATGTGGGCCAGATAGCCGATCTGCGTGCCCCCGAATTCCTCCTCGACGGTGATGCCGAGGAGCCCGAGCGCGCCCAGCTTCCTCCAGAGGTCCATCGGGAACTGGTTGCGCGCGTCGATCTCGGCGGCGCGCGGCGCGATTTCCTTCGAGGCGAAGTCGCGCACCGAGGCGCGCAGCAGCTCGATCGTTTCGCCGTGCTCGAAGCGGAGAAAGGGGTAGTCCATGGGCGAAATCCGCGACCTTACTTGACGTTTACGTAAACGTCAACTTGGCTTGAGCTGCTTGCGAATCTTCTTCTCGAAGACCTCGAGCTCGGCGAGCTGCGCCTCGATGTCGGCGCGCTGCTGCAGCAGGCTGGCTTTGTGCGACCGCATGACCGCGAGGAAGCGCTTGAGCTGCGGGCGCTCGTCGCGCCCAGGCTCGTACATGTCAACGAGCTCGCGGATCTCCGACAGCGTGAGGCCGAGGCGCTTGCCGCGCAGCGTGAGCTTGAGGCGCGTGCGGTCGCGCGGCGAGTAGATGCGGCGCTGCCCGTCGCGCCGGGGCGCGAGCAGGCCGTGGTCCTCGTAGAAGCGGATCGCGCGCGGCGTCACGTCGAACTCGGTGGCGAGCTCGCCGATGGAAAACTCTGCGCGTTCTTTCTCGATGGCCATGGTAGGGTGCAGGAATTCTAGTCTGATTCATGGCTGCGCCCGAATACCCCTACGCCGAGCCGCCCGCGCCCGGCACGACGCGGGAAGTCGCCCCTGGCGTGCATTGGCTGCGCATGGCGCTGCCGTTCGCGCTCGACCACATCAACCTGTGGCTGCTCGAGGACGGAACGAAGGAAGAAGCGGCATGGATGATCGTCGACTCGGGCCTGGGCGACGAGCCCACGCGCGCGCTGTGGGAGAAGGCGTTCGCCGCGACATCGAACGGCAAGCCCCGCATTTCCTCCGTCAATCGCGTGCTCGTGACGCACTATCACCCGGACCATGCCGGCAACGCCGCGTGGCTGTGCGAGCGCTTCGGCGCGGAGCTCTGGATGACGCGCAGCGAATACCTCACGGTGCACGCCGCGCGCCACGGCGCGGCCGGCTATTCGCCCGAGGCGCAGAAGGCGCTGTTTCGCGCCAACGGCCTGGACGAGGCACGCGCTTCCGAGCTGCTCAGGCGCGGCGGGCTGTACCGCAAGATGGTGCCCGACTTCCCGTATTCGCACCGGCGCCTGTTCGAGGGCGAGACGCTCTCCATCGGCGGGCGCGCCTGGAAGGTGATCGTCGGCTACGGGCATTGCCCGGAGCACGCGTCGCTGTATTGCGAAAGCCTGAAGGTGCTGATTTCGGGCGACATGCTGCTGCCGCGCATCTCGACCAACATTGCGGTGCGGCCGATCGACCCGCAGTCCAATCCGCTGCGCCTGTTCCTCGAATCCATCCGGCGCTATCGTGAGCTGCCCGGCGACATGCTGGTCCTGCCTTCGCACGGGCTGCCTTTCCGCGGCGCGCATGCGCGCATCGCGCAGCTCGAGGCGCACCACGCCGAGCGCCTCAAGGAGCTGGAGGCGGCCTGCGCGCAGGCGCCGCGCACGGCCGAGCAGGTGCTGGACGTGCTGTTTCGGCGGAAGCTCGACACGGGGCAGATCTTCTTCGCGATGGGCGAGGCGATCGCGCACCTGCACTATCTTTACTATGAAGGACGCCTGAAGCGCAGCCTCGACGCGGACGGCGTCGCGCGGTATACGCATCCCTGAGGAGGGACGATGGACAGCAAGCTGCCGCAGGCGCCGGACCCGGAAGAGACCGCCCGCGTGCTCCAGCAGGTCGCTGACCGCTCGGCGAAGCTCCTGGGCGAGTTCGCGAAGAAGGATCTCGCCTCCGAGGCGGCCGTCGCCGCGAGCGACGAGTTCGGCATCGCCAAGGCCTATATGGAGCTGTATGCGCGGATGCTGGGGAACCCTGCCGCGCTTGCGGCCTTCTCGACCAATCTCATGGTCGACTACATGCAGCTCTGGCAATCGAGCTGGCTGAAGATGATGGGCCTGCAGGCCACGCCCGTGGCGGAGCCCGCGAAGGGCGACAACCGCTTCCGGGACACGGACTGGAGCCAGAACTTCATCTTCGACTACCTCAAGCAGTCCTACCTGATCGCCTCGCGCCAGGTGCAGAACGCGGTCGCGCAGGTCGAGGGTCTGCCGCCGGAGGCCGCGAAGAAGGTCGCCTTCTTCACGCGCCAGTACATGGATGCGCTCTCACCCACGAACTTCGCGGCGACCAATCCGCAGGTGCTTCGCGAGACGCTGGCGAGCGGCGGGCAGAACCTGCTCAGGGGATTGAACAATCTCCTCTCCGACATGGAGAAGGGGCGCATCAGCATGACGGACGAGGCGGCGTTCAAGCTGGGCCAGAACATCGCCACCACGCCCGGCAAGGTCGTGTTCCAGACCGAGCTCATGCAGCTCATCCAGTACCTGCCGACGACAACGGACGTCTACAAGACGCCGCTCGCGATCATTCCGCCGTGGATCAACAAGTACTACATCCTCGACCTGCGCGAGAAGAATTCCTTCATCCGCTTCGCGCTCGACCAGGGGCACACGGTGTTCGTGCTGTCCTGGGTGAATCCGGATGCGCGCCTCGCGCAGAAGAGCTTCGAGGACTACATGACGCAGGGGCCGCTCGCCGCGCTGGACTTCATCGAGCGGGCGACGGGCGAGAAGAAGGTCAACTTCATCGGCTACTGCCTGGGCGGTACGCTGCTTGGGGCGACGCTGGCCTACCTGGGCGCGAAGAATGAAGACCGCGTCGGCAGCGCCACTTTCTTCGTGAGCCTGCTGGATTTCTCGGCGCCGGGCGAGCTGGGCGTGTTCATCGACGAGGCGCAGGTCGAGAACCTCGAGAAGAAGATGAACGAGCGCGGCTACCTCGAGGGCTCGGAGATGGCCTCCACCTTCAACCTGCTGCGCGCCAATGACCTGGTCTGGTCCTTCGTCATCAACAACTACCTCATGGGCAAGGACCCGTTCCCGTTCGACCTGCTGTACTGGAACTCGGACGCGACGCGCATGCCCGCGCGCATGCACAGCTTCTACCTGCGCAACATGTACCTCAAGAACCTGCTCGGCGTGCCGGGCGGGATTTCGCTCCGCGGCGTGCCGATCGACTTGTCGAAAGTGACGGTGCCGGCCTACTTCATCTCGACCGCCGAAGACCACATCGCGCCCTGGAAGACGACCTACAAGGGCTCGAAGTACCTGGGCGGCGCGGTGCGCTTCGTGCTCGGCGGCTCCGGGCATATCGCGGGCATCGTCAACCCGCCCGCCGCGAAGAAATACCAGTACTGGACCAACGACACGAACCCGGCCACGGCGGACGAATGGCTCAAGACCGCGAGCCCGCATCCCGGCTCCTGGTGGGAGGACTGGCAGGCGTGGATGGACCAGCGCAATGCCGGCGAGAAGGTCGCGGCCCGGCAGCCGCGGGAGCCGCTGGAAGACGCGCCCGGCAGCTACGTCATGCTGCGGCTGAATTCCGCCAGGTAGCGCAGGCCCGCGATCGCGCGCGGGCCGTACCAGGAGGTCATCTCGCCGTCGATGAGGTCGACGGGAAGCCCGGTCTGCGCGGCGATTTCCTTCCGGTGCTTCTCGCCGAAACGGTAGGGCTCGGTGGAAAGGAGGACTCTCTCCACGCTTTCGACCTTCAAGTCCTCGAGCTTTGGATAGCGCGCGCCCGCTTTCGCGGGCAACGTCTGCATGCCGAAAAGACCCAGCATGCGGGACACATAGGTGTCGCGCGACACCGTCATCCAGGGGTCCTTCCAGATCAGGTAGAGGACATTGCGGGTCTTGAACTTTTTCTTTTCTATTTTCTTGAATTCGGCTTCAAAGCGTTCGCATAATTTCCCGGCCTCGGGCCCTCGTCCGAACGCGCTTCCTATCTGGCGGTAGAGCGCGAGGTTGTCGAGCGGGGCGAGCGGGTGCGTGACGATGACGTTCGGCACGAATTCGGCGAGCGCGTCGGCCGTTTCCTTCCTGTTCTCGTCGACGTTCACGATGACGTGCGTCGGCGCGAGCTCGCGGATTTTCTTCAGGTTGACGGACTTGGTGCCGCCGACCTTCGGGACCGCCTTGACCGCTTCGCCGGGATGGATGCAGAAGCCGGTCCTGCCGACCAGTTGGTCCGCAAGCCCCAGGTCGAACACCAGCTCGGTGATCGACGGGACCAGCGAAACGATGCGGGCCAGGCGGCGGCGCGGCTACTTCGCCGCGCCCAGGCCTTTGCGTACGGCCACGAT
>Ga0335076_10005313_pt1 | contig 13028 bp, 6 predicted proteins | sample Lox_Sample_25_FD_206717 | JGI IMG/M metagenome (GOLD analysis project Ga0335076, IMG submission 206717) | Soil microbial communities from Loxahatchee National Wildlife Refuge, Florida, United States - Lox_Sample_2.5 | ecosystem: Environmental > Terrestrial > Soil > Wetlands | place: USA: Florida...
TAGCGCTTCGCCGGCATCACCACCTCCAATCTGGCCCTCAACAATCACAGGACCCACACACGCCCTGGACCAGATAGAAGGGGGCCGGACACCCGGTTGAAAGCGCCGCGCTCGTTCAACCAGCGATCAACCGCACCCTACCCACACGATTAACACCTGTCAACAGCGAGGTCGTTGATCTATGTCTCAGGTCAACAGGCGATGGGTACGTGTGGCCGCTCCCGGTTGACGACTACCGGGATGGTTGCGGCCGGGGTTCGTTAGACGAGGACGCGGTCGCTCGCGCTTTGCACATTCACCGCGCGGCGGAGGAGTTCGATCGCACGCTCAGGCTGACCGGCCGACTGGTACAGGTTGGCGAGTTCGCTGTAGGCCTCGATCAAGTAGCGGCTCGGGTTCACCTCTAGCCGTTCGATCGCCTCCTCGTACAGCTCGATCGCGCGGCTGTCGCGATCCGCGGCGGCGAACACTTTCGCCATTAGTGCGTAGCCGCGTCCCGCCTCGAGCAGGGTTGTCTGTTCAAGCAGCGGACCGGCAGCGGCCGCCAACGAGACCGCCTCATCCTGCCGGCCGACCAGAGCGTACGCGCGGGCACGCTCCAGCTGCAAGTTCGCACGCTCAGCAGGACGGCCGCTACCGGAAACCAACGGTTCGGCCTCCTCGAGCAGCTCGAGCGCGCGCTGCGGATTGTCACGGTCGAGCTCGATATGGGCAAGCAACAGATGCGCCAACGCGGCATAGCGGCTCTGATCCGACAGCTCAAGCACATCGAGAGCAAGCTCCGCGTAATGCGCCGCACTGTCGCCTTCCTTCTTGCGCGCATGCAACCGCGACTGCGACCAGAAGATCCGTGCCCGCGCCAGCGGATCGACGACCTCCGCACTGTTCGCGACCAACACACCCAACAACGCCTCGGCCGCAGCGAAGTCGGCGCTATCCGAATAGGCGTTCGCGAGCAAAGCCCCAAACCGCGCCCGCCGCAACTGATCCCCACCCACCGTCGCAGCCTCAAAGTTCCGACGAAACACCCCGACCGCACGCTCATAGTCATTGGCCCGCACATACGCCCTACCCAGCGCATCAGCAACCTGAGGCTCAGCGCCCTCAAGCGCAGGGTCAAGCTCGACCGCACGCTCCAACGAAGCAATCGCAGCCGCAACCTCATCCTCCTGCAACAACAACTCACCCTCCAGCGCACCCGCCAAGGCCCGCTCCCGATCCGTCACCGCCCCAGCCAACGCCAACTCCACCAACCGCCGCGCCTCACCCAACTCACCAACCCCAAGCGCCGCCCGCGCAGCAACAAACGACGACAACTCCGCCGCCTCCTCAACCCCACGAGCCAAATACGTCTCACTCACACCCAGCCGCCGCGCGAACTCACGCAAAATCTGCAACGAAGGAACCCGCTCACCCTTCTCGATCCGCGAGATATATGCAGGCGTGCAACCAGGAAACGCCAAATCACGCTGCGACAACCCCGCCGCCAACCGCGACTCCCGCAAACGCCGACCAACACCATCGCCGAAGTACGCCAACTTCTGACGAGCCACAGCCACCAACCGCAATCTACCGCCGCCACCCGACCGACAGACTGAGGTTAGCCCGGTCTCAACCTACCTCAACACCAGACAATTCTTTCAACTCCAGCCGAACGTGAATCGGGTCCGCTTCAAGCGGGAACGCGTCCTGCGGCCTCTCAGGCGGCGGCGTCTTTCCGGGTGCGGCGCAGACACCCTGAGCGGCGCCGGATGCGAGCGGCGGTCTATGCCCGTTGTCGTCCGTGTCCGAGTCCTTCGCACGAGCGTGGAAGCCGCCGGACTACGACGACAGCTCAGCCCGGCGAGACCACCAGCCCTCGGCGGCGGTCGTTGCGCTCTCGGCCTGGCCGATGTCGCCGCCGACCAGTCCCGCGGTGGCAGCCCAGTGCAGGGGTATAAGGGCCAGCGCCCCGGGGAGCCAACGGTTCTCGTCGGGACTCAACGGTTCCGGAGCCGTGCGTTCATAGGCCTCGAGCAGTCGTCGCGGCTCGAGCATTTCAATGGGCGGGCCTTCGCCATCGGGGCCGCTCTGTGCGACGTGGTTCAGGCTGCCCGCGACGTCGTACAGCCGCTCCCTGACCCTCACGAAATCCAGGTCGAAGGTGGCCCACGAGCCGTCTGACAGTTCTCCCATGTTGCCCAGCTTGTAGTCCCCATGAATCGGAGCGCATGGCAGTTCAAGGCCCTTCCGCAGCTTGGAGAGCTCGCCGGTCAGTTGGTGCATCCGACGCACGACCGACTCGCTGCCGGGTCCAAGCCTGCGGCGTGTGAAGCCGACCGAGTAGCGCAGTTGCCCGAAGGTCCTGTGGTCATCGAGCGGCTCGGGCGGACCGGGCGCCCAGACTTCTTTGAGCGCAGTGTGAAGCCGTCCGAGCTCCTCGAATAGACGGACGTAGGCGTCCTCGCCTGCCGGTGGCGGGACGTGACCGATGAACTCCTCAACCTCAGCCCAACGATCAGCGACCCTCAGCAGGTCGCCGCCGGAGATCGGAATCGGCCGAGCGACGCGAACCGGCGTCGCCTGGAGCCGCTCACGCAGGCGCCGCAGTCCCGCTACCCGCCCACGGCGGACCCAGGGCCTATGAACCCGGAGGACAACCGGCGGCTCAGCGTCTATCCGCACGTTGAGGTTGAACGCGCCACCAATGTCAGCCCATTCAGCCTCGCGCGCGACGCGGGCGATCAGGGCCGAGACGGCCGGATCATCTGCGCTGGCTCTAGACCCGAACCAGCGCGGCAACCCAGAGGGAGAGGTCGAAGCTCCGACTCCGGTCATGGCAATAGTCCACCAGCGCACCCGAGGAACGGCCGGCCGGCGAACATCGCCCATCTTGCCGCGACGCCACTAGACCAAGGCGACGCGGGGGCAACAGGCCGAGTTTCGAGATTCTCGCTTGCGCGAGCGTAGGACCCGCCCAACCTCCCACGCGACCGCTGTACGCGCCGCGCACACCCCCAACCGGGCGCCGGCCATCTCCGTAGAGGGCGGTCGGCGACCGCTTGCGCGTCGAAGCGACGCGCCACTGCACAGCTGCTGATGGGTTCCACCGACGTCTGCTGACAGGCTGCTCGCAGACGCTTAGCCGAACGCGGGGCGAAGCGACAGCCGACGCGCAGGAGGAGTTGACGGCTCACTGAGAATTGGGCGCGCAACACGTGCCGGGAGATACTGGAAGCTCTGTGGAGCGCGAAGCCCTCGCACGACCTCGTCTAGGAGAACAGGCACTTCGAGCGTGGTTGGTTTCGAGATCTCGATCGCGTATGCACGTTCTGCGCCATCGAAGTAGGCGAAGTAATCGCGTCGGCGGATCGCGCCGTCGCCGCGGTAGCGGCGCCACAGGCCGTCTGGGGTGCTCTCGGCGATCCCCCGGACGCGGAACCAACCGATGACCCTGCCGATGGGCTGCGTCGCATAGACGATGGCGATCTGGACGTCGGTGGCGAGGCGCGAGCGGCGAAATTCAACTGTCTTGCGTCCGGCGAAGATCGCCGCCGCGTACTCCGGCTTGATCGACAGAAGTGCTACGCGCTGAGCGTCGTGCGGATCCACTCTGCTCCTTCGTCGGGGATGCCTTGAATCGACTGTGGCGCGCGCATGATCACGCTGTTGGCGATCAACTCTTCCAACGACCATGCCGGGGTCAGGTGACGCGACTGACGTATCAGCACCGCAAGCACGTCCTTTCGCCCGACGCGCGTCATCTCCTCGATCTCCTCAGCGGTGTATACGGTTCGTGTTCCGACGAAGCTAAAGATTTCAGCAGCGTCGGACGAGCGCAGGGTGTCCTCAACGACTGCGACGAACCGAACGGACTGTTCGTCGCTTGAGCGGTAGAAGAGGACGAGGTCACCGCGCATGAGCTGCTGCGTGCCCGCGTTCGATAGGTAGGCCTTGCGCAGGTCGTTGCCGCAAGCCGGAACGGGCGTCAGCTCGAGCTGCACGCGTCCTTCCGGGAAGAGACGCTCCTCCCAGCGCGGCTGGATCGGGACAATGTGGATCGGAACGTCGAGCTTCAGATGCCGCGGGCCGTAGCGGCGGTTGAACTCGAAGCCATCTAGCTCCGATGCCGCTTCAGGCGGCGGGACGAGTGACCGCCACATGACGAGCTCGTTGAGGTTGGTGAGCTGCTGCGTGACCTCAAACCCGTGATCTTCGAGCAGCCTAATCAGCTCTGCGTGATGCGGAAACACGGTGACGTAGAGGCCGGTGCGCCCGCGACCGTCCGCGTTGTCAAGCGCTGCTTTCAGCAGCAAGGCACCGAAGCGTTGGCGACGATGTGGCTCGGCCACCTTGACCGTGCAGAGTTTGAGTCGCTGGGAGGGGAGCCCGTATTCGGAGTCGTCCTCGTCCTTGAGGATGCAGATGCCTGCCAGCGAAACTCCACCGTCTATTACGAGCGCCTCCCGGCCACCGAGCTGACAGCTGTTCGCGAACCAGCTGTCGAAGTCGGGGTAGTCGCTCCGGAGCGACTCGAAGATCGGGTCTTCGAGATCGATTGAGTAGCACGGCCGCATCTCGACATTCGGCGGCGGCTGCGGGGCGGGCGGGTGCAGCTGCTCAAGCTGCTCAATCGCTTCGGCAAGGGAAACTGCTCGCGAGGCGAGTGCGGGCGCCGCGCGGGCGAGACGCTGCCGCAGATTGCGATCCTCAGTGACGAGGAAGTGAGCGGCGTTGGCGTCGAGCGCCGACGCGATCAGCGCGTCAACCCTGTTGTTCTGGCTCGCACCGAAAGCGAGGAGGAGCTCGTCCGACGCTGGAACGCTGTCGAGGACGATGTATTTACCGAGCGCACGCAGCCTCTGCTCGCGCCGCGCGCCATCGGTGTCCTGCTCAATGTCCTCCCGCGCCCCCGAGTGCACAGCGATTCGGTGACCGTGATCGTGTACCAAGCGCTGAAATCGCGCCGCTTCCTCGTACGGTTCGGTATCTCGAATCGGGCCGAACGGCTCGAGCGTGATGAACACGTTCGTGTCGATCAGGAAGGTGAGACGCGTCGGCGGCACACGTAAACCGTGGCCGAAGATGCTCTACGTTTCAACAGTTCAGCTTGACGCGACGCGCAATACCCCTCCGCGCGCGCTCAGGCAGAACGGAGGGCACCGAATCCCAGCAGGGCCTGAAGAGCGAACGGCCGGCGAGGGCTCTTAGATGCCGAGCTCGCAGCGGTCTGAGAAACCGCTGACACATCAGGTCGTCGCGGACCGAGCGAACGCTGGCGGTTCTACTGCGACGGTCGCCAGTCAGGCACGAGCTTCGCGATGGCAACGAAGGCTTCGTCGAGAGGCATCGAGATTGACACCGTCGAATACACGAAGCCACCCTCGGCGTTCTTTGTCTTGTGTGACCTGAGGCGATCGACCAGCGATCCAGTCAGCCTGACGTCGTCCGTCAGCGTGCGATCGACGGTGAGTTCGCTCGCGGAGATGCCGAGTTGGCGCAGCTCCCGATTGATCCGGCGGGCATCGAGTGTTTGCGGCTGGGCCGCCAGGGTTGCGTCGACTCCCCTGCCGTCATCTTCGGTGAGGGTGTAGCCGTTTTCTCGAGCAAGCTCTCGAGCCTCCTCACGAGTGATCCAACGTCCATCCTGGATCTGGACAGCTGCCTGCGTGCCCGGACGTCTGATCCAGGCGGGGCCGACGTCGTCCAGAAGTTCCCGGCTCGATTCGTCGGCCACGTCCTCAAGCTTCCATATCAACTGCGGCCCGCTGGAAATTCGCTCTCCCTTCGAACGTGGCGTACCGACTAGGCGAGTCGCCTAGCTAGTGCGGCCCAAGATAGCGCTGGTAGCGCATAACCTCAAAGGTCCATTTTTCGCCGGTCTGCTCCTCGAGGATTTTCACGTACCGCTCACCTTGGGCGATGCCGTTTCGAATGGCCCTAGGATTGTCCGGCTTGAGCTCGACAACAGTCCGCGTGTCCCAGTTGAGGGCGTCTACTCGGTTGTTGCCGTCGATCCAAACCTCGTAGTCCCAGTCGGGCCCCAATTCAGCCTCGAGGCCGATGTGAACCGCTCGCCCGTAAGCGGCGTAGGCGTTCTCTCCACCTGTCGGCCCAGGGCCGCCGCCTTCGCCCGGCCCCTGGGCTGGATCACCAACGGGGAGCCGCACTTCCGCCTCGTCGAGCCCTGAAAGTTCGTTGGGAAGTGCCAGGCCGTTCAGGTCGTATTCGTTGATGGGGTCTTGTGCGGCGTAGTCGTAGTTGTTGAGTGAGCCGCCGCTGATGGGGTCGGTGGCGTAGAAGCGGCCGAGGGTGGGGTCGTAGGGGCGGGCGCCCATTTGGATGAGGCCGGTGCTGATGTCGTTTTTTTTGTTCCAGGCGGCGGTGTAGCGTTCGGCGGCGCCGTTGGTGGCGACGTCGGTGTTGTTGGTGCTGATGAGGTCGAGGGGTGCGCCGAAGGGGTCGTAGGTGTGGGTGTCTTCGACGGTTGCGGTGTTGTCGGTTTCGATGGCGAGGTCGCCGTGGCCGTTGTAGTAGAGGAAGTTGTTGGCGGTGGAGAGGCTGATTGGGTCGGTGGTGTCGTGGACGAGGTCGGTGCCGTCGGGGGCGGTGACGTCGGTTTTGGTGATCGATGGGGTGCCGGTGGTGTTGTTGGTTTCTTCGAGGCCGCCGAAGCGTTCGTAGATGTTGGTGGTGGCGGGGGTGTTGGTGGCGCGGGTGTAGTGGTTTGCGCGTTCGCCGGGGGTGAGGGTGTGGGTGTAGACGGCGACGTCGTCGATTTGGCCGGTGAACCAGTCGCTGGTGGCGGTGGTGCGGCCGATGGTGAGGGTGTTGCTGTTGCCGGCGGGGGCGGGGTCGGGAAAGTAGGTGGTGCTGGTTCCGTCTTGGGTGACGAAGTCTTCGCCGAGGCGGGGGTTGTAGCCGACGATCAGGTGGTGCCAGCCGGGGAAGAGCGGGTTACTGCCTTGGTGGGTGTGGGTGACGCCGCTTCCGTCAACGAACGAGATCTGCAGTTTCGGTGCGGTAGTCACTTGGAGCTTGATGCTGCCGGCGATCCCAACGACGGTTTCGGTCGCGCTGGGGAAACCGCTGATGTTGACCCAGGCTTCGAGGGTGATGTGGGAGAGCTGAGCGGTGGTGAGGGTGACGGGGGTGGTGACCCAGCCGGTGGTGCCGTTGAGGGCGATGGAGGGGTCGCTGTCGCCGCTTGCGGTGAGGGCGCCGGTTTGGTTGAGGGTGACGCCGCCGGTGTAGGTGCCGTTTTGGCCGTTGATGCGGTCGGTCGCGGTGGTGCCGCTGGTTTCGTCGAGGCGCCAGTAGTTGTTGGGTTGTGAGTCGAGGATCGCGCCGAGGTAGCCGCTGGTGAGGCTGCGTTTGTGCATGAACCCGGAGGGGTCGTATTCGTAGTTGATCGTGCGTCCGGCGAGGGTGGCGCTGGTGAGGCGGTCGCGGACGTCCCAGCCGAAGCTGTCGGTGCCGCGGCCGGTGACGTCGCCGTCGGTGTTGTAGGTGTAGTTGGTGACGGTGCTGCCTTGGGTGACCGAGGCGAGCTCGTCGAGGTTGCTGGCCGAGTAGCTGTAGGTGGCGCCGGCGGTGCCGGTGGTGCAGTCACCGGTGGTGCTGGTGTTGAAGCGGGTGCGGTTGCTGTCGAGGTCGAAGCAGTAGCGACGCGAACTGGCGTCGGGGAAGCTGACCGTCTCGAGCCTGCCGATCGGGTCGTAGGCGTAGGTGGTGGTTCGGGTTGCGCCGGTGCCGTTCTTGGCGGCTTCGGTGTGTTTTTGGCCGTCTTGGTAGTAGCTGTAGCTGTAGTCGCCGAGCGGGTTTGTGTCGGTGGGGGCGCTGGTGGGTGCGGCGCCGGCGGCTTTCCCGACCGGGGACGTGAGCGTGCCGTGGCGGTTGTCGATGCTGTCGAGCCAGCCGGCCGGGTCGATCGTCTTGTAGCTGAAGGTGGCGGTTGAGGTTGGGTAGTTGACGCCGACGAGGTTGCCGCGGCTGTCGTAGAAGAAGTTGAAGACGCGGCTTGCGTAGTCGGTGGTTTGGGTGAGCTGGTCCCCTTCGTTGTAGGTGTTGCTGACGTTGTGGGTGGTGCTGCTTGGGTAGTTGCGGCTTTCGAAGGTGACGTTGCCTTCTTGGTCGTAGGTGTCGCGGAGGTAGCTGCCGTAGGTGTCGGTGAGCTGGAGCGGCCAGTCGGCTTCGTTTCGGTCGGTGGTGGTTGTGCCGGTCGGGTTGGTCGCGCTATAGAGGAGATCGTCGGGCTGGTAGACGTAGCTGGTGGTTGTGGTGGTTGTTTGGTGGTCGGCTTCGCTGGCCGTCCGTCCTTGTTTGTCGTAGCTGAAGCATTCGACGCCTTTGCCGTTTCGGACGGAGGCGGGCCGGCCGCCGTTGTCGTAGACGGTCGTGATGGTGGTGAGGCCGGCGTCGGTGACGCTTTTCTGCAGGCCGGCTTGGCTGGCGGTGGTGGCGACGGAGCAGGTGGCGTCGGGTGCGATCGCCGGATCGGTCGGTTGGTAGTAGGCGATGCTGGTGAGGTAGCTGTCGTTGGGGGTGCCGGTGAGGTTGCCGGAGCCGTCGATCGTGCGGCCCGAGTTGCCTTTCGGCATCCATTTCTTGATCAGCCGGCCATAGGTGTCGTAGGCGTAGGCGGTGATGTAGTTGCTGCCTTCGCTCTGCACCAGGCTGTAGTCGGCGTTGCCGGTCTCCGGGTTGGCGTAGTGGCTGAAACTGATCCGGCCGCTGCCGCCGCTCGCGTTCGCGGGTTCGACGATCGAGGTTTGGTTGAGCCAGGCTGGTTGCAGGGTGAGGCCGGTTGTGCCGTCGACGACGTGGTCGCCGGCCGAGCAGCTCTGGCTCTTGGCGGCGTGCAGGTGGACTTCGGCGGTGCCGGAGCCGGAGTCTTCGTATTCGACGACGATGCTGTGTTTGCCGGGTCCGAGGTTGAACGCGGGTGCGCAGACGGGGGTGGAGGTGGTTTGGCCGCCCCATTGGTTGATCAGTTCGTTGCCGTCGATCACCAGCCGGGTGCCGCCGACCGCGACCGTTGAGAAGGTCCAGGTGCCGTCCTGGCCGGCGCCGACGACGAGGTCGCCGCTCCAGCGGACATAGAAGTTGTCGGCGTTCACACCGCTCGCGGGCGCGCCGGTCCAGGTGAAGTCGATGTCGCTGTCGGTGCGGGTGGCGAGCGGCCGGCCGGCCAGCGCGGTGCCGTTCCAGTAGTTGCCCTTCAGCCCGCCCAGTGGGCTGCCGGGGGTGGTGGCGGTGCCGATCGCGGTCTCGTCGTAGCGGTAGCTGGTTACGACGCGGCCGAGTGAGCCTGCACCGTCGGGGTCGGGGCCGGTGACGGAGCTGAGGGTTCCGTCGACCGGGTCGTAGCTGTAGTCGGTCGGGGCGCCGGTCTGGTCCTCCGTCCACAGCAGCTGGTTGGCGCCGTTGTACAACGACAACGCGTAGGTGCCGTTGATCCCGTCGACCACGCCGGCGGTTTTGAGTGGGTGGAACTGCGGGTCGTACCAGACCCGGGCGACCTTGGTACCGGACGGCTGCTGGTTCGGCGGCTTCAGCTCGCTGCAGCCAAACGCGCTCGACGGATAGCTGCTGCCGGGATGGCTGACGGCCGGGGTCGGGAGTGAGAGGCCTGTGCTGCAGCTGTAGGCGAACGACCAGACCGGGGTCAGCATCTGCGGCAGGATCGCCTTCGAGCTGATCGGCCCATCGGTGATGCTCGTCACCTTGCCGCTGCTGTAGGCGATCTGCAGCTGATGGGTGGACTGGTATGTGCCCTGCGCGTTGAGGGTGGCGTCGGAGGAGTTGAGGTCGTTGGCGTTCTTGTACGTCTCAACCAGGCCGCTCGAGGCGCCGTAGCTGACGGCTGCGATGTCCTTAACCACGGTGCCGTCCTGGCTCTTGCGCGTCACCTTGATCAGGCGGCCGCTGCCGTCGACGGTGTACTCCCAAACGCGGCCGTCGGGGCCGCTGATGCAGAGCGCGAAGCCGGTACAAGTCGTCCAGTTGAACGTCAGCGACGCGAGGGTGGTGCCGCTTTGGGTGGCGGCGATCGTGGTGGGGCGGCCGGAGGCGTCGAAGCTGTACACGTACGCCTCCTGGCCGCTGTTTCCGACTGCGACCTCGGCACGCGAGAGGGGGTAAGCGTGGTCGGAGCCGACAGCCGAACCGAACACATAGAACGACCCGTCCGGATCGGTGAGGGTGTAGGTGTTGTCGCCGTTCTTGACGATCTGACTCGGGTCACCGGGTTCGCCCTGGTAGACCTGCGAGCTGCCGACGTGGGCGTAGTAGTCAGAAGAACCGTCCGCGGACACGCGCTCGAGCGCGTCGTACTGCTGGTCGCCTGTGAACAGGTTGTGGTCGATCAGCTTGACCGGCACGTTCCCGACCGTCCCCAGCACCCAGCCGGCGCCGAGTCCGGAGAGGCCGCCGGCGGCAGCGTTACGGGTGTCGAGCGAGTTGTAGGTCGGAGCCCCAGACAGGACACCGATGCCGGTCGGATAGCTCGGCCCGGGCATCGAAACAACCAGGTTGCCGTTTGCTTCGTTGACGGTGAGCGGGCCGTGCGTGAACAGCGGCCAGTAGCCGCGGACGCCGAGCCCGGGGATCTTGACCGTGAACGCCTTCACGCTGCTCCAGCTGGAGGTGCCGCTGCCGTCGGTTGTCTGCAGCGACAGCGTGCGGGCGCACCAGTCGTAGCTGCTGCCGTCGGCGAGCTTGTTCGGGTCAACCGCCCAGGTTGCGTAGTCGCTGCCGCCGCCCGGAACCGACCCCAGCACCGGCGAGGTGGCAACCACCGTTGTGGTGCAGTCGCTGCTCGTCGCCAGCTGAAACTGAAAGCCGACTCCGGTGGCCGACGGGGCGCTTGCTTTCAACACAGGGGTGGTCGAGGTGACCAGCGACGGTGAGCCGACCGCGCCGACCGGTGACACCAGCGTGGGCACCGATGGCACGGCAACGACGGTCAGATTGAAGTGCGCCGACGCCGCACTCTGCGCGCCGTAGATGTCCTGCGCGACCGCCGTCCAGTAGTAGACGCCAGGACTGATCGAGGACGGGAAGCTGGTCGTCGGGGTGCTGCCGCTACTCAACCCACTAACCGTCTTCGTCTGCAGCAGACTGCCGCCGGACGTGTACAGGGAGAAGGTCAGCTGGCCGTTGTCTGCGTCCGGGTCGGAGTACTGGATCCCGACCAGCTCCGACGCGTTGCTGGTCACCGTCCCACTCGGCGGCGTCACACCGACGCTCGGCACCGACGGGGCCGTGTCGGACAGGATCCCGTTCGAGGTCAGCCAGGCCGAACAGCCATCGTCGTTACAGCCCTCTTCATGCACGGTCAGCGTGTGGCCGTGATCGGCCGACACGACGGTGTAGTTCTCGGTCGTCGCGCCGCTGATCGCGACCCCGTCGCGATACCACTGCCACTGAAACGTGATCGCCGCACAGCCGGTCGGATCGGTCCACGACCCCGCCGTCGTCGTCAACACCGTCCCCACCGCCCCACTACCAGCAATCGAGAAGCCGCTGTTATAGACCGGCACACCCATACAAACAACAAACGGGCGCACCCCTCCCACCCCTCCCACCCCGGCCGCCTCCACCGCCGCCAACAGCGGCGTGTCCGCCATCGTCAGCATGAAGCCGGCCGACGAGGCGGGCGGCCCGGTGGGCGCCGGGGCCGTGCGCGCGGCCGCCCGCACCGCGCCGGCAACCAACACCACCACCAGCAACACGGCGAATGCGAGCGGTCGACGGAAGGACAGGCGGACGCGCGGCATCACAGGCCTCCTCGCACGAGACAGAAACGGGACGAGGACCCCGGCTGAAAGCGCCGCACTCGATCAACCAGCGATCGCCAACCACCCTACCCATCAACTAAACCAAAGTCAACAACACAACAAACTTTGGTTCTTGGAAGGTTGTTGACGGCGCGGGCAGATGAAGCTCGCGCCCGCGTGGGGAAGGCGGCGACTGGGGTGGGTTTAGACGAGCAGGCGGCCGCTGGTTTGTTGCACGGCCATTGCGCGGCGGAGCAGGTCGAGGGCGCGGTCGGGGTGGCCGTCGTTTTCGTAGAGGGCTGCGAGTTCCGAGTAGGCCTCGACCAGGTAGCGGCTCGGGACCGCCTCGAGTCGTTTGATCGCCTGTTCGTACAGTTCGACTGCTTGGGCTTGGTTGCCGGCGGTGGCGTAGACCTTGGCCATCAGGGCGTAGCCGCGGCCGGCGTCGAGCGGGCTGACCTGTTCGAGCAGCGGGGTGGTTGCTGTCGCGAGCGCGATCGCCTCGTCGGTGTGGCCGAGCTTGGCGTGGGCGCGGGCGCGTTCGAGCTGCAGGTTGGCCCGCTCGTAGGGACGGCCGCTGGCGTTGACCAGCGGCTCGGCCTCGTCGAGCAGCTCAAGCGCCCGCTGCGGGTTGTCGCGGTCGAGCTCGATGTGGGCGAGCAGTAGATGGGCGAGCGCGGCGTAGTAGCTGTGGTGGCTCAGCTCGAGCACGTCGAGCGCCAGCTCGGCGTAGTGGGCGGCGCTGTCGCCGTCGTTCGAGAGTGCGTGCATCCGCGACTGCGACCAGTAGACGCGGGCGCGCATCAACGGGTCGGCGAGGTCGCCGCTGACAGCGACCAGATCTCCGAGCAACGCGTCGGCCTCGTCGAAGCTAGCGGTGTCCGAGTAGGCGTTCGCGAGCTGGGCGCCGAAACGGACACGGTTCAACTGGTCGTCGCGCTCCGCCGCCGTCTGATAGTTGCGGCGAAAGACGGCAATCGCGTGCTCATAGTCGTTGGCGCGCGCATAGGCACGGCCGAGCGCGTCGGCGACCGCCGGATCGGCCCGTTCTAACTCGGGGTCGAGTTCGATTGCCCGCTCGAGCGCCGTGATCGCGGCCGCCGCATCGCCGTCGTGCAACGCGACCTCACCCTCGACCGCGCTCGCCAACGCCCGCTCACGATCGCTGCCGGCACGGGCGAACGCCGACTCGATCAGACCCCGAGCCTCCTCAACCTCACCAACACCAAGCGCCGCCCGTGCAGCGACGACCGGGGACAGCTCGCCGCC
>Ga0335076_10005314_pt1 | contig 13027 bp, 10 predicted proteins | sample Lox_Sample_25_FD_206717 | JGI IMG/M metagenome (GOLD analysis project Ga0335076, IMG submission 206717) | Soil microbial communities from Loxahatchee National Wildlife Refuge, Florida, United States - Lox_Sample_2.5 | ecosystem: Environmental > Terrestrial > Soil > Wetlands | place: USA...
CATCGCGGAGAAGCGAGACGCCAAGAAATGGCCCTGAGCTGGCGCCGATGTACCCGCGTGCCATCCAGATGCGGCGGTGCCCCAGAACTTACGGGGTCGTGACGGTTTCGGCCCGTTTGCTGGCTTGACCGGCTCTTCACGCCTTACCGTGGAGGCGTAATCAATGCCCTTAATTACCAGGAACGGGAAACCTTGGCTAGCAACCCCGATCCGCCTGGCCGGATCGTCGTCGTAGACGACGATCCCACCGTGGCGGATGTCGTCGGGCGTTATCTCATCCGCGACGGGCACACCGTCGAGTGCGTGCACGACGGATACGAGGCACTGCGCCGGGTGGCCGAGGAGCCGCCCGATCTCGTCGTACTCGACCTCATGCTGCCCGGCATGGACGGCCTCGAGGTGTGCCGCAGGCTGCGCGCCCGCTGGCCGATCCCGGTGGTCATGCTGACCGCCCTCGGCGACGAGACCGATCGCCTTGTCGGCTTCGAGACCGGCGCGGACGACTACGTGACCAAGCCGTTCAGCCCGCGCGAGCTGGCGCTGCGCGTGCGCTCGGTGCTGCGCCGGTCCCGCGGCGCGGGCCTGCCCGACAAGCTCGACCTCGGCGCGATCACCGACGGCGACCTGGTGGTGGACCTGTCGGCGCACGAGGTCAGGGCCGACGGCAAGCTGATCCAGCTGACCTCGCGCGAGTACGACCTGCTCGTCTTCCTGATGCGGAACCCGCGCAAGGCCTTCACCCGGGAGCAGTTGCTCACCGAGGTCTGGAGCTGGACGTTCGGCGACACGTCGACGGTCACCGTGCACGTTCGGCGGCTACGGGAGAAGCTGGAACCCGACCCGACCATGCCCCGGCGCATCGTGACCGTGTGGGGCGTCGGGTACCGGTACGAGCCGGAGGCGGCGTGACCGCCCTGGCCGGCGGCGACCTGTCCCTGCCGGCCGGCATCCAGTGGTCAGACCTGGCCTTCATCTCCGAAGGCGTGCTGATCGTCGCGGTGATCACCGCGATCATCGGGATCCTCGCGCTGAGGCAGCTCGCGGGCCATTCGATCGGCCTGATGATCACCATCGTGGTCGCCGTGTCCATGATCACCGCCATCGCCGGGGTCGGCGTGATCACCGTCCGCATGCTGGGCACCGGCGCCCAGCGGGACGAGATCCTGGACCTGATGGCCATCGCCGGCCTGGCCGGCCTGGTGGTGGCGCTGGTCCTGGGGCGCCGGCTGACCAGGGCGAGCCGGGCGCTGTCCTACGCGGTGCAGGGCGTCGGGGCGAACGGTGTCTACGTGGCTCCGCGGCTGACGCTGCCCGCGGAACTCGATGAGCTCTCCAGGGAGCTCACCGCCACTCACGAGCGGCTCGCGCAGGCCCGGTCGCGCGAACGCGCCCTGGAGGCCAGCCGGCGCGAGCTCGTCGCCTGGGTCAGCCACGACCTGCGGACCCCGCTGGCCGGCTTGCGGGCCATGGCCGAGGCGCTGGAAGACCAGGTGGTGGTCGATCCGCGCGAGGTGTCCCAGTACCACTCGCAGATCCGCCGCGAGGTGGACCGGCTGACCCTGATGATCGACGACCTGTTCGAGCTGTCCCGCATCCACGCGGGCGCGCTGCGGCTGTCCAAGCGGATGGTCGGGCTCGAGGACCTGGTCGCGGAGGTGGTCGCCAGCGCCGAGCCGGTGGCCCGGCACAAGGGGGTCAGGCTCACCGGGGCCGCGGTGCGCGGCATGCCGGTGTACGTCGACTCCGCCGAGATGGGGCGCGCGCTGCGCAACCTGGTGACCAACGCGATCAGGCACACCCCGGCCGACGGCGGCGTGGACGTGCTGGCCGAGGTCCAGGGCGGCCTGGCCTGCGTAACCGTGTCCGACGCCTGCGGCGGGATCCCGCCCGACGACCTGCCGCGGGTGTTCGACGTGGCGTTCCGCGGCGAGTCCGCCCGGACCCCGGGACCGCAGTCGGGCGGCGGGCTGGGCCTGTCCATCGCGCGCGGCATCGTGGAGACGCACTCGGGCCAGATCGCCGTGCGCAACGCGGGCCCCGGCTGCCAGTTCCTCATCCGGCTGCCGCTAGCCCGCCCGGGCGCGCCCGCCATCAACCGCACCGTGCCCCGCCGCCGGGCCAGCGCGCCGTCTCCGGCGGGACCCGGGGGTCCTCCGGGTCCGGGTCCCGCGGGCCCGCCGGGGCCGGGTCCGGCCAGCCCGGACTACCCCCGCGCGATCGCCCGCTGACCACATCGCCGATTCGCTGCGCCTGCTGACGGCGCAACGGCCCCGTCACGCGGCTGCTGTCCTGCCGTGACGTGCCCGTGGCCGACCAGGCACCCACCCGCGGCGAGCCACCTGCCTCAGGCCCGCCCGGGGCGGTCAACGTGAACCGGCGGTCAACGTGAACCGCCTGGCCGGGGGTCGGCCACGTTACCGCCCGGCCAGGGCGGCGGGTTCGCGCAGCGGAGCGAGGGCGAACTCGGCCATGCCCGCGGCGAACCGCGTCTGCGCGCGGAAGCCCAGGTGGTGAGCGGCGCCCTCGGCGGAAGCCACGATGTGCCTGACGTCGCCGAGGCGGTATTCGCCGGTCACAACGGGCTCGATGCCGCCGAAGGCGGCGGCCAGGGCACTGGCCATCTCGCCGACGGTGTGCGGCTCGCCGCTGGCCACGTTGTAGCACAGCAACGTACCCGCCCCGCCCGCCGTGCCCGCCCCGCCCGCCGTGCCCGCGTCCGCACCGCCGGCAGCACCGCCGCCCGAACGATCCGCCGCCTCCAGCGCCAGCAGGTTGGCCCGGGCCACGTCGCGGACGTGCACGAAATCTCGGCGCTGGGCGCCGTCCTCGAATACCCGCGGCGGTACGCCGTTCTCCAGGCAGGAGCGGAAGATGGCGGCCACGCCTGAGTAGGGGGTGTCGCGCGGCATCCGCGGGCCGTACACGTTGTGGTACCGCAGCCCGACGGCGGCGCCGCCGGTCAGCCGGGCCCAGCTGGACGCCAGGTGCTCCTGGGCCACCTTGCTCGCGGCGTAGGCGTTGCGCGGGTCGAGCGGGGCGTCCTCGTCAACGGTCGCCGTCACCAGCGGCGAGCCGCACGACGGGCAGCGCGGCTCGAAGCGGCCCGCGGCCAGGTCGCCCGGGTCTCGCGGCGAGGGCCGCACCCGGCCATGCACGGCACAGTCGTAGGCTCCCTCGCCATAGACGACCATGGACGACGCGAAGATCAGCCGCGGGATGCCGTGGCGGCCCATGGCCTCGAGCAGCACCGCGGTCCCGGTGACGTTGACGTCCGCGTACACCGGCAGGTCGGACAGGTCCACGCCCAGCCCGACCATGGCGGCCTGGTGGCAGACGGCGTCCATGCCGGCCAGTGCCTTATCCACCGCCGCCGGGTCGCGCACGTCGCCCACGACGAGATCGAGGGGAACGTGGTCCGGCCGCCCGCCGTGCACGGCGGGCGTGAGCGAGTCCAGGCCGCGGACCTCGTGGCCGGCCTCCCGCAGGGTCTCGGCGATGTGCGAGCCGATAAAGCCGGCCGCACCGGTGACTAGCACGCGCATGAGCACAAGCGAACCATGCCGCAGGCCCGGCCCGAGCCGCCGGCGCGCCCGGCGGACGAGCCGTCATACCTTCGTAAGGCCCGATGAGCCCTTTTCCCGGCTAAATCGGGGATCCGCGGAAGTACTGTCTGTCGCCATGGAAATCGATGTCGTCCTGCCGTGCCTCAACGAGGCAGACGCACTGCCCTGGGTGCTGTCCCGGATGCCGAACGGCTACCGGCCCGTCGTCGCGGACAACGGCTCCACCGACGACTCGGCCGTCGTCGCCGCCGCCCACGGGGCGCGCGTCGTGTACGTCCCGCAGCGCGGCTTCGGTGCCGCCTGTCACGCCGGGCTGCTCGCGGCGAGCGGCGACATCGTCTGCGTCATGGACGCCGACGCCTCGTTCGACCCCGCTGACCTGCCCACCGTGGCGGACCCGGTCGCGGCGGGCGCCGCCGATCTCATGCTGGGCCGGCGGTCGGTCCAGGGCCAGGGCGCCTGGCCGCTGCACGCCCGGATCGGCAACCGGGTGCTGGCCGCCGAACTGCGCCATCGCGTCGGCGTCCCGGTCCGGGACCTCGGCCCGATGCGCGCCGCGCGCCGGGAGGCCCTGCTGGCGCTCGCGCTCGGCGATCGCCGGTTCGGCTACCCGCTCGAGATGGTGGTGCGCGCCGCCGAGGCCGGCTGGCGGATCGCCGAGACCGATGTGCCGTATTACCCGCGGACCGGCAAGTCCAAGGTCACGGGCACGCTGCGGGGCACCGCGCGGACCGTCAGGGACATGCGCCGGGTGCTGGCCTCCGTCACGGCGCCGGACCCGGCGGCCGCCGCGGCCAGATCGGCGGCCGCCGCGGCCAGGCCGGCCGCCCCTGCCGCCAAGCCGGCCTCGGTGACCGCCGTGCGAGCCTCGTCATGACCGCCGGCGTCTACACGGGCAAGCACCGCCGGGACGACGCCCTAGGAGCCCCAAGGGCCCCAGGCACGCCAGGCGCCCCGGCCACGCCGGGAACGCCGTCCTGGACCCGGGCGGGCCGCCTGCTGGCGGCCCAGGTGGTGGTGATCGCCAAGGAGCCGGTGCCGGGCCGGGTGAAGACCCGGCTCACCCCGCCGTTCACGCCCTGGCAGGCGGCCGCCCTGGCCGAGGCGGCCCTGACCGACACCCTGGCCGCGGTGGCGCGGGCCACCGTCGCCCGCCGGGTGCTCGCCCTGGACGGGAGGCCCGGGCCCTGGCTGCCGAAGGGCTTCGACGTGATCGCGCAGCGCGGCAGGGGCCTGGACGAGCGCATCGCCTGGGCGCTGTCCGACGCCAGGGTGACGCTGCCGCTGCCCGTGGTCCTGATCGGGATGGACACCCCGCAGGTGACGCCCGACCTGCTGGCCGCGGCGGCCGAGCCGCTGGTGGCCAGGACGGCGGACGCTACCTTCGGCCTGGCCGAGGACGGCGGCTTCTGGCTGCTCGGCCTGCGGGAACTCGACCCGGGCCTCATCCTCGGCGTGCCCATGTCGCAGCCAGACACCGGCCCGCGCCAGCTGGCCCGGCTACGCCAGGCCGGACGGCGCGTGCACCTGCTGCCCGAACTCACCGACATCGACACGTTCTGCGATGCCGAGCGCGTCGCCGCGCTGACGCCAGGTTCCCGCTTCGCGGGCTGCCTGGCCCGCCTCCGCGACGGCGCCTGGCCGCACGACGGCGCCGGGCAGGCGGTCACGGCGGCGCGCTGACGGCTTTTCGCCCGGCCGGGGCCACTGCAGTAGCCGTGAGTGGTTAAATGGTTCCGGTTGTACGAAATTCGTGTACGTGTCACAGCGCCTGCGAAATTCCGACCGCGGGCAGCATGCCGGTGGCAAGCGCCCAGCCTGGAGAGGCAGTGACCACAACGGGCAGCGGCCGCGGCAACCCGGGACACACGACCGTGGGTTCCCGAAATCGTCATCAGTAGGATCAGTAGGAGAAGTACATGCCTCAGGGCACTGTGAAGTGGTTCAACTCGGACAAGGGCTATGGCTTCATCGCCCCGGACGACGGCTCGGCCGACGTCTTTGTCCACCACTCCACCATCAAGATGGACGGATTCCGCGCCCTCCAGGAGAACCAGCGGGTCGAGTACACCGCCGGGCGCGGCCCCAAGGGCCCGCAGGCGGAGGAAGTCCATCCGCTGTAACACGTCACGACACGCCAGAAGGGGCGGTCCCGGAAAACCCGGGCCGCCCCTTTCCGCGCGCCAGGCGCGCCCGGCGCGCCGGACGCGCCAGCCGTCAGGCCACCGGGCCGGTGACGGTGACCAGGCTGCCGTAGCTGAGGTAGGAGTAAGCCGTCTTGGCCGCGTCCCAGGGCAGCTCGACGCAGCCCAGGCTCTGGTAGTACCCGTAGCCGCCCCGGTCGAACTGGTGCACCGCGTCGCCGCCGTTGAAGTAGTTCGCAAAGTACACCGGGTCGTCGTATTGGCTGCCGTCCGGGTTGGTCCCCTGCATGTAGCTGAAGTAGAACTTCAGGTACACCGGGAAGGTGCCGTCCACGGTCGGGGAGGCCGGGATGCCGGTGTTGACCAGGGTCGTCAGCACCACGTGGCCGTTGTGCCAGAGGTTCAGCGTCTCCGGGGAGTCCTGGCTGACCAGCGCGTAGCTGTAGCCGTTGGGGTTCTGCTGGCCCTTGGCCAGCGCGGTGAACAGGTCGGACCAGAGGGCGGAGCCCGGGTACCCGTCCATGGTCAGGTTGTGCACCGACTCGAACGCCCGGATGGCGCCGACCTGCAGGATGTTCGCCGACCCGGCCTGCCACTGGTGGGTCAGACTCCACGGGTAACCGCTCTGCCAGGTGAAGGTGCCGGCCGGCGCGGTGTAGGCGGCGGCGAGCTGCGCCCGGGTGTTGGCCGGGTTGATCGCCACGCCCGACGTGGCCGTCCAGGTCAGCGGCAGGTACCCGAGCTGGGCGAGCAGTTCCTGCAGCCGCAAGGTGCTGAACGAGGCGGTGGTGAAGCTCCGGCTCAGGTCGGAGCCAAGCGTTCCGCCGTTGCCCGCCAGGGCGCCCGCGGCCGATTGCACCCCGGCCAGCCCGCCCGGGATCTGCACCGTGACCTTGGTGCTCCCCATGAACCCCACGGTCGGGGTGAAGACCGCGGTGTCGCCCTGGGCGGCCCAGTGGCCCGCGATGGACGGCGACAGCGTCGGCATCGGGGAATTGGCCGCCAGCGGCGCGGAGAACCGCACCCGGATGGACCGGGTACCGATGACGTTCTTCGCGCCCGCGGCCGGGGTCACCGAGACCAGGTGCAGGGCGGCGGCCGGCTGCAGTGGCTTGGACGCGCCCGCGGGGCCGTCCGTCGACACCAGGGAGGCGTGGCTGCCCGGCGAGGCGAACGCCACGATTATCACGCCGGCACCGAGCACGAGCGCCGCGCCGCCGGCCGTGAGGGCCATCCCGCGCTTCGTCAACCGTTTCGGGACACCAGAAGTCTTGTCGCTCTCATGCTGTCTGCGGAACCAATCGGATCCCGGCACGGCGCTGTCTCCTCCCCGTGATTACACAATTGGACGAAAGCAAAGGGCATAACTGCGAGCAACCAAGATCGTAAGCCCGCTCCTCCTACTGACAGACGCGTACCTGCGGGAAAAGGTTGCCGGTCCCGGCCGATCCCGCCGGCTGCGGAAGCGGGCCGTTCCCGGACCTGGCACATTGCTGCCCGTAATCGGGTAAGCACGTGCCGGCCGTGGGTTGGCCAGCACGAACAAGAGCCTACCCAGCCGCCCGGGCGGCCAAGCAGGGCCCCGGGCCCGCAGTCAGGCGGGGCCGGCGGCCAGCCGGCCGTCCCGCGCCGCATCTCGCCGCAGCACGATGCCGAACGGGCCTGGCTAATCCGCCCCGCGGCACCCCCAGCCATTACGGCGAGTTGCCTATCCCGGGTAATTCATAAACCCGGGGAAATGCCCGCCCCAGCCAATTTGCACGGTCGCGAAATCTCCGGGCCCCGCTTTGTGAGAGCTCCCGTCGCCGGCCTGGCCGGGTTAATCGCCGCGGCCCGCGGGCCGCGGCGATCCCGCCCGGTGCCCGCGGCCCCGCCCCGGCCCCCGGCCCCGGGCGGGGCCGGGGGCCGGGGCCGGGGCTGTGACCTGCCCCGCGGGCTCCGCCAGGGGGCGCATCCGTAACGTCCCCGCAATATCCGTCGGTCACGATGGGAGTTTTAACAACTACGCTCCGTCTACCTGATGGGCCGTCCGGCGGGATGGCCGCGAGCCCGGGCCTATCACAGGACAATCTCGGCACGATGATATGGACCGTCACCTGCGACTTAAGAACTTCGCAATGAATTACTAAGGTTCTGGCGCTGTCGCGGCCAGGAAAACGGACAAAACGCAAATCTGCTGAATTCCCTTAAATCGTCGGCGCCGCGCGGCTACGGTGATCCACCGGGAGCGGCACAGCGGACATCCATGGAGGTGGATTGAATGCTCAGCGGGCATCGGTCCGCATGGCGCCGCCGCAGGAGTTCCAGTCGTGCGGCGCGTATTGCGGTACCCCTCGCCATCCCGATGGCGATGGGCCTGACCCTCGGGATCATCCTCGCAATCTCGGGAAACAACGTTTCGAAGATCTCGCCGTCCGCCCTGGGAGCATCGGCGTCGGCCAGCCCGTCCGGGAGCGCGGGCGCGGCGGCGGCCGCCGCGTCGGCGTCGCCGGGCACCACGGCGGCGGCTGCCGCGGCGACGGTGCCGCCGGCGCCTAGCTTCGCCAACGGGCCGGTCGCTGCGCATCAGCTCGGCGACCTGGCCACGGTCCCGGTGGACGGCACGGGCGCGGCGATCAACCTGGACCAGACGGCGGCGCAGGCCGCCGGGTCGATGAACTGCACCCTGACCGTGCCGGCCAACCCGCTGTCTGCGCAGGGCCTCGCCACGCCGTGGCAGCTCGGCGATGGCTGCACGATGGCGGACGCCGCCAACGAGGGCGCGTTCGTCGAGGCCACCATCCTGGCCCCGAACGGCCGGGTGCAGGTGTACAACCCGCTGGTCATCACGGCGGGCACCACGCCGGCCGCTACGCCGGTCGTCCCGACGATCGCGCCGGGGTCACAGGTGATCATCGACATCGGCTCCAACGGGACGAACCTGGTGCTGGAAGGCCCCGGCGCGCGGCAAGGGAACTGTGTCGACGCGCTCGGCCAGTCCGTCATCGGCCAGGTGTCGGCGTGCAACGCCGTCAACTTCTACCGAGCCGCCAACGCCGAGATCGCGAACGGCACGCTGACGGTTCCGCCGCTTGGCACATCCGATGACGGCCAGCCGTGCCTGAGCACGCGTGACTTCGCCGTGGTCGACCAGGACCCGAGCGACAACGTGGTGACGGACTACCTGATCAACGGCAAGGGCCAGACCGCACAGGACAACGCGGCCAACGCGACCGCCGTCCCCGGCGCCACCACCCTCGTGAACGGCAGTGACGACAAGCTGCTCGCCGATTTCCTCGACCCGGCGAACGGGTGCACGCCGTTCAGCGCTCCCGACTCGACCGCCCCGGGCGGCACCGCCGGCGCGCAGGCGCTCAACGAGCTGAGCGCCCGCGTCAGCCAGAAGGGGACGATCGGAGTGGTGCCGCCGAACGACGAGATGACCCTGGTCGGCGGCGCGTTCAGCGTCGCGAAGACCAACGTCTACCGCTCGCTGGTGGATCAGCCGCTGCTGGCTGGCAACACGAACGCCACGCAGGTCGCGGAGGCCTTCTGCCAGAACATCACCAACATCGCGCCGGCCCGCAACCAGCTCGACATGACCAGGGAGCTGAACTTCGCCACTCCGGTCGCGGCCATCGGCGACAACCTGGCGACGTTCATGGGCAACCGGCTCAGCATGTCGTTCGTCAACCTGGGCTGCGCCAACTTCGGCCTCGCCAACCCGGTGACCGTGACGCTGGACGGGAACGGGGCGGCCACCGCGGTCACCTACAACCTGACCCAGCAGGTGGCCAAGGTGACGGCGGCCACGCCGACCGCCTCGCCGTCGGCGAGCGGCGCCAACACCGGCAACCAGAACCCGTTCAGCCGGCGTCACGACCGGCAGAACCAGGCAGGCATGTAGCACCGCCGCAGGCGTGAGGCCTGAGTAGGCCCGCGTTCATCGTCAAACACGCACAGCGCTCCATGGCCCAGGTGGCCCCGAGGAACTCGGGGCCACCTTCGCCATGTCAGGAACAAAACCAGGTGCTGCCCGACCGTCATCCCGCAATCGGTTGCGATGCAGGCGCCGACCTATCACAGGATGATCTCGATTCACTCGGATGGCCTCTGAGCTGCGACGTAAGGACTTGGCAAGGATTTCCAGAAGTTCCGGAACCAGTCCTGCCGGAAGCTTAAAAAATCCTTACCCGGCGCAAATCTTTCCAATTCACCGAACTCGCCCGCGCTGCAGGTCTACCGTGATCCACCGGGGACGTCACAGCCGACATCCATGGAGGTGGACTGAAGAATGCTGAGCGGGGATCGGTCCGCACGGCGCCGCCGCGGGCGCAATAGCCGCGCGGCGCGCATCGCGGTGCCTCTCGCCATCCCGATGGCGTTGGGCCTGACGCTCGGGATCGTCATCGCGGTCTCGGACACTAACACCACGCACATCACCCAGTCGGCCCTGGGGGATTGTGCAACGGCCTCCACGAGCCCTGCTGCGGCTGCCTCGGGACCGGCTGCGGCTGCGTCCGGGAGCCCTGCCGCGGCTGCCTCGGGACCTGGTGCGGCTGCCTCGGCGTCGGCGTCGGCGTCGGCGTCGGCAGCACCCTGCCCGAGCGCTTCCGCCTCGGCCAGCGGTTCCGCGCCGGCCGCGCCGGCCGCGACCGCGGCCAACGTCAACTGCGACATCATCGTCCCGGCGAACCCGCTGAGCGCGCGCGGCCTGGCCACCCCGTACCAGCTCACCGGCCCGGCCGGGACGTCGGCGGCCGCATCGGGCTGCACGATGGCCAACTCGGTCAACCTCGGCGCGTTCGTCCAGGCCACCATCCTGAACCCGCGGACCGGCGCGCTGTCGGTCTACAACCCCCTGGTCCTCACCCAGGGCACCACCCCGGCCGTCGCGCCGGTGGTGCCGAAGCTGCCGCGGAACGCGATCGTCACCATCGACTTCGGGTTCAACGGCACGGACCTGACCCAGGTGGGCGCGACGCCGAACGCGCTGAGCCAGGGCCGCTGCGTCAACGGGCTGGGCTCGGTCTTCGGCCAGGTGTCGTTCTGCAACGGCATCAACTTCTTCAACGCGGCGTCCGCGCTGATGCGCGAGGGGCTGTTGCACGTGCCGTCGGCCGGCCGGTCGGCCAACATGGCGCCGACCGCGGGCCGGACCGGGACCGGGACCACGTGCCCGGTCACGCGTAACTTCGACATGGTCGACCAGGACCCGAGCGACAACGTGACCACGAAGTACCTGTTCAACCCGGCCACGGACCAGACGGCGCAGGACAACGCGGCCAATGCGGCCAGCATGGCGGGCGCCCAGACGCTGGTCAACGGGAGCGACAACGCCCTGCTCGACAACTTCCTCGACCCGGCGTTCGGATGCACCCCGTTCATGGCGCCGGACCTGGGGAACAACAGCGCGCCGGGCACCTCGCAGGCCCTCGACGAGCTGCTGGCCAGCAAGAACCAGCCCAGGGTCGCCGCCCTGGTGCCGGAGAACGACGAGATGGTGCTGGACGCCAACGGCCAGCTCGACCAGGCCAAGACCGACCTGTACCGGGCCGAGATCGGCCAGTCGCCGGTCGGCTTCCAGACCAACCTGACCAGCAGCCCGGCGATGTTCTGCCAGAACATGGTCAACATCCAGACCCCGTTCCTGGCCGCCAACCAGAACCTGCTGTCCCAGGGGCCGACGCCGGTGCCCACGGTCGGCGAGAACCTGTTCACCTTCATGGCCAACCGGCTCAACATGTCCTTCACCAACCTGGGCTGCCAGAACTTCGGCCTCACCAACCCGGTCACGGTCGTCCTCGACGGCGCCGGCGCGGCCATGTCGGCGACGCTCAACACCACCCCGCAGCAGGCGAGCAACACCACCGGAGCGGGCGGGACCGCGGGCGGCGGCGGTGGCGGCGGTGGCGGCGGGACCCAGCTGGGCAACCCGCTGCCGGTGCAGCCGCTGCCCGGCCAGACCTCCTGGCGCAAGGGCCGGGGCGGCCACCACCTGATGAACCCGTCAGGCACGTAGGCTCCGGGTCCGCGTCACGGTGGTCCCTCCCCCCAGGCCGCCGTGGCGCGGGACCGGCACCCGGTCAGGGGCCTGCTGACCGCCAAGACGCAGGCAGGCAGACAGGCCCGATCAGTGCAGACAGGCCCGATCAGTGCAGACAGGCCCGATCAGTGCAGACAGGCCCGATCAGCGCAGACAGGCCCGATCAGCAGGGAGCGCCGCGATGCCGGAGAGTGGTACTACCGAAAGCAACGACCGGACCGGCCGCGGCCGGGGCGTCAGGCTGGTGGCGTACCTGGCCGCCGGGCTGCTGGCCCTGGGCGCCGGGTTCGGCCTCACCCGGCTGATCGCCCCGCCCCGTCCGGCGCCCTCGTCGTCGGTCATCCCCTGGCCGGCCCGGACCGGCGGCGTGTTCACCGAGGACGACGACGACCGGGGCCAGGACGGCGAGTCCAACGTCCTGGCGTCCACCCTGCCGGGCCTGGTGCACATCATGTCCGGCGGCCAGTCCGTCGGCATCGGCCTGGTGCTCACCCCCTCGGGCAAGGTACTGACCACCTACCAGCCGTCCGGCCGGGGCGCGGGCCTGGCCGCGACGTACGTCCGGTCCGGCGCGACGTTCCGGGCCACGGTCCTCGGCACGGACCCGGCCGCGGGCCTGGCCCTGCTCCAGTTGGCGGGCGGTGACGGCCGACCCTACTCCACCTTGCCAGTCGGGAACTCCGACGCCCTCGTCGCCGACGCGAACGCGTCGAAGCAGCATTCCTACCACGCCTCCGGTGAGGTCTTCGACACCGCCGTCGGCAGTACCGGCACCGGCGACGGGGTGATTCTCAACGCCGGCGTGCTCATCGCGCTGAACCAGACCGTGACCGTGGCCGGGAAGTCCCGGACCGGGCTGCTGCAGTCCCGCCTGCAGACCGCGTCCGCCGGCCTGGCCGGCGGCCCGCTGGTGAACCTCAACGGGCAGGTCATCGGCGTCACCGTGGCCGGGGCGGGGACCGGCCTGGCGATCAGCGGCTACGCGATGCCGATCAACCAGGCCCTGGCCGTCGCCAGGCAGATAGACGCCCGGGCCCGGTCCTAGCCGAGGTTGGCGGTGCCGTGCGGCAGGACCAGCGGCCGGCCGTCGCCCCGCCGTCGTCGGCCCATACCCCGCCGCCGTCGACGGCGAGGCATCGTCTCCGCCACGAATCCGGACTACCGCACACCAGGCTGGCCATGTCACCAGGTTAACGAGCGCCCACGCGGCCGGCGCACCGACCGCAGCGCGGCGCAGGCCAGCGCGAGCACGGTGAGCATGATGAGCACGTACTCCGGCCAGGCCCCCACCCGGT
>Ga0335076_10005316_pt1 | contig 13027 bp, 10 predicted proteins | sample Lox_Sample_25_FD_206717 | JGI IMG/M metagenome (GOLD analysis project Ga0335076, IMG submission 206717) | Soil microbial communities from Loxahatchee National Wildlife Refuge, Florida, United States - Lox_Sample_2.5 | ecosystem: Environmental > Terrestrial > Soil > Wetlands | place: USA...
AGCCGCCGCCGATCTCCGAGCCGTTCAGCACCATGTCGTAGGCCTTGGCGATCGCATCGCCGGGGCTCGCCTTGAGCGCCTGCGGATCATCGTTGCGCGGCGCGGTGAAGGGATGGTGCATGGCGACCCAGCGCTTCTCGTCCGCGTCCCACTCGAACATCGGGAAATCGACCACCCACAGCGGCCGCCAGCCGTCGGCCGCGAGCTTCAGGTCCTGACCGAGCTTCAGGCGCAGCGCGCCGAGCGCATCGCTCACCACCTTGGCCGAGTCGGCGCCGAAGAAGATGAGGTCGCCGTCGGCCGCGCCGGTGCGCTCGAGTATTCCGGCGAGCGCCGCATCGCTCAGGAACTTGGTGATCGGCGACTGCAGCCCGTCGCGCCCCTTGGCGCGCTCGTTGACCTTGATGTAGGCGAGGCCCTTGGCCCCGTAGCGCGCGACGTACGCCGTGCACTCATCGATCTGCGAGCGCGGCAGCGCGCCGCCTCCGGGCACCTTGAGCGCCGCGACGCGGCCGTTGGCATCCTTGGCGGGACCTGCGAACACCTTGAAGTCACAATCGCGTACCAGGTCGGCGACGTCGGTGAGCTCGAGCGGCACGCGCAGGTCGGGCTTGTCCGAGCCGAAGCGCCGCATGGCGTCCGCGTAGCTCATGCGCGGGAAGGGGTCCGGAAGCGCCACGCCGAGCACCTCGTGGAAGAAGTGCCGCACGAGGGACTCCATGAGCCGCATGATCTCGTCCTGGGCGAGGAACGAGGTCTCGACGTCCAGCTGCGTGAACTCCGGCTGGCGGTCGGCGCGCAGGTCCTCATCGCGGAAGCAGCGCACGATCTGGTAGTAGCGGTCGAAGCCCGCGATCATCAGGAGCTGCTTGAAGATCTGCGGCGACTGCGGCAGCGCGAAGAACTTGCCGGCGTGGGTGCGGCTCGGCACCAGGTAGTCGCGCGCGCCCTCCGGGGTCGCCTTGGTGAGCATCGGCGTCTCGAGGTCGACGAAGCCGTGGGCATCGAGGAAGCCACGCATGGCGCGCGTCAGGCGGTGGCGCAGCCTCAGGCGCTGGCTCATGACCTCGCGCCGCAGGTCGAGGTAGCGATAGCGCAGCCGCACTTCCTCGCCCACCGTCTCATCGAGCTGGAACGGCAGGGGCTCGGAGCGGTTCAGCACCTCGAGCTCGCGCGCGAGCAGCTCCACCTGCCCGGAGGCGAGGTTGGCATTGACGGTGCCCGCGGGACGCGCGCGCACCACGCCGCGCACTTTCACCACGAACTCGCTGCGCAGCCGCTCGGCCTCCCCGAACACCTGAGGCTGGTCGGGGTCGAACACCACCTGCAGCAGGCCGTCGCGGTCGCGCACGTCGACGAAGATCACCCCGCCGTGGTCGCGCCAGCGGTGGACCCAGCCGGCCACGGTGACCTCCTGGCCGAGGAGCTTCTGATCGACGGAGCCGCAGTAATGTGAGCGCATGAGGCGCGCGATGTTACGGAGGCGGCCGGGCCCCCGCAACCGCGCCACGGGGCTTCAGGCGGCGGGCTTTCCCAGGGCGGCGTGTCCGGCTGCGGCGTGGGCCGGGTGCGGCACCACCACCCCGCAGGTGATGATCATCTTCATGGCGTCATCCACCGACATGGCGAGCTCGATGACCTGGCGCCGCGGCACGAGCACGAGCCAGCCGGCCGTGGCATTGAGGGCCGCCGAGATGTACACCGCCGCGTGCGGCTCGCCGAGCCTCGCCGAGACCTCCGGCACGTCCTCGGCGGTGAGAAAGCCGATGCTCCACACCCCCGCCCGCGGGTACTCGATCATCACCACCTTGCGGAACGAGCTCGACTGCGACAGCACGCTCTCGGCGAAGCTCTTCACCCCGCCGTAGACGGTGCGCACCACCGGGATGCGGTTAAGGACGTCCTCGCCCCACACGATCAGGCGCCGCCCGATCAGGTTCGTGACCAGCAGGCCGGTGAGGAACACGATCACGAGTGCGAACACCAGGCCCGCGCCGGGGAGCGCAAAGCCGATCAGGGCCTGCGGCCGCAGCTCCGGGGGCAGCAACAGCAGCGTGCGGTCCATGATGTGCAGCATGAAGGTCACCACCCAGATGGTGGCGAGGATCGGCAGCCACACGAGCACGCCGGCCACCATGTAGCGGCGCAGCGAGGCCCACCGGGCGGCGTTCATGCTGCTGAGGCTAGCGGCGCGCCTTGCGCGCGCCGCGCTTGGACCGACCGCGCGCGGCGCTCTTGGCGCTGCGGCGGCCGCGGGCGGCGGGTGCAGCCTTGGCCGCGGCGGGCTTGGCCGCCGGGGCCTCCTTGGCGTCCGACTTGTCCTCCTTCGCCTCGGCTTTCTCCGTCGGCTTCGCCTCGGGCTTGCTCTCGGCCTTCGGCTCCTCCTTCTCGGCGCCGGCGAGATTGCGCTTCTTCTCCTGGTCGCCCTTGAAGTCGGTCTCGTACCAGCCGCCGCCCTTCAGGCGGAACACGGGGGCAGAGACCAGCTTCTTCAGCCGGTTCTTGCCGCAGGAGGGGCACTTGGTGAGCGGGGCGTCGGTGATCTTCTGCATCACCTCGCTGTAGAACTTGCAGGCCTCGCACTCGTACTCGTAGAACGGCATGGCTGTCTTGGAGCGGCAGTGTTGTTGGAACGCGGCGCAGTATAGCGTCCCGCGCGCGGCCGGTGATTACCGGCCGCGCGCCGCCTTGCGCTCTTCGCTCTTGGTGAAGCCGAGCTCCCCGTCCTGGGCCACGACGCGGATGCGGTCGCCGGGCACGAACTCGCCCTGCAGGATGCGCTGCGCGAGGGGGTTCTCGACCTGCTGCTGGATGGCGCGCTTCAGGGGGCGCGCACCGTAGACCGGATCGAAGCCCGCCTGGCCGAGAAGGTCGCGGGCGCCATCATCGAGCGTCAGGTCCATGTTGCGCTCGGCGAGGCGCTTCTTCAGGTACAGCAGCTGGATGTCCACGATCGCGCGGATCTGCTTGGTGCCGAGCGGGTGGAACACCACGATGTCATCGATGCGGTTGATGAACTCGGGGCGGAAGCTCTGCTGCACCACCTCCATCACCGCGCTCTTCATCCTGGCGTAGTTCTGTTCGCCGGCGTACTCCTGGATCACCTGCGAGCCGAGGTTCGAGGTCATGATGATGACCGTGTTGCGGAAGTCGACCGTGCGCCCCTGGCCGTCCGTCAGGCGCCCGTCATCGAGCACCTGCAGCAGCACGTTGAAGACGTCCGGGTGCGCCTTCTCGACCTCATCGAGCAGGATCACCGAGTAGGGCCGGCGGCGCACCGCCTCGGTGAGGTAGCCGCCCTCCTCGTAGCCGACGTAGCCGGGCGGGGCGCCGATCAGGCGCGCCACGGAGTGCTTCTCCATGAACTCCGACATGTCGACGCGGATCATGGCTTCCTCGGTGTCGAACAGGAACTCGGCGAGCGCCTTGCACAGCTCGGTCTTGCCCACGCCGGTGGGACCCAGGAACAGGAACGAGCCGTTCGGCCGGCGCGGGTCGGAGAGCCCGGCGCGCGAGCGGCGGATGGCATCGGAGACGATGCGCAGCGCCTCGTCCTGGCCGACGACGCGCTTGGCGAGCGCCTCCTCCATCTTCAGGAGCTTCTCGCGCTCGCCCTGCAGCATCTTCGAGACCGGGATGCCGGTCCACTTGGAGACCACCTCCGCGATCTCCTCCTCGGTGACCTTGTTGCGCACCAGCGTCGGGGCCTTGTCCTCGGCCGCCAGCGCGGCGGTGAGGCGCTTCTCGAGCTCGGGGATCTTGCCGTACTGCAGCTCCGCCATGCGCTGCAGGTTGCCGGCGCGGCGGGCGGCCTCGAGCTCAAGACGCGTGCGGTCGAGCTCGTCACGGATCTGCGCCGCGCCCTGCAGCGTCGCCTTCTCGGACTTCCACACCTCCTCGAGGTCGGCGTACTCCTTGGTGAGCGCACTCAGAGTGCTCTCGAGGGTCGCCAGGCGCTTGCGCGAGGCCTCGTCCTTCTCCTTCTTCAGCGCCTCCTGCTCGATCTTCAGCTGGATGATGCGCCGCTCGAGCTTGTCCAGCGCCTCGGGCTTGGAGTCGATCTCCATGCGGATGCGGGCGGCCGCCTCGTCGATCAGGTCGATGGCCTTGTCCGGCAGCTGGCGGTCGGCGATGTAGCGGTGCGAGAGCGTCGCCGCGGCCACGATGGCCGGATCGGTGATCTCGACCTTGTGGTGCACCTCGTAGCGCTCCGCCAGCCCGCGCAGGATGGCGATCGTGTCCTCGACCGAGGGCTCATCGACCAGCACCTTCTGGAAGCGCCGCTCGAGCGCCGCGTCCTTCTCGATGTACTTGCGGTACTCATCGAGCGTCGTGGCACCGACGCAGTGCAGCTCGCCGCGGGCGAGCGCGGGCTTGAGCATGTTGCCCGCGTCCATGGCGCCCTCGGCCTTGCCGGCCCCGACCATGGTGTGCAGCTCGTCGATGAAAAGAATGATCTGGCCTTCCTGCTTGGCGAGATCATTGAGCACGCCCTTGAGGCGCTCCTCGAACTCGCCGCGGAACTTGGCCCCGGCGATGAGCGAGCCCATGTCGAGGGCGAGGATGCGCTTGTTCTTCAGGCTCTCGGGCACCTCGGCATTGATGATGCGCTGGGCGAGGCCCTCGACGATCGCGGTCTTGCCCACGCCCGGCTCGCCGATCAGCACCGGGTTGTTCTTGGTGCGCCGCTGCAGCACCTGGATGGTGCGGCGGATCTCATCATCGCGGCCGATCACCGGGTCGAGCTTGCCGGCGGAGGCGCGCGCGGTGAGGTCGATGGTGTACTTCTCGAGCGCCTGGCGGCTCTCCTCGGCGTTGGCGTCGTTCACCTTCTCACCGCCGCGGACCTCCTCGATGGCCTTCTCGATGGCGCCGCGCACCACGCCTGCTTCCTTGAAGAGCTTGGCGAGGCTGCGGTCCTCGAAGGCGGCGAGCACGAACAGCTCGCTCGAGATGAACTGGTCGCCGCGCTGCTGCGCGAGCTTGTCGGTCACGTTGAGCACGCGGTTCAGATCGTTCGAGACGTGCACCTCCCCGGGCGTGCCCTCGACCTTGGGCAGCGCGTCGATGATGCTCAGCAGTCCCGCGCGCAGCTTGTTGATGTCGGCGCCCGCCTTCATGAGCAGCGGGCGCAGCGAGCCGCCGGAGCTGTCGAGCATGGCGAGCAGCACGTGCGCGGGCTCGATGACCTGGTTGTCCCGGCCGAGGGCGAGGGACTGCGCATCGGCGAGCGCCTGCTGAAAGCGAGTGGTGAGTTTGTCCTGACGCATGGGAGGTAAGGCCTTGAGTGGGATCGTTGTTTTGTGGGGTCAGGGCCGGCGCATTCAAGGGGCGCCGCGGGACTCGAGCCCAAAGCCTCCTCCCAGGCTAGGAGTGAGTCAACCGCTCCGCGAGCGCGACCAGGCCGACCCCGAGCGCCAGCCACAGGACCTGCGCCGCACTGGTGCGCGGGTCGGCGCTGCGGTGCAGTCCCGGGATGAGCCCGGCGACGGCGATGTAGAGGAAGCCGGCCGCGGCGACCGCGAGTGCGTAGGGCAGCAGCTCGAGCGTGGCGCGCAGCGCGAAGTACGCCACCACCGCGCCGGCCACGGAGGCGAGCCCGGTGGCGAGGTTGAGGACCAGGGCGCGCTCGCGCGAGAACCCGGCGTGCACCAGGAGCGCGAAGTCCCCGACCCGGTGCGGTACCTCGTGGGCCGCCACGGCCACGGTGGTGAGGAGGCCGAGCGGCACGTTGCTCAAGAAAGCCGCCGCGATCAGCACCCCATCCAACGCGTTGTGCAGGCTGTCCCCGATCAGCACCAGAATCCCCGAGGCACGATCGCGCGCGCGGGTGTGGCCGCCGTGGTCATGTCCGTGCGCGTGCCCATGCCCATGCTCGTGCCCGTGCGCGCCCTCGGGATGCTCGTGATGCCACGCCAGCACCAGCTTCTCGATCACGAAGAAGAAGCCGAGCCCGCCGAGCACGCAGGCTCCGATCGCCCGAGCGTGCTCGGCACCGGCGCCCTCCACGGCCTCGGGCAGGAGCGCGAGCAGCGCCGCCGCCAGGAGCGCGCCGGTCGCGAAGGACAGGAAATGCGGCAGGATCCGGGCGGTGCGCTCGGGTGGCACCCAGAGGAACGCCACGGCAAAGGCAGCGCTCGCGATGCCGCCGATGGCGGCGCAGATGATGATCCAGACGAGAAGCGGCACGCGGGGCGTCAGTTTCTTGGCGGTGACTTGACCGCGATCCTAGCACGCACCCGCACGCCTCCCCGCCGGGCGGCCCGAGCGCTCATACGAGCCAGATCAGGGCTCCCATGCGCCCGCAGCGGCCATCGCGCCGGTAGGAGAAGAAGCGGTCGCGATCGGCGAACGTGCACCAGCTGCCGCCGTAGACGGCGCTGATGCCAAGTGCGGCGAGGCGCTGGCGGGCGAGCTCGCCCAGGTCGCACTGCCAGCGGCCGCGCTCGTTGGCCGAGAATGCGCGCTCAGCCGCGGGATTCTTAGCCACGAAGGCGGCGCGCACCTCGCCTCCAACCTCGAAGTGCTCAGGTCCGATCGCCGGCCCGAGCCACGCGAGGAGCCGCTCGGGCGGCAGAGCAAGTGCACGCACGGTGGCCTCCAGCACCCCGGCGGCAAGCCCACGCCAGCCGGCGTGGGCGGCCGCGACTGCGGTCCCCGCGCGGTCGGCGAATAACACCGGCATGCAGTCGGCGACCTGGATGACCGCGACCTCCCCGGCACTTCGCGCCAGCACCGCATCGGCCACCGTCCGGGCACTCGCCGTGCCGGCCTCCGCCACGGCCGTGCCGTGCACCTGCTCGAGCCACAGCGGCTCGGCGGGGAGCGCGAGCGCCGCGGCCACCCGCCGGCGGTTCTCGGCCACGGCGGCCGGATCATCGCCGACATGTGCCCCAAGGTTGAGTGAGTCAAAGGGAGCTGAGCTCGCCCCGCCCGCGCGCAGCGTGCAGGCGGCGCGCACACGGGCGCTCGCCGGCCACTCGGGGATGAGGAACTCAGGCGGCACGCGCGTCCGCCTCCAGCGCGGCGAGCAGCGCCGCCATGTCCGCCGGCAGCGGGGCCTCGAACTCGATTTCGCGGTGGCTGACGGGATGCTGAAGTCGCAGGCGTGCCGCATGCAGCGCCTGGCGCGGGAAGTCAGCGAGTGACTGGGCCAGTGCCTCCGTCACGCCCGCGGGCCGGCGACGGCGGCCGCCGTAGAGCGGGTCGCCGACCAGCGGGAAACCCGCGTGCGCCAGGTGCACGCGGATCTGGTGGGTGCGCCCGGTCTCGAGCTCGACCCGCACCAGGGTATGGGCGCGGAAGCGGCGCACCAGGCGGTAGTGGGTGACGGCCTCGCGGCCGTCGGCGCGCACGGCCATGCGCGTGCGCTCGCGGCGGTGCCGCCCGATCGGCTCATCGATCGTCCCCCCGCCGGTCATGAGCCCGGTGCAGATGGCGAGGTACTCGCGGTGGATCGCGCGCGCGGCCAGCGCCGCCACCAGCGCCGTGTGCGCCTCGGGGGTGCGGGCCACGATGAGCAGTCCGCTCGTGTCCTTGTCGAGGCGGTGGACGATGCCCGCGCGGGGGACGAGGGCGAGCTTCGGGTCGAGGGCCAAGAGCGCGTTCTGCAGGGTGTGGCGCGGGTTGCCGGCCCCGGGGTGCACGATCAGACCCGCGGGCTTGTTGATGATGAGGAGCGCGCGGTCCCTGAAGACGACCTCCAGCGGCAGCGCCTCGGGGGCGACCTGACCCTGTGGCGGCAGGCGCGCCTCGATGCGTACCCGCTCGCCCCCGAGCACCTTGTCCTTCGGCCGCAGCGGCCGGCCGTCGACCTCGACCGCCCCGGAATCGATCCAGGAGCGAAGTCGCGCGCGCGAGTACTGCGGCAGGGCCTTCGCGAGCGCGGCATCGAAGCGCAGGCCGGCGCTGTCCGGGGGCAGCTGCAGGGCATGGCTGCGGAACTCCTCGGCCCCGGCGGCGGTCGGAGCCTCACCAGGGAGATCCGCTATACTTCGTCGTTTGTCGCGGCGCGAAGCCACCGAAAGGCCTTTACCCAAGATGCTGCTGTCCCGTCCGTCGCGCCGCGGCGTGCTCGTGCTTTGTATCGCGCTCCTGGCCGTCGCGGCGGCCGGCTGCCACTCGCGCAAGGAGAAGGCGAACCTCAAGGAGACCCCCGCCTCGCTCTACGCCAAGGCGCACAAGGCGCTGATCGGCTACGACTTCAACACGGCCATCAAGACCTACGAGCACCTGACCGCGAGCTTCCCGTTCTCGGATGAGGCCCGCCAGGCGCGCCTGGACCTGATCTACGCATACTACCGTGCCAATGAGGGCGAGTCGGCGACGGATGCCGCCGACACCTTCATCCGCGAGAACCCGACCCACCCGCGCGTCGACTACGCCTACTACATCAAGGGCCTGGTCGACTTCGAGAAGCAGCCGAACGCCATCGAGAGCCTGTTCCGGGCCGATCTCACCAAGCGCCCGCCGAGCAGCGCGCGCAAGGCCTACGCGGCCTTCAAGACCGTGGTCGACCAGTACCCGAAGAGCGAGTACGCCCCCGATTCGCTGCAGCGCATGGTGTACCTGCGCGACCGCCTGGCGGCCTACGAGGTGCACGTGGCGCGCTTCTACTACAAGCGCAACGCCTTCGTCGGCGCCGCGCAGCGCGCGCGTGCGGCAATCGAGCAGTACGACGGCTCACCCTCGACGCGCGAGGCGCTCACCATCCTCATCAGCTGCTACGACCGCCTGGGGCTCCCGGAGCTCGCCGCACAGAGCCGCCAGGTGTACGCCGCCAACTTCCCCGGCGACGTGCGCACGCTCGCCTCCGAGGAGAGCAAGTCCTGGTGGCGGCACTGGTGAGCGCTCAGCGGCGGTAGCCGCTGGTGATCGGGTAGCGCCAGTCGCGCCCGAAGGCGCGGCGGCTGACGCGCACCCCCGGTGGCGCCTGGCGGCGCTTGTACTCGTTGCGCTTCACCAGATCGAGAACGCGCGCGACCGTGGGCCGGTCGAAGCCGCGCGCCTCGATCTCATCCACCGACAGGTCCTCCTCGATGAAGGCCTCGAGGATCGGGTCGAGCACCTCGTACGGGGGCAGCGAGTCGGAATCCTTCTGCTCGGGCCGCAGCTCCGCGGACGGAGCGCGCTCGATCACGCGGCGCGGGATCACCTCGCCGAGGGAATTGCGGTAGTGCGCGAGGCGGTAGACGAGCAGCTTGCTGCAGTCCTTGATGGGAGCGAAGCCGCCGGCCATGTCGCCGTAGAGCGTGGCGTAGCCGACCGCCATCTCGCTCTTGTTGCCGGTGGTGAGGAGCATGCGCCCGGTCTTGTTGGAGATGCCCATGAGCAGGAGCATGCGGCAGCGGGACTGGATGTTCTCCTCGGTGGCATCGGCGGCGCGGCCGGCGAACTCACCCTTCAAGGTCGCGAGCGTCGCCTCGAACATGTTCTCGATCGACAGCACGCTGTAGTTGACTCCGAGGCGCTCGGCCTGCGCCTTGGCATCCTCGAGGCTCATCTTCGAGGTGTAGCGCGAGGGCATCATGACCGCCTGCACGCGCTCGGCGCCGAGCGCATCGACCGCGATGGCGAGCGTCAGCGCGGAATCCACCCCGCCGGAGAGTCCCATCACCACGCCCGGGAAGCCGTGCTTGCGCACGTAGTCGCGCACGCCGAGAACCAGCGCGCCGTAGACACTGGCCTCATCGGAGAGCTCCGGCGTGATCTGCCCGGGCACGGGCGTGACCACGCCGCCACCCTCGCGCCGGAACTCGGCGACGAACAGCCCCTCCGCAAAGGGCGGCGCACGCATCACGACCTCGCCCCCGGCATCCATGACGAAGGAGTTGCCGTCGAACACCAGCTCGTCCTGGCCGCCGACGAGGTTAACGTAGGCCATCGGCAGGCCCACCTCGCGCACCCGCGCGCGCGCCACCTGCTCGCGCTCACGCTGCTTGTGGATCTCGTAGGGTGAGGCGTTGATGACCAGCAGCAGCTCGGCGCCGGCGGCGCCGGCGCGTCCCGGTGCTTCGGGCTCCCAGATGTCCTCGCACACCAAAAGCCCGGTGCGCAGCGCAAAGCCCTGGCCGAGCGTCGCCCGCGTGCCGGGCCGGAAGTAGCGCTTCTCGTCGAAGACCTTGTAGTTCGGCAGCTCCGCCTTGCGGTGGATGGCGGCGATCTGTCCGCCCGCGATCAGCGCGGCGGAGTTGTAGATGCCCTCGGGGGTGTACTCGGGGAAGCCGAGCACCAGGGGGATGTCGGCGGCCTCCTCGCGCACGCGGTTCAGACCCGCCTCCACCTGGCGGCGGAAGCCACGGTGGAACAGCAGATCCTCGGGCGGGTAGCCCGAGAGGGCGAGCTCGGGGAACAGCACCAGGTCGGCCTTGAGCTCGCTCGCCGCCCGGCGCGCGGCCGTGATCACCCGCGTGGCGTTGCCCGAAACGTCGCCGACCAGGAAATTCAGCTGCGCGAGCGCGATGCGCATGGAGGCCGTCATGGGGCGTAGCGACCGGCCCGCGGGTGCGACCCGGCGCGGGGCCCTTGGCGCGGGCCGGCCCGCGCTATTGTTTCAGAAGTCAGCGCCGCCTGCCGCGCGCGGCGGGCTTCTTGCGGGTGAGCTTCCGGGTGGCCTGGCGGCGGGCCGCCGCGGGGGCCGCGCGGCGCCGGGGGGCGGCCTTCGTGGCGGGCGGCCGGGACGCCTTGACGGCGACCACGCGCGCTGCCGTCCCCGCGCGGCGGGCGCCACGCGAGCGCAGCAGCCCCGCCATGGCGGAGCCGAGCTCGGCCGGGGATTTCACGGTGCGCACCCCGGCGGCCTCGAAGGCGGCGTACTTGTCCGCCGCGGTGCCCTTGCCGCCGGCGACGATGGCGCCGGCGTGTCCCATGCGCTTGCCCGCAGGCGCGGTGACGCCGGCGATGTAGGCGACCACCGGCTTGGTGACGAAACGCTTGATGTAGCGCGCGGCAGCCTCCTCGTCGCTGCCGCCGATCTCGCCCACCAGGATGATGCCCTCGGTGCGCGGGTCGCGCTCGAAGAGCTCGAGCACGTCGATGAAGTTCATGCCGCGCACCGGGTCCCCGCCGATGCCGACGCAGGTGCTCTGGCCGAGCCCGATGCGCGTGGTCTGGAACACCGCCTCGTAGGTGAGCGTGCCCGAGCGCGAGACGATCCCGACCGCGCCCTTCTTGTGGATGAAGCCGGGCATGATGCCGATCTTGCACTCCTCGGGCGTGATGACGCCGGGGCAGTTGGGCCCGACGAGCCGGGTGGCCGAGCCGGCCAGCACTGCCTTGACGCGCACCATGTCATTCACCGGCACGCCCTCGGTGATGCATACCACGAGCTCGATGCCGGCATCGATCGCTTCCAGGATCGAGTCCGCAGCTCCCGCCGGCGGCACGTAGATGACGCTCGCGGTGGCAGACGTGGCGCGCACCGCGTCCTTCACGGTGTCGAAGACCGGCAGCCCCAGGTGCTGCTGTCCGCCGCGGCCCGGGGTGACGCCGCCGACCAGCTTCGTGCCGTAGGCGAGCGCCTGCTCGGAGTGGAAGGTGCCCTGCTTGCCGGTGAAGCCCTGGCAGATCACCTTGGTGTTCCTGTTGACCAGAATGCTCATGCTTTGCCCTTCTTGGCGAGCGAGACCACCTTGCGCGCCGCATCCGTCAGGTCCTCGGCGGGGGTGATGGCGAGCCCGCTCTTGGCGAGCATCTCGCGCGCCACGTCGGCGTTGGTGCCCTCGAGGCGCACCACCACCGGCACCCGCACGCCGACCTTCTTCACCGCCGTGATGACCCCCTCGGCGATGATGTCGCAGCGGACGATGCCGCCGAAGATGTTGACCAGGACCGCGCGCACGCGCGCGTTGGAAAGGATGAGCTCGAAGGCCGCCGTCACGCGCTCGGCGGTCGCACCGCCCCCCACGTCGAGGAAGTTCGCCGGCTGACCGCCATGCAGCTTGATGAGGTCCATGGTCGCCATGGCGAGCCCGGCGCCGTTGACCATGCAGGCGATGTCGCCGTCGAGGGAGACGTAGTTGAGATCGTGCTCGGCCGCCCGCCGCTCCATCGGGTCCTCCTGGGTCGCATCGCGCAGCCGTGCGAGCTCGGGGTGCCGAAAGAGCGCGTTGGCGTCCACGTTGATCTTGGCATCGAGCGCCATGAGGGCGCCGCCCTTGGTGACGATCAGCGGGTTCACCTCCACGAGGCTCAGGTCCTTCTCCATGTAGAGGCGGTAGAGCGCGCTTGCGAGCGCCTGGAAGGCCCCGACCTGCTCGGCGCGGAGGCCGAGGCCGAAGGCGATCTCGCGCGCCTGGTGCGCCTGCAGGCCCGCGGCCGGGTGCACCGTGACGGACAGGATCTTCTCGGGTGTCTGGTGCGCGACCTCCTCGATGTCCATGCCGCCGGCGGAGGACGCGATCAGCGCCACGCGGCTCTTTTCGCGGTTCAGGGTGAGGGAGAGGTAGATCTCGCGGGCAATATCCGAGCCCGCTTCCACGTACACGCGCGAAATGGGCAAGCCCTCGGCGGCGGTCTGCGGCGTCACCAGGCGCCGCCCCAGCATGTCCGCGGCGGCCGCGCGCACCGCGGCCACATCGCGCGCCAGCTTCACCCCGCCGGCCTTGCCGCGCCCGCCGGCGTGCACCTGGGCCTTGACCACCCACACCGCTCCGCCGAGCGCCTCGGCCGCCGCCGCCGCCTCATCGGGACTCGCGGCCGCCCTGCCCGCCGGCACCGGGATGCCGTAGTCGCGGAAGACTTCCTTCGCCTGATACTCGTGCAGGTTCATCGTCACGTCCGTCGCGGTGAAAAGACGCGCATTCTCCACGAAAACCGCCACTCGGTGCCAGCAACCAGGAAATCGCGCACCGCACCGGCGCGCGCGTGCGATCTGGGTCGCGTTCCGTGCCGCAGCGAAGGTGCTAGAGTTCCCGCCCAGCGCCACCCTCGCGAACCCCGAAGCTTGTCTGCCACGCCGGCCAGCGTCGCCGCCCCACCCGTGACCGTGACCCCGAGCGATCTCGCCTGGCGCGTGATCGGGCTGCTG
>Ga0335076_10005317_pt1 | contig 13026 bp, 21 predicted proteins | sample Lox_Sample_25_FD_206717 | JGI IMG/M metagenome (GOLD analysis project Ga0335076, IMG submission 206717) | Soil microbial communities from Loxahatchee National Wildlife Refuge, Florida, United States - Lox_Sample_2.5 | ecosystem: Environmental > Terrestrial > Soil > Wetlands | place: USA...
TTTTTTTTTTTAAAGTCACTTATATTTGCTAAAACCACTTATACGGTCGATAAGACATTTATTTTGGCCACAATATTCACGTTTAACATTTACCCTAATCCATGTATAACATAGGTATAACCGCTAACCAAACAAATTAGATATAGCTTTTTTTAGATAATTGCCCTTGTCTATTGCCTATATCTCGCGGCGGCCCACACCTACAGCTCGATTATAAAAAACTTATGTTAGAGAACAATAAGACCTATCCAACGATACCAAGATCAGTCAAATCGGTTGGGTATAAATCTCTGTAGAGTCGCCCAAAAATTCCCGAACTCGACCCTACAATTTTTGCCTCTAATAACGATACTTCATATTGGTCGTAGAGAAGTCGTTTTACGTTTAATTTTGTACTACACCGTCTATTTTAGACAACAACAGCAGCCGCCACAACAACAGCAGCTACAACAACTACAGCAGCCACAACAACAGCAGCCGTTACAACAACAGGCGCCACAACAACAGCAGCCGCAGCACCAACAGCAGCTACAACAACTACAGCAGCCCCAACAACAGCCGCCACAACAACAGCAGCCGCGACAACAGCAGCCGCCACAACAACATCAGCCGCGACAACAGCAGCCGCCACAACAACAACAACAACAGCCACAACAACAACAGCAGCAGCCGCAATGGTTTAGTTTGATAGGATGGAACCAAGATGAATAAGCGCTCGCTACACAAAGGTCAACACCGCTCGCGAGTACACTAGAATAAAGTCGAAATTGAACACCTGGAAGGAAAAGCGGCGAGGGTCAGGAGCATACCTACCTCCACGTGGTCTGACCTGGGCAACGGTTAGGTGTAAAAACTTAGCCGGCTAAAAGGTATGCAGAGGAGTTGGTAAAGACGGATTGAGCCTATTCGAAATATTTAGAATAAAAATATGGAAAATAATATAAAAAGTAGATATTAAAAAAAAAATATTCAAAGATATTAAATAATAAAGATAAAATAATATTATACATATTAAATTAATAAAATAAAAGGCATAAAATTAAAAAGACAAAAATAATATTTAAAAAAAACTTAACAAATAATCAAAAAAATAATTATTTAAATTGAAATATAATAATAATAATAAATATATACAATTTTGGGCATTAGAAAATATAAAGATTAATTATAAATAATTTAATTAAAATTATGGGATTATGCGCCCGTTTGATCCAATGTTTAGTCCAATGGTACGGGCCAATGTAACATATGGACTGGATCAAATATGAGAGGCTGCCCGTACATCTCATACGTGGCCCGCCCTGCCCGATTAAGTTCTGGGCGGTGGCGGTAGTTTAAAAATGTAATTTATTTACTTATATATATATAATTCTATAAGTATAAAAAAAAGTAAAAATTAATATATAACTGATTTTTTTAAGTTTACTGAACAATAATAATAGAAATTAATAAACAAATAATGATATTTATCGATGAAGAAAAACGAGTATATAAACTCGTATCGAATGTTTTTGCTATTCTCAGCAACATAACCTTGGATTTGCCAAAAGTATTATTTTGCCGAGAATATTTGAATGTGGATGATCTGAATAAAAAGAAGAATAAAGTAGTAGAAAAGATAAATGATTTTGGTTGGTTAATTGTTTAAATTTTTGAAAAATCATAACAATATATTTAATATAATTTATAAATATTAATTTTGGTTTCTTAATCGTTAGATTGGCTTAAAAATCATTACAACGTTTGCCAATGCGGTAAGCATAATTACGGAGATTGTCCATTTCCAATTGGCTATTCGCCCTCTGGAGTTTTAAACGAATTTAAATTTGAAGAAAAGCTGAGCAAATCTATTCCTGATAAGCAACGCTGGAACGTCAAATTTTTTAAGCCTATTAAAAGTAAAAAATAATAATTTACTAATTAGTTAAATAATAAAAACTAATAGGAAATATAATGTCGGTTGGCAACATAAGCATTCAAAATCGTTTCCAAGTATTAAGTTTGAACACAGACGGAAATGAGCTAAAAGAATATTCTACTGACTTTGCTTATCTAAAAAGTAAATAATTTGTAATTATTATTTTTTGGTACAATACTTGATTGTATAATTATCAAACACGTAAATTATAGATCGATTTGTAAAGACAAAAAGAATCTCGAAGAACAGAGCAAATCGGCAGATTTTTCTTAATGATAATGAAAAGAAGAAGACTATATATTCTGACCCATTATATATGTTATACTTAATCATTGGCATCTTTATAGTTATATATAAAATAATTACACGCAGAGTAAGTATACAGTTTAAATACATTAATTTATTGTTACAGTTATATATTTAGATTAAATTATTTATTAGTACAAACTATTCAGAACGCAAAAATTTACATTTGAACAAAAGACGACAAAGGATATACGTAGCACGCTTTAATGCCATTGCTAATAATTTAGATGCAAGTTTGGCTTTTTCTACTGGAAATGGTAAAAATATAAAATAATCAAACAAAATTTTATTATTAATGAAAAACATCAAGAAAACAAATAAATACAATTAATTATACAAATAATTTAGAATGGCCGAAAAATTGGACCATTATCGAAGCTAATACAGCTTTGCTAATTTTAAATAGTTTTTTGAGCCAAAAGACTAATTTGCAAAAAGGTAGCAGTATTGTGCAAAATTTGTGGAAATATCCTCTGAAAGGCGGATACAAAAAAAAACCATCTAATAAGCAGAAAAAAGCAGGACAACAATCTGCCTCCAGTCGATCAAGTTCAGTTGGAACACAATCAGGCAAAAATTAAAAAAGATATAATTAATTAAAAGATATAATATTATATAATTCTTAACATAATTTAATATCTGTTATTAAAGTCGAATCTGAAACAACAACAGTCGATTTGATGGATAAAGCGACCGATTTTAAAACACCCTCCGAAACGGGATCGGTTAGCAGTCGGTCAACAGGCGGTTGGCATAAATCTCGACAAACGGAACACCTTAAAAAGGCAAGACCAGCATATCGCGACCCTTACACAGGAAGATTTACGCAAAAGCCTGTCATAAATCTCAATGAGGCAGAAGAATCAGATATAAATTCTGAAGATGAAGAAAGACCGCCTGCAGTACCGAACACTTTTTTCATACCAACTATTAACGATATTGAAGAGGAAGAAAAGAAAACGGATTTCAAAAGACCCGTTGGTCGTCCTAAAAAGAAACGACGTGGTCCGGGCCGTCCTAAGTCAATTACACAACAGGATGTTACAACAAATCCGCAGCGAGTTCCAGAAAGATTAATATGTAAATAATTATTAATGAAATGATATTAATATTAGAAATTAATATGACAAAATAAAATCGTTTAATATAGCTGACATTTCCGGACCTATTGACTTGCTTAATATTGAGCAAATGATCCGTCAAGAACACGAATCTGATGAGGAAGCCGAAAATAATCAAGAGCAGGAAATAGCACTCTTTGTTCCAAGACGATCGGAACGAATTGCCGCAATAAATGATGCAGAACGTGATCGAGAACGCCAAAAAGAACTTGAAAGACGAAATCGAATGGCATCTCCGGAACCCGAACATCGATTTTGTTGGAAAAACCATAAGGGATTTGGCTGTGCAGCAATGTCAGCTTCTCATCAACCACAAACCTACAATGCAATGAAACCCGTAATTATTATAAAATTAAAAAAAAATAATTATTTAAAAATATATGATTTTATTCATCAAGTATTTTTAGCCTGGAAGCAAAAAGAATATACTGAAAATATGCAAATACTGCCAAGGGCTACTCCTCCCAAGTGAATATAGAGATCAGCAAAATGGTAGACGCAAATGCATTTACTGCAGAGATGACCAAGTTAAGCTGCCAAAAAAATTGAACGAATTAAACGCACCTTTCAAAGAAGATGAACCGTTTAAAACATTAACAGATTATAAAAAAGAACAAGGTCAAGAATTTATGGCAAATGCTTACAATTACAACCAAAGGTTCCAATTTGCATCGGCTACGACTGTAAGAAAAGAGGATCTACCACCTAATGTATACCCAATAACTATAAATGGGCAGATCTCTTATCAGTTTGGTAGAGTTAGAGCAGATAACGAACGCCCGCAATTTGCACAGATCCATACACTTAGAGACGAAGATCTGCAAACAACTGTTAATATGCAAACTGAAGCGCGAATTAATGATTATAGGCAATTAGAAAATCGACCAGCTACTTGGGAACCAAATGTGTGTACAATTAATTAAAAAATAATTTAATAAAAAATTATACGTAAAATTAAAATATTTAAAAATTCAGGATGATACACTTAAAGAAATAACGGCTTATTTTATTAAATATAATAACTGTACTAAAATGTGGCAATCCCTAAAAGAAATATTGGATGAGGAGGAAAAAATATCAGGCGAAAAACCACCGCGAATTGGCATTAAATTATTGACACAAGCAGAAGCAAAAAGACACGGTGTACAGAAACCACCTTCAATACATCCAAGTCGCTTAACGGTGCGAGAACAACGAATAGAAGGATTTAATCAAAGTTACGGCGAAATAGCGCAAGTAAAATAATTATATTAATAAAAGAGTATTAAATAAAAAAAATAATATGCAAACATAATAAACAATTCAACTTTTAATACGTAGGTGTATTATTGCGATGCAAGTGAACCGCCACCGGGAAAAGAATTCGGTGTTATATTAAAGGATAAGGCACTTGGACTAGAAGGTTCTTGGACAATATTGCCATGGCATCATCCTCTCGTAGATGCTGCCGTTTTTCCTCTACTCTTTCCTAAGGCAACGCAAGGATATGAGCGGAGAGTAGAATTAAATAAATCTGATTATGAACAAGGGGAAGATCAAGCGCAAGAAATGGATGTTGAACTTGGCGATGTAGTGCAAGATGATGGGGAAGAGTTAAATGAAGATGACACATATATTGATGCAGAACCATATGAATCTGAAGATGAAGAAGTGGAACGTGGGGATATCATTGTGGCTTACGATTCCGAAGGAGAAGAATTAGAATGTACATTTTATTATTCAAAAATTATTAATTAACTCAAATAATAAAATTGTTTTTAATTAAAGTGCCAGAAAATCAAGATGAAATAATTGAATTGTTGAAGAAAAGAAAAGCCGAACGTAATCAAAGGAAAGAAGTAGAAGATGAAGAAGAAGAAGAAGAACAGCTTTTTACCGCTGAGGAGGAAAAACGTTATGGATCCAGAAAATATGTATCGCGAAATCAATGGATCCGATACATGATGAAGCTTGATGGGTCGAAAGGAAAAAAATGGAATGAGCAGACGCATTGGCTTTGGTGGGGAAGGAAATTGGCACAATTCTTTGTTCTTTCAATCAACAATAGAATTTCAACAGAAAAAGTGCTTTGGAAAAAGAGTAAACAGAAAAATTTGAAACAAGCTTTGCCGCAGAAATTGGTAGACGCCTTGCAGAAAGAATTTGCTCATTGGTTCACTAAAAGTATTTTTTTAAAGAAAAAAATATTATTTATTAAGATAATATCTAATAAAATAATCCTAATAAGTTTATTAAATAATTTAAATTAATTTAATAAATTAATTAAGAACACCCGGATAAAAGTGTTCCAGAGCTTGGACGTGTGTATTTTGCGCCAGAAACAACAAGAGGTTCGACAAAATACTATCAACAACAATATGCAAATTCGATGGCTTTGATCAGAAAATATGGCGTTCCTCATTTGTTCGTAACATTCACAATGGACAGCAAATCAATGGAATTTAACGATATGTTACTACCTGGTCAACGTCCAGAGGATCGCCCAGATATTACCTGTCGAATATTTATTGATAAGATGCGACAATTTATGTTGGATCTGGGGCTAATACGCAAAACAAAAACAAGTGACGAAATGCATGCGCGTCAATCAATGTTGGGGCCAATTAAGTATTGGTTCTATTCGGTCGAACACCAGAAAAGGTCATTTGACATTACTCATTTTAATAAATATAAAATAAATTTGCCATATATATAATAATTATTGCCGTTAACTATATTAAAAATTACAGTGGATTGCCCCATGTACACTTCTGCATACGGCTTAATTGGGAAAAAATGGAGGAATTGGCTGGTAGAGCGATATCTAATGAGGAATACATTGACGAATACATAACTGCTGAAATACCAGCTGCGCCGCATCCTAACGATACCAGTGAAGCGGCCGTTCGGCAACGTCAATATATTGAACTCATTACAACTTCTCTTTACCACACATGTAAGGTTGGACGCTGTAAGCTCACTGCTGACGATCCATGCAATAAACATTATCCAGTAAATTATTATTAATATAATATATTATATAATAAACAAAAAAAATAAAATAACCACAAATATTTAAGAAGCCGTTTTCTGTTGAAAATGTAATTGTGCCAAATCAGAATACAATATACCGAAGGAGACCAACACCAATGCGTGGAGTACCTTTTGATCCTGCAATTCATGGGCATAAACATGTTAGACGTGAGGGAATTGATCGGACTGGACGAAGAATTCCAGAAACTGTCTTCACAAATGAACGAGTTGTATCTCATAATAAGTACCTGTGCATGAAATACAAAGCGCAGTAATTTAATTATTATTAATAATATGAAATAAATGAAAAATCAAACAAATAAAATAATTGTAGCATAAATATCGAATGGTCATATGGTGATGAAATCGCCAAATATTTGTCGAAGTATGTAATGAAAGGATCTGACCTTGCTTATGTAGCGACTGGAAAAGAAGGCAGTGTTTGGACGAGGGATGAATTTGCTCAAATTGATCTTGCTGTTTTTCAAACTGCAATGCAAGCGCAAATGGCAATATATGGCGAGCGTTTGACTCGACTCTCTCATAAAGTAATTTATTATAATAAAAATTGTTAAAATATACACAATACAATATTATTTATAACATGATTTTTCAAGGTTTATGTACTTTATGCTCATGAAGAAGGAAAAGGAACGGTAATATATGAAGCCGACGCGGAAAAAGCTGTAGCTGAAAATCTGGCAAAACGTCTTGCGGAAGGAAAGCCACTTAAAAAAACTATGCTAACGGAATACTTCGCAACATTGTCTACGATGTCAGCTGAAGAAGCCGCTGCTTACACATTTGACACCTTTCCACTCGATTTCAAATGGGATTTAAGGCAGAAAATGTGGATAAAACGACCAAAAAAAGACAATAATTTGGTCGTCCGCATAGACAACGTGTCGCCTTCTAATCGTGAACTCTTTGTAATCATTTATTATAATATAAATATCTAATTATTAATTCTTAATATAAAATATTATTATTATCTTCGACTTAGGCCATCAGGACTTTGCTAATGTATGTCCACGGTCCAACGTCATTCAAAGTGTTAAGAACGACCGACGATGGCATTGTTCATGATACGTTCTATGCAGCAGCGGCCGCCCGTGGCCTTCTTGCAGACGATAATATGTGGGTGAAGACGGTGGAGTCAGCCATGGGATCGATAATGAAGAAGCAACAACGATTGTATTGGCTTTGCATTTTTTTGGCAACAAACGTTCCATTAGATCCAGAAGGACTTGTACGGAAGAATCTGCATTATTTGGCACCGGGAAATCTATTTGGTGATGAGAATCGTTTTCTGTATGTTCTTCGTCGTTTTGAATTTATTTTGAGACGACGTGGGATAATACCCGAACAAGGAAGAACGGCGTGCGAGCAAATCGGATTGCCATACGTTAATTTTGGCGACTTATTTGACAACGCCATTGAAGTAAATAAATTAATTAATTAAATATATTTATACATGAAATTTATTTTTGTTTCATTTCAGTTGCAATATTTTCCCGGTGAAATGGCAGCTCGCCTGTTCGGCGAAGATGAATTTGGTCCAAACAATCTAATGGGCGTTAGATATTTAACAAAACAACAATATCAGGCCTACTACGAAGAAAAATATAAAAATTTAAACAACGAACAATCGGCCTTTGTTGACAAAATAATGAAAGCAGTAGATGATCGTGAAGCAAAGAAAAGAAATGTCAACAGATACCATTACCTTACCGGAGATGGTGGAACTGGAAAGACATATGTCTATAATGTAATACTGCTTATAATAAAATTATTATATTTTTAACATTTATTATTATAGACGCTCATTGCTGGCCTGAAAGCTAAGAATAAGAATGTTATAAGTTGTGCTTCTACAGGCATCGCAGCAGAACTTCTATTCGATGCAACTACAGCACACAGTCGATTTAGTGTTCCTGTGCCGTTAGAATCAAATGCACGATCGGCAATTATGATCGGCGATCCAAGAGCGGAGGTTTTGAAAGCTGCTGATGTTATTATACTCGATGAAGTCAGTAGTTTACATAAAGAAGTTCTTTTTTATATCGACAGACTCCTATGTGACATTGATCCAGCAAACAAAGAACTGGCTTTTGCAGGCAAAATTGTCATACTAGGAGGAGATTGGAAACAGGCCGCCGCTATTCCTAACAAACGGAGTTTTCGATTCATTTATAATAACTTGGTACATGATCAACAGTGGGAAGCTTCCGTTAAGAATAGCAAATATTTTCGGTCAGATAGAGGAAACAAACCTATTTTTGAGACAACTAGACTTACAATAAATAACCGAGTAATAACTGGACAAGAGCATTTTAAAAATTGGTTAAAAGTAATTGGCACAGGACACAACGTCGATCATAATCATTCAGAACGAATAGAAGTTCCTCAAAATCTTTGCGCCTTAAATAAAGCTGATTTAATAAATTTTGTTTTTCCACCAGAAGTTTTACAAGATCCTATGAATCCAGATAATGTTAAGAAGTTACAAGGATCTGCCATTTTGGCTTCACGAAATGATGAAGTAATGAACATTCATCAAAGCATAATGGATTCAATAAATGGAGAAGAACGAATTTATCAAGCAGTACATAGAGCATACGAAGATCATCCAATGGATGCGCTAGCCGTTAACGTTGATGATGCAAACATTGAACATATGATGAGAAAAGACCCATCCGGATGGCCACCATCAAAATTAAAACTTAAAGTCGGTGCAATAATGTTACTAATAAGAAACATCAGCATCGATCAAGGTCTTTGCAACGGAACGAGGGTTCAAATAGCAGAACTCTACCCAGACAATGACAACATCATCAAATGTCGGCACGTAACGGGAGAACGTGGAGAACGCGGTGAAGAATTCTACCTCTTCCGTTACGATTTTCAGCGGGGCGGAGATGAACGTGAAAACCAAACTGGTGGAATACGGATCTCGCGTTTCCAATTTCCGCTGAGACCGGGCTTTGCACTGACAATCAACAAAGCACAGGGTAATATTATTAATTTAAAAATTAAATTTTTAAATTATATAATTTCTATATAATAAAACAAATTTAAGGACAAACATTGGAAAAAGTTGGCCTAATGCTGAATCAACATGAATGTTTTTCACATGGTCAACTATATGTCGGGGCTTCGCGTGTCCGATTGGAAGAGAATCTCCGAATTCTACCACCTGGAACTTCAACAAATAAGGTCAACAACGTTGTACAAAGACGTATGCTCGATCGCGCAGATTTAGAGGAAGGCAAAATTGCATATGAGCTATTATGTAATTAATAAAAAAATTTATAAAAAAATAATAAATTATAAATATGTAATACATTTTAGTACAAATTTTATTAAATTAAGACGGAACTGAACAGCAACAACTACAATTACGAGATGTAATAATGGCATCGCCATCTACCCCTCATCAAGCTGAAGAAGTGCCAATGGATACGACAACGCCACCTCATTTACATCTTTCAGCTTTGGCTTCCCAAATGCAGCACATGTTAACACCAACTCGCACGCAACCACCAGCTACACCGCTTCATGCTTCTCGGAGTATTGCATCGCGTCAAAGTCGCAGAACTCAGGAAGGGACACCACCATCGAGTCGTTCACAAATGCCTCGAGACGAAACACCTACTGGCAGACGGCGTTCACAGATTGGGAACCAACGAAGACCTGCATTACCATTTAGAATAACACAAGCTTATCGTGTTGGTGATGCAAAAGCAGATGGGAATTGCTTTTTCCGGTATAATAATTATAAAAATCACACAAAGAAAATGATTATTTAATAACAGGTCTATTGGAATTTGCTTGCGTCAATTCGAGAATGATATAGATCATCTGATACTTCGCCGCTTAATGATAGAATATATCGAGAGAATTCGAGGAACAGCTCAGTATGACTTACTCGAACAAATGTTCAACTTTGATGCTCGATATGGCGTAGTAAATTTGGAAGGATACGTGGTAAGTAAAAATTTAATTAACATTTATTTAAAATAGATAATGATATTAAATTTAATATATTAAATTGTTTTTATATAAAATAGTGAATAATTTAAAAATTAAAGGATGTTATGCGAACTCCAGCACTAGACGGAAGAGATAGGGCACGCTGGGGTCAAGCCATGGACGCGATGATCTTGGCGCCTATTTTAAACCGGACTATTATAGTAGTTTCGTATGATCCACAAAGCAAGGGCGAACTTTATCAGATTTTCCGGCCTGATTATACAATGGATGGGGTAAAAAATTAAATAGTCAAACAAATATATTAACTTTTTTATCTAAATAAAGGAATTGATGCCGCAAAGAGGACTGGACTATTCTGTATTATGGGCAGGCGAAGAAAATCCGATTGTTATTCGATTCGATGGCGCCGGTCATTATCAACCAATTTTGCCAACGGATTTTGACCCGAATAATTATATTGGTGCTGAAGTATTTGATGGTCAGTTACAATGGCAACAAATAGACAATGGAATGGAGCAAGCAGCTCAACGATGGTTCGACTATTTGGCAGTAGCTGATCAAAATCAAGGAAACCAATCAGGATTACAACAGCAGAACACTTCGCAACCCACAAATATAGCATTTGAAAGCGATACCCAGAGTGGTAATAATATATATTAAAATTGATAAATTTTAATATAATTTGTAAATTTAAAGAACGCGATAGACGAAAAGGAAAAGGCGGATCGACGGCTTTAAAATTATTTAAAAAAACGGTAAAGGCAACATTAAAATTAACGATGCGACGAGAAACAACGAAGGCAACATTTAAAGAAATGGAAAAATCGCCTAAAAAGGTTAAGAAGCAAAAGAAGCACAAATTGGACTGTAGTTGCAGTGTTTGCGAATATGAGGAAGAAATGTTTTGGTATCGACGCAATATGGCGAAGAAAAGGGAAAATGAAAAAATGAGAAAAAAATACTTGGAAGAAATGGAAGAAGAAGAAAATTTTATCAATGCTTCAATGACCGGAAATCAACATATTGAATGGGAAGAAAATCAGCAAAATAGAATTATAGAAAATGGGCAAATAAAAAAAGAAATAAAAAAAAAGAAAAATACTTCAACGAAAAATATAAGGACAACAACAACAATCCCGGAAACATATAAAACTGAGATGATAGAAATGGTAACATCTGAATTTGAGACTCTAACAACGGAATCACAAATAACAGATTCTAACACGATAAAGCAAGACGAAGAACCTCAATTAAATGAGTTCCAATTGGCTCAATTAGAAGCCATAGAACGGGACACACAACAACGAGAAAGAGAAGAATTAATCTGGGAATGGGAAATGAGAAATAGAAGGCAATTAATTGATTCTTCGAGGTTATATGAGCAAATGAACGTCTCAGTGGATTATGAAAAATGGAGAAGGCAAGATGAACAGCAACAAAAAGAAATAGAAAGAAAAGAAGTATTAAGAAAAAAAGAGGAAATGTTGACACGAAAAAAGCGTGAAGAGGAAAAAGAAAGGGAAGAACAGGAAATAATGAAATGGAGAATAAAAGAAAGCCCATTTAATAATATAGAAAATGAAGATCGTAAGCAATCCCCAATAAAACGGTCAAAATTAACACCCCTACGAAGAAATGTTACCATCAATTCAAGTGATGATGTAAAAAGACAAAACATCGCTGCAAGAATAGAGCTTCATTCGGGCAGAAATCTTGGTGAGGCAATGAGGCGTATGCAAGGGGAAAACATCTTACCGGAAAGGTTAGAAAGAATGATTAATCCTGCTTTGTCAGAACAGCAGCAATATGAACAACAATATGCAGCTGGATATACAGAAAAGGATTACATCGTCGAATATGAAACATGCAGGGGCGAAGGTAAAAAAATTAATTAATAAAAAAATTAAAAATTAAAATAATAAAGTAATAAAAAAAATGAAAATATACTTCAGATAAGGCAAAGGAAGAAGAGGATAAACCTTACACGCGCGACGATCTTGCTGCCTTGTATCGACGTGCAATTTTAATGCCAAGACCTCTTCCTCCACCGCCCGACGACCCTGGCAAAAAATTTATTTATAATAAAAAATAGAATACCATAAAAAAATACTAATAATAATATAAAAATTTAATAATAATATAAAAATTGTAGAAAATACTGAAAACTGCGCAATTTGTCGTTTACCATTACGTTTCAAACCTGATGGGGAGCAAAAATATTGGTCAATTGTTGAAATACGGTGTAAGCGACGACATCGAGCGCATAAGCATTGTATTGACAATTGGCTGTTGACGGATCCAAACCACCGGTGCCCAGCTTGTGTAATATATGGACCTGATCCATATAATTTTCTTTTTGCAATAGAATAAAAATAAAAAAGATTAATAAATAATTTGTTGTTAAATTTTTGTATATATATTCAATCGTATTTTTATGCTTTTTGATGTCTTTAATATGTTTGTATTTAGTATTATTATATTTGTAAATAATTTATGCGTATATTAATTGTTGTATAATATGTAATTAAAAAAATAAAAAAAAACAAAAAAAAAACAAAAAAAATGAGTACAAGTAGGTTACTTCCGAGTCTCCGCTAATGCGTGATCAACCTAATTAAGAGGTGAGACTCAAGTATACTCGGCTGATGCTAAATACCTACAATAAAATAAATATTA
>Ga0335076_10005320_pt1 | contig 13019 bp, 10 predicted proteins | sample Lox_Sample_25_FD_206717 | JGI IMG/M metagenome (GOLD analysis project Ga0335076, IMG submission 206717) | Soil microbial communities from Loxahatchee National Wildlife Refuge, Florida, United States - Lox_Sample_2.5 | ecosystem: Environmental > Terrestrial > Soil > Wetlands | place: USA...
CCTGGTCGCCGGTGGCCTGAGCGAGCGCGCGGCTCAACGGCGCCACGATTTCGTCGAGTTCGCCTTCGTTGAACAAGGCCGAGTTCTTGTCCGATGGAACGTGCACGGCGAGCAGCGCCGCACGCAGGCGGGCGGCATCGATCGTGTATGGAAAGTCATTGCGTTTTGCGCCCGCTTCGATCTTTTCGATCCGCACGTAGGCGGCCGGACCGTTGTATTCGAAGCGAACCACCTTGTCGCGGCTCGAGTCCGTGACGATCCGAACCTGCAGGCCGCGGATCGGCACACCGGGGTCTGTCTGAGCAAACGCGCCGCTGTTCGAAAAGGCCAAGCCAATCAGAAATACAACACTGACAAACCGCTGAACCATCTTTGCTGCCGCTCTCGAGTTCGAAAGGCTGCCGGATCGGCAACCCTGCCACACCGGTGCGTGAGCACCGCCGGGGCAATGCGGGTGCGCCCTCTCAGGCGCACCCCAAAAAAGGCGCCGCGTTCAGCGGCGCCTCGATTGCAACTACAACGCCTGCCGGCTTACCACCAGGCTTCGGTCTGGATACCGAAGGAGGTCTGGCTCTTCTTGTTGCCCAGGTCGGCATACCCGGTCGCTCCCGACGCTGCGTTAGCCGCGCCGTTCCACGTACCGTACGTCACATACAGGCGGATTTCCGGGCGCGCCCAGAATCCTACGTCCGGCGACACCGTCGGCGCGAACGTGAACTTGGTCATGTTGACCGTCGCGCCGCCACCAGCCGGCTTGACGTTGTCATACCCGATTTCGGCGAGCAGCTTGAAGTTGGTCGTCATGGCGAACGAACCGCGCGCGCCGAGCGAACCGTACTTCGTCGTGCCAGCGGTGCTCTTGTGCTCCGTGTACGCGATGATGCCCTGGCCACCGAAATTGCCGATCTGCCATTGCGGGCTCTCGACGATCCGTTGGGTCTTCACGCTCGACGGGTCGGTCAGGCCGCCGAAGCCCTGGTTCGCGTAGGCCGAGCCGGACGATGCTTGAACCCACAGCACGTTGCCGCCGCCGATCGCCGGGATGTCCATGTTCCACTGGACGCTCCCCGCATAGCCGCTGGTGCCACCCGTGAAATCGCCCTTGGTGTAGGTGCCCGTGAAGCGCAGCTTGTTGGGCCCGCCGATGGACAGGTCACGCAGATCGACGTTGACGCGCGTACCGGGCTGGCCCGTCGACGACGCGCCTCCGGATGTGGCGAGACTGCCGGTGTCGCTACGGAACAGCGCGAGGCCCAGCGTTGCGCCGCCAAGCCCGATGTCGGCACCGCCGCCCGTTCCGCTCATGTTGACGAAGAACGTATCGACAATGTGCACGTCACTACGGCCGTAGAACCGGGTTCCCGCCCAGAACGTGGTGTTCGGGGCGATGTCCAGGTTCTTGCCTTCGGCATACAACTGCTCGGTCTTGACGGTCTGCGCCGGGCCACCGCCTAGGCTGGCCGCGTCACTGACACCACCGGTGTAGAAGTTCGGCATCCAGTGAACCGCGAAATTCGGCCCGCTGTCCTTGCCGATGCCGTAGTTGAACCCGAGCTCACCGTAGTAGTCGCACTCGTTGCCGAGGCGATACTTCCAATCAGCGCCCGGCGCCTGGTAGCAGGTCCGGTCGTGATCCTTGGTGCTGAGCCCTGGGCCGGCCCGGAAATACCCTCCATAGCTGAATCCCTCTGTTGCTTGCGCCGTGGCGCCCACCATCGCGAGCGCGGCCGCGAGGGGCAGCAACTTCATCCTCTTCGTTCTCATTGCATCTCCTCTTTGTGAGTACATGAACAGCCTCTCCGCCGGAAGATCGGCCGACCTGAACCGGCGCATCCGGATGGCAAAGAAAAGCGCGTTCGTAGCGCCACCAGCCTTGCCGGCAACTGCAAGCAGCTACCGGCATCCCCTGCGCGCCGCGAGCGGCGCGCTCTACTGCGCAGGACACGGTGCCTCATCGGGCACCTAGTTCCTGCTCAATGCCCTGCGCTGCGCCGCGTAGGGCGCAGTGCGGGGCAGTGATCAAGCGCGTCGCAATCGCGGCCATGTAGGAGCGAAACCGCCCCTTGGCCTCGAAGCGCGCGCGAAAGCGTGAATTGGCGAAAAAATCGCCGAGCTTCTGCGCGATGCCGCCGGCGATGAACAAACCGCCGCCCGCGCCACCAGTCAATGCAAGGTTGCCGGCGAACGTTCCGAGCATTGCGCAGAACGTGTCGAGGGTCGCGATGCAGCCGGCGTCGCCTCCGCCTTGCGCGAACGCGCGCCGGCTGATTTCTTCCGCGGTGAGCTGCTCTTCCGGTTCACCACGCACCGCGGCGACCGCGCGATGCAGCACCGGCAGGCCGATCCCCGAGAGGAGACGCTCCCCGGACACATGCTCGAACTCGCGCCGCGCATAGCGCAGCACGTTGTCTTCGAAGTCATCCGCCGGGGCGAGCGTCGCATGGCCGCCCTCGCCGGCGATCGCGACCCAACTGCGACCCGCGGGCACGCACAACGCAACGCCGAGGCCGGTGCCCGGCCCGAGCGCTGCCATTGGACGGTTCCGATCAGGAGTGCCCGGCCCGATAGCGAGCGCATCGCTATCGCGCAAGTGCGGCAGCGCGAGCGCAAGCGCTTCGAAGTCGTTGAGCAGGAGCACGGTCCGCGCACCCAGTGCCGACATCGCCGCCGGCCGCGAAATGGTCCAGTTGTGATTGGTCAGCCGCACGGTGTCGCCATGAATCGCGGCGGCGGCCGCGTAGGCGGCGACCTTCGGCTGCGGGCGTGCGCCGTCGCGCGCGGCGATGATGTCGAGGTAGCTGCGCGCTGCGTCTTCCGGCGTCTTGAAGTCGGCGCACTTGACCGCGATCACGTCCTCAACCGCCGCGTCTTTGCCCCGCACGAGGCCAAAGCGCGCGTTGGTGCCGCCGATGTCGGCAACGAGCCACGGATAGAGGTCTTGTTCCGTCGCCATTTTTTTAATAGCGCGACCGGACTTCAGCCGGCGAGCTGCCGCTCTCCTGTCGACAGACACAACGCACGCGTCGCCACCCGGCCACGCGGCCGATGGCGACTCAGTCCGGTTGCTTCTTGCTTGTCTCCCTCGAAGCGGAGTAGCGTAACAAAACTACATCTCGACGCAATCAACATAGCGTGAATCTGAGCTGGCAATAACCGGATGCACTTTATTCGCGAGCTGATAAATGACTGATGAACATAGTAAAACCATGCGAGGCTCACGCTCCATCGCGTGGTGCGCAAAAGCAACGCTTGTAGTTGATCTACAAGCAACCCTGTGCTTGGCTTCGTCGTCATCGTGTCGGGCGCGTTGATCCGGGCCGGTGGCTCGATCAATCGCTGAGGGTCGGCCGCGACCATGAATCCCTCACCGGAAGCGAAGCTGCTCGCCGACATCGGCAGCAGTTACGCCCGCTTCGCGATCGAGCGCGTCAGCGGCGTGTTGACTCATGCGAAGGCGCTGCGCTGCGCCGACTATCCGGATTTCCTTTCCGCGTTGCGTGCGTATATCGAGATGGTCGGTGCGCACGACATCCGCCATGGCGCGATCGCGATCGCCAATCCGGTCGAAGGCGACATGGTTCGGATGACCAACTATCACTGGCAGTTCTCGATCGAAGCGACGCGCCAGGCCGTCGGCTTCAGCACGCTGCTGGTCGTCAACGACTTCACTGCGCTTGCGATGGGCCTTCCGCACCTGCGGCGCCAGCAGTTCCGCCAGGTGGGTGGCGGCGCTGCGCGCGTACGCAGCGTGATCGGGCTGGTGGGCGCGGGCACGGGACTCGGCGTGTCGGGACTGATTCCGGTCGATGACGGCTGGGTCTCGCTCGCCTCCGAGGGCGGCCATATCGGCTTCGCGCCGCAGAACGCGCGCGAGCTGGCCATCCTCGAATACGCTTGGCGGCAGTACTCGCACGTTTCGGAAGAGCGGCTGGTGTCCGCCGCAGGAATCGAACTCATCTACAGCGCGCTGGCCGCGCGCAGCAAGAACGCGGTGGCCGCACTGAAGGCTCCCGAAATCACGCAACGCGGACTCGCGGGCGACTGCCCGGTCTGCGCCGAAACGCTCGAGGCATTCTGCGAATTGCTCGGGACCGCCGCGGCGAGCGTCGCTGTCACGCTGGGTGCGTTCGGCGGCGTCTATATCGGCGGCGGCATCGTGCCGCGCCTGGGAACCTATTTCGACAAGTCGGGCTTCCGCGCGCGCTTCGAAGCGATGGGGCGCATGTCGAAGTACGTGGCGAGCATTCCGACCTTCGTCATCACGTCCGACACATCGACCTTCAGCGGCACCTCGGCCATCCTCGATGCGGAACTGCGCAAGCGCGGCGGCGCATCGACCTTGCTCGATCGCGTGCGCCAGTCGCGCGAATCGTTGTCCGCTGCCGAGCGGCGCGTTGCCGATCTGGTGCTGAGCCAGCCGCGCAGCGTGCTGAACGATCCGATCATGGAGATCGCGACGCGCGCCGGCGTCAGCCAGCCGACCGTCGTGCGCTTCTGCCGTTCGCTGGGCTGCGAAGGTTTGTCCGACTTCAAGCTCAAGCTCGCGTCCGGCCTGACCGGCACCATTCCTGTCACGCACACGCAGGTCAAGCGCACCGACTCGACCCACGAGCTCGGCGCCAAGGTGCTCGACAACACCGCCTCGGCGGTGCTCAAGGTGCGCGACCAGCTGAACAGCGACGCGGTCGATCGCGCGATCGCGCTGCTGCTCACCGCGCGCCGCATCGATTTCTTCGCGTTGGGCAACTACAGCGTGATCGCGCAGGACGCGCAGTACAAGTTCCTGCGCTTCGGCGTGCCCGCGGCCGCCTACACCGATTCGCGCCTGCAGATGCTGGCCGCCAACGCGATCGGTGCGGGCGACGTGGTGGTCGCGATCTCCGGCTCCGGCAAGATCGCCGAACTGCTGAAGTCGGTCGACATCGCCATCGCGGCAGGCGCGGCAGTGATCGCGATCACGCCAAGCCACGCGCCGCTCGCTCGCAAGGCCACCGTGACGATCGCGATCGATCATCCGGAAGATCTCTCCCTGCACATGCCGATGATCAGCCGCGTGCTCTACATGGTGGTGATCGACATCCTGGCGACCGGCGTAGCGATGCGTCACGGCGGCCGCCAGCGGCTTCCGCTCACCGGCGAGAAGGTTGCCGAGGACGCGGAGACCGCCACCCGCCCGACGGGCACCGACTACGCACGCATCATTTCCCACAGCGGCTGAGCGCTGAGAAACCGCCGGTGCGGCCCCGGTCGCGCAACGCGAACCGCGACCGACGCGGCTGCGCTCATGCGCGGACGCATCGAAATCGGGATTCACGGCGAATACGTCGGCGCAATTCATCAGACAAATGTCCGCGACCAGGCGGGTGGCAACCTTAAACGCAAGTCCGCGGGTTGCCCAGTACGAGCCGGTTATTTGTCGGACAAATCGCACACTTGCAAGAAATCGCGCGGCAATCGTGCACTGCGCAATCGACGTGACGCGTGCGCGCACGCTTGCAAAACCATCTGAAAGCGACGATCCTGCGCCGCGCTATGGCCGTCCGATCGATCCGATCCGTGCAGTCGAGCAGGCGCGCGAAGCCGGCGGCGCCTCCCAAGCGCACCAAGCCGCCGCGCGTGTTGAATGGTCGCGCTCGCGCGATCGCGCGAGCCACGCCGATCAGTCCGACCTACGGCGGTGCACGGATTCACGTTGCGGTCACACGCGAGATCGGTTCGCGCATCCTGTGGGGCGAATTCGCGCCCGGCGAGGTGCTGCCGAACGAAGCCGAGTGGTCGCGCCAGCTTCGTGTCAGCCGCTCCGCCGTGCGCGAGTCGATCAAGGTGCTCGTCGGCAAGGGGCTGCTGATGGCGCGGCCGCGCATCGGCACGACGGTGGAGCCGCGCGAGCGCTGGAATCTGCTCGATCGCGACGTGCTTGCGTGGTACTCGGCAATGCCGTCCAAGGGCCAGTTCCTGCGCGCCGTGCAGGAAATGCGCCGCATCATCGAACCCGAAGCGGCTGCGCTAGCTGCCCTGCATCGTTCGAACGACCAGATGAACGAGATCTCGCTGGCTTGCGCGCGGATGGGCAGTGCGAGCGACCTGATGAGCCGGGTCGAAGCTGACGTGCGTTTTCATCTGGCGATCCTGGCGGCCGCCGGCAACGAATTCCTGATCCCGTTCGGCTTCGTGATCGAGTCGGCGCTCGCTGCGGTGTTCGACTACACCACCCGCGGGCGCGGCGACCTCGAGCATGCACATCGCCTCCACGAGCGCATCGAGGAGGCGATTCGCCGCAAGCAGCCGCAACGCGCGCGGCTCGCCGTCAGGCGGCTGGTCGCGAACACCGACGACTTCATCACCCGCAAGTCGCGCCCGGCGCGCCAACGGGCGGCGTGAACCGATGACGGATTGGGTCGGCATCGACTGGGGAACGACGCACCGTCGCGCATGGCGCTTCGCGGGCGGTGAACTCGCCGGCCACGTCGAGGACGGGCAAGGTCTGATCGCGTGTGCGCCGAACTTCGCCCCGTCGCTCGATGCGCTGCTGCGATCGCTTGGCGCAGTGCCCGAGGCCACGACCATCGTCATGTCGGGCATGGTGGGCAGCGCGAGTGGCTGGCAGGAAGTGCCGTATCTCGATGCCGCCACTCCCCTCACCGATCTGCCGCGGCGGTTGCAGCGGGTCGTACGGCCCGGCGCGCCGTGCGACGCCTGGATCGTGCCCGGCGTCTGCTGGCGCGGCGCGGGCGACGTGGTGGACGTGATGCGCGGCGAGGAGACGCAGCTTTTCGGCGCGCTGCATCTGCGCGGCGCGGCAAGCGACGGGTGGTATCTGCTTCCCGGCACGCACAGCAAGTGGGTCGAACTGCGCGACGGGCGAATTCGCTGGATGCGCACCTATCTGAGCGGCGAGCTGTTCGGGCTGGTGCGCGAGCGCGGCACGCTGTCGGCGATCATGCGATCCGGCGACGTGGATGCGCTCGACGCGCGCGCCCAGGCCACATTCGAGCGCGGCGTCGCGGCCGCGTCCAACGGTGCGCTGAGCCATGCGTTGTTCGCCGCGCGCGCCCAGGTCGTCACCGGTGGACTCGAGTCGACGCTCGCCGCGGCGTTCGTCAGCGGCGCGCTGTTCGGCGCCGAGTGGCACGACATGGCGGGGCGACTCGAAGCGACAACGGCTCTGCGAGCGATCGGCGATGCGCAGCTATGCGCCTTGCACGCGCGTTGCGCCGCGTTGCTCGGCGTGGCGTTCGAGATCCTTGACATCGAGGCCGTGCAGCGCGCCGCATGGACGCACTTGCGCGCCGGGGAGACACCGAGATGAGCGAAGCACCCGCCTGGCCGCCCACGCCGCCGTTGACGGCGATCCTGCGTGGACTGGAAAGCGAACGCGCGAGTGCAGTCGGCAAGACTCTTTTCGATGCGGGCTACTGCGCGTTGGAGGTGCCGCTGAACCGACCGGGCGCGCTCGACGGTATCGAAACTCTCGCGCGCGTCGCGCCGCCGAATGCGCTGATCGGTGCGGGCACGGTGACGGAACTCGCGCAGGTGGACGCAGTCGCGGATGCCGGCGGCCGCCTGATCGTTTCGCCGCATTTCGATGCGGCGGTCGTGACTCACGCGCGCGCTCGCGGGATGCGCGTGGTTCCGGGTGTATTCACGCCGAGCGAGGCGTACGCGGCGCTGCGCGCAGGTGCGCACGCGTTGAAGATCTTTCCAGCCGAAGCAACGTCGCCTGCGGGCCTGCGCGCCTTGTTGTCGATCCTGCCGCCCGGGACACTCGTGTGGCCGGTCGGCGGCATCACGCCGGACTCGCTGGCTCGCTGGTGCGAAGCGGGCGCGAACGGCTTCGGCATCGGCAGCGCCTTGTTCAGCCCGGGCATCGCGCTCGAAGAGCTGGCGCGCCGCGCGCGCGCGTTCGTCGAAGCGTGGCAGCGCGCAAACCATCGAATCCACTAGGAGAGACCATGAAAACCTCTCACAGGCAGCGCTACCGTGGCGTGTTCCCGGTCGTACCGACCACCTTCCGCGAGGACGGCAGCCTGGACCTGGAAAGCCAGAAGCGCTGCGTCGATTTCATGATCGACGCCGGATCGAACGGCCTCGCGATCCTCGCCAATTTCTCCGAGCAATTCGTCCTGTCCGACGATGAACGCGAAACGCTGACCAGCACGATCCTCGCGCACGTTGCCGGGCGCGTGCCGGTGATCGTGACGACAACGCACTACGGCACCAGCGTCTGCGCGCAGCGCAGTCGGCGCGCGGCCGATGCGGGCGCGGCGATGGTGATGGTGATGCCGCCGTACCACGGCGCCACGATCCGCGCCTCGGAGGAGCGCATCGTCGAGTTCTACACGCGCCTTTCCGAGGCGATCCCGATTCCGATCATGATCCAGGATGCGCCCGTGAGCGGCACGCCGCTGTCGCCGGCGCTGCTCGCGCGGATGGCGCGCGAGATCGAGCACGTGGCCTATTTCAAGATCGAGACCGCGGGAGCGGCATCGAAGCTGCGCGAATTGATCCGCCTCGGCGGCGATGCGATCGAGGGGCCGTGGGACGGCGAGGAGGGCATCACGCTGTTCCAGGATCTCGAGGCCGGCGCTACCGGCACGATGACGGGCGGCGGGTATCCGGATGGTTTCCGCTTGATCGTCGATGCCTTCGCGGCCGGACGACGCGAGGAGGCGTTCGAGCACTACCGCCGTTGGCTGCCGCTCATCAACTACGAGAACCGCCAGTGCGGATTGCTGGCGGCGAAGGCGTTGATGAAAGAGGGCGGCGTGATCGCATGCGAGGCGCCACGCCACCCATTTCCACCGATGCATCCGGCCGTGCGTGAGGGACTCATCGAGAACGCGCGCCGGCTCGACGCGATGGTGCTGCGCTGGCGGCGCTGAACGCCGCCAGGCGGGTTACCCGCGCGGCCGCGCGGCGCCGGTCGCGTTGAGATAGACCGCGTACAGCGAGGTCGTCCCGCAGATGAAAAGGCGGTTGCGCTTCGGCCCGCCGAAGCACACGTTCGCGACCACCTCGGGCACGTTGAGCTTGCCGATCAGTGCGCCTGCAGGGGTGTAGCAGTGCACGCCATCGCCGGCACTGGTCCAGATGTTGCCGTGCGTGTCGAGGCGGAAACCGTCGAACAGGCCGGCCGTGCAGGTGGCGAAGACCTCGCCACCGCTGAGCGACTTGCCATCGCGCCCGACGTTGAAGCGGCGGATGTGGCGCGGCCCATCTTTTACGTGCGTGGCGCCCGTATCGACGACATAAAGCAGCTGCTCGTCGGGCGAGAAGGCGAGCCCGTTCGGCTTCACGAAGTCGGTGGCAACGGCGACGCACTCGCCACCCGCGGGATCGACGCGGTAGACGTATGACCCGCCGATCTCCGACGGAGCCGCATCGCCTTCGTAATCGGAGTCGATGCCGTAGGTGGGATCGGTGAACCAGATCGATCCGTCCGACTTCACCACCACGTCGTTGGGCGAATTCAGGCGCTTGCCGCGATAGTTGCTCGCGATGATCGTGCGCGAGCCATCGTGTTCGGTACGCGAGACGCAGCGTCCCTGGTGTTCACACGAAACCAGACGACCTTCGCGATCGACGGTGTGGCCGTTGGTGTTGTTGCTGGGCTGGCGGAAGACGGAGACCGAGTTGTCGGTCTCGTCGAAACGCAGCATCCGGTTGTTCGGAATGTCGGACCAGACGAGATAACGACCCGCCGGGAAGTAGGCAGGACCTTCCGCCCAGCGGCAGCCGGTCCACAGCTTTTCGAGCTGGCTGTTGCCGAAGACGTACTTCAGGAATTGATCGTCCAGTGCCGTGAAATATCCGTTCGACATGATTGCGGGCTCCCCTCGTGTGTCGGTTTGTTATTGCGGACGGTGTGGCGTCCGTCCGCGAACGCGAATCGGTGCTTTGAGCAATTACGCAGGCGGAAGTTCGGCACGCCTCGGCAGGTCGGCGCCGCGCCGCGAGCACGTGATGGCGGCGGCCTGGGTCGCGAAGACAAGCGCCTTCTTCATCGGTTCGCTGCTGAGTGCGGCGATCGCCGCCGGGCGCAGGCTGTCGTGCTCCGCAAGCCATGTTAGAAGCGCGGCCTGCAGCGTGTCGCCTGCGCCGACCGTGTCGACCACCGTGATCGGCGGGCTTGCCGCCTCCGCACTGCTCTTCGCGGTGAACGCAATCGCACCGCGCGCGCCGCGCGTCACGACGACCATCCCGACGCCTTGCTGCAGCCAGCCTGCCGCGAGCGACTCGGGCGCCGCGCCGGGATAAAGATGCGACAGGTCCTCGTCGCTCACCTTCAAGAGATGCGTGCGCGGCACCATCCAGCCCAGGATCTCGCGCCAGCGGCCGATGTTCGGCTCGATGTTGAGACGGATGTTGGGGTCGTACGAGATCAGCGCGTCGCCGGTGCGCGCCTGCACCAGTTCGCGCAGCGTCGCGGCGATCGGGTCGACCACCATCGCATACGAGCCGAAGTGGAACACGCGCGCGGCGGCCGGGATCTTCTGCAGTGCATCGCGCGTGACCTGCCGATCGGACGTCCCGATGAACGAATAGGCAGGCACGCCGTGGCTGTCGAGCCCCACCAGGCCGAGCGTCGTCGGCGCCGGAGTGCGCACGACCGTATCCAGCACCACGCCTTCCTGCTTGAGCGCTTTGATCAGGCGCTCACCGAGGAAGTCGGTCGATACCGACGCCAGCAGCGCGGCTTGCTGATTGAGACGCGACAGCCCGACCGCAACGTTGAACGGAGAACCGCCGACCACCGCATTCAGCGTGTTTCCCGTGGCGGTCTGGCCGCCGTCGAAGACATCCATCAACGCTTCACCGCAGACGACGAACATTGCGAGTCCCTTTCCGCCGATCCGGCGCGCCAGGTGATAAACCGATGCTAGTTTGCCGCGATCGAGTCGCGCTTGGGGGTTGCCACTTCGCTGAGCTTGACCCCGTAGATCGTCAGTGCCGCCTGCTTGATCGCACGCAACATCAGCTCGGCGGCCGGCGAAAGCAAGCGATCCGTGCGCGTGATCAGGCCGAAAGCCTCCATCTTGCACGCCAGGTCGATCGGCAGCATCGACGCGACGCCGTGCGACGTGTAGTAGCGCGCGACGTCGGCGGCGAGGATGCTGACGAGATCGCTCTGCTGCAGCATGCGCGTGACGAATAGCAGCGCGGTGGTCTCGATCAGGTTGGTCGGCACCTCCAGGCCTTCTTCCTGGAACATCAGCTCCCAGCGATGCCGCAGTACGCTGCCCGCCGGAGGCACGATCCAGCCAACCTCGACCAGGTCGCGCAGCGTCAGCTTGTTCATCTGCAACAGGGGATGGCCGGTGCGCACCATCGCGCAAACAGGCTCGTCGGCGATGGCCTCGTAGCGTATGTCGCGCTTGTCGTGGTTGGCAAAAAGGCGGCCGACCATCATGTCGAGCCGTCCCTGAGCGATGCGCTCGAGCAGGACGTCGCTGGTTTCGATCTGCAGCGACACCCGCAAGCTCGGGTGTTGCGACTTGACCGCTGCAACCGCGGTCGGAAGCAGGGTCATGCCCGGTGCGGTGATCGCGCCGACGCTCACCTGGCCGAAGCGGCCGCTCTTCAGCGCTTCGACTTCCTCATGCGCGCGGCTCAGGCTTGCGAGCGCGGCGCGCGCGTGGCGGATCATCGACTCGCCGTACCAGGTCGGCCGCATGCCGCGCGGCAGTCGTTCGAACAACTCGACGCCGAGCACGTCCTCGAGATCCTTCAGCAGCTTCGACGCTGCAGGCTGGGTCATGCTCAGCACACGCGCGGCGCGATGGATGTTGCCTTCCTCCGCGAGCGCGTGCAGCAGCAGCAGCTGGCGCGTCTTGATACGGGCGCGGATGAACCAGTGGGTATTGCGCGTATTGCTCGTCATTGCAGGCAACCAATGCAGAAACCGGTATCGGTCATTGTGCAAATTCTATTGGTCGATGAGAAACCCCGTCTCTAGGATTCCGGCCGCCGACAAGACTCGCACAAAGGGGCCGGAGCGGGCGGCACACGGCAGGTGCAGTGACCACATTTACCAGAGAGGGAAGGAGACTCAACGTGAAAAGGTTCAAGTCGATGTTGGCCGTCGCCATCGCGGGCCTCATCGCCACGGCGCCAGCCGCCATGGCACAGGACAAGGGGTTGATCGGCATCTCGATGCCGACCAAGTCGTCGGCACGGTGGATCTCCGACGGCGACAGCATGGTCAAGTACTTCAAGGAGAAAGGCTACAAGCCGGACCTGCAATACGCGGAGGACGACATCCCGAACCAGCTGGCCCAGGTGGAGAACATGATCACCAAGGGCTCGAAGGTGCTGATCATCGCGGCCATCGACGGCACCACGCTGTCGAACGCGCTGCAAAAGGCGGCCGACAAGGGCGTCAAGGTCATCGCGTACGACCGCCTGATCCGCGGCTCGAAGAACGTCGACTACTACACGACCTTCGACAACTTCCAGGTCGGCGTGCTGCAGGCCGGCTCGATCGTCGACAAGCTGGGACTGAAGTCCGGCAAGGGTCCGTTCAACATCGAACTGTTCGGCGGCTCGCCGGACGACAACAACGCCTTTTTCTTCTACGACGGCGCGATGAGCGTGCTGAAGCCATACATCGACAGCGGCAAGCTCGTGGTGCGCAGCAAGCAGATGGGCATGGACAAGGTCGGCACGCTGCGCTGGGACGGCGCGGTTGCGCAGGCGCGCATGGACAACCTGTTGTCGGCCTTCTACGGCAAGGACAAGGTTGACGCCGTGCTGTCGCCTTACGACGGCCTGTCCATCGGCATCCTGTCGTCGCTCAAGGGTGTCGGCTACTGCACCGCACAGCAACCGTGCCCGGTCGTGACCGGCCAGGACGCCGAAGTCCCGTCGATCAAGTCGATGTTGCGCGGCGAGCAGACTTCCACGGTGTTCAAGGACACGCGCGACCTCGCCAAGGTGACGGTCAACATGGTGGATGCGGTTCTTTCGGGCAAGCAGCCGGAGATCAACGACACCAAGACCTACGACAACGGTACGAAGGT
>Ga0335076_10005322_pt1 | contig 13018 bp, 12 predicted proteins | sample Lox_Sample_25_FD_206717 | JGI IMG/M metagenome (GOLD analysis project Ga0335076, IMG submission 206717) | Soil microbial communities from Loxahatchee National Wildlife Refuge, Florida, United States - Lox_Sample_2.5 | ecosystem: Environmental > Terrestrial > Soil > Wetlands | place: USA...
GTTCGAGGCCCAGTCCCAGATCCCGAGACCGCGCGTGCAGTGGAGGATGGCTTCGTCCATGGGCAGGAACTGCAGCGCGGGCTGCTTCCCGGCGACGATGACGTTGACGTAGTGCCGGCTGCGCAGACAGTGGTCGGCCACGGAGAGGAGGCAGTTCGCGTCGGGCGGCAGGTAGACGCGGATGATCTCCGCCTTCTTGTTCACGACGTGGTCGATGAAGCCGGGGTCCTGGTGCGAGAACCCGTTGTGGTCCTGCCGCCATACGTGCGACGAGAGGAGGTAGTTGAGCGAGGCGAGCGGCTGCCGCCACGGGATCCCACGCGTGACCTTCAGCCACTTCGCGTGCTGGTTGAACATCGAGTCCACGATGTGGATGAACGCCTCGTAGCAGTCGAAGAGGCCGTGCCGGCCGGTGAGGAGATAGCCCTCGAGCCAACCCTGGCACTGATGCTCGGACAGCATCTCGACGACGCGGCCGCTCGGCACGAGGTGCTCGTCGACGGGCTCGACACGCGCGTCCCACTGCTTTCCGGTCACCTCGTAGACGGCGTCGAGCCTGTTCGAAGCCGTCTCGTCCGGGCCGAAGATGCGGAAGTTGTCGGGATTCCGCCGCACGATCTCGGTGAGCCAGCCGCCGAGGACGCGGGTGGCCTCGGCCGTCGCCGTGCCCGGCTCGTCCACCCGGACGGCAAAGCTGCGGAAGTCCGGCAGCTCGAGGTCGCGCAGCACGACGCCGCCGTTCGTCTTCGGGTTCGCCGACATGCGCCGTTCGCCCTCCGGGGCGAGTCGCCCGAGCTCCGCCCGCAAGGCTCCCGCGTCGTCGAAGAGCTCCTCCGGCCGGTAGCTGCGCAGCCAGTCCTCGAGCTGGCGGAGATGCCCGAGGTTCGTCCTGACCTCGGCGAGCGGCACCTGGTGCGCCCGCCACGTCCCCTCGACCGGCAGCCCGTCGACCTCCCGCGGCCCCGTCCAGCCTTTCGGCGACCGGAACACGATCATGCCGCGCCGGTCGTCCAGCGCCCGCTCGAGCAGCTCGGCGAAGCGGCGATGCGTGTCGAGGTGGTCGTCGCTCGTGTCGAAGAAGAACGGCTCGTACCCGTATCCCCGCATGAGCGACGCGAGCTCCTCCTCCGGGATGCGTGCGAGAACGGTCGGGTTCGCGATCTTGTAGCCGTTGAGGTGGAGGATCGGGAGGACCCTTCCGTCGTGCTCCCGGTTCGAGAACTTGTTCGAGTGCCAGCTCGTCGCGAGCGGACCCGTCTCGGCCTCGCCGTCGCCCACGACGCAGGCGACGGTCAGACGCGGATCGTCGAACGCCGCGCCGTACGCATGCGAGAGCGCGTAGCCCAGCTCACCGCCCTCGTGGATCGAGCCGGGCGTCTCGGGCGCGGCGTGGCTCGGGATCCCGCCGGGGAAGGAGAACTGGCGGAAGAGGGCGCGAAGCCCATCCTCGTCGCCGGTGATGTGCGGATAGAGCTCGGTGTACGTCCCCTCGAGGTACGACTGCGCGACGACGGCCGGGCCTCCGTGGCCCGGCCCGCAGACGAAGATCGCGTCGAGGTTGCGCGCCCGGATCGCAAGGTTGAGGTGGGTGTAGAGGAAGTTGAGGCCGGGTGTCGTTCCCCAGTGACCGAGCAGCCGCGGCTTGATGTGCGCGGGCCGCAGCGGCTCGCGCAGCAGCGGATTGTCGAGCAGGTAGATCTGCCCGACGGACAGGTAGTTCGCGGCGCGCCAGTACGCGTCGAGGGCGCGTAGCTCGTCGTCGGTCACGAGAATCTCCCTCTGTGGATGTCTTGGTCGTCAATGCAGGGTCCACGAGCCTGAAGCTTCACCTCGTTCACGGGGCCGAGTCGCAGCAGGTGGACGACTTCGTCGCCGCGGACGCGGTCGGGCACCGCGTCGTCCACGGCGGCCGCCGCTTCGTCGGCCCGGCGCTCGTCGACGACACCGTGGACCAGGCGATCGAGGAGCTGGCGGTGCTCGCACCGCTGCACAACGGGCGCGCGCTCGAGGAGATCCGCCGCGCGCGCCGAGCTCTGCCCGACGTCCCGCACGTCGCGGTCTTTGACACGACCTTCCACCGCACGCTCCCACCCGCAGCCTCGACCTACGCGATCCCGGAGCGGTGGCGGGAGGAGTGGGACGTCCATCGTTACGGCTTCCATGGGATCTCCGTCCAGTGGGTCGCGTCGCAGGTGCAGGCAGAGCGGCTCGTCGTCTGCCATCTCGGCGGCGGGTGCTCGGTGACGGCGGTGCGCGACGGACGGTCCGTGGACACGACGATGGGATTCTCGCCGCTCGAGGGTGTGCCGATGGCGACTCGCTCCGGGTCCGTCGATCCGGCTGCTCTGCTCTACCTCCTCCGCGAGCGGCTGCTGACCGAGGAAGAGCTCGGGAAGGCACTCGAGCACGAGTCCGGCCTGGCGGGCCTCTCCGGCGGCGGCTCGGGAGACGTGCGGAAGGCCTCGGCGCTCGCGCTCGACGTCTTCGTCCACCGGGTCGCCGGTGCCGTGGCGGCGATGGCGACCGCCTGCGGCGGGATCGACGTTCTCGCCTTCACCGGCGGCATCGGCGAGCACGCGGAGGACGTGCGAGACCGGATCGTCGAGCGCGTACGTTTCCTCGGGGCCTTCGGCGTCGAGGTCGTCCCGTCGCGCGAGGAGCTCGTGATCGCCGCCGAGACCCGCCGGCTGCTCGAAGCCTGACCGGGGTCAGGCAGAGGCGAAGACCTCGCGGGAACCGTGACCGGCTGCGATCGCCCGGGCGATGTCGATCGTCGAGATGACGCCCACCGGGCGGCGCGCACCGGGCTTGGTGACGGCGAGGTGGGCGATCCCGTATTGCGCCATCAGGCTCCCGGCCTCGGCGATCGAGCTGTCGGCCCCAACGCTCACGAGGGGAGTCACCGCCGTGGCGCCGGCGGTCAGCGTGTCGAGGTCGAGCTGGGTTGCGGCGACGAGATCGAGGTCCGAGACGACGGCCCAGAGCTGCGGCGCGTCCTCGGCCTCGTCCGCGTGCTCGAAGACGAAGATCGCGTGCACGCCGTAGGTGGCCATCATGCGGGCCACGACCCGGAGCGGCGTCTCGGGCGCACAGCTGATCACTCCGTGGGTCATCGCGTCGCCGACTGCGGCCGCCTCGAACGCGACCGGCAATTCCTCGGGACGATGCTCTGCGTGCGCCATGCTCCGATAGTCGCTCTACGTCTGTGCAATCGCATCCGGATGAACTACGGAACCGCGGACGTACTTGCTTCGGATGCGGCGCGGCGGCCGAAGCGTGACGATCGTCTGTGATGAAGGACAGCCGCAGACACGTCGTCATCGCGGGAGCCGGGGTGGCAGGGCTCGAGACAGCTCTCGCCTTGAGGGCGCTCGCCCCCGAGCACGCTGCGGTCGAGCTGATCGCGCCGGAGCCGGAGTTCGTCTATCGGCCGCTCGCGGTGACGGAGCCGTTCCATGTCGGCGAAGTACGCCGGTTTCCGCTCGACCAACTCGTCGACGCGGCAGGCGCCGATCTACGACGCGCCGTCCTCGGCGCGGTGGATCCGGACGAGAAGCGCGTCACGCTCGCAGACGGGAGCACCCTCGAGTACGACGTTCTCGTCCTTGCGCTCGGCGCACGACCCCTCCCCGCCGTCCCCGGTGCGCTGACGTTCTCCGGCCTTCCCGAAGACAACGCGCACCTCGCCGGTCTTCTCGAGCGTATGACGATCGGCGAGCTTCGGCGCCTCGTCTTCGCCCTGCCGGCCGCCTCGGCCTGGCCGCTTCCGCTGTACGAGCTCGCCCTGCTCACGGGCGAGTACCTCGCCGAGCACCTGACGCACGCCGAGCTCACGGTGGTCACTCCCGAGGAGCAGCCGCTCGGCCTCTTCGGAGCCAAGGCAAGTGAAGCGATCGCGCAGCTGCTCGAAGTGCGCGGCATCGGCCTGCGGACCGCAACGGCGCCGGTCTCCTTCGGAGACGGTCTGCTCCGGCTCGCGAACGACGGCGATCTCGCAGCGGATGCCGTCGTCGCGCTCCCGAAGCTCGAAGGCGCTCGCATTGCCGGCCTTCCGCAAGATGAACAAGGTTTCGTCCCCACCGACGACTACGGCCGCGTCGCCGGCTTGACCGACGTGTACGCGGCCGGGGACCTCACGCAGTGCTCGATCAAGCAGGGCGGCGTCGCCGCCCAGGAGGCGGACGCCGTCGCCGAGGCAATCGCCGCCGATGCGGGCGCCCACGTGCAGCCCAGCCCCTTCCGGCCGGTCCTCCGCGGCCTGCTCCTGACGGGGTTCGTGCCAAGGTTCCTACGCCACGAGGAGGACGGCCTGTCGCTCGTCGACACGCAGCCGCTCTGGTGGCCGCCGGGCAAGATCGTGGGTCGGTACCTGAGCCCGTTTCTCGCCGAGCACCTCGGGCCGGCGACGCTGTCGGACGCAGCCCCCGCGGACGCGCTATCGGTCGAGGTCGCGGTCGACCGCCCGGCCCGGACACAGGTCTGAGCCGGCGCTACGCCCAGAAGTCGTCCCAGGCGCGGAGGTCGTAGAAGTGCTCTTGCCCGTCCACGATCCGGCCGTTCTCGAGCTCGAACACGATGCACGAGTAGACGTCCAGGTGCTTGCCCTTCCGCTCGGCGACGTTGTGCTGGATGCCGATCACGCGGCCGTCCTCGTCGGTGAGCACGCGCTTCAGATGGGCCATGAACGTGCCGCCCGTCTCGGCCGCGTAGCGGCCGAGACGGGCGAAGACGGCCTCCCGGCCGACGGCGTCGCCGGCGAGCGGGCTACGGCCGGGGGTGTGCCACGAGACGTTGTCGCCGAAGAGCTCTGCCAGCGTCGCCAGATCTCCGCTGTTGAGCGCCTCGTAGCCGCGGCGGACGATCGCTGCGTTCCCCGGCATGACTCCCTCTCGCCGCGCGTCCCGAGCGACTAGGCGTCGAAGCGGCCGACGAGTTCCGTCACCTGCGGCCTGCTCTTGTGCCCGGCCTCCTGCATGATCGGCGGCACCTCGGGATCGGAGGCGAAGCTCTTCCAGCCGTCCAGGTCCCAGTCGAAGATGGCCCAGACCCGGTCCTCCTCGTTCGGGTCGCGAAAGACGGTCGAACCCTTCGAGCCGTGCAGCTTGCGCTTCTCTGCGCCCGCCGTCGAGTAGATCTCCACGAACCGGTCGAGATCCTCCACCGTCGTCGTTGCCAGGATCATTTCGTCCTCCTTTGGAGTAGTGCGTCACCTGACGCGATCGAGGACGAGTCTGGCTCCCGGCGGCCCGAACCCGCATCGGGCGAACGCCCTATGCCCTACGAGCCGTGGACGAGGTCGTGCTCGAACGCCCAGACCGTCGCGGCGGCGCGGCTGCGGACGCCCGCCTTCCGGTAGACGTGCTGGACGTGGTGCCCCACGGTCTTGGCGGAAATGCCGAGATCGTCGGCGATCGCCTGGTTGGAGTGGCCGAGCACGAGCGCCAGCAGCACCTCGAGCTCGCGCCGCGTCAAGCCGGCCGGCAGCTCGGGCGGCCGTTTCGGGACGCGGTGACCGGCGGCGCCGAGCACCGCGTCGACTGCCTCCGCGTCGAGGCGGCCCTCCGCGACCTCCCGCTTGAGCTCCACCTCGGCAGCCGCCGGCTCGAGCGCCGGCCGATACGGTCGCGCCTCGCGCATCGCCGTGTAGCAGTCGGCGGCGGCGAGGATACGCCCGGTCTTGTCGAGCGCGGATCCGCGGAGGCCTCGGTGATAGCCCGACCCGTCGACCCGCTCGTGGTGCGAGCCGGCGAGAAAACCGATCGGGGCGAGAGCCTGCGACTGGGCGAACGCACGCTCGGTGAAGTGTGGATGCAGCCGCACGCGCTCCCACTCGCCGAAGCCGAGCGGTCCCGGCTTCTCCCAGATCGCGTTCGAGACGCCCACCCGGCCGAGGTCCGCAGCAAGCGCGGCGCGCCGCAGGAATGCGACGTTCTCCGCCGACAGGCCCAGGCGCCAGGCGGCCGCCTCGGCGAGGTCGGCGACGCCGGTCGAGTGCTCGCGGAGCCACGGCGACTTGAGGCCGGTGAGTGCGGCAAAGGCCGAGAAGCCGGCATCGATCCCGTCTCCGGAGAGGCTGACCTTGGGGAACGGCTCGCTCGCGAGCGCGTGCTCCCACATCCGCGTGTCGTCGAGCTCGGCGCACACATCGTCGAGGTGGCGCACGGCGAGCTCGGCCAGGCGCGGGTCGTATGCGGCGCCGGCCCGGCGTTCGAGGACGGTCCGCGCGTCGTCCGCTCCAGCGGCGGAGAGGAAGAGCGAGTAGTCCCGCGCCACGTGCAGCAGGCGAGCCGGCAGCGGCAGCGCCTCACCGCCGACCCCGCCGCCCGGCCCCTTGCCGTCCCAGCGCGCAAAGACGAACTCGAGAGCTGCTTCGACTCCCTGACCGAGCTCGAGCCAGCGCGCGAACCGCTGGGCCACCTCGCACATCGCCGCGAACGACTCGCGCGCCCTCTCCGGGCTCGAGAGCGCCGCTTCGATCATTCGCTCGCGTACCTCTGTCGGCCGCCCAGGCCCTACGTGGGTGCGGTAGAACGCGAGCACCTGCTCGGGGTCGGCCGGATCGATCAGGAAGAAGGCGGCCCGGTGCATGATGTCCTCGCCGAACAGCTGCGTCGCCTCATGGCTGTTCGACGTGCAGCCGGAGCCGTGAAGGAGCGCGACGTAGTAGGTGTCCGCGAGCTCGCCGGCTGACGCTCCCGCAAGCTCACCGAGGCGGACCGCGAGCACGGCCGTCCGCAGAGCGTGCTCGAGCGGCTGCCCTGTGCCGAGATCGGTCGCGAGCGAGAGCGCACCGACCAGTTCGGCGGCGCGAATCGACTGCCCCACCTGCGGACCGGCTTGCTCGACCTGCATCTATATGCCCATCGAGTGGTTAAGAGGCCGGGATTTCCAGGTGTTTTCTAGCCAGAGGAAGCGCCGTATCACCACCGAGACCTACGTAGAGAGGCAGGTACAGCATCGTTGTCGCCGTAAACGCCGAAGCCCGCGAACCGCTTGCGCAGTCCCCGGGCTCCGACGCGGGATAGCGTCCCATACCCGACCGTTGGCGTCAAGAAGAAGTCCAGCAGCCGCGCTGCCCCACACCCCAGGCGACACAGCGCCGTACGATAGATTGCCAGTGGCGTGTCTGTTCAGCAGCCGCCCGCCCAACCCGTCGGCCGGCCGTTTCGCCGTCTGCACTTGTTGCTGCTTGGCGGCGCGCTCGTGCTGGGGATCGGAGTAGGAGCGGCGATCGCTGTTCTCCGTTCCTCGAACTCTCCCGCGTTCGTGGTATCCGGCGCGCCGGCCGCCCCGGATGTGACGTGGCCGGTGGGGAAGAAGGTCGCGCCGGAGTTCTCGTTGCTCAACCAGAACGGCGGCCCGATCTCGCTGCGCCAGTTCAGAGGGCGGCCGGTGATCCTGACGTTCATCGACCCGCTCTGTCGGAATCTGTGCCCGCTCGAGGCCAAGACGCTGGGTCGCGTAGCCGATTCCTTCCCAGCTGATCAACGCCCGGCAATCGTGGCTGTGAGCGTCAACCACTGGGCCGATGCACGGAAGAACCTGCTCCTCGACAAGAGCAAGTGGAGCTTGCCGAGCGACTGGCACTGGGCGGTGGGCGCTCCCACCGTACTCGCTCGCGTCTGGAAGAACTACGCGATCGGGGTCAGCGTCGCGACAAAGACGATCGCCGGCATCAAGGTGCGTCGCATCACCCACACGGAAGCGGCCTACCTCGTCGATCCGAGCGGACACGAGCGGGCTCTCTACCTCTACCCGTTCCGGGCGTCGGACGTCGAGCAGACAATTCGCTCGCTCACGCGTGCATAAGGCCGCGCTCGCGCTGGCGACCGCGCTCCTCGCGGCCGCCTTACTGCCATCCACGGCCTTCGCGCACGTCGGACGCACCCCGCCCGCGGCCACGGACTACCTGGCTCGCATCAGCTTCCTGCCGGCGGGCGTCACCGCGCGAATCGTGGACGGCGACCAGGGGATCTGGATGCGTGCGAGGCCGTCCCTGACGGTCATCGTCACCGGCCTGCGCGGCGAGCGGTACTTGCGCTTCTCGAGGGCGGGGGTTGCCGTCAACACTCGTTCGGCGACCTGGTTTCTCAATCGCGTGTATCCCCAAGTCATCCCGCATGGGGTTACGTCGTCCACGCCGCCTGAGTGGAAGACGCTGACGTCGGCCCACTCGTGGACATGGCACGACGGTCGACTGCACGCTCCCGCGCTGGCGGCACATCCGTCTGGAAACGCCTATCTCGGCCGCTGGGTCGTGCCACTCGTGGTCGATGGCCACGGAACCGCGATTCGAGGCGGTCTCTGGCAGTCCCCGCCCGCTTCGCTTCTCTGGTTCTGGCCGCTTCTTCTGTTTGTTGCCTGCGTGCCGGCGTTGCTCAAGCTGCGCGAGGCTCGGCTTGAGGAGGAGGTCGGTCTCGCGCTTGCAGGCATTGCGCTGGTGGCTGCGACGGTTGCTCGCCTAGGCCGCGAGTTCTACGGGCGGCCGACAGTCTCGTCCGGGCAACTGGCGCTGGTGGCGTCGACCTGTCTCGTGGCGGTGGCGCTCGCAGCTCTCTACAGCCGCCCTGACTGGCGGGTGCTCGCCGGCTTCCTGATCGGGATCGTGTCCGCATACCAGGGATTGGCGCTCATCTCGACACTCCGGGACGGCTGGGTGTTAGCGGCGGTCCCGGCCTGGCTCGAGCGGATTGCTTCGGGTGTCTCACTCGCTTCCGGCGTCGCGCTTGTTCTTGTCTCGCTGAGCCTGAGGCTTCCCGGCCACTCCGGCCAGGAGTCGGACGCCGAGCTGCTAGCGCAGCGCTGACCGAGCCGCGCGGCGGCGGATCAGGAGGCGCGCTGCAACGCCGAGGAGGAGTGCCACCAGGACGGCGACGATGATCTCAACGCGGCCGGTTCCACTCCCGCCTACGTGCGTCGGCGTCGCAGGACCACCTGCTGTCGAGACTTTGACGCCCGCCGCGCCCGCGAGTTTGACGACGGCGGTCGTCGCGGCGCTGGCCAGCCCGGCCGGCGTTCCCGCAACCTTGATCCCGGCGAGGGTCCGGTAACCGCTCGCGGGATTGTGCTTCCACTGAGCGAAGCCGAGCCCATTGGGCATCACCACGACCAGGCGGGTCGTGGTCTTGAACCGCCCCGATCCGCACGATCCGCCCCACCAGCACTTCGAGTCCTCGGCGTCGAGGAAGCGCGCGTAGGTCTTCGGCTTCCGGAAGAGCTCGGGGACGGAACCGAGGTCGTAGCTGCTCCAGATCAGCGCGACCTTGATCGGGTAGCCGTTCTTGGTCGCGGATGCGACCGCTGCGAGGAGCTTCCGCTGGGCGGAGGGTGGAACCTTTGCGTCGTAGCCGAGGAAGACCGGCTGGGAGACGAGGTAGTCGCTGGCCGGATCGCCGTCGGCTTTGGCAGATGAGGTGGCGAGACCGGTGGCGAGGGCGCAGGCGAGCAGACAGACGATGGCCCGCGTAGCCTGGTGCAGATGTACCTTCGGGCCCTTTCTATCGCGGCGGCGGCAGTGTTGGGGGCCGTACCGACGCCGGTGGGCACAGGGCCCCGTTACCGGCCGCCCGCGAAGTCTGCAGCTGCGCGCTTCGTCTGTCTGCGGGCGCCGCTGAATGTGGGGCCGCGCGTCCACGTCGAGTTGTTCGCACGTCGCCGCGTCGTCATCGTCCCCGCAGCAATCGGGCTGGAGAACTCGCATCGTCGCCTCGGCCGCGTCGTCTCCGCGGGTTGCCGGGCCCGCATCTGGACGCTCGATCCGAGCGGCACGGTCGACTTCGAGGACCACGCAACGCTCGGACACCTCTTCCGCGTGTGGGGTCAGCCCCTTGCACGGGATCGGCTGGTCTCCTTTCGCGGCCCGGTTTCGGTGTACGTCGGCGGGGTCCGGCGTCGCGGCGACCCGCGCTCGCTGCGCCTCCGCCCCGGCGCCGAGATCGTGCTCGAGATGGGCGGCTACGTTCCGCCGCACCACAGCTTCCTCTTCCCGCCCCGCTGACTGCAGCTCCATCTCATCCTCCGAGGACGCTTCGGAGGACGTCGATCGCGACGAGCGTCGCGGCGACGCCGCACGCGAGCGCACCGAGGGCGGCCAGGAGAACGAGCTGCGGGGGCGCCTTCCCGTTCATTTCGCGTGCAGGGTGAAAGGAACGGTGAGGACGCGGCCGCCCAAATACGTCAGCAGGAACATACGCCAGGTCCCGGACTCGGGCAGAAGCACGCCGGCTTTGAGTACGCCCGGCGTGGTCGAGTGGCCCGTCACGCGCACGGTACCGAGGGCCGAGAAGCAGTAGATGTCCCCCGGCTTGCAGATGTGGGTGTGCGAGTAGGCGAGCGAGCCCTGGTGGAAGAAGATCGCGTGGGCGAGCGCCCCGCGCCAGTTCGTGAAGTGCGCCTCGTGGCCGTCCGGGTCGGTGACGTGGATGACGAGGAAGGCGGGCTCGATCGCCTTCAGGTGGGGGTGGCCCTCGATTGTGAAGCGGTAGCCGTCGACCACCTGAGTCGAGTGGTACGGAGGGAGCGGCTGGGGCCGGTACTTGCCCTTGACGGTTACCCATTTGAAGAGCTGGAAGTTGAACGGGGTGGTCGGCCCGGTGACCTTCGGATAGGCGTCGATCGTGATCCGGTAGCGGCCCGGGGTCGGAAACACGACCGGCTCGCTCACGTCCCCGTCGGGGTCCGCGTCGGCGTCGTCGTATTGGATGTGGCTGTCGTCGCTGCGGACGATGATCAGATCAACACCTGCATGGGGTTCGCAGCACTCCTTGTACTCGGTGAGCGGCTTGCCCGAGGGCTGCCGGATCGAGAAGGAAACCGTCGTCCGCCGTCCCGCGACGACCGGCCCGGCCGGCTTGAACCCGGAGAGGCCGAAGATGCGCGCAGGCTCGACGGTCGGGCCGGTGGTGGAGGCGGCGCCTCCGCCGGAGCCGCAGCCGGCCAGTGCTGCGACGAGGGCGGCGAGCGCCGCAAGTAGAACGGGCTGTAGCGGCCGCCTGCTCATCACGACACGGGGAGCGTGAAGGGGACGGTGACGACGTGGTGATGGAGGTAGGTGAGCAGGAACAGGCGCCAGGTACCGGCCTCGGGGAGCAGCACTCCGACCTTGAGGACTCCCGGAGCCGTCGAGTGTCCGGTCACGTGGACGTTGCCGAGCGCTGAGAAGCAGTAGATGGCACCGGGCTTGCAGACGTGGGTGTGCGAATAGGCGAGGTTCCCTCGGCGGTAGAAGATGGCGTGCGCGAGGGCGCCGCGCCACGTCCCGAAGATCGTCTTGTGTCCGTCCGGATCGGTGGCGTGGATGACGAGGAAGTTCGGCTGGATCGCCTTCAGGTGTGGGTGGCCGACGATCGTGAAGCGGTACCCGTGGACCACCACCGACGAGCGGTACGGAGGCAGCGGCTGCGGGTGGTAGGGGCCTCGCACCGTCACCCACTTGAAGAGCTGGAAGTTGAAGGGCATGTTGGGATTGGTGACCTTCGGCCAGGCGTCGACCGTGACCCGGTAGCGGCCGGGCGTGGGGAAGACCACCGGTTGGCGCACTTCTCCGTCGGCGGCCGGCATCAGCGCGTCGAACGTGAGGTGGCTGTCGTCGCTGCGGACGACGAGCAAGAAGACTCCGACGTGCGGTGCGCAGCACTGCCTGTACTCCGTGAGCGTCTTCCCCGAGGGAGTCCGGATCTTGAAGGAGACAATCGTCGGCCGTCCCGCCTGGACAGGCCCGGCCGGCTTGAAACTCGACAGCCCGAAGACACGTCCGGGAAGGATCGTCGGTCCGCTGGTGCTGACGCTCCCCGAGCCGGAGCCGCAGCCGGCCAGCACGGCGACGGCGGCGACCGAGACGAGGGCGATGAGTGGACGATGATGCAGCATTCGGAACAGATCTCCTTCCTCGTTACACGGTGTGTTCACCCGCCGGCCCGGTCGACGACGAGGACCGTGAACGGGAGTCCGTGTCTCGGCGTGATCGTGTAGCTGAGGCCCCAGTGGCCCACCATCACCAGCGCGGGCGCCTTCCGGGCGTAAATCCCGGGAGCCGTTTGGGCGAGCTGGTACTCCTGGGTCGGCATCTGCATGTCGAGCATCGCGAAGGTCAGGGTCACGTCCGCGCCTGAGACGGGCTTCCCGCCGCGCGTGAGCCGAAGCCCGAACGAGTCCGGCGCCGCAGCCCGGTTGGGGTCGACCAGGACCTGGAGCTTGTAGCCGCCGCGGGTGACGGTCGAGGCGACCTTGCCCGGCCCGACCCGCGCAATCGCAGAGCCCTCCTCGGCGAACGCCGGCGGCGGCGGCGCGACGCTCGACAGCACTGCGGCAGCGAGGATCGCCCCTGCCACGAGGATCGCCTCGCCGGAGACGAGCGTCCGCAGCAGTCGCGCGGAGGCCTCGCTGACCTCGGGCCGTGAGAGGCCCGGCTTGTTCTTCAGAAGGTTGACGGAGGCGAGCAGCATCGCGGCCAGGAGGATCCCGGCCTTGATCAGGATCACCTTCCCGTAGGTCGTGAGCCAGAGCGCGTCGAGAACGGGAAGATGGAGGACCGAGGCTCCCACCCCGGTCCCGAGCAGGACGAGGACCGAGACGAACGCCACGTTCGAGAAGCGTGGCACGCAGACGACGAGCCCTGCCACCCGCCTCGCGGCCGGCAGGGTTCCCCAGACCACGAGCAGCCCGATCAGGCCGCCGATCCAGAGCGAGCCGGACACGAGATGGAGCCAGTCGAGCAGGAGGGCGACGCCGCGGGGCGCGGTCTGTCCGGCGTGACCGACGGCGCCGGGAAGGACGAGGACGGCCGCGGCGCCGGCGAACGCACCGCTGAGCGCGAGCAGCCCGGCGACCGACCGGCCCTCGCGCCCCGGCCGATCGGTCCAGATCGCGACCGCCGCGGCGAGCACGAAGAATGCGAAGCAGACCTCGACGTCGACGTAGCCCCGGCCGAAGGCGGTGAGCCGCCAGAGCGGCACGACGGCCGTCACGCTCCAGAACGAGCGGAGGGAGTCGATCGCGACTGCCTCCTCGAGATACGCCG
>Ga0335076_10005323_pt1 | contig 13015 bp, 15 predicted proteins | sample Lox_Sample_25_FD_206717 | JGI IMG/M metagenome (GOLD analysis project Ga0335076, IMG submission 206717) | Soil microbial communities from Loxahatchee National Wildlife Refuge, Florida, United States - Lox_Sample_2.5 | ecosystem: Environmental > Terrestrial > Soil > Wetlands | place: USA...
CGCGCGCGAGATTCCCAATTCGTTTTATCCGAACCAGTACGACAATCCCATGAATCCCGAAGCGCATTACCAATCCACCGGGCCGGAAATCTGGGAAGACAGCCAGGGCAAAATCACGCACTTTGTCTGCGGCATGGGCACAGGCGGGACGATCAGCGGCGTCGGAAAATACCTGAAAGAAAAAAATCCCGCCGTCAAAATTATCGGCGTCGACCCCATCGGCTCGCTCTACCACGACTTCCACAAAAGTGGCGAAACCGTGAAAGCCAAGACGTACGTGGTCGAAGGCATCGGTGAAGATTTTTTCCCGACGACAATGAACATGAAGATTCTCGACGACGTGCTGCAGGTCACGGATGAAGAGTGCTTTGTTGTCGCGCGCCGCTTGGTGAAACTCGAAGGCATTTTCACCGGCGGTTCTGGCGGAGGCTGTCTTTCGGCCACGCTGCGCCTCGCGAGGGATTTAGGGCCGGAAGCGTTTGTCGTTGCGTTCATGCCGGACACGGGCATGCGCTATCTCAGCAAGGTTTATAACGACGAATGGATGCGCGAGCGAGGCTACGTCGAAGCCGCTGTGAAAATTACCGCCGCCGAAGTGGTCAACGCCAAGCACAAAGCCGGCAAAGTCCGTGAACTGGTGATCGCGCGTCCTTATCAAACGGTGTTTCACGCGCTGAAAACAATGCAGGAGCAGGACATTTCGCAGGTTCCCGTCTTCGAAGAAAATCTTCCCATCGGCACCATCTACGAAGACCAAATCCTCACCATGGCGCTGCAAGGCAAAGACCTGCGCAAACTCGTCGTTCGCGAAGTGATGAGCAAGCCGCTCCCGCGCATTCCCGGCACTTCGCCCGTCGAGCGCGTCACCTACATTCTCAGTCACGAAAATCCAGCCGTCTTCGTCGAAATGGACGGCGCGAGATTTGAAATTCTCACCAAGTACGATCTGATGAGCACTGTCGCCAGCCTCATGGAACAAAAACGCTAAGGAGAAGCTTTGCCAGGAACCATTCCAGGCGTCTTGGGCGTGGTCGCATTCGGCGGGATCAAGTTTGTCGGCTACTCCCTTGCCGTTTCGGGGCTAAAAAAAGTTGAACCTATCGTCTCGGCCTCCGCAACGAAGGTCGCTGCGGTTCGCACTGGCCTTGGCGTGCTACTTGGACCCGTGGTGAGCGTTGCCCTTATTTATCTGCTTGGCTTCTTCGTTTCTCGCTTCGTTCCTTCGGCTTCTTTCTTGCACTCGGGCTCGCCGATACCCTTGCTGTACGGCATTTTATTCATCGTCCGGATCTTTGTTTGGGCACTCGTTCTATTTCTGTTTACAAGGAAGACGTCGCTCCCAAGGTCCAGGTTTTGGCTCTACTCGGCGCTCGGCGCTATTGTTTCCAGCTTGCTTGATTGGCCCGGATACGCACTAGCCATTGCGGCCCCCGGACAAATTGTATTCTGTTAGTTCAGAGAGCAACCCTTACGCCCAATGAAGATTCTCGACTTTAACGAACGGCTGAAAGACTCGATACTGATCGCGGATGGCGCGATGGGTTCGATGCTGCACGAGGCGGTCGGCACGCAGCGCTGCTTCGATGAGCTAAACGCGACCGAACCCGAAGCCGTCTTCCGCGTTCACCAGGCTTACATCGAAGCAGGCGCGCAAATTATTGAGACCAATACGTTTGGTGCGAACCGCTTTAAGCTCGCGCCGCTTGGCCTTGCTGACGAAGTCCAGCGGCTCAATTCTCGCGGCGTAAAGATTGCTCGGGAAGCGCGCGAATCGGCTTCACGTGAAGTTCTCATCGCCGGCTCGATTGGCCCCCTCGGCCTTGGTGTGCAGTCCCGTCACCCTGATCCCGAAGAAATCCAAAACGTGTTTCACGAGCAAGCACTCGCCCTCGAAGAGCGCGGTGTTGATTTCTACATTCTCGAAACGTTTTCCTACATCGAAGAGATTCTTCTCGCCATTGACGCCATTCGCTCTTTCTCGGGCCTGCCCATCGTGGCGCAACTCACTTACTCCGAAGAAGGCACAACTTACGGTGATCTGCGGCCTGCGGATGCCGCCGCGCAGCTCAAGGCGAAAAATGTACAAGTCATCGGCACGAACTGCACGCTTGGCCCGCAGCCTTTGCTTAGAATTTTGCGCGAACTGACCGAAGTCGACGACCTCCGCGTCAGCGGCATGCCCAACGCCGGTTTGCCGAAACGCGAAGGCGACCGCATTGTTTACCCTAAATCTTCGCCGGAGTATTTCGCGCTTTTCGCCCGCGAAGCCGCTGCTCTCGGCGTACGCATTCTCGGCGGTTGTTGCGGAACGACACCCGCGCACATTCGCGCGATGGCGGAAGCCGTAAAATCCCTTCGTCCCGCGAAGACACATGCCGCGCATCATTCCGTGGAAGCGGTCGCGAAGCCCGCGCCCGTTTTGCAGCGCGAGCCGGAAAGCAAGTTCTGGAAAAAACTTCGGACGAAAGAGTTTACGGTCTGCGTTGAAATTGATCCGCCAAAGGGCCTCTCGCTCGACCGCATCTACGAGCAAGTGGACAAAATCATGGCTTCGAAGAAAGTCGATGCCATTGATATCAACAGCGGTGCCATGGCGCGCGTCGGCATGGACGCGCTCGTCACCGCGGGCGCGCTAGAGGCACGCGGCGTGGAAACCGTTCCGCACCTCACGACGCGCGACTTCAACATCATCGGTTTGCAAGCCTGCTTGCTTGGCGCGTGGACGGTCGGCGGCGTTCGCAATGTCCTCGCCATCACCGGCGATCCACCTGCTGTCGGCGACTACCCAGAAACGAGCGGCGTCTATGAAGTGGATTCCGTCGGCCTGGTGAAAGTGCTCAGCCGCCTCAACCAAGGCACGGACTGGGCCGGCAAAACTCTTGGCGGCGCGACCAATTTTTGCATCGGCGTGGCCGTGAATCCCGTTGCCGACGATCTCGACAGCGAAATCGAACGCTTCCATGCCAAAATCGAAGCCGGCGCGCACTTCGCCATGACGCAGCCCATTTTCGATCCCGAACACTGGCACGCTTTCGTCAAAAAACTCGGCGGCAAGCCTTCCATTCCGATTCTCGTCGGGATCTGGCCGCTCAACAGTTACAAACAAGCGCTAAGGCTGAACAATGAGGTGCCGGGAATTGTCATCCCGCAAGCAGTTCTCGCAGCGCTCGAATCTGCAGGCGCGAACGCGCGCGAGCGCGGCTTCGACGTCGCGCGTCAAATGCTCGCTTGGTCCCGCACCGAACTCGCCGGCGCGTATTTAATTCCGCCGTTCAAACGCTACGAAGAAGTCCTCGACATCCTGTAAGCGCGAGTCGTCTCTCAATGAGGAAAATGAAGAAAAAACCAATCTCTAAGAGCAAGAAACTGAGGTATTCCTGCTGTGTCTGCAAGCGAAATATCCGTACAAATGCCCAAGCGTGCGGCACGATTCTCATCAAACGCGGTATTGAAGGCAATGGGAAAGCTTCTTCGGGCTGGCAGACGGCTTTCGCGCACGGGAAATGCCTCGTTCGTGTGCTGCCTGTGGCCAGCTACAGCTTTCTAGAATTTGTTCCCAGACCGAGCGGCCGCCCAAAACGCATCAGTTGGCCGCCGGGCTTGTTCTGACTCGCCCATGCGACGCCCGCCGCAAAAGCGGCACAAGAATCACATACGCCAGTGCCACAAACATAGGCGCAACCAAACACCACGCCACCGCCGCATGCCAGATCGTCGTCCACAAAAATCGCGTTGCGCCCCAGAAACTGGCATGTACGGCCGCAACAATCTGCGAAACGGTGAGCGGCAAATGCGGCGCGCCAAACAGTTTTTCACCGGCACGAAAAAACGGGAGAATCAGTGCAATCTGCAAGGGATACACAAAATAGTTCACAAGCTGAATCGCGGGCAGATTCAAGCGTAGTACCAGCGCTATCAAAGCGCAAAGCGCGGTCGTGGTTCCCAGCACGGGGAACACGCCGATGGCCACACCAAGCGCCAGGCTTAACGCCAGTTTTTCCGGCGTCACGCCCTGGCGCAGCAATTCCAGGATCGGCCGCCCAATTCGCCTGTAGAAAAATCCTTCTTTCATCACACCCTTTACCGCTATCGCTTCGATTTTCTCATCATGGCATTCCTGCGAAAGCACAGACCGCTTTTTTTCGGCCTGGCGACAATTTTACTCGGGGCTTGCGGAGATTCGCCTTGCGCCCTATGCTCCGTGCATCGTGAGCGGGAGAGACACAATGAATCATGGATATCGCTGGCTTGCTGCGGGCGCGGCGCTGGTGCTGCTTTTTGCTCTCGGAGTCCGGTCGGGAAAGCAAACCAAAGCCGCGGAAGCGCGTCATGCCGATAAGGCCGCGATCATGGCGGTGTTGAACGCGCAGCAAGCGGCATGGAATCGCGCCGACGTTGACGCGTTTCTGGTGGGCTACTGGCATTCGCCGGAACTAACGTTCTCCGGGAGCAGCGGCGTTTCCCGCGGGTGGGACGGCGTGATGGCCCGCTATAAGAAGAACTACCCCGATCAAGCCGCCATGGGCCATCTCGATTTCTCCGAACTGGAGTTCCACTTCCTCGGGCCGGACGCGGCGCTGGTGCTAGGCCACTGGCACCTGAAGCGCGAAAAAGGCGATGTCGGCGGGGTGTTCTCGTTGGTCTGGCAGCGCTTTCCCGTTGGCTGGAAGATCATCCACGACCACACTAGCGCGGTCGAGAAGTAAGAAAGAATCGGGATGATTGCCCCATGACGACCATCCGAGCCAAACTCGTCGCCACGCTGCGCCGTGTGCCGCTCTTTGCGGAGCTATCGGAAGGCGAGCTGGGTGAGGTTGCTCAGCGTGTGACCCGAAAAGAATACCTTTCTGGTACGACTATTTTCACGGATGGCGAGCGCTGCCGGGAATTGCTTGTTGTTGCCGCTGGCGCCGTGCGGCTGATGAAAACCGCGCCGAGTGGCAGGGAGCAGCTGATCAGCATCGAGCGCATGGGCAGCACGCTTGCCGAAGTGCCTGTTTTCGAAGATGGACAATACTCGTTAACCGCGCGCGCAATCGAGCCAACAGAGCTGGTGCGGCTGCCAGCGGACGATTTCCGAAGAATTTGTTCCCAGCACCCGGGAATAGCAATGAATGTAATCAAAGTGTTGGGCCGCCGTTTGCGGCACCTCGACGGGTTGGTTGAAGAACTGTCTTTCTCCACGGTCCGCGGGCGGCTGATCGCCCGCTTGCTGCGCCTTGTGGAAGAGCGAGGCCGTCGCACCGAAAACGCGGCGGAATTCGAACTGGACGAGAATAACGAGGAGCTTGCAGCAAGGCTCGGAACCGTGCGCGAATTGATCTCGCGCAATCTGGGGCGATTGCATGGAGACGGGTTGATCGAAATGCGGCGCCGAACAGTGCGAATCCCCGATCTAAGAAAGCTCGAAAACGAAATACTCGAAGAAAGTTAAACGCAGGGCCGGCTCACTAGCGAACTCCCCTTTGTGAATTTTTCTCAAGAGCGTGACTTAAGTCATCGTCGAGCCAAGGCCGCGACGTCTATCCTCAATGGGAATTTGAGTGCGCGAGGAGGAATGATGGCGTATGTCATTGCGGAACCCTGTACGGGCGTTAAAGACACCGCTTGTGTGGATGTCTGCCCCGTGGATTGCATCCACCCGCGGAAGGATGAACCGGAGTTTGCAGGCGCGGCGCAGCTGTACATCGACGGAGATAATTGCATTTGTTGCGGGGCGTGCGTGCCCGTCTGTCCCGTCTCGGCGATTCTGCTAGCGGAGGAGTTGCCCGAAAAATGGAAGAAGTATGAGCGCGAAAATGGAGGGTGGTTTGCTGGCAAAAGTCAAGCTGTCTTTCCGTAAGTTATTGATATTAAGTGTTTTACTTCCATTTTAAACTGAGTTCCATGGGGCTGGTACTGGTGGGCTATTGGCGCGGGACGGGGCGGAGGAGAGAATGCCAATAGAGGTACTGAGGGATGTTCGCCGCCATGCTATTTGCGATCTCGATCGTCGCTCTGTCGCAATTCGCCCTCTACTACTGGAGGGCCGTCCTCGCGGGGGTTGCTGCCCAACCAGTTTCTGACCGCGTCATGGCCGCTGCCAACCTCGATGCCAATCGCGTGAAGGGCGAAGACTTTGAGACTTTCGCTGGCCTGCACGAACTGACCCCCGACCTGCAAACCAACGGCGGCGGGCTGACCCTCGTACGCGCCTACTACCGTGTTATTGAAGCGGTAGGCACTCTCTCCGAATCCCGCATGCCTTCCGTTGCCGCCTGGTGCGAACGTGAGCGCATTATTTGCGCCCGCTTCGCTGCCGTGCAGATTGACCGGCGGTTGCAGGGCAACCTGGCGCTGTCTGCGGCGCTGCGTTCCTGCTAACGCAGAATTTCCTTACGGATTTGCTCGGACTCACACTCTCTTCCATTTCAGCAATGCCTTTTCCCACCTCGGGTACCACGCTCGATTCTTGATACCTCTGCAGCTCTAAGAGGCACAGGCAGGAACCTCCGCGCTACCCTTGCCGCGCGCTCCGGATGTAACCTTTTCTGCCTGCTTCGGTAATCACCTATGAAAGAGCAAGAGCAGGCCGAAACGGAAAATGACCAGGCCATGAAGTTGGCTCCCGACGAGGAATTAATGCTCGAAGTGCGCAACGGCGCAGGCGAAACGCTCGGGGTGTTGTTCGACCGCTACCACGGGCCGCTGTACAACTTCTACGCGAAGCTGACGGGCGACCGGACGTTGAGCGAGGACCTGGTGCAGGAAGTATTTCTGCGGATTTTGAAGTACCGGCAAAGCTACCAGCCGGGAACGCCGTTTCGAGCCTGGATTTACCAGATTGCGAGGAATGCTCGCGTGGATCATTACAGAAAAACACCAAAACAAGTTTCATTCGAACCGGAAATGGCGCCGCCGGTCCTGCCGAAAGACGCAGCGCAGGAATCGCAGGAAGCCGAACTCCTGCACCACGCGATGATGCAGATGCCGGAAGAGAAAAGGGAAATCCTGATTTTGAGCCGCTTCCAGGAATTGAAGTACGAAGAAATCGCGCGATTGCTGGGATGCGAGCTGGGAACCGTGAAGACACGAATTCACCGCGCAATTCAGGAATTGCGGCAGGTTTTTCGCCAACTTGAAAGCGGCGCAATTACACGGAATCCACATTCGGGCGCGAAATGGATTCCTCCGCGGAGGGCCGGAAATGAAATGTGAACAAATGGCAGAACTGCTGCCGGATTATCTGCAGGGAAGTTTGAACGCCGAACAGAATGGCGTGGTGGAGCAGCACCTGATGGAGTGCGCGGATTGCCGCGATGAAGTGGCCGTGTGGAACAAGCTGGCCGCGCTGCCGGTGGAAAAACCGAGCGAAACGCTGCGCGAGCGATTCGAAGCGATGCTGCGCGTGTATCAGGCTGGACGGGCGGACAAGGCCGCGGTTGGCATTGAGCGCGCAAACCGCGCGAGTGCGTGGAGCTTCCTGAACTGGTTGCGTTCGCCGCTGGGCGCGATGGCATGGAGCGCCGCGCTTCTGGTCCTCGGACTTTTCGCTGGAAATTATTTTGGCAGCAGGACCCCGCATACGACCGCGAGTCAAGACGAAATCGCGGCGATTCGTAGCGAGCTGGCGAATACGAAGCAACTAGTAGTGCTCTCGATGCTGCAGCAGCAATCGGCCAGCGAGCGACTGCAAGGCGTCAGTTTCACGCGGAGGGAAGACCAGCTCGACCCTCAGGTGACGGCCGCGTTGGTGCACACGCTGCGCTACGACAGCAGCGTGGATGTGCGGCTGGCGGCGCTGGATGCGCTGAGCCGGCATGGTTCGCAGCCACAGGTTCGCAAGGACGTCGTAGACGCGCTGCAGGAGCAGCAGTCGCCGCTTGTGCAGGTGGCCTTGATTGACCAGCTGGTGGAGTGGCGCGACCCGGATGCGAAGCAGCGCCTCCGCAATTTCTCTCAGACGCCGAATTTGAATCCGGTGGTGCGGCAACGGGCGGACTGGGCCGTCAGCAAATTGAATTGAGGGGGAAATCGTGGGCAGAAAATCCTTCTTTCCGATTTCGATGTTGTATGTGGCGGTCGCGCTGCTCTTGCCGGTGCTGCCGGCAAAGCAGACGCAGGGCCAGCGGGCGAAACTCAACCGCTTGAGCTTGCTGCGCGTTGCGCTGGAGCCGGCGACCGTTTCCGCAAAGAGCAAGGATGACGATGATCGTTACCTGAACACGCGGGACGAGCAAAAAATTCAGAAGTCGTTCGTGCTTCCCGCCGGCCACAGGTCGCTCGAGATTGACAATATCTGGGGGTCCATCGAAGTGATTGCGGACACGACTGAAAAAGTGGACGCGGAGATTCAGCGCGTGACGCGCGCGGAATCCAAGGAAAAACTGGAGCTGGCGCACAAGGAAGTGACTCTCGACACCACGCAGCAGGAAGGGACGGTGAAGTTTTACGTGAATGGGCCGTTCCGCTGCCAGTGCGACGATTGCAATCACCGGCACGATCGCGATGACGACGGCTACGTGGTCAAGATGGATTTCAAGGTGCACGTGCCGCGCGACATAGACATCAAGGTGAAGACGGTCAACGAAGGGCGCGTCGTGGTGCGCGGCGTGAATGGAAGCTTTCTTGTTCGCAATGTGAACGGCGACATCGAGATGGACGACGTTTCGGGATCAGGAACGGCGCGCACGGTCAATGGGCCGGTGATCGTTTCGTTCCGCCAGAACCCGCGCGAGAACTCCGACTTCAAGACCATCAACGGCAAGATCGAATTGCGTTTTCAGCATGATTTATCCGCCGACTTCCGGTTCAAGACATTCAACGGCGCCATTTACAGCGATTTTCCCGTATCCGCGCTGCCGGTGCATGCGATCCAGGAGGAACGCCGCGGCGGAAAAATGGTTTACCGGGCCGACCGCTTTACGGGTGCGCGCGTGGGCAACGGCGGACCTGAGATTCAGACAGAAAATCTAAATGGAGACATTCGCATTCTTGAAAACCATGAATAACCAGAGACAGAAGCTCACAATCTTTTTCGCGGCAGCGGCCATGGTTGGCGCTGCGATGGCCGCGCCCCGCACGCAGGCGGAAGCGGAATCCGCATCGGGTGGAGATCGCCTCGTCGTGACCCTTGATGATCCTTCGCGGCCCTGCTCGGTGAAGGCCAGTATGGTAAACGGCAGCATCACCGTGAAAGGCTACGACGGCAAGGACGTCATCGTCGAGGCGCATGTGCGCGAGCACGAACGGGAGCGATCCGAAGGCGGCCCGAAGCGGCTGAACATTTCAACGACGGGCCTCGCGGTGGAAGAAGAAAACAACGAAGTCCGCGTCAGCACGGAATCTTACGCACGCACCATCGATCTGACCATTTCCGTGCCCGCGCACGCTTCCCTGAAGCTCCGCGCGGTCAATGATGGCGACATCGTTGTGACCGGCGTGGAGGGCGAACTGGACGTGGACGACGTGAACGGCTCGGTGACGCTCAACAACATTTCCGGCAGCGCCGTGGCCCATGCATTGAACGGGCATCTGCATGCGACGTTTGTCCGCGTCAGTCCTCAGAAGCCGATGGCCTTCAGCTCGTTGAACGGCGACATTGACGTGACGTTTCCGGCGGATGTGAAAGCAAACCTCAGCCTCAAATCAGATCGCGGCGACGTCTTCAGCGACTTCGATGTGCAGCTGCAAGCTACCGCTCCGAAGCAGGAAGTAGAAGACGGCCGCGGCCACGGCGGGAAATATCGCGTGAAGATTGACAAGACCGTCCACGGGACGATCAACGGCGGCGGGCCCGAGTACCAGTTCACCAACTTCAACGGGTCGATCTACATCCGCAGGGCCGGTAACCCGAAATAGCAGATCCGTTGCCTGGCCGGAGGCATTTCGGAAAACCGGATAGGCTCCGCGCACAACCTTGGTCGCTTTTTCTTCCTTCTTGCGGCGAGAGATTCCCGCGAATGCTCCGCCCGTCGAGCAGCGAGAATTTTTCACAGTCACAAACCTCTCCGCTCGTTTTTCGTCTAAAGTGAATCTCTTGGGAGGGACACATGCGCAAACTTCTTCTTGTAGTGTTCTTAGTGCACGGACTTTTCACGCCCTGGTCTATGAATCTCAGGGCCGCGCAAGATTCGCCGCATGCGGCGGCCACTTCCGTCACCGGCCGCTGGGTAGTCAGTTCCGATTTCTACGGCACGCCCATCATGTTCCTTCTGGAATTGAAGCAGGACGGAAACAAACTTAGCGGGACGTTTGATGGAGACAAGCTCGAGGGGAGCATTCAGGGAGATTCCATCCATTTCCTTGCGAAAGACGATCAAAACGGCACGGAAGAGGGCACCGGCAAATGGCAAGGCGACGCCATTTCAGGCACAGTTGTGTTTGCCAACGCGAACGATCCGCAGCCACCTGCTATTCACACGTTCACCGCGAAGATTGTGCCGCCGCGCAAAGCCGGGCTGCCGCAGCGCCATGAATTTACGCCCACCGTTTTTTACCGGCAATTTTCTGCCGTCAACAAGCCGGTCCTGACTGTTTCGCCGGGCGACACTATCCACACAACGACCGTGGACGCGGGCGGCACCGACGAAAAAGGCGTGACTCGCGTTCTCGGCGGTAATCCCGAGACGGGCCCTTTCTATATCGAAACTGCTGCGCCCGGAGATACTCTCATCGTGCATCTCGTGCGCCTGCGCCTGAACCGCGATTACGCCGTCAGTGACGATTTCCTGGTGGACCGGGTCGTCGATCCGGGGCTCGCCGTAAAGATGAAAGACGCTGGCAAGGATGTTCGCTGGCATCTCGACGCGCAGCGCGGCGTGGCCACACCGGAAAAGCCCGCCGAGCACTTGACGCAGTACTCCGTCCCTTTGAAACCCATGCTGGGATGCGTTGCCGTTGCTCCGAATTCGGCGCAGGCTGCGCCGGGTACTGGCGACTCTGGCCGCTGGGGCGGAAACATGGACTTCAACGAAATCATTGAAGGCGCCACGGTTTATTTGCCGGTGAGTGTTCCCGGCGCGCTGCTTTATGTCGGCGACGGGCATGCGGCGCAAGGCGACGGTGAGCTCAACGGTAACGCGCTGGAAACGTCTATGGACGTGGAGTTCACCGTGGACGTCATTCCGGGAAAGCGCGTACGCGGACCGCGCGTGGAATCTGCGACCCATATCATGGCCATGGGGCTCAGCGGCTCCCTCGACGACGCCATGCGCGAAGCCACCGCCAACATGGCGCAATGGCTGGCGAGCGACTACAACCTGACGCCTTCCGAAGTGGCGCAGGTCCTGGGTACGGCCGCGGAATACAAGGTCAGCGAAGTCGCGGACCGCAATGCGGGAATTGTGCTCAAGCTTAACAAAGAGCGCTTGAAGAGTCTGGTTCCCACGCCGAAATAAATCGCCAAGACTTGGAACATCCAGAGTGCAGCAGTCAATAAGCCCAGCGCAGCAGGACGCCGCCAGTCGTGTAGCCCGCGCCGACCGTTGCGATCAGTACGAGATCGCCTTTATGCAGGCGCCCTTGCTCCACAGCGTCCCGCAATCCCAAAGGAATCGTCCCAGCGGTCGTGTTCGCAAACCGGTCAATATTAACCATCACTTTTGAGTCCTCGACGCCGAGCCGCTCTTGCGCTGCACGGATGATGCGTAGGTTGGCCTGATGAGGCACCAGCATGGCCAGGTCATCCTTGGTAAAACCGTTGCGTTCCAGCAGCCTTGTGGATACTTCCGCCATGCGGCGCGCCGCGTACTTGAACACCTGCGAGCCTTCCTGGTGCACGACGTGCATTTTTTTCTCAACGGTTTCCGCACTTGCGGGATTTAAAGAACCACCTCCCGGCTGATAGAGGTATTGCCCTCCGGAACCGTCTACATCATGTTCGAAGTCCAGGATGCCTTCGTTTTCCCCGGCGGGTTCGAGTAGCACAGCCCCCGCCCCATCGCCGAAAAGAATGCATGTCGCGCGATCCGTGTAGTCCAGAATCGAGCTCATTTTGTCGCTGCCGATGACCATTACTTTCTTGTGCGCGCCGGATCCCACGAATTGGGCTCCCACCGTGAGCGCATAAGCGAAGCCGGAACAAGCCGCGGACAAGTCGAAACCCCATGCTTTTTTTGCCCCGATGCGATCCTGCACGAGGCAAGCTGTCGCCGGGAACATCATGTCCGGCGTTACACTCGCCACGATGATTAATTCAATCTCGGCGGGATCGGTTTTGGTCTGATCGAGCAGCTGTTTTGCCGCCTCAGTAGCGAGATGCGAAGTGGCCACGCCGCGCTCGGCGATATGCCGCTCGCGGATGCCCGTGCGTGTCCGAATCCATTCGTCGTTCGTCGCGACCATTTTCTCGAGGTCGGCGTTGGTCAGCACTCCGGACGGAACATAGGCCGCGACACCCGAGATTTTTGCCGCGATGCGGTGAGACATGTAACTCCTTCGACGTAAGTGACCGCTGAACGAAAGCAAAAGTCTATGCGATGCGGATAAGAAGTTACAAGGCACGGGCCCAAGAAACAAGCGCGTTCGGCGGCTCAAGCTGCTTGCGCATGCATCAGAGCGACCCGAGAAATCACCCGGCGGGCGGCAGAATCTCGTACCGCCACGTGAGCTTGGCCGTTTTTTGCAACATTGCGGAAACCGAGCAATATTTCTGTTCGCTCAGCTCGATCGCATGCTTCACCGCAGCATCGTCCAGCCTGCCTCGCAGCCGGTAAAGCACTTCCAGTTTGACCCAGACTTTGGGCGGTTCCGGTGCGCGTTCGCCGGAGCAAATAATCTCAAGCGATTCCAGCTTTTGCCGCTTTTTTTTCAGGATGCTCACGACATCCGTTCCTGTGCACGCCCCCAGCGCCATGAGCAGAAGGTCCATCGGGCCGGGAGCCGTGTTGGACTCGCGATCCGAATCAAGCACGATCGCGTGGCCGGATGGACTGGTCGATGCGAATCTCTCCCCGCCAATCCACCGGACTGTTGCCGTTTGCATGCGCTCTCCTCGAAGTAACCAGATCTTTCTCTTATTTGAGGATAGCAGGGC
>Ga0335076_10005325_pt1 | contig 13012 bp, 10 predicted proteins | sample Lox_Sample_25_FD_206717 | JGI IMG/M metagenome (GOLD analysis project Ga0335076, IMG submission 206717) | Soil microbial communities from Loxahatchee National Wildlife Refuge, Florida, United States - Lox_Sample_2.5 | ecosystem: Environmental > Terrestrial > Soil > Wetlands | place: USA...
ACGATCATTCAGAAAATAATTCATTTTAATCCGACTAAAATAATCATAGGTACTACGGTTGTTGCCGGTTCTGTTTTCTTATGTGAATCGACATTAAGACCCCTGCTTGACAAAACCCAAATGACTTTTAACTCAAAAAATCTTATTATCGCTGCGTTGAATTCCGGCATTGCCCTGGTGGCATATATTTTTTTGTTCAGGTTTTATGAAAAAAGAAAAATCACCGAATTAAGCAGGTCAGCCTTGCCTGGAAATGCAGGTGCAGGATTTTTAACAGGATTGATTTTACAATCCCTGATCGTCTTAGTGATTTATATTTTTGCAAATTATTCTATACTCCGGATTAATCCCGTTTCATCGCTGCTTCCGGCATTGGCAACAGCATTTACTGCGGGAATCGTCGCAGAAATCGTGATCGTCGGCATTTTCTTTCGCCTGGCAGAAGAAAAACTGGGGACCCTTATTACGCTGCTCATCATGATGATTTTTTTCTGCATTATGCATTCCGGAGCTAAAGGAGCAACCGTAATTTCGGTCCTCGCTGTAATTGTCAATGCCGGTATCCTGCTTCCCGCTGCATTCATTTTCACAAGAACTTTATGGTTCCCGATGTTTCTTCATTTTGCCTGGGACTTTGCCGAGCCGGGTATTTATGGCGGAGTGAACCCCGGCAATTCCGTTCAGCAAAGTTTATTTAGCAGCAAAATCAACGGGCCGGATTTCTTAACGGGAGGCGCCCTGGGTCCGCAAAATTCCATTCAGTCAATCCTGCTTTGCCTGGTTCTTGCATTATTTTTCTTAGGGGCAGCAAAACGTCAGAATAAATTCATAAAACCATTCTGGACAAATAAAGTACCGGGTAGCAATAAATGACATCGCTGTTTTTTGATCGGTTATTAGAATAAATCTTCTGTTAGGATTCAAAAAGCAGCATTGAATTTTACATGGAAATCTCTAACTTGAAATAATTTCCAGGACGGAATTGCATTCGTTAATTCATCCAATATTTTATTTCTTCACCTGTTGAACACAGACATTTAAAACCAACAGCTATGAGTACGCGTCGCGATTTTCTGCAAAAAATTTCTGCTTCTGCCCTTGTATTTTCCCTTCTGCCAGGTGACAGCAGGCAGGAACCGGCAAACATGATCGAAAATGATCATGATGATCAGGTGCTTCGCGTAGCTATCATGGGCCTGGGGAGTTATGGCACACGCGTGGCAGAAGCCCTGCGTGCCTGTACTAAAGCTAAACTGGTTGGAGTCATCAGCGGAACTCCGTCAAAAATCAGGAGCTGGCAGGTGAGATACAATATCCCGGATAAGAATTGTTACAATTATGAAAATTTTGACGAGATCAGGAACAACCCTGATATTGATGCTGTATATGTCATTACTCCGAATGCATTGCATCATGATGAAGTGATCCGCGTGGCAAAAGCCGGTAAGCATGTTATCTGTGAAAAACCCATGTCGTTAAATGCAGCACTGGGGCAGGAAATGGTTGATGCCTGTAAGAAAGCAAATGTGAAATTATTAGTCGGATACCGGATGCATTTTGAGCCCAAAACACTCGAAGTAATCCGAATGCGGAAGGCGGGTGAATTTGGAAAGCTGATGTTCTTCCAGGGATTATCCGGTTTTATCATCGGCGACCCTTCTCAGTGGAGGTTGAATAAACAGCTGTCTGGCGGAGGGGCACTAATGGATATAGGTATATATTCGGTTAATGGTTCACGTTATATGCTGGGCGAAGACCCGGTTTGGGTTACTGCGCAGGAAACAAAGACTGATACTATAAAATTTAAGGAAGGAGTTGATGAGACGATTCAGTTCCAGCTTGGCTTTCCAGGCGGAGCGGTAGCTTCCTGTCTTTCGACCTACAGTATGAATTATCTGGATCGTTTTTTTCTCACTGGTGATAATGGATTTGCTGAACTCCTACCGGCCACTGGTTATGGTCCAACCAAAGGCCATACCCATAAAGGTGAACTGACACAGCCTGATGTTGTTCATCAAACTGTTCAAATGGACGAAATGTCTGATATCATTTTAAGAGACAAGGTCCCAATTGTTGCAGTAGACGGCAACGAAGCCGTGAAAGATTTAAAGATCATGGATGCAATTTATCGGGCCGCAAAGACAGGGAAAAAAGAAGATTTGAGCTTGTAAGATTTCGAGTTAATGACATACAAATCTACAAAAGCGACAGAGTATAGCAAGCTGAGCAGATTTTAGAAAAACCCCGATAATTTAAAATATAAAAAATGAGAAAGATTATTGTGTCCAATGTGGTAACACTCGATGGATATTTCGAGGGGCCAGATAAAGAAATAGACTGGTTTATGGTAAGTGAAGGTTTTTTTGCCTATGCAAGAAAAGTTCTTGAGAATGCAGATACCCTTTTATACGGACGAATAACTTACGAACTCATGTTGGCTTTCTGGCCAAATGCAACGGATCAGGATCCTGTCATCACGGAAAAGATGAATTCCCTGCCTAAAATTGTATTCTCCAATACACTTAAAAAAGTAGAATGGGGAAAATGGAATAATGCGAGGCTGGTGAATGGAAATATCCTCGATGAAATCACCCAATTGAAACAGAAGCCGGGAAAGGATATCGTAATATTGGGCAGCGGAACCCTGGTGTCTCAGCTTTCCCAGTATGGTTTGATTGATGAATACCGCATTATCGTGAATCCACTTATTTTAGGAAAAGGAAATCTCATGTTTAAAGACATAGATCACAGAATTGGTCTTACACTGTTGAAAACAGAAATACTCGATACAGGAGTTGTTATTCTTTATTATCAGTTGGCCAACGTTTAGCGATTCAGCATTGGCAGGATCTCAATACTAACTGTGATGTACATGCTGTTTTTTGGCAGATTGGGTCAATAAAAAAAGCCACAACAATTGTGGCTCTTTTCTACCCAGTAAATATTATTAAAACTTCAGCTAATTGCCCGGGTACGGCTCATGGTTTCACAGGATCGGAAAAACGGATTGTGGTTTTTCGGGAAATGGATTTAGTTTTTCTGGACCTGGATTTTTTTTCTGGAATTGGATTTTATTAATCAACAATACAAATATTGGAATTAAAGAGGGTTTTGAAGAATTTATTCGACTGGGATATCGGATCTTTCGATAAACGGGCAATTAATTTCGATGGGTTGAACAATAAAAGCCTGCAGGTAGAAACCCCCAGGCGGGCCGTCGTTGTCTAAAATCAATTCCTATAGTGCAAGAGACATGCCATTTGCACTTTATAATCTAGGTGTTTATACTTAGCCATAACATCGATTAATAGTTGATTTTCAACATTTAAACGATTAGGTACCCGATGAAAACTCAATTTTACTGCTGTGGCTGCTGAGATTGCTGAGGTTGTTGATCTTTCAGCACTTCATTTTGATTTTCCCTGTATTGCAGAATTTTCACGTATTGCAGCCCCAAACGGATATTATAATTCTCATATGATTTCTGTGCCCATTCGATAGCTTTATCCAGGTCACCATTAATTTCACTAATTATGGCCATATTATAGCAGGCTCTTCCGGCAACTTTCCGGCTCGGATTCGTCGTTTCACGTTGCCATAAATTGGCAGCTTCATTCCAATTACCCGTTTGCGCTTTGCGCCTCGCAATCCTGAAATTGTTTGTTCCTCTTACAAAATAATCACGCGATACCCTCAGCCAGTAAGGAAGTATTCTCGAAGCATATGCCTGCGCTGCCTGGATACCGACTTCTTTCACTGCATCTTTACGTCCGGCCAGTGCGGCGGCTGCGGCTGCCGGATTAACTCCGCTGGCGGAAAAACTGATATTGTTAGCCATCGAATATTCATCCAGTATGGTTTTACTCGATGGATCATAAATCCTCCATCCTGTTTTTACAGTCGTTGTCATACTGGCCTGGTGTTCTATACCGGGAATATTACCCACTGGCGAACTCAGTATATTAACGGGATTTGCCGCATAACTGAGTTTTGAATCAGTATTGAATACTTCCAATGCAAAAAGCGCATCTGTGTTATTCTGGTGGCATATTTCTTCTACCTGGTCCCAGGGAAGCGGAGCAGAAAACAATCCGGGCACATTGGTCCTTAGATCAGTATTAGTAAGCGCTTTTACCTGGTCAAACCTGTTGTTTTTTGATAATTCGTCTGCAAGACTGGTGACGGTAGACTGGGCTCCTTCCTTATCGAGGTCGACTCCTTTAAGTGAAAAGACTCTGTCTACAACATCAACAACTTTATTTTGATTGGAAAGTTGGGTCCTGTTAACAACACCTACATTTTTAATATAAGGCGGAAGGGTTACCGGCGCAGGTTTCGTTACACTGATATATACATATTCAGTTGAGCTGCACGAAAAGAGGATAGTTGACATTAAGGCAATGCCAATCAGGATCTGGTTTTTCATATTCATTAGGTTTTAGAATGTCTTGGTTCAAAGGCCGTTTATAAAACGCTAACTATTTTTTTATAGTATATATGTCCATCCTATCCCGTCGTAGGAAATGGCCAATCTTAATCTTGTTCTTTTTCAATAGAAATTGAATTTTGGTTTTTAGTCGTATGAAGAGTTCCAAAAATTAATATTTTTCGTCTAACTACCAGATGTTTTGATCTTTGTACTCCAATGAATTCTTCACCATTGATCCCGAAATTTTTTCATCCTTAATAAAATATAATGAAAAAAATATTAGGTCTCCTTTTGAATCCAATAAAAAAATTACTGACAAAAACTTCACTTCCCGCTGATCCCAAAACCATTTTATCACTGAAAGCGGCACACCCCGAAGATCTGCTTGAGCCTGCGGCAGACCTTTTTCAACCACCGCGGCCCGAGATACCCGGGGCCGGCCAAACCTGGGAAAATACATTGGGCAACGTGGTGGTGCACCCCGAGCTGGCATTTGCACCAACCACAATTTCACAATTGCAGGATATCATAGCCCAGGCAGAAGCCGGCAATCACAAAATAAAAGCTGTAGGATCAGGGCATTCTTTTTCTGACGTAGCTCCTACTAACGATTACCTCATATTCACTCATCAATTAAACCAGCCCCTTGTTATCGACCATTCGTTACTTACTGATAATGCAAAAAATTTAAAGCTTTTTGAAACGCAATCCGGCATCACCTTACATGATCTGAACCAGGTATTGGACAATCAACACCTTGCCTTGTCGACCATGGGCTCTTTCGATGCACAGACAATCATTGGAGCCATATCCACGGGCACCCATGGTACGGGGCTGCAACCAGGGTCAGTATCCGGCATGGTACGTTCAATCGTACTCGTTAGTTCGGGCAGAAAAGTTTTTCGCATAGAACCGTCTGTGGGAATTAGCGATCCCCGGAAATTCAACTCACCCGATATCCAACTCCTGCAGGATGATACAACATTTTATTCAGTGCTGGTGAGTATGGGGTGTATGGGAATTATTTATTCTCTTATCATTGAAGTCATGGATTCGTACTGGCTTGATGAAAACAGGCAGCTGAGCAGTTGGGAAGTGATTAAGCCGGATCTGGTCGAAGGATCTATCATAAATGAAAACCGGCACTTTGAAGTCCAGGTCAACCCTTACAGTTCGATGGGGCAGCATAGTTGTTTAGTGCTAAAACAAAACATCATTCCTGATCCGGGATCCATTCCGGAACAACAGGGACATAGAAATTATTTTACTGCATTGCTGGATCTTATCCCTTTCGCACCTGAAGCACTCAGGCTTTATTTAAATACTTTTCCAAAAAAAATTCCGGGAGCGATTGATAGCGCCTTAAAAAAACTGGTTGATCGCAAGGATTATATTAATAAGAGTTTTGAGATTCTGAATATGGGACTACCCAATTTCAAGAGAATCGGATATGCCTGCGAATTTGCTTTTCCACTCAAAGACAATAAATACCTTGAGGCTGTAGAAAAAATTTTTGATGTAGCTGCAGAGCAACAAAAAAATAACAAATACATCGATTCCCCACTTTCACTTCGCTTCGCAAAAGCGTCTCCCGCCCTGGTTTCTATGGATTGTGGAAAAGATACCTGTTTTATTGACATCCCATCATTGTTTGGCGGCAATTACAGCGATCAGATGCTGGACATTATGCAGGATGCAATGATTGTATTGGGTGGAAGACCGCATTGGGGAAAAATCAACAACAGGCAACCCGATATCATAAAAAAATTTTATCCCCGATTCGGGGACTGGATCGCAATAAAAAATAAATTGGATCCGAATAATATATTCAGCAATGATTTCAGTAACCGGTTTGGGTTGTAAAAATCTTTATAGCTGGTTGCGGAGATTAATTTTATACGAAGATGCAAAGAGCACCAGCTCAGTTATAAAATTGTTCGGAAAGAAAATAATAAGGATTGATAGAATCAGCTTTTTCAATTGGCCCTGGATATTCGCTCAGGTCGAGCCCGATAAAGGATTCAGCTTCGACAATATTCCAGAGGTATAATTCTTTTCCATCAGAGGATTTTTCGAAAATTTCCGGAAGTAATTCTTTCATTAAACCATTCCAACAAGCTTTTTCAAGCTGTTCCAGGTCTGTTTCGCGCCGGTCTGAAACATTTTTCTCCGACCAGTTTCTCTGAGAGAAGCTCGTGCCGGTGATCAATAATATTTCCTGTTGTGTAGAAATCGTTTCCATAACCCAGGCTTTAATCGCCTCTATATATTAGACGATAACAAAAAGGAGATGTAACAAAAAGAGGATATATAATTTTGTTAAAAGAGAAATGGGAACCATTGCAGATTAAAGATAGCTCAGGCATTCATCCACCATATTGCTACTTCCTATGAAAATCGGAGAGCGATCGTGAAGGCTTTGGGGTAAAATATCGAGAATTCTTTTTTCTCCGTTACTGGCTTTGCCACCGGCCACTTCGGTGATGAAAGCAAACGGGTTGCACTCATACATTAGTCGCAGTTTTCCGTTTGGATTTTCAGTTGTCAGCGGGTACATGAAAATACCTCCCTTGATTAAAGTACGGTGCAGATCTGCTACCATGCTTCCTGTAAAGCGTTGCGTCAAGGGGCCGCCGTCTTCCTTTGTTTTATTTTGGAGAAGATTAATAAACTTTCTTACGTTGTCTTTGTATTGAGCATAGTATCCGCCATTGACTGAATAAATTTTCCCATTTGCAGGACATTTGATATCAGGATGACTGAGACAAAACTCGCCTATGGAAGGATCGAGCGTAAATCCGTTTACTCCCCTGCGCGTAGCATAAACAAACATGGTGGATGATCCATAAACCACATATCCCGCAGCAACCTGTTTCATTCCGGATTGCAGGAAATCCTGTATGGTACAGGGTTTGCCGAGTTCACTGTTTCGTCGGTACACGCCGAAGATTGTTCCGATGGACACATTGGTATCAATATTACTGCTCCCGTCGAGGGGATCAAACATCACCACATATTTGCTTTTGTTGCTGATCTCATCATCAAAAACAACCATATCATCCATCTCTTCACTGCAAATACCGGAACAACTGATTCCATGTTTCAGTACGCCCATCAGTTGATTATTGGCAAATACATCTAATTTTTTAACAGATTCGCCCTGCACATTGGTGATGCCGGCGTCGCCAAGTATATCTACAAGACCTGCTTTATTGACTTCGACATTGATTCGTTTGGCCGCAAGGGCAATATCACGAAGCAGCGTGCTCAGTTCGCCAGTTGCATTTGGAATCCTGCGATATTGCTGAATGGTAAATTCGTCGAGTGTAAGTATTTGCCTGTTCATGTCAACAATGCATCTAAAATTTCGTAACCGGAAATTATTTATCCCTGACCCGAGTTTTAAAGGAATGAAAGATTTGTATCAGCTAAACTATTCCCAGTTCTTTTTGAATGCTTTCCAGTGATTTCCCTTTTGTTTCGGGCAGTACCCGCCAGGTGAATAGCAGATTCAGCAACATCATGAAGCTGTAAAAAATAAAGGAATAAAATCCTCCTTTTTCACTGCCTTCAACAATGATCGGGAAGGTCAATGAAATCACAAACGCCATAAACCAGTGAGTAAAACTCCCCAGTGCACCACCCTGCGAGCGAACAGAATTGGGAAATATCTCCGAAATGAAAACCCAGATGACGGCTCCCTGAGAAAAAGCAAAAAAAGCAATGAATCCGATGAGGTAAACCACTACGAATGCTCCCCCAGAACCGTGGCTGCCGAAGGCATTTGCTGTTAAGCCCAGGAAAATAATCATCCCTATTGAGCCGATAATCAATAAGGTTTTCCTGCCGAATTTATCAATCACTGACATCGCAATAAGTGTAAATAATAAATTTGCGGCACCTACAAAAACAGGCTGCAGGTAGGCCTGTGTTTTTGAAAAACCCGCCATCTCAAAAATACGCGGAGCATAATACAGAATGGCATTGATACCGGATAACTGGTTGAACATGGCCAGCACTACTGCAAACAGGATGGGTTTATTATACTTCCCATTGAATAAATGCTCTTTGATCCCCTGCCTGGATAATGCGTGTTCTTCTTTGATCAATTCAATGGCATCATGTTCCCCTGTTCTTGCAAAAATATTTCTCGCTTCTTCGTCGCGATTATTCAATACCAGCCAGCGTGGGCTCTCCGGAATAGAACGCAGAAGAATGGCAAACAAGCCCGCGGGAATGACCATGATCCCCAGCATCCATCTCCATGAATTTTCGCCGATTCCCGCAAAAAAATAATTGCTGACATACGCAATGAAAATTCCTGTTACAATATTCAACTGGAATGAACCGGCGAGACGGCCACGAATATGAGCGGGAGAAATTTCGGAAATATACATTGGTCCAACAACAGAGGAAGCGCCTACAGCCAGTCCGCCGATAAAACGAAAGCATACAAAAAGAAGCCATACATGTGTAGAAGCGCATCCAATCGCGGATAACAGGTAAAGAATCGCGATTATATTCAGGACTTTTTTTCTTCCAAACTTTTGTGCCGGCGGACCCGCCAGCCAGGATCCTATAAAAGTTCCTATCAGGCTGGCCCCGACTGTGAAACCCTGCCAAAAAGAATTTAATGACCAGATCTTCTGAATGGTTTTCTCAGCTCCGGATATTACCGCTGTTTCGAATCCAAACAAAAATCCACCCAAGGCAGCGATCAACGACACGCGGATAACATAGCCCAAGGCTTTTTTATCTACCACCGCCGTTGAAACAGCAGCACTATTTTCCTTATTGACTTGCATGACAGTTCAGTTTAGGTATGTTGCTGGTTTAATTTTAACCCTATTGCAAAAAGGCATACGTGAACAAGAAAACAATCATTCCTGTCTTCCTCTTATCTTTTTTGCTGAACACTATCTGGGAAATGGCAACGAAGCCGCAAAGAGAGCTGACCAGACAAGCAAATCATGTTTGATTGAAAGATACAGAATAAATGAGTTCAAATCCATAGCTTGTCGGCCTTTTTCACAAAATCAAGGGGATCATCCTGCAATCTTTTGCAAAATCTGTTCCCTCAACGCAGATTTCGCTTTCAGTGCTTCATTTTTTGCCGATTGCAGCATTTTTTTTTCTGCTGCATCAGATTTCGAGACGTCAAAAGACATCAGGTAGTGAAGATGGATACAATAATCCTGGTGGTTACCCAGTAATTGCAAGAGTTCTTTTGTTCCACCGATCATCGGCAGTTGATCAAGATTTACATATTCTTTGATTAATATCCTGTTATAATGTATGTCTTTCAATTCCTTTCTCAGTGCGTGCAATACCTCGTCGGTCTTTTGACCCCCTAATATTTTTTTTATTTCAATTTTTTTATGATTGATAAAAGAAAGTACAGTTCCGAAACCTATTTCTCCAGGTACTTGTTGCAGGGTTCTGCTCCTATCTGACTTAAACCGTTGGGCGGAAATTCTTGCGGCATCCATGCTGTTTTTGTATTCCTTCAATTTCGCTTTTAAAAAAAAGATGTAGGAGGAAGGGGGCTTGCCCTCAGAAAAAAAATTCTTTATCCAGGTAATATGATTTTGAATATTGCGAATATCTCCTGCACGCCTGTAAAAGGTCTTAAGCGATTTTGAAATTTTCAATTCGGGAAGATTTTCAGATGAAGTATTCAACAAGCGCAAAAGAGCGCGAAGTTTTTTTACTTCTACCCTCAGTACGTGAATTTCATCTTTGCGAAAATGTTTCACCGAACTTTCCGAAAGCAGCTGAATTTTTTTAAAATGTCCGCTGACCTGTCTTCTTATTTTGTCCTTTTTCATAAGCATAACTGCAATGCGGCCCTATTGGATTTGATTCTTATCCCGAAATACGAGCATCCACAATATCCCAATAATTTATTTGTGATTACAGGCAGTATAACAAAGAAGAAGTCATTTTGATTATTATACCTTAAAACTACCGGTATAAAAAAACCGAATGCAGGCACCCGGTTTATCTAATATTATTTAATTTGGAAGATATTTATTGACCGCTTATTACTCTTATTTGTAATAATTCAATGGCTTGAATCCCTGATCTACATTGATGAATTCACGTATCAGGTTACCATCTTCATAGATAACAATGAACGACCTTTTCCTGTCATCTGTCTTTTTCTGAAGTTCAAGGATTTTGGAGACAATAAAAGTTTTGTCAACCCATGAAAACCTGTCTTCCACTTTCATATAGTCCTGTACTGAAGAAATCACTTCGCCAGATTTCAGGATATGAATCGTGCTAACCAATCCTCTTTCCGATACCTGATAATCGTCCATAGTATGCATACATAAAATTTATTCAATTTACATGGAATTCCTGAGATAGGGCATTATTGTTATCCACAGGATATACAACTTTAACAGTTATTTTTTATAAAAATTTAATGTTACCAGGACAACTCTTTCACGGAAGTTTCTCAGGTCTTCAATATTTTCCCTGCTGCAGCCAAACCGCTTTCCAGCGCTGCTTCCACTGTACCTCCAAAAGAATTTTCGCTAATGCCTTCACCTGCAAAGAAGAGCGTGTCCAGTACTGGCTCATTTAACAGTTTCCTGGCCTTTTTTGTTTTAAGCATTGGAAAAGAATAAGCTCCCAAACTATAGGGATCATCTTTCCAATTAAAAATATGCTTGTTTAAAATGAAAGACTTCATGGAGCGGATGTCGATCTCAAATGCTGCGGCAAGAGATTTCACGGAAGCGTCAAAGATCAGGCTTTCAGTCATTTGTTCAAGAAGGGCGGCAGTCGGCCCTCCTGCCCAGCCGGTTAGCAAACGATTTTTTTCCGGGAATTGCGTCCACCAGGTAGGAACTTTTCCACCGAGAAATAAAAAGCCCGCATTTTTAGCTATATCCTCCCAGAATGTTTTTTTGCATTCCAATAAAATCTTGATCACGCTGCCATAACCGATCTGTGAAGCCGCAAGCAGCTGAGTCTCTATAGTAGGATCGAATTGAATAGCAGCTTCTCCTGTGCCTGGGGCCAGCAGTACTCCGAGTGGAACAGTGATGATTACTTTATTGCATTTGAGAGTTATTCCCTTTTTCGTACAAAGGCTGACTTTATTCCTGCTCCATTCAATTTTCTTTACCGGATCGGCAGTTTTGAGTTCACATCCCATTTGCCTGCAGTCATCCCAAAGAGCATCAGTCAAAGCTCCATATCCCCCGTCAATGCGATACTGGCCTTCCTCCTCTTCTTCACCGGCCCATTCTTCATATAATGCCTTCGTGCTGACTTTATTTATGTCAGCAATATCATAACCTTCTGCAAACGCTTTTGCCAATTGTCTGAGCGGTGCATATGCATCACCCGGGAAATTGACCGAAAGAAAATCTGCAAAAACCATATCAGTTTTTAATTCCCGCATCGCCTCCAACAACTGGTCCCAATGCAGCCAGCCGTTCCCTCCTTTTTGTAGTCTGCCGTTTTGTATTCTCACCATTTTTCCTCCCGTCTTGCGATAGCTGATTCCATATTCTTTCAGTATACCCAATGTCAACGGTAGGTCACCGTGGACAAATTCAGCGCCCGCCTCCAGTATTTGCGAGCCGCTTCGCAACGTATATATTCTTCCGCCAATGCGATCCTGTCCTTCAATAATTATTACTTTCTTCTTACTGCGCAACAATTCCCTTGCTGCCATAAGGCCTGCGGCTCCTGCTCCTACAACAATTATTAATTCTTCAACCATATACAAAGAAGATAGAGACAAAAAAAATACTGAGCAGCACACTATTTAGAAAAGCATCTCATGAAATGAAATTTCTCTGCTTCCCGCATTCATCAGTAATTTTTTCCGAACGAGGAAGGATCGAACAGGTTGGGATCAATCGGTACATTTGCCTTGCAATCATGATAATATTCTTTCTGAATAAGATGATCATTGATATAAAAGGTACAGATTGTTTCAGACCATCCTCCACCCAATAAAATATGATTTTCAAAAATCGCTTCCTCCTTCCGGTTATCATCAAATTTGATCTGCCTGACCAGGATGAGTTTTTCCTTATCAATCCATAACTGGTTGAGCTTTTCATCTTTTGTATCAGCTCCGATAACATATACATCCCTGCATTTCCATGTATCCACATGAAATTTATTCAGATCATAATGCAGGGATTTAAGTTCGCTTATTATCTTATCAAAAGGATAAAAATATAATCCGCCTAATAAAAAAGTCAAATCATTTTTATCTGCCCGCACATCCTTCAACTGCCCCTTGCTGAACCGATATGCCGAATCATTTCTGAAAATCACGGCATCGCCGCTGGCAGGGCTTCCAAAATCAATTCTGAATTTATCAGGAAACATAATCGATTCGTACCAGGTTGCGGTTTTGATCAGCGAGTCATTTCTGAAACTTTCTGTAGTCTGCGAAAAAGTGAGCGTATGAAACCATTTGTCTTGATATTGATCATACATTTGCCTTAATATATCTTCAGCAGTTGGGTTTACGGTTGTAATGACAAAAGAAAAAATTATCGTTAGTTGATTTATCTTCATCGCAGGTGTTTTCTCAAAGCTAATTGAATT
>Ga0335076_10005326_pt1 | contig 13012 bp, 15 predicted proteins | sample Lox_Sample_25_FD_206717 | JGI IMG/M metagenome (GOLD analysis project Ga0335076, IMG submission 206717) | Soil microbial communities from Loxahatchee National Wildlife Refuge, Florida, United States - Lox_Sample_2.5 | ecosystem: Environmental > Terrestrial > Soil > Wetlands | place: USA...
GGTCGAGCGCTTCGACGAAGGCGGGGACATTGTCGAGGCTGACCGAGAGGCACCGCCCGCCGGCGCAGCGTGCCGTCGCGCGGATGAGGCCCGCTGGCGTGTCGAGCTTGACCACCGTCTCCGGCTCGGTCATGGCCACGCGGCCGGTCTCCAACAGAGCGGTCACGACGCAGATGCAGTTGCTGCCCGACATCGGATGCGCGCGGTCGGCTTGCAGCACGATGAATCCCGCATCGGCCTCCGCGCGCTTCGGCGGCACCACGAGGTTCATCGTCATGTTGACGGCGGCGCGCGGTTCGCGCGTGACGAAGCGGCGCAGGCTGTCATCGGTCCGGTTGATGTAGTTCATCTGCGCCAGCACGGAATCGCCCGGCAGCGCCGGCGCGCCGCCGACGATCACCTTGCCGATCTCGCCCTGGCAGTGGACCTGCACGATCTCCAGCTGACGGCTCCAGCGCATCGCGGGATCACCCCAACACGGGTTCCATGGCTTTCTTGAAGGCCGCCTTTTCCGCGGCATCGAGCTCCAGGAGCGGCTTGCGCCCCGGCCCGACCGGCGTGCCCGCAAGCTCGCAGCCGTATTTCACCTTCTGCACGAACTTGCCGCTCTCCAGGCTCGACATGGCGCCGTAGATCACCTGCATCTTGTCGCGGGCCTTCAGCCAGTCGCCGGCCTCGATGGTGTTCACCAGATCGACGCAGGCTCTTGCCATGCAGTTGGCGGGCCCGCAGATCCAGGAGGTGGCGCCCCAGAGATAGAAGTCGAGCGTCTGGTCATCGGATCCGTTGGTCAGCTGGTAGCGGTCGCCGTAGCGTGCGCGGATGTCGATGGCGCGGAGCAGGTTGCCGCTCGATTCCTTGATGCCGAGCACGCGCGGATTGTCGCGGAACGCGTCCAGCACCGGCAGCCCGACCTCGACGCCGACCTTGGGCGGATAGTTATAGAGCACGATATCGACGTCCACCGCGTCGAGCACCGCCTGGTAATGCGCGATCAGCTCGTTCGGCGCCGGCGTCGCATAGAACGGCGCCGAGAGCAGCACCACCTTGTAGCCGAGATCCCGTGCCCGCTTGGTGTGCTCGATCACCTCCCAGGTGGAGCCGGCATTGGTGCCGGCGATCAGCAACTCGTTCTTCTCGGCAAAACCGGCCACGAACTTCAGCACCGCGACGCGTTCCTCGGCCGTCATCGCGTTGTACTCGCCGGTGGAGCCGCAGGGCACCCAGCCCTTGACCCCGTCGGCCCGGAGCTTCAGCAGCAGTCTCTCGAAGGCCCGGAAGTCGATCTTCCCGGTCGTGTCGAACGGGGTCACCAGGGCCGGCATCACGCCGGTCAGACGCATCATGGCCTTCCTCCTATTGCTCGATCGCAGCCTTTATGTCGGCACGCTGTCGACAAGTCAACAAAAAAACATTGTGTCGACAAGGAAGAAGTGAGAAATTGCCTGCGGAGACGATGGGTTAGCCGGGGAGGCGGGGTTGAAAATGGCGAAAGAGGCGAGCAGGAAGGGCGGCAGCACCCGGACCGTCTATGACGTGCTCCGTCGGGAAATCCTGTCGCTGGCCCAGCCGCCCGGAGCCCTCCTGGACGAGACCACCCTCGCCGAACGCTTCGACATGTCCCGTTCGCCGGTGCGCGAGGCCCTGATCCGGCTCGCCGCGGAGGAGCTGGTGGTGACCCTCCCCAACCGCAGCACCATCGTGGCGCCGGTCGAGCTCGCGGCCTTCCCGCGCTACGTCGAAGCGCTGGACCTTGCCCAGCGCGCCAACACGCGCCTCGCCGCCGAGCGCCGGACCGAGGCCGATCTCGGGGAACTCGCACGGCGGCAGCAGGCATTCGAGGCCGCCGTGCGCGGCCGCGATCATCTGGCGATGTCGGAGACCAACAAGGACTTCCACATGGCGATCGCGCGGGCGGGCGGCAACGCCTATCTCACCGGCTTCTACGAGCGGCTGCTAAACCAGGGCCGCCGCATGCTGCACATGCATTTCGACTTCCTGGAGCGCAGCCCCGACGCCAATCTCCTGACCGATGAGCACGACGAGATGATCGCCGCGATCCGCGCCAAGGATGCGGAGCGCGCCGACCGGCTGGCGCACGCCCACACCCGCCAGTTCCGCGACAACTTCATCGACTTCATGAAGGAGAGCTACGCCGGCGACCTCACGCTCGGGGAGCGTGCCGCCGGCTGACGCGCCTCACCGTGCCTGGGAGCGCGCCGTCTGCGGCGACTTTCGTGCAGTCGCCGTCTGCTTCGGCCGACCCTTGCTGTGCTTCTCCAGTGCCCGAAGGCCGGCATGCGCGGCCTCGCCCTCGACCGCGTCGCGCTTCCGCTTCGTCGGTCCGCTGCGGGCGCGCTCCAGCTTGTTTTGCCGGTCGATCGCCCGCTTGAACTGCGCGGTATTGCCGTTTCTCGCCATGTTCGACCTCCGCTGTCTTCGGGACCAATCCGAAACGACTGCAGCCGGTTCCCTGTCGCTGCCGGCGTTTGACCTGCCCACCGGGATGCGCAAGGCTCTATCGGCCGACACGATCGGAGGGTGTGCGATGCAACGCGAGCGACCGCCGTTCCGCGCCGACCATGTCGGCAGCCTGCTGCGCACTGCGCCGGTCAAGGAGGCACGGGCGAAGCGCGCCGCGAACCAGCTCGACGCGGTGGCGCTGAAGGTGATCGAGGACCGCGAGATCACGAAGCTGATCGACCGGCAGCGGGCGATCGGCCTCAAATCCGCCACCGACGGCGAGTTCCGCCGGGCTATGTGGCACTTCGACTTCCTGGAACGCCTCGACGGTGTTGAATCCTTCAAGGCCGAGCACGGCATCCAGTTCAAGGGTGGGATCGAGACACAGCCCAAGGGCCTCAAGGTGACCGGAAAGCTCGGCTTCTCCCCGGGCCATCCGATGCTGGAGCATTTCCGATTCGTGGCCGACCGCGTCGGTCCCGGCATCACCGCGAAGATGACCATTCCGTCGCCGAGCGTGCTGCACTTCCGCGGCGGGCGGAAGGCGGTCGCCGCCGACGTCTATCCCGACATGCGGGACTTCTATCGCGATCTCGGCGCCGCCTATGCGAAGGCGGTGAAGGCATTCGCCGATGCCGGTTGTCGCTACCTGCAGCTCGACGAGACCAATCTCGCCTATCTCTGCGACCCCGAGCAGCGGCGCATGCTGCAGGAGCGCGGCGACGATCCGGAGGCGCTGCCGGGGATCTACGCCGATCTCATCAATGCCGCGATCGCGACCCGGCCGAAGGAGATGGCGATCACCATGCATCTCTGCCGCGGCAATTTCCGCTCGAGCTGGATCGCCGAAGGCGGCTACGAACCGGTGGCGGAGATCCTGTTCAACCGGATCGGCGTCGACGGCTACTTCATGGAATATGACAGCGAGCGCGCCGGCGGCTTCGAGCCCCTGCGCTTCGTTCCCAAGGGCAAGACGGTGGTGCTCGGCCTCGTCACCTCGAAGTCCGGCCGCCTAGAGTCGAAGGACGATTTGAAACGCCGCATCGACCGGGCGGCGAAGGTGCTCGACCTCGACCAGCTCGCCCTGAGCCCGCAATGCGGCTTCGCCAGCACCGAGGAAGGCAACGTCCTCGCCGAGGACGAGCAATGGGCCAAGCTCGCCGAGATCGTCGAAGTCGCAAGCGATGTGTGGGGGTAGCGGGGATCGCCGCGGCGCAAAACCGCCCTGGGTCCGCCGCGAACGCCGTCTCTCACCCCGCCGCCAGCGCCACCGCGATTTCCGCCGCCAGCCGCGCGTTGTTCTTCACCAGCGCGATGTTGGCCTTCAGGCTCGCGCCGCCAGTGGCGGCGTTGACGCGCTCCAGCAGGAATGGCGTCACGCCTTTGCCGGCGATGCCGGCGCGCTCCGCCTCCTTGAGCGCCGCGGCGATCGTCGCTTCGATCTTCGCCGCCGGGATCTCGTCCTCGGGGCGGATCGGGTTGGCGATGCTGACGCCGCCGCGCGGGTTGCCGGCCGTTCCCAGCGCCCAATGGGCTTTCAGGAAATGCGCGATCTCCAGCGGCGTGTCGAGCCGCAGCGGTGCCGCGTGGCCGCTCTCCCGCGAGTAGAAGGCGGGGAAGCCGTCGCTCTTATAGGCGATGACCGGCACGCTCAGCGTCTCCAACGTCTCCAGGGTCTTCGCGATGTCGAGGATCGATTTGGCACCTGCGGAGACGACTGCGACCGGCGTCTCAGCGAGCTCGCGCAGGTCCGCCGAGACGTCGAAGCTCTGCTCCGCGCCGCGATGGACGCCGCCGATGCCGCCGGTCGCGAACACCTTGATCCCCGCCAGCGCGGCGAGGCGCATGGTGGCGGCGACGGTGGTGGCGCCGTGGCGGCGCTTCGCGGCGGCGTATGGCAGCTCGCGGGTGCTGAGCTTCATCACGTCGCGCTCGGTCGCGAGGATAAAGAGTTCGGCCGCGCTGAGCCCGACCTTGTAGGTGCCCTCGATGACCGCGATGGTCGCCGGCACCGCGTCATGGTCGCGGATGATCTGCTCCAGCGCCTGCGCCGTCTCGAGATTCTGCGGATGCGGCATGCCATGGGCGATGATGGTGGATTCCAATGCCACGACCGGCCGGCCGGCGGCGAGGGCGTCTTTCACCTCGGTTGCGATGTCGAGCGCCATTCAACTCTCCTTCATGCGCCGCTTCAGCGCGGAGACACCGTGCATCGCGGCCTGCATCCCCATCTTGCTGCTGACGGTCTCGGTGGTTCCGACCGCGAGCCCGGCGGCCGCCTGGCCGAGCAGCGCCGCCTGCAGCGGCCGCATGCCGCCGACGAGGCCGGCCACGTATCCTGCCACATGCGCGTCGCCGCCGCCGGTCACGTCCGCGGGCTCCGCCTGCGCCGCCGGGATGTGATGCTGCTGGACCTCGTCGCCCTGGATGGTCGAGAGCAGCGCGCCCTCGGGTCCGAGACCGACCAGGACATGGAGCACGCCGCGGTCGTGCAATCTTTTCGCCGCCTGCTGCGTCTCCTCGATGCTCTTCAGCGCATGGCCGGTCAGCACTTCGAGCTGCTGCAGGTTCGGCGTCACGGTGTGGATCGCGGCGCCGCGGCGCAGGATCGCGTTCAGCCGCTCGACCTTCACGGCGGAGACCGGCTCGACCAGGAACGGAACGTTGTTCTGCCGGGCGCATTCCTGCAGCCATTGCAGGCTGGCGCGCTCGAGATTGCAGTCCGCCACCAGGAAGGCGGCGCCGGCGATGGTCCGCTGGTTGCGCTGCAGGAAGCGCTGGGTGATGGTGGCGATCACCGCCATCGCCGCAACGCCGATGACGAGCTCGCCGCTGCGGTCGAGCACCGCGGAATAGAGGCCGGTGCTGCCGGGGCCGCGCCGGACGCCGGCGACATCGACTCCCGCCGCCGCGGTTTCCGTAAGCAGGCGCTCGCCTTCGGGATCGCGGCCGACGGCGCTGATGAGCTTCGTCGCGACGCCGAGCCGGGCGAGGTTGTGCGCGATGTTGCGCCCTACGCCGCCCAGCGACACTTGCGCTCGGCCGGGATTGGACGTTGTCGGCACGGTCGGGCCGGCGATCGTCGCCTTGATGTCGATATTGGCGCCGCCGACGACCACGACGTAAGGGACGGAAGCAACAGATGTCGAAACGCCGCGCCGATCGGGACCGGCGCGGCGTTTATTGTTCGTCGATCCCGTCACGGTCCCCGACCGGGCCATGGGCGACCACGAGCGGCGACGCGTCAGTTCTTACTGGGGAAGAACGAGCTGATGTCGAAGCGGCCGCCCTTGTCGGAGGTCGGTTCCTGCATCGGCTCCTCGACGATCGGTTCGGCGCCCGGCAGCGGGTCGAGCGTCACCGGCTTGCCGGCGGCCTTGCGCGCTTTCAGGATCGCGTTGTTGAGATCGGTCTGGGTGCACAAGCCCAGCAGCACCGGGTCGCGCGGCCGGAGGTTCGGCGAGTTCCAATGCGTGCGGTCGCGCACCGCGGCGATGGTCTGCTTCGTCGTGCCGATCAGCCGCGAGATCTGCGCGTCGGTCAGCTCCGGATGATGCCGCACCAGCCAGGCGACGGCGTCCGGCTTGTCCTGGCGCTTGGAGACCGGCGTGTAGCGCGGGCCCTTGCTGCGGGTCAGCGGCAGCGGGATCGCGACCTTCGCCATCTTCAGGCGCGCAGTCGAATCCTTCTCGCAGCGTTCGATCTCTTCCTTGGTGAGCTGGCCGTTGCCCGTCGGGTCGAGTCCGACGATGCCGATCGCGACTTCGCCGTCGGCGATGCCCTGGACCTCTAAGGGATGCAGGTTGGTGAAGTCGCCGATCTGGTCGAAGGTCAAGGTGGTATTCTCCACCAACCAGACGGCGGTCGCCTTCGGCATCAGAAGCTGCGGTGTAGCCATAATGTTTCCTCCTCGGCCGCCGGGGTTTCCGGCGGGCGGCCAAGTCACGCACTTGACCATTTGGGGTTCAAAAAGGGCGCGCCAAGAAGCAATCGAGGCTGCGACACCAAATCAGCCCGCGAAATAGCACCCGGCAGGGCTTTCTGCCAAGGAGAAACTTGCTGCGCCGACCGGAAATCGGCCCGGAAGGCGCTGGTCAAGCTATTGAAATCAAGCGGTAAGAACGATCTTCCCGATATGGGCGCTGGATTCCATCAGGCGGTGCGCTTCGGCGGCCTCGGCGAGCTTCAGCGTCTTGAAGATGACCGGCCTCGCCTTGCCCGCCTCGAGGAGCGGCAGCACCTCGCGCTTCAGGGCGGCCGCGATCTCGCCCTTCTGCGCGACGGAGCGCGGGCGCAAGGTCGAGCCGGTGATGGTCTGGCGCTTCATCATGACCGAGGCGAGGTTGATCTCCGCCTTCGAGCCCTTGAGGAACGCGATCTGCACCAGCCGGCCGTCGACGGCAAGGCAGGCGAGATTGCGGTTGATGTAGTCGCCGCCCACCATGTCGAGGATGAGGTCGGCGCCCTTGTCGCCGGTCGCGGCCATCACCTCCTTCACGAAGTCCTGCTCGCGGTAGTTCAGCGCGAGGTCGGCGCCGAGCTTGCGGCAGGCCTCCGCCTTGTCAGCGCCGCCGACCGTGGTGATCACCCTGGCGCCGCGGAGATGCGCGAGCTGGATCGCCGTGGTGCCGATGCCGCTAGAGCCGCCATGCACCAGGAAGGTCTCGCCGGCCTTCAACCGCCCGCGCTCGAAGACGTTGGTCCAGACCGTGAAGAAGGTCTCAGGCACCGCCGCCGCCTCGACCATGCCGAAGCCTTTCGGCACCGGGAGGCATTGTGGCGCGGGCGCTGCGCAGTATTCGGCATAGCCGCCGCCGGCGACGAGGGCCATCGCCTGGTCGCCGATCTTCCAATCCGAGACACCCGCGCCGAGCGCCACGATCTCGCCCGCGACTTCGAGGCCCGGCAGGTCGGAGGCGCCGGGCGGCGGCGTGTAGTTGCCCTGGCGCTGCAGCACGTCCGGCCGGTTGACGCCGGCGGCCGCGACCTTGATCAGCACCTCGCCCGCGGCGGTGGCGGGCAAAGCGCGCTTCGCCGGCTTCAGGACTTCCGGCCCGCCAAAACCGGCGAGCTCTACGACGTTCATCTCTTGCGGCAGGGCCATGGCTGCTTTCCTCCCCTTTTCCCCGATCATTAGCCGAGAATGGGAGACTTGGAAACCGGACCCGCCGGCCGCATCATGGCGGCTGTCGCAGGCAGCGAGGCATGGCCATGGACACCGACGATCTGGAGCCGCGCAAGGCGAAGCCGCAGCCGAAGAATCTCGATCCGATGTCGGTCGAGGAGCTTGCCGGCTACATCGAGGACTTGAAGGCCGAGATCCGCCGGGTCGAGGAGAACATGGCGAAGAAGAAGGCGCACCTCACCGCCGCCGCCGGCCTGTTCAAGAGTTGAGGGCATGAACACGCTCGAAGCGGCGCGGCGCTTCTTCGGCGATTGGGTGGCGGCGCATGCGGAGGCGACCGATCCCAGGATCGCGACGGCCTTCGCCACCGTGCCGCGCGAGAAGTTCATCGGCCGCGGCCCCTGGCTCGCGCTCGCGGGCGAGGGCGGCTATGTGCGGACGCCGAACGACGATCCGGCGCTGGTCTATCAGAACCTGGTCTTCGCGCTGCTGCCGGAGAAGCATCTCAACAACGGCGAGCCGAGCCTGCATGCGCGCTGGATGTCTGCAGTCGCCCCGCGTGCCGGCGAGCGGGTGCTGCATGTTGGCACCGGCGCTGGCTACTACACCGCGATTCTCTCCGAGTTGGTCGGGAGGGAAGGGCGGATCGAAGGCCGCGATGTCGAGGCCGACATGGTCGCCGCCGCGACCCGCAATCTCGCGGATCGACCCAACATCGCGATCGTCGGTCGATCGGGCCTGGAAGCGCCGCTGCCGGAGAGCGATGTGATCTACGTCTGCGCCGGTACCACGCAGCCGGCGCGCGTCTGGCTCGATGCCCTGGCGCCCGGCGGCCGGTTGCTGGTCCCGCTGGCGCCCGGTTGGGGTCGTGGCGGGGCATTGCTGGTGACGCGCGCCGATCCCGGTTTTGCTGCGCGATTCGTATCCCAGGTTTGGATCTTCTCATGCGTCGGCGGCCAGGACGCGGCCGCAGCGGAGGCCCTGGAACAGGCCCTCCAGCGGGGCGGCGAGGGCGAGGTCAAGTCGCTGCGTCTCGCGCCCGAGCCCCCCGATGCCACCTGCTGGCTGGCCGGCGACGGGTGGTGGCTCTCCACCGCGGCGGTCTGACCACTTCGGGGCTGACCGCTCCGGGGCCGACCACTTCGGGGCATCGATTTCCCGGGTATGCGGCCGGCCGATCTCCAGGCCCTGGTATTTCAGGCATCGAGTCCGGTCGAAAACCGGCCGGTACAGTCCAACAACGTTAACATTTTGTTCACGTTTTCTCGATATTGTGCCTAACGGAAAAGCGGGCCTCCCTGCTTTTCTTCCTGGATCTTTCCGACGATCCAGTTTCATGCCTCCCTGTCTAACTTGCCGCCGACCTCACGGTCGGCGGCATTTTGTTTTTTGAAAATTGCAAGAGGGGAATTCACGACCACTGTTACACTTTGGCGCGTTTCCGCCTTGACGGTGACGGGGGTCACTCGTAACGTTCCCCCGCTGCAAGTTAGACAGGTCGAGGCTTACGAAAAAAGAGGGCCGCCGCTGGGGCACCAGCAGAGCGGCCCTCAGCTTTTGTGCGATCCATTTTCGCAGCGATCCTCATCGCGAGACGCATCATGGTCGATCCGAAATTCCTGAAGTTCGATTCCCTCGCGCTGCACGCGGGGCAGCAGCCCGACCCGGTGACCGGCGCCCGCGCGGTGCCGATCTACCAGACCACGTCCTACGTGTTCGAGGATTCCGATCACGCCGCCGGCCTCTTCAATCTCGAGCAGCCCGGCCACATCTACTCGCGCATCAGCAACCCCACGGTCGGCGTGCTGGAGGAGCGCATCGCGGCGCTGGAAGGCGGCGTCGGCGCGGTCGCGACGGCCAGCGGCCACGCGGCCTTGTTCCTCGCGATCGCCACCTTGATGGACAGCGGCGCGCATATCGTCGCCTCGGCGGCGCTCTACGGCGGCAGCCTCAATCTCTTCCGCCTGACCCTGCCGCGGTTCGGCATCACCACGAGCTTCGTCCATCCGCGCGATCTCGCCGGCTTCAAGAAGGCGATCCGCCCGGAGACCCGGCTCGTCTTCGCCGAGACCATCGGCAATCCCGGGCTCGAGGTGCTCGACGTGCCGGGTCTCGCCGCGATCGCGCATGAGGCGAAGCTGCCTCTGCTGGTCGATGCCACCTTCACGACACCCTATCTCAGCCGGCCGATCGAGCAGGGTGCCGACCTGGTCCTGCACTCCGCGACGAAATGGCTCGGCGGCCACGGCCTTGCGATCGGCGGCGTGCTGGTCGATGGCGGCCGCTTCGACTGGGAGTCGAGCGGCAAGTTCCCGACCCTGACCGAGCCCTATGCCGGCTATCACGGCATCGACTTCGCCGAGGATTTCGGCCCGGCCGCCTTCATCATGCGCGCGCGGCTCGAGGGCTTGCGCGATTTCGGCGCCTGCATGTCGCCCGCGAACGCCTTCTACATCCTGCAGGGCGTCGAGACCCTGCCGCTGCGCATGGCGCGCCATGTGGAGAACGCGGTGAAGATCGTGACGGCGCTGAAGGCCGATCCCGCCGTGCAATGGGTGAACTATCCCGGCGATCCCGATGGCCCGGATGCGGCGCTGGTCGCGAAGCTGCTGCCGAAGGGTGCCGGCTCGATGATCAGCTTTGGCGTGAAGGGTGGCCGCGCCGCGGGGCGCAAGTTCATCGACGCGTTGAAGCTCGCGTCCCATCTCGCCAATGTCGGCGATGCGAAGACCCTGGTGATCCATCCCGCCAGCACCACCCACCGGCAATTGGACGAGGCCGCGCTCAAGGCCGCCGGCATCGGCGAGGAGCTGATCCGCCTCTCGGTCGGCCTCGAAGATCCTACCGACATCGTCGAGGACCTGGCGCAGGCCCTAAAGGCGTCGCAAAGGTGAAGGCGTCGCAAAAATGATCTTTGAAGTGAACGGCCGGCAGGCCTTTGCGGCCACCGGCGGCCAGCCGGTCGACGGCAAGCGCCCGGTGGTGTTGTTCCTGCACGGCTCCGGGCTCGATCACAGCGTCTGGACCATGCCCGCGCGCTATGTCGCGCATCACGGCGGTTCCGCCATTGCCGTCGATCTTCCTGCCCATGGCCGCTCGCAAGGCCGTCCCCTCGCCAGCATCGAGGCGATGGCGGACTGGGGCTGGGCGGCGCTCGACGCACTGGGCATCAGCGAGGCGCATCTCGTCGGGCATTCGATGGGGTCGCTGGTCGCGCTCGAGATGGCCGCACGCGATCCGGCGCGCACGCGCGGCCTGATGTTGATCGGCTTCGCGCCGACGATGCCGGTCCATGTCGATCTCTTGGCCGGCGCCGCGGCCGGGAAACAGATCGCCGCCGAGCTGATCGCGAGCTGGGGCTTCGGCCAGGCCGGCCATCTCGGCGGCAATCGCGCGCCCGGCCTTGCCATGCTGCCGCTGGCGAAGCGCATGCTGGAGCGTGCGCTGGATGGCGTGCTCTATGCCGACCTCAAGGCCTGCAGCGACTATCGCGGCGCCGAGGCTGCAGCACAGCGGCTGCAATGCCCGACCCTCCTGCTGCAGGGCGAGCTCGATCGGATGACGCCGGCCAAGGCCGCCGCGGCCTTCGTCGCCAAGCTGGCGAATGCGAAGAGCCGGATGCTCGAGGGCGTCGGTCACATGGTGATGGCGGAAGCGCCGGCGGCGATGACCGCGGCCTTGCGCGAGTTCATTCCGCAGCGTTGAAACGCAAACGCCCGCCGGATCGCTCCGGCGGGCGTGTCGCTCTCCCCGAGCGTTTCCTCGAAGACTCAGGCGGCCTTGTTCTCGACCACTTGCGGCTGGACCCTCTCGGCCTTGCCGTTGATCTTGATGCTCCGCGGCTTCACCGCCTCCGGCACTTCCCGGACGAGGTCGATGTGCAGCAGGCCGTTCTCCAGGCTGGCGCCGGCGATCTTGATATACTCCGCGAGCTCGAAGCGCCGCTGGAACGGCCGCGCCGCGATGCCGCGATAGAGCAGGTCGCGCGGGGCCTCTTCCTTGGTCTGCTTGCCGACGACCGAGAGCGCATTCTCCTGCGCGGTGATCTCGATGTCGTCCTCACGGAACCCGGCGACCGCCATGGTGATGCGGTACTGGTCCTCGCCGGTGCGTTCGATGTTGTAGGGCGGATAGGTCGGCGCATTGTCCTCGGCGCGCAGCGCGCTATCCATCAGGCGCGCGAAGCGGTCGAAGCCGACACTGGAACGGAATAGGGGGGAAAAATCGTAGGAACGCATGGCCATATCCTCCAATTGAGCAACATGGGAGCCGTGCCACCGGTGGGTCACCAATGTGGTCGGCCCAGGTTTCGGTTAACGCTGTCTCGCGACCCGAAATCGGCGTCGCAACGCACATATGGGAATGCAGGCTGATTGCGTCAAGTTGTCGTTATGAATGATTTTTCTGCACCGGAAAGCTTTGTTAATCCTTATTGTGCAGGTTAGGGACTGCAGTGAGGGTATGGACGGTGCCAGAGTGGGTTCGGGATGTGCCGAGTCCCGAATCGGTGCCGTGACGTCAATGACCGCCGGGTTTGGAATGGCCAATATCGAGTTCTTCGACCGGACGATGCTGGAGGCGATGAGCCTCCTCGCCGAGTCCCGCCGCTACCTCACCGACCGGGCAGAAATCGAAAGCCAGAAGATGGACCTGGAGCAGGGTCTGGCGAACAGCATGGAGACCATGCGCCTCGTCGCCCGGCTGACCCAGGTGCTGGCCTGGCTGCTGACCCATCGCGCGGTCCATGCCGGCGAGATGTCGATCGCCGAGGCGACCGAGCCCGAGCGCCGTCTCGGTGGCCGCGACCTCTGCGCCAAGGACAGCGCCGATGTCGCCAAGAGTCTCCCCGAGGAGCTGCAGAGCCTCTTGTCGCGCAGCCATTCGCTCTATCTCCGCATCGCGCGCCTGGACGACCAGGCGACCGCCCGTGCCGAGACCCCCCCGCGCGTCAGCGGCGGCCCCACCTCGCAGTAAGGCGAGAATCAGCCCAAAGCAAAACCGCGGGCCGAAGGGCCCGCGGTTCCATGCCTACCCGAATGAAATCCGGATTACTTCTTCTTCAGGCCCATGCCGGCGAAGCGCTTGTTGAACTTGGCGAGCTGGCCACCGCTGTCGATCAGGCGGTGCACGCCGGTCCAGGCCGGATGCGACTTCGGGTCGATTTCCAGCGTCATCGTGTCGCCGGCCTTGCCCCAGGTCGTGCGGGTCTTGAACTGGCTGCCATCGGTCGCCACCACGGTGATCTCGTGGTAGTCCGGGTGAATCTTTTCCTTCATAGCCCAATCTCCAATCGGAATTGGCGGGGTTTATAACCACCCGGACCCCGCGGCGCAAGGGCCGCCGGCCATGGTTAACGGGCCAAGAGTCGCGGGCGGTCCGGCCCCCAACCCCCGGGATTGCAGCTTGCCGGGGCAAAGGTTAAAG
>Ga0335076_10005327_pt1 | contig 13010 bp, 11 predicted proteins | sample Lox_Sample_25_FD_206717 | JGI IMG/M metagenome (GOLD analysis project Ga0335076, IMG submission 206717) | Soil microbial communities from Loxahatchee National Wildlife Refuge, Florida, United States - Lox_Sample_2.5 | ecosystem: Environmental > Terrestrial > Soil > Wetlands | place: USA...
AGATCGTCGCCATCGACGACGACCCGTTCGACTCCAGAATGTCGGAAACCACGCGCATCGCATACGGCCACTTTTCCTCGGTCGGCAAAACCGCGGAAACCGCCCGCTCCGCCAACGCTCCGTGGCCGATCTCGCGCCGGCCCGCTCCCCGCAGGAAAGCGACTTCGCCCACCGAAAACGGCGGGAAGTTGTAGTGGAGCATGAAGCGCTTCTTGGCCTCGCCCTCGAAGCCCTCCAGTCGCTGCATATCGTCACTCGTGCCAAGCGTGGTCGTAACCAGAGCCTGAGTCTCGCCGCGAGTAAAGATCGCGCTTCCGTGCGCGCGCGGCAGAACACCCGCCTCGATCCAGATTTCTCGAATTTGATCGAAAGCTCTTCCGTCTGGACGGTGCTTTTTGTTAATAACTTGATCGCGGAAAATTCGCTCGCGCAAAATCTCGTAATACTCTTTCAGCTTCGCGGCCGCCTCTTCATCCTCTTCTGGAAGCTCGGCCAGTTGTTCTTTTTCCAAGGTACGGACCAGCTCATAGCTCTCCGCCTTTGGATGCTTCGCCGTATCGAGCGCGTCCGTCAGCTTCTCGCCGATCTTCTTCTGCAAAGCGTTGTAATAGGTCTGATCGAACTCCGGAGGCGCTACCGTTCGCTTCGGCTTGCCGGCCTTATCGCGCAATTCCGCAATCGCCGCGCAAATCTTCTTAATCTCGGCATGCGCGAATTCGATGGCATCGACAACTGTTTCTTCCTTTACTTCCTTGGCGCCCGACTCAATCATCAGGATGGCTTCGGCCGTGCCAACGACCATGATGTTCAGCAGGCCCTCGCGCATCTCGGTGTAGGTTGGATTCGCGATGAATCGTCCTTCAACCAGTCCGACGCGCACCGCGCCAACCGGCCCAAGAAACGGAATGTCAGAAACGGTCAACGCCGCCGAGGCCGCGTTGATTCCCGCGACGTCAGGATCGTTCTCAGTGTCCGCGGACAGCACAAATGCGATGACCTGCGTCTCGCATTTAAATCCTTCCGCAAACATCGGACGGATCGGCCGGTCAATCTGGCGGCTCGTCAGCACTTCGCGCTCGCTCATGCGACCTTCGCGCTTGATGAATCCGCCGGGGATGCGGCCGCCGGCATACGTGTACTCACGGTAGTCAACGGTCAGCGGAAAAAAATCGATGCCGGTTCGCGGCTCGGGATTCGCCGTTGCCGTCGCCAGCACAACGTTCTCGCCCATGCGGACGAGGGCTGCACCGTGGGCTTGCTTTGCCAACTTTCCAGTTTCAAAGGAAATGGATTTTCCGCCGGCAATTTCGGCGGAAACAATGGTAGGTTCAGGCTTCATAATTTATCTCTTTTCGAGGCAGGATCGCCATTCTCGATGGAACGTCGGACTGGCGAGCGAATACGTGACTAGGCCAATGCATGATAGGCGAATGCCAGTGGCTGTCGCTGTCGGGAAACGCACTTTGTTGAGGCTCTCGGAATTTGCCGGCCCCCACTGGGCCGGACACGTTTATTTGCGGATACCGAGCTTCGTGATAACGGTTTTGTACCGTTCCGAGTCGTATTTCTTCAGATAATCAAGCAGGCGACGCCGCCGGCTGACCATCATGAGGAGTCCGCGGCGCGAGCCGTGATCCTTCTGGTGCGTTTTGAAGTGCTCCGTCAATTGACCGATGCGCTCGCTTAACAGCGCGATTTGTACTTCCGGACTTCCCGTATCGGTGGGATGCGTGCGGTACGTGTCAACAACGGATTGCTTTTGCTGTCTGGCTAGCACTAACCTGTTGCACTCCTGTCTCTTATCGTTTTCGTAACGTAAAGAGGATACCATAGGCGGATAGCAACTGGCCAGAGCGCGATTTTCCGCAGGCAGCTCTCACGTATGGTGATCTCACGTTTGAATCACGAATGACCTCGACCGCGAGACAGCCCATTGGTTTTCCGTTCGTTCCAGACACTACAAAAGCTCGCGCCGTGGTCTTGGTCCACGGCATTTTCGACACTTCGAAGATTTTCGCCCGCATGGCGCACCGCCTCAAGGAGCGCGGTTTCCGAACCCTGGCGCCGGATCTCGCTCCCAGCAGCGGCTCCAGCGGTCTGGACCAGCTTGCCGAGCAACTGCAGAGGTTCATCGAGAGTAACCTCGCTGCGGAAGAGCGGTTCGACATCGTCGGCTTCAGCATGGGAGGCCTGATTGGCCGTTACTATGTTCAACGCCTGGGCGGCTCGCAGCGCGTGGGCCATTTGATCACGATATCGGCCCCACATCATGGCACACTCGTGGCCTATTCTCTCGGCAGCCGTGGAGCGAAGCAAATGCGCCCGGGAAGCGCGTTTCTGCAGGACTTAAACCGCGATGCAACATCGTTAAGACAAACCAAGTTCGCCTCGCTCTGGACACCTTTCGACTTAATGATTGTGCCAGCACACAGCTCCCGCCTCGGAATCGGGGAGGAAATCAAGTTCCACGTCCTTCTTCACCCGTGGATGCTGCGCGACGAACGATGTCTTGGGACCGTGATGCGGTTGCTGTCAGCCTAGAAGAAGCACTGCACCTCATTAATAGGTCAAGTCAAAAAAATTCGGCTATCATTCCCTACGACATGATCATTCGAAGATTGCTTCGTTCTTGTTTCCTCCTGTCCCTAACAACCTTGGCAATCGCACAAACTCCAGGCCACTCCAAAGAAGTCGATTCCGTCTACCCCGCCGCCCACAAACTCTACCTCGATCTCCACGAGCATCCCGAACTCTCTTCGCACGAAACGCAAACCGCAGCCAAGTTAGCCGAGCGCCTGCGCAACCTCGGCTATGACGTCACCGAACACGTAGGCGGCACCGGCATCGTCGCGATCATGAAAAACGGACCTGGTCCGGCAATCATGCTGCGCACCGAACTCGACGCTCTCCCCGTCGAAGAAAAAACCGGCCTTCCCTACGCCAGCAAAGCCCACGCAATGGACGACTCGGGCCACGACGTCCCCGTTATGCACGCCTGCGGACACGACCTGCACATGGCCGCCCTCTTCGGCACCGCCGAAATCATGGCTCACAGCAAAGACACCTGGCACGGAACGCTCATGCTAATCGGTCAACCCGCCGAGGAGACAATTACCGGCGCGAAAGCCATGATCGCCGACGGCTTCGCCACGCGCTTTCCCAAGCCCGACTTCGGAATCGCTCTCCACGTCGGCAACGAAGAGCCCGCCGGCACCATCGCCATCACGCCCGGGCTCTACAACAGCAACGCCGACTCCATCCGCGTCACCATCTACGGCAAAGGCGGACACGGCTCCGCCCCGCATCGCACAGTCGATCCAATCATCATCGCCGCGAAGACGATCCTCGACCTTCAAACCATCGTCTCGCGCGAAGTGAAACCCGGCGAGTTCGCCGTCATTACGGTCGGATACGTTCGCGCAGGCACAAAAAACAACATCATTCCCGACGATGCCGAGTTCGGTCTGACCGTCCGAACCTACAAGCCCGAAGTTCGCAAGCAGGTCCTCGCCGCCATCGACCGCACAATAAAAGGAGAATCCCAAGCCGGAGGCGCAACCCGCGAACCCCTGATCGAGCACTACGAATTCACCGACTCCGTCTATAACGATCCAGCGCTAGCGACTCGTCTGCGCGGCGCGCTCGAAGCAGCTCTGGGCAAAGATAATGTTTTAACCGCAGGCCCAATCACCGCGTCCGAAGACTATTCCGCCTTCATCGAGCTAGGCATCCCATCGCTCTATATGAGCCTGGGCGGCGCCGACCCCGAAAAACTAGCCGAAGCCCAACGCCAAGGCAAAACGCTACCATCCAACCACTCCCCTCTCTTCGCCCCAGACGTAGATCCAGCCCTGCACACAGCGATAGCGGCAGAAGTCGCGGCGCTGAGGAACCTTCTGAAGTAAAGAATGGGAGAAGAGAGAGGTGGGAGCAGGTGCTGTTCTCTCCAAAACTGTGAAACCCTGTGCACCCTGTGGTTCAAAGATTTAGGGTTTATACCTCTGCAATCTGAAATCTGACCTCTGCAATGGGTTTTCACCTCTAACCTCCGACCCAAACAGAGGCCCCACACGAAAACAAAACGTGTGGGGCGAATGGTTTTCAAATCTGCAATCTGAAATCTAACTTCTGCAATCGAACTACTCTCCCACCAGCTCCATCGGTTTCGGAGCCGCCGGCCAAGCAGTCACATCATTCTCCTGAGCATCAACCACGGCCAGCGCCGCCACGTTCACGATCTCCTCGACTTCAGTGTCCCTTGGCACCACGTGTACGGGCTTGTTCATTCCCATCAGGATCGGGCCGAGGGTCGTCCCGCCACCGAGTTTCGAGAGCAGCTTGTAAGCAATATTCGCCGACGCCAAATCCGGGAAGATCAACACGTTCGCCCCACCCTTCAGTGTGCTGAACGGATAGTTCTTCTCGAGCAGTTCCGGCGAAACCGCCACATCCGCCATCACCTCGCCATCGACAATCAGCGTCGGATCGGCCTTATGCAGCAGCTCAACCGCCTTACGAACCTTCGTGCATTGCGGATGCTTCGTGCTTCCGAACGATGAGAACGACAGCATCGCGATCCGCGGAGTCAGATCGAACCGCCGCGCCGTCTGGGCCGCGCACAGCGCAATCTCGACCAGATCTTCCGCCGTCGGATCGATGTTGACGCTCGGATCAGCCAGCAGATACATCTTCCCCGACCGCGTAATCATCAGGTAGCAGCCCGACACGCGCCGCAGCCCTTCGCGCGTTCCAATAATCTGCAGAGCCGGACGAATCGTGTCCGGGAAATGCTGGCTCACACCGGAGACCAGCGCATCCGCGTCTCCCATGCGAACCATCATCGAGCCGAAGACGTTGTTGTCCTTCATCAAGACTCGCGCTTCGCTCGGCGTGACACCGCGACGTTGACGCAAACGGAAAAGCTCCTGAATGTACGAATCCCGCAGCGGTGACGAAGCCGGATCGACGATTTTCACGCCCTCGAGATGCAGGTCAAGCTCACGCGCACGCTCGGCGATCACCTCGGCGTTGCCTAGCAGGATCGGGGTTCCAATCTTCTCGTCGATCACGTGATGCGCAGCACGCAGAATCTTCTCGTGCTCGCCCTCCGGAAACACAATATCCTTCGGACGTGTCTGCGCCTTGTGAACAATCATGTGAGCGATCTCGTGCGCCTTGCCCAGCCTCCGCTCAAGCTGGTCACGATATGCATCCAGCGCAATCGGCGTTTGCGCCACGCCCGTCTTCATTGCGGCCTCGGCCACCGCGGCGGCTTCCCACAGCAACACGCGCGGATCGAAAGGCTTCGGAATCAGGTAATCCGGCCCAAAATGCAGCCGTTCTACGCCATAAGCCCGGCATACCGAGTCCGGCACATCTTCTTTCGCCAGATTCGCCAGTGCTCGCGTTGCCGCCAGCTTCATCTCCTCATTAATCGTCGTGGCGTGCACATCCAGCGCCCCGCGGAAAATAAACGGGAATCCAAGCACGTTATTCACCTGGTTCGGATAATCCGAGCGCCCGGTCGCCATGATCAAATCGCTCCGGCAAGCCTTCCCTTCGTCATAAGTAAGCTCCGGATCGGGGTTCGCCATGGCAAACACAATCGGCCGCGCTCCCATCGACTTCACCATCTCAGGGGTAAACGCGCCCTTCACCGAGAGTCCCACCAGAACATCCGCGCCCTTGACCGCCTCAGCCAACGTGCGAAGGTTCGTCTCCTGCGCAAAGCGCTCCTTATAAGGATTCATTCCCTTGGTGCGGCCCTTGTACACAACTCCGCTGGTGTCGCACAAAGTAATGTTCTCCCGCTTCACGCCCAGCCGCACATAGTGTTCGGCGCAAGCAATGCCCGACGCTCCCGCGCCATTGAACACCACATGCACTTCATCAATCTTCTTCCCGACCACTTCCAGCCCATTCACCAAGGCCGCGCCAGAAATAATCGCTGTTCCATGTTGATCGTCATGGAACACCGGAATCTTCATCGTCTTCTTCAACGTCTCCTCGATGTAAAAGCACTCCGGCGCCTTGATGTCTTCGAGGTTAATACCGCCAAACGTCGGCTCCAGCAACTGGCAAACTTTAATAATCTCGTCGGGATTATGGCTATCGATCTCGATATCGAAAACATCGACATCGGCGAATCTTTTGAACAAAACCCCCTTGCCTTCCATAACCGGCTTGCCGGCCAGCGCTCCGATGTCGCCCAGGCCAAGCACGGCGGTCCCATTGCTCACCACCCCCACCAGATTCCCGCGCGCCGTGTATTTGTAAGCATCGTGCGGATTGTTATGGATCTCCAGGCAGGGTTCGGCCACGCCCGGCGTATAAGCCAAGCTCAAATCACGCTGCGTGCGGCAAGGCTTGGTGGGAGAAACCTCGATTTTTCCAGGACGCGCCCCGAAATGATAGTCAAGGGCTTGCTGCTTCGTGACCGCCATTGTCTCCTCCTCTTTCCTCGAACCTGAGTACGGCAATTGACTTCAAAACGCATCCGGCCGTGAAGAGGCGTTCGCACACGAGCTTTTACCGCGGCCCTGCCACAGATTGTTCCCTAACCCCTTTGAAACCGATGTGATGGCGGACACTCTTCGAGTGTGATGTGCGACGTGACGATGGTATTTCTGGCAGGATTACTATGAGATGAACGATTGAGAATATGGGCCTGGATTAACCCCGTGCCCGATCTGCCGCCGCCTCTTTTATCATCTTCTCGATCCGCCGCGCGCGTCCCTCCGGCGTTCGATAGTAAAAAATTCCGAACAGATGCGAGCGCCTCTTCGCATCGGACATTCTCTCCCAGCCTTCACGCGCCTCCGGATTCCGCGCAAACGCAATCTGCAAGATCGGCGGCAACTCTCGCTCCGCATCCATTACCGCGAGCAAGCGCTCTCCCATTTGGTCGGCACGGCGTTCCCGTGCCTGCTCCGATTTCGGGTCGCCAATCCACTTTGCGATCTCGTTCTTGGTGGATTGGTTCAGCGTGACGAACCAACGCTTGAGCAATTTGTCTTCATCCAGTATTCGCTGCAGCGAGCCCGGAGTGGTTGCCACCCGTTTCTGCGCGTCGGGCTCCAGACGAAATTCCGCCGCCATCCCCGCCCGCACCCGAGCCGCCTTCTGCATCTTCTTATTTACCAGCAATATGTGGCTTCCGCTCTTCGTCGGAAATAGGCAGGTGCGAAAGGCAAACCCGTTGATCTCGCCCTTCACATTGATCTGCCCCCGCCCGCCAAACACGCGAGACGCATCAAAAGGCAGGCGAATAATGGTCCAATTCAACCGTGATGCCATGCGCTCAAGCATCGCCCGGAAATGCCTGGCGCTGGCGGGTTTGCGATCGTGGGTTTTCTTGCCCATAACAAGAATGAGTCACGGCATTCTAATACGGCAGCAAACGGAATTCGCCAGGGATTAGACTTATGGAAGCGGAGAAAATTGTGATTTGTCCTAACTGCGGTGAAAACAATTCGGAAAACTTTCGCTACTGTGGAATGTGCGGTACATCGCTCGAACCGCGGCGCCCAGCGGGCGCACCTCGCACTGTCAGCGCCGAAGCCCAGCGCACGCTACAGCGCGAAGCAGCCGTGGACGACGGCGCAAGAACGCGCGCGGTAAGCTCCACTACCAGTGCGGTCCACGAGCCGCCCACGAATTCCGGTCCGTCGTTTCTCGGATTGAACCAGCCCTACGCAGAAAGCCCCCGAGACACCGGGAGGCCCGGATCGACCACAGGCGAATCCTTCTCCAATCTTGATTCGTTCTTTGAACCCGAAGAGTCCGGCGTCAGCGTCCGCGGCATCATTCTTATGCTGCTGCTGCTCGCCGCCCTCGGCGGCGGAGGATGGTGGGCCTACTCGCACTACAATGGTCCAAACTCCGCAACAACTGCAGCAAAGCCCACGGCCGCTCAACCAGAATCCGCCAACCCTCCGTCAGTAAATCCTCCCGCTCAGGAACCTGCGCCTTCGCCAAGCGCGAATAACGCCAATTCGTCTCCCGAAACAACTCCATCCTCGAGCACAGCGCCAAGCCCAAGCACGCCTGCGCCGGCTGAGACGGCAAAATCCACGCCGCCGCCGAGCGTCGAAGCCAAGCCCGAACGCAACCCACCGCCTCCGAAACCAGCGGAACGTCCGCATCGCAACGAGAAAACCGCGCGCGCAACAAAACCAGGCCCCCGTCCATCGCCAGTCGCGGCAGTCTCAAGCGACAAAGGCGATGCCGAATTCAAACGTGGCGAGGCTTACCTCTACGGCCGAGGCGTGTCGAAGAATTGCAACGAGGCCATCAGAAATTTGAAAGATGCCTCAGCCAAACAGAATGCGAAGGCGCGCAGCACCTTCGGCACCATGTACGCCACGGGCCACTGCGTACCGCGCGATCTCCCAACGTCATATTCCTGGTTCGCGCAGGCGCTGCACGCCGACCCAAACAATCAGATTTTAGAGAAGGACTTGACGGCAGTCTGGAATCAGATGACACCGCCAGAGCGGCAAATGGCGGCAAGATCCAAGCCGTAAGACGCAAGAAAAGAAGATGGTGTTCGTAAGAGAGTAGAAGGCTATTCGCCAGCGGGAACCAGGTTCAGCGCCTTTTTCAGCGTGCCACGCTCAATCATGATCTTATCCTGCAGCAGCGTAATCGCATAAATCAGCTGCTCAGGACGAGGCGGGCATCCCGGCACATAAATATCGACAGGAATCACCTGGTTCACGCTCTGCACGAGCGCGTAGTTGTTGAACACCCCGCCAGACGTTGCGCAAGCCCCCATCGAGATCACCCACTTCGGCTCCGGCATCTGCTCCCAAAGCTGGCGTATGACTGGCGCCATCTTTTGTGAAACGCGCCCGGCAATAATCATCAAGTCCGACTGCCGCGGAGATGGCCGAAACACCTCAGCCCCAAACCGCGCGATGTCAAACCGCGAAGCCCCCATCGACATCATCTCGATCGCGCAGCAAGCCAATCCAAACGTCATCGGCCAGATCGAATTCTTGCGCATCCAGTTCACGGCCGAGTCAAGCGTGGTCATAACCACTTCAGGCTCTCCGAAAACAAGCTCTTTTACAACGCGCTTGCCATTCTCGATGTCAACGTATGGACCAAGACTAAGCTCTTGCGACATGCCTCTATTCTAAACGGGATTCAGTAGCAGTGCAGGTCAAATCGGGAATGCAGCATGACAGGGCGAACAGAGTGACGCGTAAACAGAGTGACGCGTAAGCAGCGTGACGGGGTAAACAAAATGACGGTGCCCTATTCAAGCCATCTTTTGGCTTGAGTGGGGACGATCACCCACATCCGTCCTTCTTGAGAAGGACATTTCCAATCTATGCCGCCGCGCGCGTCCGTGCCGCCTTTCGCGCCGCCTGCGACCGTCCGGCCTTTCCCTTAGTCCGAACCGCCTTCATCGCAGCCTGACTCCGAGCCGCCTCTCCCCGCTTCCGGGCGCTCGACCGAGCGTGCTTGCTCAGCGACCGCTCGGAAGCCGCGCTACTTCCTTCCCGCTTCAGCGCCTGGCTCATAGCCCGCGACCGCCGAGCCGAAGGCTTCTTTCGCGCACCTGATCTTCCCTTACTCAAATCGCGGCTGGCTTTCTCCCGCGTCTCTTGCGACGTCTTTCCCTGCTGAGGCGCCTGCAGTTTCACGCCAGCCCGCCGCGCCTTCGAAAGTCCAATCGCAATAGCCTGCTTGGTCGATTGGGCTCCATGCTTGCCCTCGCGAATATGGTGCATCTCTTCGCGAACAAACTCACCCGCTTGTGTGCTCGCCGACTTCCCTTCCCGCTCATCTTCGCGCGCCCGTTCAAGAGTTTCTTTTTCCGGCATAAGATCAGCTCCTGAGCCGAGCATAGCCACTCCTATGGGCGCGCTGAATCGACAACATCCTGTAATTTCCGTCGCAGATTCGCGTAGGTTGCGACGGCCATCACTTCGATCGGCAGAGAGGATACTGCGGCGCAGAGCTGGCCTTGGGGATATCGTTGATGTGAATCTCTGCTCGTGCTTCGTTGGACCGAGGACTGATCGATCCACCCGCGGTCGCGGCCGTTACAACATAAAAGTAAGTAGCGTTGTCCTCGACACGGTCATCGACGCAGCCCGTCCCCGGAATGGACTTGTCACTCACCAATTGACAATCGCCGCAATCGGCGATGCGGCTCGGAATTCCTTTGTTATCCCTACGCCGGTAGAGGCAATATCCGGCCGCATGCGCATACGGAGCGTTTGCCTTCCACGTAAGAAGGACCGTGTGACGCCCACTCTTAGCAGGCACCTGGGGCGCGGAAAGTCCACGAGTCGGACAATCGATCACGACCGGCGCCGGAGTCGACGGTTTGCCATTTTCCTTGGAGCCTTCAGCGGACACCGGGTTTGCCCGCGGGTTAACGACTGCCTGGGGGGACGCATGAGCGCTGCCGGCGAATAGTAATCCGATCCCGAATACTTGCTTTCCAACTTTCAATAAGCGGAGATTCATTTGGCTATCCCGTAATGCTCCCGAACTGAACCGCTTTGATCGAGACTCTCACCGCGTTTCAACAGCCAGATCAAGGCGAACACAATCACCAGCGCAATTGCGAAGAACACAGGTCCGCCCTGATGATGCAATCTCCCGGTGAGATATCCACGGTCGACGCGCGTCCCAAGCATGGAGATCGTGAAAATCCGCAACCCGTTCTTAGCCACCGAAAGCGGAATTGCAACTGCGACCACCAAGGCCTTTCGCCACGGCGAGCGCAGCAGAACTTGCGCCAGCACCATCGTCGCCACCAGCAACATCGAACTCGAGCGAATGCTGCTGCACTCTTGCGCCACTTCGACCGACAACCCAGGAATTGTCAGCACGAACCCGTCCTGCGAAACCGGAACTCCGGTAGCGGCAAACAACCAATGCGCCGAGAGCGTCGAGCCCCGCTGCAAGAGATTTATGACCCGCCCCAGCGCAACCAGCGGTAAAGGCACCAGGAAGAACAAAAAACAGAGCGGAAAGATCAACGCTCTCACCACTCGCCACCCGAAACAGAAGGCCCATGCGCCAATCCAGAACAAGACCAAGGCGAACATCCGCCCCGCAATCGCCACATCCGCCGAAATCGCTACCGCCCGCACAATCGTGACAATCGCAATCATCGCTGCGACCGCCATAACCGCCACACCAGCTGGGCTGCCGCCGTAACCACGCAACTCCTCAACCGCCGGCCACTGTCGGTAGATCAGGGCAAGACTAAGCGGCAGGATCAAAAGAATATGAGTGTACTGATCGTCATGAAGAGCCAGGGAAAATGCAGCCAGCAAACTCTGCCACGCAACAATCCCGGATAGGACCAAGAATAACGCCAGCAACCGCGGGGACGCTCCGCCGCTCTTACGCAGCATGGAACCCACGCGACCGAGGCATGGCCGCGCCTAGAACATCGGCAATCCGCTCACCTGCCTTGCCGTCCCACAGCGGAGGAATAGTTCCCTGCTTCGCTCGGCCGTTTAGCGCTTTCGCCAACTCAGCCGCAATCTTATTCCGGTCCCGCCCCACAAGCACATTCGTCCCCACCGATATCGTAATCGGCCGTTCCGTGTTTTCTCGCACGGTCAGGCAAGGAACCCTAAGGTAAGTTGTCTCCTCCTGAATCCCGCCCGAGTCTGTAATTACAACGCTAGCCCGCATCTGGAGCGCCAGAAACTCAATATAAGGAAGAGGCTCACGCAAAATCAGTTGCTCCGAGCCCAGTCCAAACTCCGCAATCCGCTGCCGAGTCCGCGGATGCGCCGGAAAAACCACCGCCAGCTCTCGGCTAACCTGCAGCAACGAATCCAGTATCCCGCGAAGCGTCAAGCAATCGTCCACATTCGCCGGCCGATGCAGCGTCACTAAAGCAAACCGCTCCGGTAATCCATCGTGCTTAACATTCCGTGCCGCCGGCAGCAACCGCAGCAGCGAGTCGATCATCACGTTCCCCACGCAGAAAATCTTCGACCCCTCAATCCCCTCTCTTCGTAAATTTTCGTCTCCATCTTCCGATGGCGTAAACAGCAAATCCGCCAACTGATCCGTAACCAGCCGATTTACCTCCTCCGGCATGGTCCGATCAAAAGACCTCAACCCAGCCTCAACATGCCCCACCCGAATCCCGAGTTTCGCGCAGACAAGCGCAGTCGCCACCGTCGAATTCACGTCGCCATAAACCAGCACAACGTCCGGCCGGCTCTCCAGCAGCACCGGCTCCAGCCGCGTCATGATCTCGGCCGTCTGCCGCCCATGGCTTCCCGAACCCACCGCCAGATTCACATCCGGCGCGGGAATCCCCAGCTGCTCGAAGAACACATCCGACATATTGACGTCATAGTGCTGTCCCGTGTGAATCAGCGTCTGCACCACGTCAGGCCGCCCCGCCAACGCCCTAAGCACCGGTGCGACCTTCATGAAATTCGGCCGCGCACCTACTACATGTAGGACCCTCATCGTTCCCACTATCCCACGACATCACCCCGCCCGGAACAGCCTTCTGCACGAGCCTGTTTTGCAAACAGGTACCGCTCCCCCCGTTTTCGCACCGACTCAAGCCGCACCATAAGCGCATGCTCGCGGCACACGTCATAGCGGGCAGTGATTTTGGTCACTGACCCTATGTTCATGCAACGTGAGAATCGCCCAAGAGCGTTTTTCGCGAAGTACAAGGAGAGGTCTTATGGGAACCGCCAGTTCCATTCGGCCCGAAGTGCTGCACACGCTGCCATCCGACGGGGCTCGCCAGCTGCAATGGGGATTTTCCGATCGCTACGACTTACAGCTGCTAGTGCAATCAGCCCGCGCAGTCGCCCGCGGCCCGGTAGCGCGTCTGGTAGCCAGCGGCGGACGAAATTCCCACGAGTGGACTCCGGAAAAAGCGGCCATGCTGCAGGCCTTCGACGAAGCCGGCATCACCGCCGTCTTCATGGACCCCGAGCAGGGCGGCCTCTTCACCGGGCCCAAGAACCTCGCCCTCGCCTTGATCGCCTTCGAGCTAG
>Ga0335076_10005328_pt1 | contig 13007 bp, 11 predicted proteins | sample Lox_Sample_25_FD_206717 | JGI IMG/M metagenome (GOLD analysis project Ga0335076, IMG submission 206717) | Soil microbial communities from Loxahatchee National Wildlife Refuge, Florida, United States - Lox_Sample_2.5 | ecosystem: Environmental > Terrestrial > Soil > Wetlands | place: USA...
CGCCGTGCAGCTCGGCGAAGCCTATGCGAGCTTTGCTCGCTACGACGATGCGATCGCGGCGCTGGAGCAGGGTCTCAAGAAGGGCGGCCTCGACCATCCCCAGGAGGCGACGCTCCATCTCGGCATCGCCTGCCTCGCTGCCGGCAATAAAGCGAAGGCGGCGGCGGTGCTGCGCAGCGTGGCTGGTGAGGAGGGCACGCGCGATCTGGCGCAACTCTGGCTGATCCTGGGTGGGGTTTCGGCGTCGCCGCAATAGCTCACGCGCATGCGCTGCCGCCCTGGGAAAAGAACTAACAAAGATCGGGAACAATTCCCGGAAAGAACGGGAGAACCCGCTATGTGCAACAAGGGCAGTGTCGGACAAACTAAGGCGAAAAAAGACGTATGACGCTCCAAAGGCTACGGAGGAGGCTTGCGCCAAGCTATACGCATTCCATGGGGGGGCGCGCTACCGCTGCGCCTTCGGCTCATCGGGCTGGTGGCGCTGATCTTCGCCGTGAGCCTGGGGCTGGGCGGGACGGTGGCGTGTATCAGCGCGTCGCGGTCCGTCGAGCGCGAGATGCACGCGGCGCTCGCTGTGGCGCGACAGACGATCGCCGCGTCGGTGGCCGGTCTCGACCCCGACCAGCATCCCGAGCGCGAACTGCAGGGTCTCGTCGCCTCCTTCCGCGGCAATCGCCATCTGCGCGTCGCGCTCGAGGGCAGGGGGAGCGAGGTGACGCTGCCGGCGCCGGACGCGGCGCCGCTCTCCCGCGCGCCGGCTTGGTTCGTTCGCCTGTTGGCGGTACCGCCCAGTAACGCGCGCGTGCCGCTGATGATCGGTGGTCGCGACTTTGGCACGATTACGCTCGAGACCGTACCGAACAACGAGATCCTCGAGGTTTGGAACGAGTTCGGCGACAGTCTCTTCGTCCTGGCCTTGTTCTCGCTGCCCACCATGCTGCTGATCTATGTCTTCATCGGCCGCGCGCTGCGCCCGCTCGACCGCATGGCCGGTGGGCTCGCGCGCGTCGGCGGCGGCGACTACAGCGTCCGCCTCGAGGGCGCGTTGCCGCCGGAGCTGTCGCGGCTGCGCGACAGCTTCAACCGCATGGCCGCCCAGCTCGCCGAGATGAGTGCGGAGAACCGCCGGCTGAATCAACAGCTGCTGGGGCTGCAGGAACAGGAGCGCAGCGAGCTCGCCCGCGATCTCCACGACGAGGTCGGCCCGTTCCTCTTCGCCATCAACCTCGATGCTGCCAATATCCGCCGCCATGCCGACGCGGGTCGCGTGTCCCTGATCGCGGGGCATGTCGAGGCGATCGGCGAAGCGGTCGCTCATCTGCAGCGGCAGGTGAAGAGCATGCTTGGCCGGCTGCGCCCGATCGGCCTTGCCGAGTTCGGGTTGATCGAGGCGATCACCCATCTCGTCGATTTCTGGCAGCGGCGCCATCCGGCGGTCGAGTTCAGATTGATGATCGCGCGCGAAGCGGAACGCGGCGGCGAGCTGATGGACACGACGATCTATCGCATCGTGCAGGAATGCCTCAGCAACGCGCTCCGCCATGGCCGGCCCGGCACGGTCGAGATCAGGATCGCGCGTGAGGCGGAAGCGGAGGAAGCCGACCGGCTTCGCGTCACGGTCAGCGATGACGGCGGCGGCATGCCGAGCGGTGCCGGCCTCGGCTATGGCCTGCTCGGCATGGGCGAGCGGGCGCGGGCGATGGGCGGCCGGCTCAACGTCACCAGCGGTCCCGGCGGCGCCGGTCTTGTCGTCACCGCGGAGCTACCGCTGGCGCTGCAGGCGACCGCATGAAGATCCTCATCATCGATGATCATCCGATCGTGCGCGCCGGCCTCCGGCGGCTGCTCGCGGGCGAGCCCGGCATGGCGCTGCGCGAGGTGGCGAGCGGCAAAGAAGCGCTTCTGATGTCCCGGGACGAGCGGCCCGATCTGGTGATCGTCGACCTCAATCTGCCGGGGATCGGCGGGCTCGAAGTGATCAAGCGTCTCAAGCTCGACGATCCCGGCCAGCGCATCCTCGTCCTCAGCATGCACGACGATCCGCTTTATGCGATGCGGGCGCTGCAGGCGGGCGCCACCGGCTATGTCGCGAAGAACGCGGCGCCGGACGATATTCTCGAAGCCATCCGCCGCGTCGCGGCGGGGCAACGCTATCTGGCGCCGCCTTTGGCGCAGGAGGTTGCCTTCTTCGCCTTGCGCCCACCCGCCACCCCCCTCGCCGAATTGTCGCGGCGCGAGCTCGAGATCCTGCGGCTGCTCGGCGAAGGCCGCAGCCTGCGCCAGATCGCCGAGACGCTCGGGCTCAGCTACAAGACCATCGCCAATACCTGCAGTGGTATCAAGACGAAGCTCGGCGTGCAACGGACCGCTGAGCTAATCCGCCTTTCTATTGAGAGCGGAATCGCGTCCGAGAGCAACGCTAAAGTGTTCGAGTAAACCGTTCCGAGTGCTCGCGCGTATTCCAGCAACGCTCCTTCGGGCGTTTCTTCCGTAGTCAGCGGATAGTGGCGGTCACAATCACTCGAGGAAGCCGATCCGCGGCTTCGTCGCTGTGCCGCACTTTCTTGGCGATGTGCAACTGACTGACAAGACACCGGTCGCGTTGTCCCCAAGTCGTCTTTTTGGGACGTCCATTGCGTCGTGCCCGGCCACAGGATTTCCGAACCTGTCTGGCGCGGCTGATCCGAGCAGCGTGTCGGCTTCGACGTGCGCTATTTGCGGGTCGATGCCAGCGCCTGAGACGGCGAGCAACGACGCCCCACTCTCGCCGCTCGGCTAAGAACGTGATGCGTACCCCGCCGAATACGGCGATCGGCGAGCGGAGCTGATGAACCTGTTGTCGACGCCGATCCCGTTGGCGGGTGCGCCGGGCGCGCCAACACCGGCGGCTGGCGATGCCCTTGACTGCGAATGGTCCGTTCCGGCGAAGGCCAAAGGTCTTAGGCAAATCGGGAAGAATTCCTCGAGAAAACAGGAAGCCGTTCCGTGTTCATGCGTGGCGGGGTCGGGCAGAATTGCCGAACAACCTGTCGACGGCTCGGTTGTGGTGAGTTTGAAGAGCAACCGAACCAATGTGAGGTCAAGGCGGAAGCCGCCGCTCTCGACGGGCTGCAACGGGAGGAGTAGACGCACAATGACGGACAAGTTGAGACTCGCGGGGATCGCCGCCGCGACGCTGCTTGCGCTGATGGCTGGAGCGTCAGCGCAGCAGCAACTCAAGCACTACGATTCCAACAATATGAATTTCTGGACCCATCCGCCCGCGGACTGGTTCCTCGGCGACGAGACCCAGCAGCAAAAGGGGCTGACGCCGCAGGCCAATCCGCCGACCCCGGCGACGCTGGCGCAACTCGAGGAGAACCTCAAGAAGATCAAGATGGCGCCTGGCTTCAAGATCAGCGTCTATGCCGCCAATGTTCCCGAGGCGCGTCAAATGGCCTGGGGCGACAAGGGCACGTTGTTCGTAGGGTCATGGTTCGACGCCGGCAATGTCTACGCGATCACCGACGTAAACGGCAAGAAGGTCACGCATACCATTCTGTCGAAGTTTAGAGTGCCGACGGGTGTGGCCTTCCACGACGGCGCGCTCTACGTCGCCGACGTCGACAAGATTTTCAAATACGACAATGCCGAGGCCAGCCTCGACAAGATGCCGGAGCCCAAGGTCGTCTATGACGACATGCCGCCTTACATCCCGCATGGCTGGAAATACCTCGCCTTCGATAAGAAGGGTATGCTCTACGTAGCGTTCGGACCCCCTTGCAACGAATGCCTGGCGCCCACGAGCACGATGCAGGTCCGCCGCATCAACCCCGCCAATGGCACGGCAGAGATCATCGCCCTCGGCATACGCAACAGCGTCGGCGGCGATATCGACCCGCGCACCGGCGATTATTGGTTCTCCGAGAACGCGCGCGACTGGATCAGCGACAATCTGCCGAGCGACAAGCTCGAGCATGTCGGCCGGGGCGTGCCGCATTTTGGCTATCTCTATTGCCATGAGGGCGACCTGCCCGACCCCACCTATGCGATGGGCCACAAATGCTCGGAATTCGTCCCGCCGGTCTACAAGCTGGGCGCGCATGTGGCGCCGCTCGGGATGAAATTCTATACCGGCACGCAGTTTCCGGCGGAGTTCAAGGATGCCATCTTCCTGGCCGAGCATGGTTCGTGGAACCGGCACAAGTATAGCGGCGGCCGCATCGTCGCGATCATCGTCGACGCGGATGGCAAGAACCCCAAGCAGCAGGTAATTGCCTCGGGCTTCATTCAGGGCGACCGGACCTTCCTCGGCCGGCCGGCCGACGTGATCAACGCGCCGGACGGCTCGATCCTGGTGGCCGACGACTGGGCCGGTGCGATCTATCGCATCAGCTACGGCAAATAGGTTAGTAACGCGCCCCGCCCGCACCATCGCGGGCGGCGCGCGTTCTCCAGATCCTCAGGGACTTCCGGAGAATGCAGAGATCGCTGCTTTGCGCTTTTTTCGCTACGACGCTTGCGCTCGCGCCGATGGCACAGGGCGCGGAAGACGCCGCGATCAAGACCAAGCTCGAGCCGTGCTTGTCCTGTCACGGCGAGAACGGCGTCTCGACCCTCGACGGCGTGCCTTCGCTCGCCGGCGAGCCCGATCTCTTCCTCGAATGGCAGCTGGTGTTCTTCCGCACCGGCCGGGTCAAGAGCGAGATCATGCAGCCGCTGGCGGCCGCGCTCAGCGACGACGACGTGCGCGCTATAGGCGCCTATTTCACGACGCTTGCGCCGCTCAAATCGCCGCCGCCGCCGGATGACGCACCGGAACTCACCGCAGCCGGCCGGCAGCTCGCAACGGCGCAGCATTGCGGCAACTGCCACGGCGACGGCTTCCAGGGAAATCAGGCTGCGGCACGGCTTGCCGGCCAGCGCGAGGAGGTGCTGCTGAAGGCGCTCCACGACTACAAATCGGGCGCGCGCGTCGGCACCGGCGTCGCCGCCATGCCGGAGATTGCTTTCCCGCTCGACGATGAGCAGATGAGGGCACTGGCGCATTTCATGTCGCGACAGCGCTAGAAGGATATCAAGAACCGACGGTGCTCAGGGTTGCGGGCCTAACGTGTTTACGGCGGAGGTTCAAAAAAACAAGATGAGGGCGCTGAGTGCTACTGCAATAAGCCAGAGCGTGAGGCGAGACGTCGCCGCACGGCTCGCGGCGCTGGCTCTTGTCGCGTTGCTGGCGCTCACGGGGAACACCCGAGCGGAAGGGACCGGTCGCATCTTCGTCAGCAACGAGAAGGGCGATGCGCTCAGCGTGCTGAGCGCCAAGGACTATTCGTTTGTGGCCGACGTCAAGACGCCGCACCGGCCGCGCGGGATGATGTTCAGCCCCGATCACAAGCGGCTCTATGTCGCTTGCGGAGGCTCCAACCTGATCGCCGTGCTCGATGTGGCGAGCCTCAAAATAATCGACCGTATTCCCAACATTCCCGATCCCGAGACCTTCGATCTCGATGCCTCCGGAACGCACCTCTATATCAGCAACGAGGATGACGCCGAACTTACGGTACTCGACCTCGCGACCAAGCAGGTCGTCGGCCGCTACAAGGTCGGGCTCGAGCCCGAGGGCGTGCTGCTGAACCATGACGGCTCCGTCGTCTACGTCGCCTCGGAAGGCTCCAACCTAGTTCACGCCATCGCCTTACCCAGCGGCAAGCGCACCGACATTCCCACCGGCACACGTCCGCGCCGCTTCGCGCTTACGCCCGACGGCAAGCAGCTCTGGGTCTCGACCGAGCTCGCAGCCCAGGTCGACGTCATCGATACCGCCACCAACCGCGTCACCGACAAGATCGATTTCCTGCCGCCGGGCATGCGCAAGGAGGACGTATCACCGGTGGGGCTGGTGATGGATCGCGCGGGCAAGACCGCCTATGTCACGCTCGGCCGGGCGGACAATGTCGCGGTCGTCGACGTTGCAAGCCACAAGGTCGAGACCTACCTGCTCGTCGGGCGACGCCCCTGGGGCATCACCTTCGACCGCGACCAGAAACGGCTCTTCGTCGCCAATGGCGGCAGCGACGACATCAGCATCATCGACGTTGCCGCGCGCAAGGTGCTTAAATCGCTGCCGGTTGGCCATTACCCCTACGGCGTTGCGATCGATGAGTGAGCGCCCGCTCCTGGCGTTGGCGCCGGTCGTGGCGGCGACGGCGGCCGGGCGTGCGCACGCACCTCGCAGACGCAACTGCTCACGGTTCGGGTCGAGGGGAGGTGCCATCATGGGGATCGCGAAGTATGTCGCCGCGGCCATGCTGATTGCGGGACCGGCGCATGCCGATTGGCTGGATCGCGCCTGGGACGCGCAAGCGGTCGAAGCCAGTCTCGCGCCGGCGATCACCTTGGGCGCGGCCGGCGTGCTGCTCGTGCTGCCGCAGGAGACGCTCGATGCCGCGCATGCCGAGGAGCTCAGCACGCGGGATGCCGTGCAGCAGCTGATGGAGCGTTACGGTCAGCATTGCTCCACCGTCATCGATCTCGACCAGCCGCATCAGCATCTGCGCGTGCAGCTCTTCATCGAGAAGCGCGTCGCCTTCCCGGCGGCGCCCGAGAGCGTGCAAGGCGAAGTGCGCGACGCGCAGACATCGCGGCAATCGGCGCCGCCGCCTGATACCCTCGCGGTGACGCCGGAGCAGTCTTCCGAGCTCTTCCGGACCGCGCATTGCGTCGCACCCGGCGACACGATCTCCTGACGTGGCCGGGGCGGGCAGCCCAGGCCGGCTCGAAGCCGCCATTGGTGGAGCGGGCGTGCCGGTTGGTCCGTCGCCCGAACTATCCCTTGATGCCGCCCGCCGCCAAGCCGGCACTTCCGGCTGTGTTCGATGCCAGAGCCTGATACTCGAGCAACGACGCCCGACTTTCGCCGATCGGCTAGAACGTGATGCGCACCCCACCGAACACGGCCAGCGGTGGTGCCGGGCTGATGAAGCGGTTGTCGACACCGGGTCCGTTGGTAACCGCGCCGGCGGGAATACCGGGCGCGTTAACACCGGTCGGATCGCCATACTCGCCGAAGGTTGCATAGTGCGTATCGAACAAGTTGGAGATGTCGGCAAACAGCTCGAAGTTCTTGGTGACCTCGTAGGAGCTGTGAAGATTGACCACCTCATATCCCGGTAGCGGTTTGGTCTGATTCGATTCGTCGCCGCGAAACCACTGGTCGCTGTTGAAGATGAACGTGCCGCCCACCGTCCAATGCGGCGTCACGTGGTAATCGGCGCCGAGCTTCAGCTGGTGCTCGGGGATGCCGGGCAGGCGGTCGCCAGGCGAGACCTGGATGTTGCCGGCGGCGTCGGCGAAGGGATTCTGCGGCGAAGGCAGCGTGACTGGCGATTGGAAGGTGGCGTCGACGAGGCTGTAATTGCCGTAAACTGACCACTTATCGTCGTTGTAAGCGAGGCCCGTCTCGATGCCCTGGCGGCGCGTCGAGCCGATATTCTCGAAGAACGTGGTGCTGATTGAGGTGGCGACGCCATAGATGTCGTTGTTGAGGTCGGTGCGGAACAGCCCGAAATTCCAACCGAACCGGCCGGGGACGAGATCGGGCAGGGTGAATTTGCCCCGCAGCCCCGCTTCGTAGGTATGCGACACAACCTGCTTCAGGTTCGGATCGGCGGAAAGCGACGAAGGGAGGAGGCAGGGGAGCGCGGGGTTGGCGCATTCGAGTTCGCTCGGCGACGGCGTGCGGTTGCCTTCGGAATAGCCGAAGTAGGCGGTGAGGCCGGTGAAGATCTTGTAAGTGCCGCCGATCGCCGGATTGAACCGGGCGTAGGTGTGATAGCCGGTGAGATTCGCGCCTTCGTAATCATCGAGATCAATCGTAGCAAAGTTGTAGCGGCCGCTGGCGGTGATCGCGAACGCCGGCGTCACGTTGAAGGTGTCGGTGACGTACGCGCCGTAATAGTTGCTGATGGTGCGCAAACCGACCGGGACCGGGATGAAGCCGAGCGAGCTGTCGCTCTCCGGCGTGAAGACGTAGAAGCCGGAGGCTTCCACCTGAAGCGACGGGTTGACCTGGCCGACTTCGTTCGCGGTTTGAAAATCGATCGTCGAACTGTCGATGCTGCCGCCGACCACGAAGTTGTTTTCATGCCCGAACAGGCCGCCGGTATAGGTCGTCTGCGCCGAACCGCCATAGGTGATCGCATGAATGGTCTCGAAGTCGTTCTCGCCGATCGGAACGGTGCCGCCATTCGAGATGTCGGGGATCGACCCGCCGGTTGTCGAGGTCAGCGGCGTTACGCCATCCGGCTGACACAGCAGTCCATTGCCGGTGGTGCAGGCGGTGAAGTCGGTGGTGTTGCCGTTGGAGACCGTCTGATGGAACTCGCGGCGATAGGCATTCCCCTGGAACGAGAGCGTGTTCGTCGCCTGGTATGAGGCGTTGAGCGTGACGAATTCGAGCTCGTTGGTGTTGTTCTGCGGGCTGGTGAAGACCAGCGAGCGGCCGGCGGCCAGCTCTTGCACGGGAGTGGCGCCCTGGCCCTCCAAAAAGTTGTTGGCGCCGGTGAAGCTGATGTCAACGGTGACGCCGTGGCCGCGCGCGCCGACATCGGTATAGAGCTGCTGCACCCGATCCGAGGAGAACTGCCGCCAGCCATCTTGCTGATAATAGGTCCCGCCGAGATAGGCGCCGATGCCGCCGACCTGCTTGCCATACTGCAAGGAGTTGCTGAACTGGCCGAACGAGCCGCCCGCGAGCTCGTTCTCGAAGCCCTGATAGGTGAAGCCGTTCTTCATCGTGACGAGGACGGATCCGCCCAGCGCGTTGAGCCCATAGACCGGGTTGGAGCTGACGAGATCGACGCGATCGATGGCGATCGGGGGAATAAGATCCCAGTTGACGGCATCGCCGAAGGCCTCGTTGACGCGAACGCCGTTCTGATAGACCGCCAGCCCTTGGGGCGTGCCGACCACCGGCGAAGCCTCGAAGCCGCGATAGAGAATGTCCGGCTGGAAAGGCTCATCCATGACGCCGTTGGTGTTCACGCTGGCGGCCTGATTGGTGAACGCGTTGATCAGGCTGGGCGAACCCTCGCGCGAGAGATCGGACGAGGTCAGCGTCTGAACATTTGCCGGCACTTTGTCGATGTCGATCCCGGTGCCCGGCAGCGGTGTCGTGCCGATCACGGTAACTTGGGGCAGGTTGCTATAGGCAGGCTGGTCCGGCGCCGGGCTCTCCGGCTGCGATTGCGCAGGCGCCGGGCTCGCCGGCTGCGGTTGCACCGGCAGCGGACTCGCCGGCTGCGACTGCGCCAGCGCCGCACCTCCCGACTGCGATTGCGCCAGCGCTGCACCTCCCGACAGCACCAGACAGCAGAAGGCAAACGCGGCATCCAAAGAGTTCCGGTCGCGCATAGTTCCCCCTCAGGTCCTTGTTCTTATTCAAATTATTTTGACCGATGTTGCGGCTCGGGGACATGGCAGGTCGTCCCGTTTTCTTCTGGATTTTTTCCCGATTTTATTCTGGGACTTATTCCCGAATGTCCCAGTATTCCCTCCGGATCAGTCTCGGGGGCGGAGGGCTCACTTCCGCGCATGACCCCGGCGATGAGCCAAGAACGAAGCTGCCTTTCGGATAGAGCCTCAAGCCGGAGGTGGTCGAGCTTTCGCCAGCGCGGCGCTTAGAGTATCGAGGGTTTGCTCTATTCAGCCAACGCCGGCTGGACGAGCGGTCCAAAAAAAGCCCCGCACGACGCGGGGCTCCCTGCGGACCGGACGGTGGGGCTACTCCAGCAATCGCGACGGACCCACCTTGCTGTCGAGTTCTTTCGCGTCGAGCGTGCCATCTTTGTCGGGATCCGCCGCCCGGAATCGCTGCGCGACAACGGCTAAGTATTCGTTCTTTGAAAGGGTCCCGTCGCGGTCTGGGTCGGCCGATTGGAATTCGCTATGGCTCAGTCTACCACCTAGCTCCTTCTCATCGAGCGTTCTGTCATGATCGGTATCGAGCTTGTCGAACTCGGCCGATGCCGCACTTTTCGCTTCATCAAGGCTAAGCGTCCCATCGTGGTCGCCATCCCATTTCTGGAGCAGCGCGCTCGACCTAGCCGTCTGCGCATGCGATACGGGTGCGAGCAAAACAAACCACGCCAATGCTGCCAAGATTGAACTTGCTCTGAGACGCATGACAACTCCTTCAAAACCGCGTTGGGAAAAAACTACGACAAATCGGGAAGAGTTCCTACAGAAAAAGGGACCCAGTCCGTGTTCCAGCGTCGCTGGGTCAGGCATAGTAGCGGGGATTTTGCTTAACTCTCAATTCATTCACTCGGCCTCGCCCTCACTGGCGAAGCTTTTCTTTGAGCACGGTCGGCGGAATATTTCTTGTGATGACATAACTATTTTGGGATGTTGTCGCAATGCCGGTTTCAGGAGATCAGGTGCGGATGGCGCGAGCTGCGCTCAAATGGACGGTGCAGGATCTCGCCACTAACGCCGCGATCTCGAAAAACACGGTGGTGGCCGTAGAGGCCGGCCGCGAGTCCCATGCCGCAACCCTCGCGGCGATAGAGCGAGCGCTCGCGCAAGGCGGCGTCGAGTTCATTGCCGAGAATGGTGGCGGCCCTGGCGTCCGCTTGGCGAAGCGCGACGGGGAGACAAAACGATGATCCTGGCTGCGCGTTTGCTCAGCAGCGCAGGGCGGCATCGTTGATGAGCCCCTGCACCGCCGATACCCGTTGGGTAGCGCGAAAATCCACCTCGTGAGCGGGGGTCGCGTATTGCGCGATGCCCGCCTCTCTCAGCACCGTCATGGCGCGCTCGATCGTTTCCGGCTTGAGCGCGTCATGCCATTGGCCGATTTGCCCCGGTCGCGTGAAGCGCACACCCGGCGCCTGCCTCCAGGCGCGGTCGCCCACGCGTTTGCGGCGGATCGGATCGGCGGCATGGCCATGATGCTCGCCATAGGCGTCTTCCATGGCGCGCACCTTGTTGAAGCTGGTCATCGCGACCGCGCGCTTCAGATGCTCGCTGGCAAAGGGCACGCCCAAAGCGCGGAACGCGGTGCCGAAGGCACGTTGCGCATCCGCCACCATCGCCTCGTAGCGCAGCAGCGCCTTCGCGTGCGGCTTGTTGGCGCGATAGAGACCGATCCAATCCGGCAGCTCACGCAAGACGAAAGCGTCGATGTCGATGTCTTCCGCGGGCTCTTCGGGGAAAGCGATCGAGTTGTGCCAATGGCCGAACAGGGAATCGAGCGGGTGGCGCTCGATGAACAGGACATCGCCGAACTCGTCCCAGAACGGCTCCCGGCGCTGATGCGTCACCAGCAAGAGCGGAAAGCCGGAAAGGTCGACATTGGCCGGCTCGACGAAGCCCTCGCGCAGCAGGCCGAACGGGAAGGTGTGGTTCGGATCGATCCGATTGGCATTGGGGCGGCTCTTGCCGCAGGAGGGAACTGCTATGTCTCCCCACCTCCCTATACTCTCTGCGGCGCTAGCGCTGGTTATAGCACTATTGCCTTCCGCCTGCGCCCAGGGTCAGGAGCGGTAACCCTGCTTCGGACATGGGATTCCGACCACGATGGCACGCTCCGCCTCTATGAGGTGCCAAGTGCAGCGTCGGCCGAGTTCGACAAGCTCGACGTCGACCATGAGGGCTCGCTCAGCCCGCAGGAGCTCGGCGGTCGGTTGACACGGCGCGACTTCAACGCCGCGGATAAGGACGACGACAGTACCTTGTCCAAGGAGGAATACCTCGCACTTGTAGTGCAGCGCTTCCGGGCAGCGGCGCAAACCATGACAGGACGCTCACCGTCCAGGAACTCGATAGCCTGGCCGGGCACCGGCTGATGAAATTGCTCCATTGCGGGCCCGCGCGGCTTGGGGGGATCACCGGATAAGGCGCGGAGGCGGCCGGGGTCAGCTACAAGACCATCGCCAATACTCGCGGCGGGATGAAGACCAAGCTGGGCGTGCAACGGACTGGCTACCTGATCCGCATTTCCCTTCGAGAACGGGGTCAGGTCGGAGAGTTAGCGCGGATCCGTCGCAGATATGGGCCGGAGCACTATCGGACAGCATTCGGGGCAGGAGCACGGCCGGGCCATCCCATTAACGGACTCTATCGAGGCTGTGGGTGGTATTCGGTGCCGAGGACGTCGGCTCTACTCCTCGGCTCCTGACAACCGATTAGCGATGTCGCCCTGGCTTCCACAGCGTGTCGCTTCGGCCTTTATCGCTGAGATACCGGGCGAGAACGAACAGAAGATCGGATAGGCGGTTCGCGTAACGCAGCGCCGCGGGATTGACGGGCTCCTGATAGGCGATCTCTGTCATGTATCGTTCGGCGCGGCGAACCACGGTTCTGGCGTGGTGCAAGTACGCCGAGGGCGCGCTTCCGCCCGGCAGAACAAAGCTATCGAGCGGCGACAGCTCCGCATTGAAGGAATCGATCGTCTCCTCGAGCCACGTGACCTGCCGCTCGCTGACGCGCAGCGGCTCGACCTTGCGATGCTCCCGCTCGGGGCGGCACAAATCCGCGCCCAGATCGAAGAGATCGTTCTGGATACGGGTCAAGACATCGCGGACAGGAGCGTCTTCGATATGAAGCATGGCGATGCCGATCGCGGCGTTCGCTTCGTCGATCGTACCGTAGGCTGTCACGCGCGCATGGAATTTCGGCAGGCGTGCGCCGTCGCCAAGCGACGTCCGCCCGTCGTCACCAGAGCGGGTGTAGATTCTATCGAGTTTCATGGAAGTCGTCCGACGCGGCCGAGTGGACTGCCCGGGTCCGCGCAAACATTCTATCAGACCCGTCGATCGCGTTGGAAGAGCCGACGCGCCATTTCCGGCAGCAACGACGACCCTATTGACGCGCTGAATCCGTCCTGCGCATGATGGCTGCGATGGTTCCCTTCGGGGATTGAATGGGAACACGGTGCGGGCGCAAGCCCAATGCCGTGGCTGCCCCCGCAACTGTAAGCGGCGAGCCGAGCGCCATCTACGCCACTGGGAAACCGGGAAGGCGGC